>Ga0209751_10003213_pt1 | contig 15926 bp, 15 predicted proteins | sample RifCSP13_1_FD_184019 | JGI IMG/M metagenome (GOLD analysis project Ga0209751, IMG submission 184019) | Soil microbial communities from Rifle, Colorado - Rifle CSP2_sed 13_1 (SPAdes) (version 2) | ecosystem: Environmental > Terrestrial > Deep subsurface > Rock core/Sediment | place: Rifle... | reverse complement strand
CACGGCCCCGTTTGCGATATTGATGCCTTTGGCCGTCCCGGGGGAATCAACGAGATTGTGTGCCACCCTCACGTCAGCGCAGGGGCCTGTTGTGCCCGTGTAGTAGCCTACGTTAATGGCCTGGTAAATCCCTATGTCGTAGATTTGGTTCAGTTCAACAAGCCCATCAGTGACGCCAGAGAGACTGATGCCACCAGCGTTATCCCCGTTGTGGCCCCGAATGATATTGGCGATGACGTTCAGGATTTCGACGTTCTCGAAGGTCTGAATGCCGGTGCTCTTGGTGTTGTAAATACGGTTCGCCATGATGGTCGTGCCGATAATTTTCCCAGTAGCACCGGTGGCGGTGGTCACGAGCAGAACGATGCTGTAGGTGTTCGTGACATCGAAGACGCGGTTTCCGCTAATCTCAACGTCGTAGATGTAACCTGACGTGTTATCAACGACGTTGAGTTTGATGCCGCGAGCGCCCTTGACAGTGTTTCGCTGGATGAGCCCGCCCAGAACATCAGAGTTGCTCGCGGTCAGGGCTATGGCGTCATCGGCTGCTTCAACATAATTGCGGATGATGTGAACACCGCTGGAACCGATGACCTTGATGCCGTCCGAAGTTGCACCCGTAATCCTATTTCGTTCCACCCGCGCCTCGTCAGACCCGTTATCTACTCGAACCGCCATATGGCAAGCGTCAGCCACCCAGAGGTCTTCGACACGTGCCCTGTCACAGTTATCAAGGAAGACAACATACTTGTTCGCAGGACTACTCTGATTCGCCTTGTTGCCGTCTAATTTCATGGCGCTGACGAAGAAATCCGCAACGGCACTACCATGAATCATGTAGTCATTGAGATTGGCAATTGCCGTAAGAACCGTTGCCCACCCTTGGCCTTTGAGCGTCGTCGTAGCAGCACCTAGAACCGGACTGGCAATATCGAAATCCCCCTCGGTCAGCTCCACCTTGCCCGCACCAGCGGCGGCGATGGCGGCGTTGATGTCGGGGCCACCGAGCACGTAGTCCGCCTGCGCCTGCCGAAGAGCGGAGGCAGCGGGGTGCGTGACGACCTTCGTCGCGCTGCGCCCGAACGGCAACACTCCGCCTGCGGCATTGAACTGCTGGACCAACGCCAGCAGTTCAGCTGCGCTCGCCTCCGCAGACTGCTGGCTTGTGTAGCCTAAGAGTTGTGCTAGGCTGGCTTCTATAGACTGTACCATCTAGATCTCCCGAGCATCCCTTATCAGCTCCCGCATCTCGGCTACGGACATCCAGTGGTGTGGAGTGTGGCTAGCCAGGGTGAAAGGGCTCTCGCCGAAGGCGCTGCCAGGCGGCAGAAGCTCAAAGTAGCGATCTTTCTCCACGGCCCTCACCCGCACTGACTCCTCGTAGTGCAGGAGCATCTCGTGCAACTTCTCACCAGGCCGCTCGCCGATGATCTCCACCTCTACCCCGTCTTCGGTAGCCGCCTTGGCTACATCCTCGATCTTCATAGCACGGGCGAAAGGCACCAGCACGCCGCCAGGAGAACCTTGCTCCAGTGCCGTAGCTACGAGCCCCACAGCTTCGTCTACACTCATCCAAAAACGAGTCATATTCGGATTTGTGATCTTGACACGACCCTCCTCGGCATACTGGCGCTGGAAGAGGGGGATGACACTGCCGGTGCTGCCTACCACATTGCCGTAGCGCACGCAGCAGAAGCGGATATCTCCTAGCTGCGCCGTATCGGCGAAGAGCCTCTCCATAACCATCTTGGTAGCGCCGTAGACGTTCACGGGCTGTACAGCCTTGTCGGTAGAGATACCTACCACCTTGGCATACCAACCATTACTCCGAACTGCTCGTATAACACTCTCGGCCCCGCCGATGTTTACTCGAACGCACTCCTCGGCGTTGAGCTCCGCCTCAGGAATGTATTTCATGGCCGCTGCGTGAACCACCGCTTCCTGAGCCGCCAGCGCCGCTGTCAGCCGCTCAGTATCCCGAACATCGCCGAGCACGTAACGGGCGAAGGGATAGCGCCGCCGACATTCATCCTGTTTGGTCTCGTCGCGGCTGTAGACAGTGACCTCCCAGGAAAGCTGACCGCGCTGAACCTGGCGGAGAATGCCTCGGCCAAGGAAGCCCGCGCCGCCGGTTACAAGAACTTTCATTCTGTCCTCACAAACGTCCCATACTTCACCAGAACAGCCGCCAGAGTCTCCTCCATCAAACGAAAAGCCCTATCCGAGGACAGCAAACGAAACCGCACCATCTGAACCAGAAACCAACCCAAAATCTCGACAGCAGGTATCACCCACCAGCGCAGACCGATGTGAATGACTGGTAAGCCCTTCATTCCTTCTTCTCCTTAGGAGGTTCGGGCTTCTCTTTGCCGGTCCCTACCGTGTCTGCTGCATCAACGAGGCCTTGCAAGACCCGATAAGGCGTCAGGACAGTCTCCTTTACGATCTTCCGGAGAATGTTCATTCCTCCACCTCCTCATAGGTGGCCTCAAAGATATCGGGTTTGCAGGGATAGACCTCGCCCTTGACGCCCCGAATGATCCAGTCTCCGGGATCGCAGCGCATGGTGCCCTCAAGAGTAGGGATATCCACCGCTACGTTCATCCGAATGGCTTGGATGACAACCGGCTTCTTTCGGAAGCCCTTCCAATTGTCGGAAGACATCCCTGGCCCTGAACAATCATCGTGGGGCCATTCCAACCAAGGATGGGCTTCGCAGATCATGTCCGGTACCATCAATACCCCGCTACGTAGCTATCCAGAGCATCGAGCTTCTCGGAGGCCCCATTCCCTGGAGTCGGGATTCGTCGCTCCCTAGGACGACGGAGGTACGGCTGCCACAGGAAGCCTATCCAAAACCCCGTGGCCACTCCATAAGCGAACGCCACCAGGAACACCGCGCTCCTCCTTGTCCTGGGAGGGGAGCCAGATCGCCCCACGCCCCTGGCTCCCCTCGCCATCACTATTTGTTCTGTTCGGTTAGACCTCCCAGATGTCTGCGAAGCTCGGACCACTGCGGCTTATGCGACCGCCGTCAACGAAGTACGGGTCGGTCGGGAACGGCTCGCGAGTGTGCTGGAGCGGGCAGTACTGGACGTTCTGGAGACGTCCTGCCAACCAGGGAGTCCTCAGCACAAGTCTGGGTTCGATCTTTTCCTGCCAGACAACACACTGATTTGTCTGGCGCGGCCACACCAGGAAAGCCCCTTCGATCCGGCCCAGCACCAGGTTGCCCAGAGCGTCGGTGATGCTCGGGTTGGAGTACTCGAAGTACTCCAGGTAGAGGCTAGACTGGCCGCCGATAACGCTCATCGGCAGGAGGTAGATGTCGGAGGCGAAGCAGCCGGAGGTCACGTTGGCGTTGGTAGTGTTAGTGGCCTCAGGGATGCCGTCGTCTAGAACGACCTCGACCCTCTCGCCATCGATCAGCAGGTAGCTGCCTGCCCGCATCTCGTCTCGGAAGCGCACCTGGTCAGCCGCGTTGATCTGAACCTGCTCGTTACCAGTCACCTGGCAGCGGTAGGTCAGGTAGGAGCACGGCCACACCTTGGTGATCTCCCAGAAGAGCTCGGCTCGCATGGCGAATACCCAGCGTACTGGCATCATCCCCGTGCGGTCGGCGAGATCCTTCACGAAGTGGTACATCGTGCTGATCGCGTCCACCAGGAGAGTGCCATTACCGGCGGCGTCGATGCGCCGGTAGTTGAAGTTCTTCAGATCACTGTCCAAGGAGGGACAGGCCTGCGCCGTCTCGGCATCGTTGTAGCCGGTGTTCACTAGAAGCTGCAAGCCTGTGAGCTCCTTGTAACCGCCGCCCCCCGTGTTGTTGACGGGGTTGCCCGTCCACAACTGCTGGTTCAGCAGCCGGTGCATGGCGACGTTGAGCTCCCAGAACTTGCGGCTGACCTCGTTCCGCAGCAGGTCAGCCGGATTGGCTGGCGAGTGCGGCGGACTGGCGAACGGGCCGCTGGTGTGGATGGGCGATCCCCAGAGCCGAAGATCCATCGGATCGGCCCTGTCCACAAGAGCGCCCAGGCGATTAATCTCGAGCTCGGGCGTGGCTCGCTCATAGCGCCCGAAGACACTGGTGAGCAAGCACGCCTTCATCAAACCTGCCGTCGGGGCGTCGGCGCAGACGTAGTTCTTCTCCGAGCCGCTTGTGCCCTGGACGCCGGTGATGGTGTAATAGGTCGGGTTGGTGTAGAGGCTGCCCTTGGTAGGGATCTGCCCCAGGATACCCTTGTTCCCGACGATCGTGTGGAAGACATCCGGATCCACCCCAGGGAAGCTGAGTACTCCACCTGGCCCGTGGGTGTACCCCGCCACTTGGGGAGTGCCGGAGGCGTCGTGCTTGTATCCGGTGCCGTACTGACGGCCTCTCATCTGTTCGAGAACAGGATAGAGAGCTTCCGCCAGAGCGTCCATCGGATTTGCTACCGCTGCAGGTGGCATTTCCTTAGCTCCTCCTTCTCATTTGCTCGTGGCGAAGCCCGCTACTCCGCCGGTTCTCCTGTGTTGATACCCAGCTGCGCCAGAGCGAAATCCACTGGCGAAGCCTTGGGAGGCTCCTCGTCGCCAGCCGCCTCCTTAGCCGCTTCTACGATGTTGGCCGTGCTCTCACTCGGTCTGGGAGCGGGCCTGCGAGGCTTGAGGGCGTCGGAGATCTTCTCCTCGTCAGACTTGAGGAGCACCTTGACACCCTCGGCCAGATCCTTGGTGGCGGTGACGAGCTCTTCCTGGCGGGCCAGGATCTCTCCCACCTGTTCCTCCAACTTGGAGATCCTCGCCACCGCCGTCGGCTCCTCCGGCTCGGGTTCCGGTTCCCCACCTTCTGGCTCAGGCTCGCCGTCGCCATTAGGCTTCGGCTCGGGATCCGGATCCGCCACCGCCTCGGCCAGATCCTTGAAGGCCACTTTGCCCTCGAGCTCCTTCCCGAGCGTCGCCAGACCGCTCTCGATGCGGCTCACTCTCTCCTCGTCGCCAAAGACTTCGAGGAGGTAGTCCCGCTTCTCCTTTGTGAATGGCATAGCTTCCTCCTTACTTGCTACGTGGATACCTGCCCCCCACTGATTGGCGGCCCTGGCGGGAGGCAGGACACTGAGCTCCCAGGTTCGATACCAGTTGTAAACTCCCTTCTCTTTCTCGCCCCGCCGATAGTAGTAGCCCTGGCTCACCCCCTGCGGCCCCATGGCCGCCAGACGGGCAGCAGCCTTCTCCTCACTGGGATAGAAGCGGCCTGCGTAGACCACAAAGCCGTCGGTGTAGTCTGCCCACTCCGCCTGGCCCAGATCGGCCTCGCCGCCAGGCGTGTGCCAGACTCGCAATACGGGATAGTCCTTGGTAGCCTCCAGATAGTCAAGAAACTCCTTGTGGGAGGCGTCGGTGAAGATTTCGCCTTCCAGATCCTTGAACTTGTTGGTGGCGGTGAGGAACCAGCGCCAGCCGCCCGCCGAGTCCTTGAAGGCCGTCAGCACTCCGTCAGTCAAGACCCCTTCGGGGTCTTGGCCTGAGATCTCCTTCATGTGACGGGGCATGTCCTTCTCAGGATCCATGTCCGGATGCACTTTCTTCCAGGCGGCGCGGATCTTGGCCTTGGTGGCTGCCATCGCCTCTTCAGGTATCTCTACCTTGTTGCCTCGAAAACCGCCTGGCGAGAAGGCTGCCATAGCCGCGCCAACGATGCCAGCATCCGGCCCGCCGCCAGGAGTAGCCGCCAACCGCAGCTTCCAAGTGCTGGGCTTCTCGGCATCGGGCACATAGGCGTAGTCACCGGCGGGGAAGTCCTTGCCGTCCTCTGTCTTGGTCTTGGCTTTCTCTTTGAAGCCTCGGAGCTTGTTGACTTCTTGGGTAAGCCGGTAAGCCTTGCTCGTGTGGCCCTTCTTGCGGGCTTGCCGGATCTCCCCCCGTAGGGCTGAGACTGCAACATTCTTGCCGGCATGAACTTTCTGGTTGCCATGCCCGCCGTGCTTGTAACCCTCCTCTACTGCGAGAGCTGCCTCCACAGCGGCCAGCCCCTCCTCAAGTTCCTCCTCAGCATCGGTATCCGAGGCCACCGCCTCTCTCACCAGAAAGAGAGCGTCATCCAGAGCATTCTCTTCCTCGTCCTCCCCGAAATTCTGAACCTTCGGTTCAGAATTTTGCCCCCGCACCAGCGCCTTGATGCGAGCCAGCAGCCCGCCGCCCTCCTTGTACTCCGGCGGATTCTCTATCCGGCCACTGAGCTCCTCAATCAAACCCTGGGTAGCATCCATCTTCTGGCGAAGGCTGAGCTCCTCGTCGGCCCAGATATTGGACTCTAGAGCGTGGAACATGCCGATCTGCTCCGACACCTTGCCCTCGTCACGATTGTAGACTATCAGAGCGTCGGCCTCGGCGAAGGTCTTGGCACCCTGGTAGGGGCGAGACGGCATGCCAGGAGGGCCATGCTCGCTCTCTTCACACTTCTCACCTGAACCCCCTAAAGGGGGTTCAGAATCGAGATCCTTGGTAGCCTCCTCCAGCTGGCCGAGGATCCGCTCCACCGCCGCCAGATCCTCCTCCTTGATAGCGGCCTCGAGCTGGGTTGTGAGCTCATCGATGTTGGGCATAGCCAGTCTCCCTACTTAACCTCGATCACTCTGCTCAAGAGCAAAAGTCACATTCCCACTGGCAGGCGAGGCCGAGGGTGGGTTCTCCCGATAACCGCTCACGCCGCCATCGCCATCCGCTGCTTTGTGATCTTCATCAGCACTTTGTCCACACGGCCTGCCAGCTTGCGGTGGCCATTGGCGGTGAGCCAGGTGCGAGCATACTCAAGCCGCACCGCCGCCTTGTTGAGACCCGCTACACCGGACAATCCACCCTTGCGGTGAGGACCACTACCTGGCCCGCCCTTGCTGCCTTCCATCTCGAAACCCGCCCGCCGCATCACCTCGAGCATGGCCTTCATGGCTGAGATCAGAGCAGCCATGTTGGCAGCGGAGAGGACTCGGCCTTCCTTTTCCCAATTGGAAATACCGAAACCACCCTCATCTGCCCTACCCCCCCATAGGGGGTCTTGTATTGGAGAGCGGACAGCTGCCAATTGGAGGCTCGGATGGTTATATATAGGAGAGTACTCTGGGGGGGTTTGCTCCTTAGCAGCCTTGGCGATCACGCCGTTTGCCATCCTGAAGGCCACTCCTTCGCAGTCCTTGGGGCTACCTGGCCCGCCGCCCTTCTTTGGAGATCGGCAATTGGCATAGGCCGCATTCCATACCGCCGCCCACTGGCGTCGGCGATCGGCAGGTAGAGACTGCACATTGGAAGGCAACGAGGAGACATCTGCCGCCGAGTATGGCATTGTACTACTCGACCATATGATAAAGCCTGGCGGATGGCAGAAGTAAAGTGGACAGCGGCGCTATTTTTGGGAAAGTGGGATATTCAAAAGCTTCTGGGAGAGTGCGAGAAAAATTTTGAATTGAAAATTCACTCCATCTCCCAAAGAACACCTGTCGGCTCGGAAGGACGATGGTAGCCTGAGGGATCGGGTAGTAGTGGTAGCATCGCAAGAATCCGCCAGAGCGTCGTGCAATCCGGGAAGACATACGGGGCCAATATACTCTCGATCGAAAAGCTGTCGATCTGGTGGCCAACAATTGAATCTGTGGGCTGAACGAGTTCAATTCCCCCACCAATACCTAAACCCGCCTTCCCTGCTATCGCGATGTCCGTGACAATGGCAGAAGCGAGCAGCGCCCCATCCTCATAGAACTCAAGATCGCTACCCACGATCGATAACTCGATAATAGAACCATTAGCAGGAGAATCGAAGGCCGATCCTAGAGCCGTCCAGACACCTGCCATCTTCTTGTACAGACGGCACAAGGTCGAACCAGGCACGTTGCACAACCGAACGGCATAGAGATTATCAACATCCTGAACGCGGACGAACAGATACATGGGCCGATCATCAATTGAATTGTCCACTAGCGCCAGCAACGTAGTGGCGATACTGTAGTTAGCCGATTGGTAGACAACATCAGCAGTGTAGATTGCACCGGCAGCAGGAGCCCCTACCCCGTGGCCTACAGCGGTATCAAATTTGGATTCGACATCCCAGCCTACTCCGGGTGTCGTTGCCCAGAGCTCCGTCCAGGATGTGCCGATGTCAGGGACATGATCCTCCAGATCTTTGTCCGGAGGAGTCTCGGTGAAGGTGTCCCTGAATATACGCATCATCGCCCTTCCAGAGCCCTCTCCACCATAGGCCGCGCGATGGCCCACTCCTGTTTGGCGACCTCTTCTACCGAGATCCATCCGTAGGGCGCGGCCCAGCGTACCTGAAGCGGCGGGTGGGTCTTGAAGCCTTGGACATGCTCGGCGTACTCTATGGCATTACCGATTATGACCTCGAGCTCGGTACCGCGCATCTGCGGACCACGAGTTGTCCAACCCTGTCCGAGCTTGCCTGTACGACGATAGTGGACAGCAGCCGAAGGAGTCTGTACTGGGTAGGTTGCGAGGCGGCTGTGAGCACGGGCTGCGAAGTCTCGAAGGGCCGCGTAGATACGAGGCAGCTTCACATTGGTGATCGGCCCCTTGGGCAGGATGGGTTCGAAATCAGGTCTGGCAGGCACTAGAATAACGCCATTCCCAAAATGAAACCTCTAGTCTCAAAGGCACTCAACTGCCCAGGCTATCAATCCGAACATTGCTACAACGCCTGAATACAGAATCAGTTCGCCAGAACTGATCTTACGACCTCTTCTCTTCACCTAGGGCATCCTTTCTGCCAACGCAACCCATAATCGTAGAGATCGTAGTCGCCAGTCGTCTCGAAGAAGTGCCAGAGTTGACGCACGACGACACCACCGTAGGGGCCTGGGGAGGCTTTGCCCGTCCGGTCGTAGGCTACGCAGTCGCCGCGATCGTACTTCGGCAGAGCCGCTTTAGCCACGGCCAGCCCCTTCTCGTACAGCCTCTTCGCCGTCAGGTTTCCGGTCTGTTCGTAGTACCACTGCAACCCTTCCACGGCGAACAGGTGGCCGTTGAGGATGCGCGTGGACGGCCCGCCTGGGCGGGCGTACTCCTCGTACCAGCCCGAAGGCCAGGCTACGCCACCCTCACTGACGGGAAGTGTGAACGCCTTGAGCGCGTCAGCGGCCAGGTCGCGGAACCTTTCGTTGCCAGTCCAGCCGTAGGCTTCCGTGAGGACGACTAAGGCGTTCCCTTGGGCGATGCCCGAAATCCAGGGGACAGTCATGTTGTAGGGGAGGTACGGGAAGGTGTACTCCCAGACAGCGGCGTCACCGTGATACTTGACGTTCGCCTCCAGCCAGCGGACCTGCCGCATGAACGAGAGAAAGTCCTTCTTCGCGTAGTCCGCAATCGCTCGGCCCGTGATCTGTGTGGGGTTGTACTCCTTGCCCCACTCGTACTGAGTTTGCTGAACGCCTTGGGCATCCACAATCGGGAAGGCGGTCGGGGCATAGCGCGGGATGTGGTAGGCTGGCGGCGGGAGGGGGTGCCACGCGGGGCCGGAGCCCAAGAATAGTAGGCTGGTCAGGGCCAGTAGGGCCAGTTTCACCGGCTGCACCAGGTGCAGCGCCGGTAGCCTCTGGCTTCCAAAGCGAAGATCTCCGCAGCATCGGCGTCGCGCCGCGCCTTGATCTGATCGGTGTTGCAGCGCTCGGTAAGGTGCTCACGATCGTGAATTCGACGAGCCCAAACATTGACTATGTAGCGCTTCATTTTTAGTACTCCAAAACTGAGACTCCCTCAGAAGGGATACCTCCAATAATGGCCACTGCTTCTTGATTTCCCAGAGCTTCCAGTCCCTTGGACACATCCAAATCAACGTCCTCATCCGGAATGACCCGCCGGAGAGCTTCCGACGTCACCGGCAATCTTGCCACTACAATAGAAGCATCCGCTCCTATCTCTCTAGCTTGGTCCACATTGGCCTTCGCAGCATCGAGGCTCGGGTGAAAATAGGTAGCATAATCAGAATGCAGAGCTTTCCAGGGCTGTCCAGGGGCAGAACGAGCATGCGGTACCAGACCTCTCTCTAGAATCTCTGCTATGTTGTCTGGAACCGTCACATGGTACAAGAGAGTCACAATTTCAGAACTTCCCCGAGGCCCTTCTACTCTCAGGGCTTTTCTATTAGCCAATTGAGCTTTCAATTTCCCCACCTCAGAAGCAGTTAAAAGAGGACGCTTTGGGGCACCCTTAAACATTTTCCAAGGATTATCTTCCCAACCGAGTCCTACCCGAGACTCTTCTTGAGAGCGGGCATTCAGAGTTTCCCCGCTTTCTACCACTGGTACCAGTCTACATCTACATCTCGGGTGTCTGGGCGGCACATAGTCCTCACGTCCGAGCTGCCAGCGCTGGCCATTGAGACTATCGCAGAGAGGATCTACGCGGCTGTCTCGTACTGTTCTCCACTCCACCTGCTGGATTCCCACCGAGGCATAGGCGAAGCGGTTGCCCTCGGCGTAGAGGCGAGTGACCTCGGTAGCGGCTATGGCACTGGCTCGCCCCTTACCGAAGAGAGGCTCGATGTCCTTGATGAGCCCACGCAGCGGAGCGCCGGTCTCTATGTTGGTCTGTATAGCCTTGCGCAGACCGTCTCGGGTAGACCCTTCCAGAGCCTGCCACCACTCGTTGGTGTATTTGGCGGCTGTCTCAAGGGCCTGCTCGTTGACGAGGCTGAAGTCTACCGCCAGCCCGAGGCTCGCGGCCTCCGCCGCGCCGCGCTGCATGAGGCGGGCTGCGCTTACCGGCGGGTCGGCCTTAGCGATGTCGGCCAGGAAATCCTCCTTGACGGTAGCCCAGAACTCAGGATCGTCGGAGAGGTTGAGGAGGCCGAGCGATAGCTGTTTCTGGGCAAAAAGCGCTTTTTGCCCAGACCGGCTCCAGAAGGTTTGAAGATCAGAGGGGAGAGATTTCTTCTGGTGAAACCGAGCATATGATTCCGCAAAGGCCTCCGCATCTCTCTTTTCGCCCTTGGGATAGTTGGACAAAAACTCCGGTTTGATGAGGCTCTCTACATGTTTGCCAAGCCCTGCTTTTCTGAACTCAGAGAAACTCTTCGGGGAGATTCTGGTTTGATAACGATGACCGATCTCGTGAACAATGCCCTGGACTCTATCTGTTCGACCCTTAGCGGACCAGGCATCGGACAACCAGATAGCATCATCACTCCCAATATAGGCCTCACTCCCAAACAAACGAGGATCCCCCATCTCGGCCAGGACTTTATTCAGCCCTTGAATATGTTCTTTAGGCACTATACCTAACGCCTCGTTTATGTCCCTCAGATTGGCTTCGGCAACTCCCCTGTCTGTCCCTCTCGTAAGGAGAATGTGTCCCCCACCAGGCAAGCCTTCCCTAAGAAACAAGCCCTCCCGTTCCTGAGTGATAGAACCTGGATCCAGACCTATTCCTCCCCGACCGTGCGTCCTCTGGTCATGCTTTCCTGGAAGATGCTTCTGGCCTTCTGCCTCGTGCTCTCGCAGCCAGCGCTCCACTCGCCGCCGCACCGCCGCCAGGGCCTTCTCCAGTACCGCCGCGTAGTGCTCCTCTTCAACCTCGCGGTCGGGCGGCGGCGGTGCCTCCTTCATACCCTGACCGAGCGTGAGCTCTTGCGCCAGGGCCAGGGCCGCAGCCTCGTCTATCAACACGGCATCGTGCTCTCCCAGCAGCGGATACTTGACGAGGCTCGCGTCGAACACCCAGTTGCCTTGGCCGTCCAGATACTCGAGAGCCAGCTCTTCGGCATCGCGAACCTCGCGCATAAGGCCGCTGGGTGCGGGCTCTATGCCGATCAGCGCGAAATATCGAGTAGACATTCTAGCAGCCTTCGAAGCTAACAGCCTTGTCCGTCGGCCTGCTGCCACACAGGGTCTCGACCACTCGCTACCCACCCTCGAAGGCTGCTAGAATGCATCCTCAGCTCCTTCTGGAGCCCTTATCGCCGCCCACATTCGTTCCTGTTCCATTACCAGATCCAACAGCTTCCGCTTGCCCGAGCGCGTGTTGGGCAGCGTGCGAGCCACCTGGTAGATCTCGTGATTGGACATCTTGGTGCGGAAGGACTGGGGCGTATGAAACTGGAGCTCGAAGCGTGCGCCGCTGGGATCTTGGAAGACCGTATTCACGCCTCGGTAGCCGCCGCCAGACTCCTTCCAGTAGTTTCGAGCCTTAACAACCCGCGCCCCGCTTGACTCAAGCCTGGCTCGCGTAGCTTGTACGCCGGTACGGTAGCGACTGGCGGAGAATACCGCCGTGTAGCGAACAGCGTCCGTGATGTCGGCGGCAGCAACGTCCTCTAGAGACCACTGCGGATGCTGGCGGAACTCATCTTTCAGCTTGCGTTCCAGAGAGGGCTTGCTCTTCACCCGAAACTCCAACCCCTCCAACCTGCCCCCTACTTCCGATACCACAGAATCCAGACTGGCGGTGAGGCGCGGCTCGACTCCGCTGGCCCTATCCAGTAGCGAATCTGCCAGAGCCCCTGCGCCGCCCGTACCCGAGTGCCGTTTCTGGTTGTGCTTCCCTTGCAGGTGCTTGTAGGCCAGAACCTGTCGCCACTCCTGCTGGATGAGGCCAGGCAGTGCTGCCAGATCTACTTCCTCCGAGATCAGCAGCGTGCCATCTTTGAAGGCTACGGCCTGGCCGTTCTGCGGGACTATCGCCAGATCTATCCGAGAGTTAGGCGGCGGCAGCCGCCACAGCGCGTTCAGAGCGGCGAGAACGACGGTTTCAGCTCTAAACGGTGATACGCCCAATCCACCAGGGTTTGACACTCTTCTCGCCCTCCTCGAGCGTCTCGGCGGGCTGTCCGCCGCCAGTCTCCGGCGGCTTCTCCTCATCCGGTATTGTCACCTTCTTAGTCACATCCAACCCGCCCGCCGCCTCGAAAAGCTCCTCGGCCAGATCGCCTGCGTCGACGGCCATCTGGCGGGCCTCGCCTACACTGATCTCGCCGGACTGGAGGCGGGCCGAGCGCTCATCCGCCCGTAGCTTCTTGATCTCCGCCTCCGTCTTCTCGGCCTCCTGATCCTGCTCGAGGAACTTGAACTCCACCGTCTTAGGTAGCCCCTTGAAGTTGAACATATGACTTACCATCTTCATGAAGAGAGCTGGTCCCTTACCCTTGGTCTTCAGATGGAGAATCTGGGACTGAGCAGAGGAACCGAGATTGCCTCCTGGCAGCGGAGCGAACTCCTGGTAGTCGGTGTTGAAAGCCATAGCGATTACCGCCACGTACAGCTTGAACATCTTCTCCTCGTCCCAACCCGCAGGAAGGCTGGCGAGCTCGAGAGTGTCGTGGCCTACGTCGGCCTTGGGATCAATGCTGCCTATAATGAGAGGCTGGAGATAGCGCAAGAGACCCTTGGAGCTGGCGATCTCCTGAGCCGCTTTGATAGCATCTTGAACCTGCTGGGCCGTGATGCCTTTAACTAGATGGACAGCACGGTGAAAGCGCCCGCCGGTCTTCTCGTACTGGTAGATGGAAACGTTCTTGATGATCTGAGCGGCCCCCAACATCCTGCTCAATGAGCATAGCTGGAGGCCAGGCCTAGTCTCTATGGGAGCAGGCATCTCGGTAAGGGTTGATATTTGATACCATTTCAGCTCGTGATAACGGTTCTGGCGATCTAGATAGACCACCGGCGTCTCAGGATTGCCGGTTGGATAACAGCGAGAGGCGTCCAGGTGGTTGACGCCAATAAGCGGGCTCTCGGGCGAGTCGCCCTCCCTCACCCACTCCACAAATGCACCGCTGTCTTGGGTGTAGAGATCGAAACTCAATTTGTTGATGAGGTCTTCCCAACCTTCACCTAGGTTGGCATTGTGGAGGATTTCCTGCATGCGGGCCGCTACCCGAGGAGGCCCTTCTACTGTCCAGGAGAAACCGCAGTTTCGAGCGCATACAGTCCCGAGCGCCGAGGCGAAGGTCGACTCGGTAGGCGTGAAAACACGCAGCTGACGGTCGCGCAGCTTCACATTTCGACCCCAGGGCTCCATTTCATCCGCCGCCTGCGCCACCATGTAGAAGAGAGCTTCCATTGGCGAGGTGGTGGTTGGGATCCCGCCGCCAGGCGGTGGGGGACTATCGATGACGGAGCGCCGGAGCGCCAGCGGCGTAACCTGTTTCTCGCCAAGCAGACTTTCCTCTACCATGGTTTCAATCTCCTGCTGAACTTATCGCGCTACTGGCGACCGCTGCGATTGGGAGGGGCAGCGGTACCAGAGTGCCGGTAGTCGCGGGGGTGCGGCGGGCACCAGTAGCTCGATAAGTAGTAGCTAGCACACGTTGCACGTGACGATCGGAGAGTTTGAATCTGGAAGCAATGTTGTTCAGGGACTGCCCCGCGATATGGAGATCCCAGATCTCGGCATCGCGAGAAATGCGGATAGCATTGCCCAAACCGCCAGCATCATGGCGACAGACCACCAGAGGACAAGTGAGACAATGAGGATGGTAATCGCAGCCGTCTTCCTCGAAGTCTCTAGACATCGACGACGCCCCTCCTGATTTACCTAGAATTATGGCGGATTGCGACAGAAAAGTAAAGCCCACTAGCACAGATCTGCCTCCGTCAGATGAATAACGGCCACTACGCCTCGAGCAATCAGGACTTAGAGAGCGTCCGGCGGGCCAACCCATTTTTCCCTAATCTTAACCGAGTCTGAGATATAAGCACCTGGCTGCTCCCATACTGGCACACACTACGAGATCTATCTTACGATTGGCACTTTTCTTAATGATGCGGAGAGTTGAATCTTGATCCTTCTGGTGCTTGGCCTTAGCATTCATAATGTGCTCGCGGAGCTCGAGATTTCCATCATGAGCCAAACGACGATTCAATATGAGATCGTAGAGAAGGCGGTCTGCCTTGAGCCTCTCCTGAGTCTGTGGGAAAGGTTCGCACCAGGCGATATTCTCGCGACGTAGAGTCTGCATAAGAGACTCTAACTGGTAGGGGTCGTAGGCTATCTGGACAACTTTGTAGGGCGGACGGTAGGGGCCTTCGCGGCAGAAAGCGCAGTCAATATCCTGCCAACCCTCTTGGCGAGGGTGACCTGCTGCGCAAGAGCCGAGACAGAGAGCACGGAGAAAGCGCTCCGGCTCCTCGTAGTTGATCTGACCACCAGACTCCTTGGGATCCCACTTCTTGACACGACGAATTGCTACATCCTCGTGGCGCAGAGGATGACGAGTCACCGCTACGATACCGAAGCAGTCGCCGGTCACCGCCGCATCACAAGCTATGATGGTAGACTCGTTCTCCGGATCATAGGGCAAATCCTCACGACAGGCATCCCAGACCTCGATTGGCACGAACTCCGATTCGCCACCCGTCCACTTGTTGCGATGAAGACGATCGAACTGTACCGGCGGCAGCTCCAAAGCCTTCTCTTTGTAGTAAGCCTCTCCGATCGGCCCGCGCTGCCAGGGCATACGGCGGGCCAGTTCGTCTTCATCCCAGTACATGAATAAGCTGGCAGCCTCATTAACATAGACCGGTACGGGAGCGTTGGGATCTCCACCGGTCTCCTCAAAGGCATCAAGCGGGGTATCAGTAGCCTCCGCCAGTTCGCCCGCCGTGAGCTGACGCCCCGCCATACCCTGATCGTAGAGATCTTTCAGAAGCTCGGACTCGCCGTCGAAACCGGCGTAGGTGTCTATGAGACGAAGGCTGTCCGGCTTGGTGGGCACCGGCGTCATCTCTACCCAGAAACGCCGCGCCTCCTCAGTCTCCAATCCCCACAATTCTGTCCAGCTAGTAAGGTCAGGATTGCCGCCAGCCTCTCCACGAGCATCTACAGAAACGGGTTTCATAACCGAACCCGAAATGAGACACTCTATCTTAGTCTTCTGAACAATGTAACGGCCAGGCACTATCCAATCCGAGCCTCGCTGGCGACAGCCTGGGGACAGGCGGATG
>Ga0209751_10003209_pt1 | contig 15944 bp, 10 predicted proteins | sample RifCSP13_1_FD_184019 | JGI IMG/M metagenome (GOLD analysis project Ga0209751, IMG submission 184019) | Soil microbial communities from Rifle, Colorado - Rifle CSP2_sed 13_1 (SPAdes) (version 2) | ecosystem: Environmental > Terrestrial > Deep subsurface > Rock core/Sediment | place: Rifle... | reverse complement strand
ATTTAACGGATTCGGAATACTCAAGTATGGGGAAGGGGTCCCCGGGCGAAACGCCGAAGCCCTTTCCGGTGCGCGCCACGCGCGCCCGACGGCGGCCCGCAAGACCCGCCCGGAACCTTAAACCCCGTGGCCCCGTTCCCCGCGCGGGGAGCCCCGTGAAGATCGAGCCCTTCGAAATGGAGCGCATGCAGTCGACGTGGGAGAACGTCGTCGAGATCAACCTCTCCGAGAGCGGGGTCGAGCCGATCCCCCTCCGGGAGCTCCTCGGGGACGCCGGGCGGATCGAGGCGTTCCTCGACTACCCCGCGGCCTACTCCCAGTCGAACGGGACCCCCGAGCTCCGGGCGACGATCGCGTCGATGTACGGGGACGCGGCCCCGGACCACGTCCTCGTGACGAACGGCTCCTCCGAGGCGAACTTCCTCGCGGCGTGGCACCTCGTCGAGAAAGGGGACGAGGTCGTCCTCATGCTCCCGAACTACATGCAGCTCTGGGGGCTCGCCCGCGGCTTCGGGGCGACGGTCAAGCCGCTCCGGCTCCGGGAGGGCGCGGGGTGGCAGTTCGACCCCGAGGACCTCAAGGCCGCCGTCTCGAAGCGGACGAAGGCGATCGTCGTCTGCAACCCCGACAACCCGACGGGCTCGATCATGGGGGCCGAGCAGCGGAAGGCGGTCCTCGACGCCGCGGAGGACGCGGATGCGTGGATCCTCTCCGACGAGGTCTACCTGGGCGCGGAGAGGGAGGGGCCGCGGACGGAGACCCTCTGGGGCACGCACGACAAGACCCTCGTCGTGAACGGCCTGAGCAAGGCCTACGGCCTGCCGGGCCTCCGGATCGGGTGGCTCGTCGGGCCGCCGAGGACGATCGCGGCCCTGTGGTCCCACCACGACTACACGACAATCGGCCCGACGTACTTCTCGGACCGCCTCGCCCAAATCGCCCTCGAGCCTCGACGCCGGGAGGCGATCCTCGCGCGGACGCGAGCGATCCTCGGCCGGAACTACGCCCTCGTCGCGAAATGGATCGACGCCCACGGATCCCTCTTTTCCTACGTACCGCCCCAGGCCGGCGCGATCGTCTACCTCCGGTACGCCCTGCGGATCAACTCCACGGAGCTCGTCACGCGGCTCCTGAAGGAGAAGAGCGTCCTCGTCGTTCCGGGGGACCACTTCGGGATGGACGGGTACCTGCGGATCGGCACGGGGCCCGAGGAGGACTACCTCCTCCGCGGGCTGGACCGGATCGACGCCCTCCTGAGGGAGATCAAGGCGGGCCGGGGGAAGGCGTAGGTGGAAGTCCGCCTCCTCTTCGAGAAGGAGATCCGGACCCTCATCGGGCCGGGGGAGGCCCTCGCCGCGGTCCGGGAGGCGTTCGCGAAGCTCGCCCGCGGGGAGGCCGTCCTGCCCGGGGTCATCGGATTCGACATCCCCGAGCACCGCGCGGAGGTCCACGTGAAGGGCGCGTACCTCAAGGGGGCGCCGTACTACTCGATCAAGGAGGCCGCGGGCTCCTGGGACAACCCCGCGAAGGGCCTGCCGATCGGGAGCGGGCTCGTCCTCGTGTTCGACGCCCGCACGACGTTCCTCAAGGCGGTCCTCTTCGACAACGGGTACCTCACGGACCTCCGGACGGGCGCCGCAGGGGGCCTCGCCGCGGACGTCCTCGCCCGGCGGCTCGTCGGACGCGTGGGGATCGTCGGGGTCGGATGCCAAGGACGCTACCAGCTCGAGGCGCTCCTCCAAGTCCGGACGCCCGAGCGGGTCGTCGCCTGCGCTCGGGACGAAGTCAAGGTCGCCGCGTACTGCCGGGAGATGGAGGCGAAGCACGGCGTCCGCGTGATCCCCGCGAAGACCGTCGAGCAGGCCGTCCGGGGGTCCGACGTCGTGATCACGGCGACCCCGGCAAAGGCGCCCCTCGTCCGCGCGGATTGGATCGGCCCCGGGGCCCACGTGACCGCGGTCGGCTCCGACGGCCCCGAGAAGCAGGAGCTCGACGTCGGCGTGCTCGCGAAGGCGGACAAGCTCGTCGCGGACCACCTCGAGCAGTGCGCCCGCCTCGGCGAGATCCATCACGCCCTCGATGCCGGCGCGATCGCCCGCGCGGACGTGTACGCGGAGCTCGGGGAGATCGCCGCGGGGCTCAAGCCCGGGAGGACGTCGGACGAGGAGATCACGGTCGCGGACCTCACGGGCGTGGGCGTCCAGGATGCCGCCGTGGCGAACGTCGTCGCGGACGCGGCGTTCCGGCGGGGCCTGGGCCGGGTCGTGGAGATCTGACCCCGATGCACCGGCTCATCCTCGCAGGGTTCGGCGGCGTCGGCCGAGAGTTCGCCCGGCTCCTCCTGGAACGCCGGCGGGAGCTCGCGAGGGACTTCGGCCTCGAGGCGGAGGTCGTCGCGATCCTCACGGCGACCCACGGCCGGGTGGAGCGCCGCGGAGGGATCGACCTGCGGCAGGCGCTCCGCCTCGCGACGCGCGGGGAGTCCCTCGAGCCATGCGGACGGCCCGTCCGCGGCCCGTCCTCCGAATTCCTCGGGTCCGCGGCCGCGGACGTCGTCGTCGAGCTCACGCCCCTGCGGATCGCCGCGAGCCAGCCGGCCCTGGACCACATCGTTGCCGCCCTCCGGTCCGGGAAGCACGTGATCACGGCGAACAAGGGACCCGTCGTGTATCACTACCGCCGGCTCAAGGCCCTCGCCCGCCGGAACCGGGTCGGCTTCCGCTACGAGGGGACCGTGATGGACGGGGCCCCCGTGTTCAACCTCTTCCAGGAGACCCTCCGCGGGTCCCGCGTGCTGTCCTTCGAGGGGATCCTGAACAGCGTGAGCAACTTCATCCTCACGGAGCTCGAGGCGGGCCGCACGTTCGAGGGCGGCGTCGAGGCCGCCCGCGGGATGGGGCTCCTCGAGAGCGACCCGTCGATGGACCTCGAGGGCTGGGACGCGACGGTCAAGGCGTGCCTCCTCGCCAACGTCCTCATGGGCGGCCGGCTCCGGCCCGAGGACGTCCCCCGCCAGGGGATCGCGGGGATCGACCCCGGCCGCGTGCGGACGGCCCGCGACGCGGGCTCCCGGCTCAAGCAGATCGCGGGCGGATGGGTCGAGGAGGGGACCGTCAAGGCGGCCGTGACCCTCGAGGAGCTGCCCCCGGACCATCCCCTCGCCGGCGTCTCGGGGACCTCGAACGCGCTCCTCGTGCGGACGGACATGCTCAAAGAGATCCTCGTTTCGGAGCGGGACCCGGGCCTCCGGCAGACCGCGTTCGCCGTGTACTCGGATCTCCTCGCAATCCACGAGGGCCGCCTCTCCCCCTAGGACACGCTTATATCGCGGGGGCCGCATGGCGCGCCGATGCGCGTCGCGATGGGCGGGACGTTCGACGTCCTCCACGACGGGCACGACGCCCTCCTCGGCGCCGCCTTCGGGCTCAAGCCGGACGTCGCCCTCATCGGCCTCACGACGGACCGCATGGCCTGCGAGACCCGCGACGTCGTCCACCCGTTCGAGGTCCGGCGGAGGAACCTGACGCGCCGCCTCGACGGGAAGGGCTGGCGCCGGGCCCGGATCGAGCCCATCGACGACCCGTTCGGGCCCGCGGACGACCTCGCGGACCTCGACGTGATCGTCGTGAGCGCGGAGCGGCACCGCGTGGCCGTCGCCATCAACGAGGCACGGAAGGGGAAGGGCCTGAGGCCCCTCGAGATCCACGCGGTGCCCATGGTCCTCGCGCAGGACGGCCTCCCGCTCGCCTCCCGCCGGATCCGCGAGGGCATCATCGACCGCCACGGGACGCGGGTCAAGGCCCTCGACGTCCGCGTGGGGACGGGCAACCCCGTGAAGCGGCGGGCCGTCCGGAAGGTCCTCGAGCGGCTTCGCTGGAAGGCCCGTGTCCGCGTGGCCGACATCGGACGGGACGTCCCCGAGGAGCCGTTCGAGGGCGACGTCGCCCGGGGCGCCGTGGCCCGCGCGAAGGCCGCGCTCGGCGAGGGCGACCTCGGGGTCGGGATCGAGGCGGGCCTCGTGTGGGACGACGCGGCGGGGGACTACCTAGACGTGCAGTACTGCGCGGTCCTGGACCGCGCAGGGCGACTGACCCTCGGCCACGGCCCCGGGTTCGCCCACCCGCCCGCGGTCCTCCGGCGGGTCAAGGCGGGCGCGACGGTCGGGGGGGCGATGGCCGCCATCACGGGGGTCAAGGGCATCGGCTCCCGCCACGGGGCGATCGGATACCTGACGGCCCGCGCGATGGACCGGGACGCCCTCACGGAGGCCGCCGTCCTCATGGCGATGGTCCCCCGGATCCGCCGGGAGCTGTACCCCGCCGGGAACCCGGAAACGGGTCGCTGAACATACCGTCATCGCAAAACCTTTTTCGGGCGGGGGCCGATGGGCCGGCCGGAGGTTCCATCCGTGCCCGCGAAGATCGCGATCAACGGCTACGGGACGATCGGGAAGCGCGTGGCCGACGCCGTCGCGCGCCAGGACGACATGAAGGTCGTCGGCGTCTCGAAGACAAAGCCGAACTTCGAGGCGAGGCTCGCCCTCGCGAAGGGCCTCCCCCTGTACGCGTCCGACGCGGAGGCCCTGGAGAAGTTCCAGAAGGCGGGCGTGAAGGCCCTCGGGAGTCTCGAGGACATGCTCAAAGAGGCGGACCTCGTCGTCGACTGCACCCCGGAAGAGAGCGGGTACAAGGGCCTCTACGAGAAGGCCGGGGTCCGGGCGATCTGGCAGGGCGGGGAGGAGCACTCCCTGACGAACCTGTCGTTCAACGCGGCCGCAAACTACGCGGACTGCCTCGGGGCGTCGTACGTCCGGGTGCCGTCGTGCAACACGACGGGGCTCATCCGCACCCTGTACCCCCTCGACGCGCACTTCGGCGTGGAGAAGGTCCTCGCCGTCATGGTGCGTCGCGCGGCGGACCCCGGGGACTCCAAGAAGGGGCCCATCAACGCGATCGAGCCGGAGCTCGAGATGCCCTCCCACCACGGACCCGACGTCCAGAGCGTCCTCCCGAAGCTCAACATCCACACGGTCGCCGTGAAGGTCTCCTCGACCCTCATGCACCTCCACGCGGTCTCCGTGGACCTCCGTAGGTCCGCGGACCTCGCCCAGGTCCTCGACGTCTGGAAGCGGTTCCCCCGGGTGATGTTCGTATCAGGCGGGGAAGGGGTCAAGTCGACGGCCCAGGTCATGGAACTCGCGCGGGACCTCTCCCGGAACCGGTCCGACCTCTACGAGATCGCCGTCTGGCGGGACGGCGTGCACGTCGTGGACGGGAGGCACCTGTACTACTTCCAGGCCGTCCACCAGGAATCCGACGTCGTCCCGGAGAACGTGGACGCGATCCGGGCCATGATGGACCTCGAGAAGGACGGGCACCGGAGCATGGAGAAGACGGACCGCAGCCTCGGGATCGGGATCGCGCGGTAGGCGCGCGGCTCAGCGCCCCCGCTCGAGACGCTGGATCCGCTTCGTCGCCCGCTGGAGGACGCCCATGAGGGCGTGGAACTCCCACGCGCTCGGGACCGCCCGACCCATGAGGCGGCGGAACATGACCTTCGTGCGGGAGCGCTTGTGGGCCGGATAGTCCGTCGCCTCCATGAGGTCGCCCAGGGCCTCGAGGAGTCGATCCTTCTCCAGGCCCGAGGCTTTGCGCCGGGGTCGGCGGGACGGCCGCCCTGCAAAGAGCTCGTACAGGAGGATCGTCGCCGCGTGGGAGAGGTTCAGGATCGGGTAGTCCTCCGAGGCAGGGATCGTCACGAGGAGGTCGCAGGCGCGGATCTCCTCCTCGAGGAGGCCGAAATCCTCCCGCCCGAAGACGAGGGCGAGGGTCCCGTCCATCGCGGCGACCTTCGACGCGAGGTCTCGTGGGGTCACGGAGATCCGGGCGAACTTCCTCTCGTTCGAGGTGTCGATCCCGGACGTCCCGACGACGAGGTCCGCCCCTCGGAGGCCCTCCTCGAACGTCTCGACGGCCCGCGCGGCCTCGAGGACGTCGGCCCCGTGCATCGCGCGCTTCCGCGCCTCGTCCCCGATCGGGCACGGTCGGACGAGGACGAGATCCGCCACGTCGAAGTTCCGCATCGCACGGGCGACGGCCCCCACGTTCCCCTCGTTCTTCGGCTCGACAAGGACGACGCGCACGGCCGACATGGGACCTCGCGGGACCCCCAGGGCCTCCTATAATATGAAATAATACAGGGCGAGGGCATGGGGGAGCCCGTGCGGGTGGCCCTCAAGATCGCGTACGACGGGCGGTCCTTCTACGGCCACCAGAGGCAGCCCGTCCATCGGACGGTCGAGGGGGAGTGCCTGAAGGCCCTCCGGGCCGCGGGGATCCTAGGAGGGCCCACGGAGGGCTGGTTCCGGAGCGCGAGCCGGACGGACCGAGGCGTCAGCGCGATCGGGAACGTGATCGGGTTCGAGAGCGCCCTCGCCCCGCGGGCCGCGATCGGTGCGTTCAACGACCGGGCGAGGGACGTCTGGGCCTGGGCCGTGGCCGCGGTCCCGGAGGGGTTCCACCCCCGCCACGCGGTCGAGCGGTGGTACCGCTACCATCTGCTCGCCGACCTCGACATCCTGAGGCTCGAGGCCGCGGCCCGGGAGTTCGTCGGCACGCACGACTTCCGCAGCTTCACGTCGGACCCGCCCGTGGGACCGTTCTCCGTTGCGCGCCTGGACGTCGCGAAGGGGGACGGGGTGATCACCGTGGACGTGCGCGCGCGGTCCTTCCGGCGGGGGATGGTACGCCGCATCGTCGCGGCCCTCGTCGCCCACGCGAACGGCGAGGCGAGCCTCCTCGAGATCCGCCGGGCCCTTAGGGGCGAGAGGCACGACTTCGGCATGGCGCCCGCGGAGCCCCTCGTGCTCATGGACGTGCGGTACGACGTGCCCTTCGAGGTCGTGCTGAAGCCCAAGGTCCTCGACGAGTGGCGTCGCCGCTCGCGGGCCGCCCTGCTCGAGACGGAGTGGCTCGAGGCCTTCCGGGCCGCGTCCCTCGCCCCCGTCGATCGCCCGTGAGCCGACACCCGTGCGCGCGGTCCACGCCGTTCGGCCGCACGAAACCCGTGGCGACGGACGCGTCGAAGGGTCGCGTCGGCCGTACAACTATCGAACCGAAACGGGCACGTTTCCTATGGAGGAAATTGTGGCGCGTGCGATGTCGAGATTCAGACAAACCTATTTATACGGTCGACCCCCTTCGCCCGAATTAAGGCTTCCGAGGGAGGAGTCTGCGCATGGCATCCAATGTTCTACGTAAGTCGACCCTCCGGGCCCTGATCATGGCGTACGTCCTGCTCGCGGGCGGACTCATCGTCCTCGTGCAGGCACAGACCGTCGCCGCTCAGGGAGGGAGGACCGAGATCGTCATCGGCCTTCAGAATGACATGACCACGATGAACTACTGGAATCCGGAGACAAACACGGTCTGGAACTACTACCAGACCGGGCTCCTGACGTTCGAGGGGCTCTACGCCAGCACTCCGGACAACGTGGTGTTCTCCGTGCTCTCGGACCCCGCCCGGGGGACGTCGGGCCCGGGGTTCACGGTCGTCCAGACGACGCCCCACACGATCATCGACGTGTTCGTCCGGGCCGGGGTGACGTTCCATGATGGATCCCCGATGACCGCGGACGACGTCGTCTTCTCCTACCAGACGAAGGCGTGGTCCACGGAGCAGACGGCGATCACGGAAGCCCTGTGGTGGGACGCACCCCTCTGGCCCCACTGGTCCGGCGGCGGCAACGACTCCCACATCGGGGTCGAGAAGGTCAGCGACACCCAGGTGCGGTTCCACCTCGTGAAGGAGTACGCGTTGTTCTTCCTTCAGACCCTGCAGGTCACGGTCATCCCGAAGGCGATCTGGGTCACCCACATGGACCCGGACCCGCCCTTGAACATCTCGGACCCGAGGAGCCCCATCACGGACAGCTCGGACGGATCCATCGACTTCGCGTACGGCAGCAGCGCGAGCCAGACGGCCGCGACGATCGGAACGGGCTTCTTCGAATTCCTCTCCTGGCAGCCGAACCAGGGATCCCGGCTCTCCACGTACGACGGGTACTGGGGCAAGGCGGAGAGCGTCACATGGCGCGGGACCGCGTATCCCTTCTTCCCTGAGCACCTCCGCTCGATCCGGTTCGTGATCTACACGAGCCTCGACGTGATCAGCCTCGCGCTCCAGAAGGGGGACATCGACACGTTGATCTGGTCCCTCACGCCCGGGTTCCTGTCCCAGGTGAGGTCGAACCCGGCGATCAGCGTAGAGCAGGTCACCGACGCGGGGTACTTCTACATGTCCTTCAACCTGCGCCGGAAGCCCTGGAGTGACCTCGACCTGCGCCGGGCCATCTCCATGGCCATCAACAAGGACTACATCGTGAACACGCTCATGGGTGGCTTCGGGACGAAGGGCAACCAGCCCATCTCGATCCACACGGCCGGCTACGTGAACGCGAGTGCGGTCCAGCCGGACTTCGACATCCCAGGAGCCATCGCGCTCCTGAACGCGAACGGGATTGTGGACCAGAACGGGGACGGCTTCCGCGAGTACTCCGACGGATCGCCGATTCGCGCGACAATCCTCACTCCGCCGAAGGACTACGACCCGGTGCGAGCCGACGCGGGGATCATGATCTCGAACAACCTGAAGTCGATCGGGCTCAACATCGACGCGGCGCCGACGAGCTTCGACACGATCGTCGCGAAGGCCTTCACGGAAGTCGACTTCGACATCTACATCCTCGGCTGGCTCCTCACGGGGACGCCGGAGACGTACCTGGGCGACTTCTTCCACAGCTCGAACGACGTCGCGGTCAACCCGGCGGGGTCAAACTCCGCAGGGTACAACAACCCCGAGGTCGACGCGCTGCTGGAGGCGATGACGACGGAGCTCGACAACGACGCGCGCATCCAGATCGTGAAGGACGTCCAGGGCATCGTCGCGAGCGAGATCCCGTGGAACATCCTGTACTACCGCAAGAACCTCAACGCGTACAGGAACGACGCGTGGGTCGGCTGGGTCAACACCCCGCCCCAGCTCTACAACTTCTGGTCGCTTGTGAAGATCCGACCCGCGGGCGTGACCCCGGTCCCGCCTCCGACGGGTGAGTTCACGGTCGCGATGACCGTTGCGGAGCGAGCGATTGCGGGCCACACGGAGCCCGTGGACGTCTTCGTGTCCCTGAACCTGCGGCCTGTGGACGCCGCCACCGTCGTCCTGAACGCGACGTGGGGGGCCGAGTACCGGACGGTATCCGCCACCACGGACGCGAGCGGACACGCGAGGATCGACTGGGTCTCCCCCGTCATCCAAGGGCAGCTGACCCTGAGGGCCATCGTCACGAAGGGCACGCAGAGCGCCACGGTGACGAAGCGGCTGGACATCACGGTCGGCCCGCCCGCGCCCATGGCGAGCCTCAGCTTGTCGACAACCACGCCGGTCATCGGCACCGGCGACACGGCGACGATCGTCGCGCGGCTCGTGAACGGGCTCGGCAACCCGATCCAGGGGCGGACCGTGACGATCGACACGACCCTCGTCCTCGGGGACATCGTGCCAGCGAGCGCGGCGACAGATGCGGCGGGGCAGGCGTCGTTCGTGTACACGGCACCCGCGGACGCGAGCCTGTTCCCGAACCAGCACCTGTCCGAGATCGTCAAGGCGACGACGAGCGTGCCTGAGACGGTCGCGGTGGACACCCAGCGTGCGTCCCTCGTGCTCTTCGTCGAGAACGACGATCCCTCCGACTGGCGGATTGTCTCCGTCGACGGTACGCCGGACCTCGTCCTCTCGTCGGCCCCGCCCGGAGGAGACTCCACGACAATCGACGTCAGGGTGCGCGACTTCGCTGGCGCGGCCTTGGTGGGCGTCGACGTCGAAGCGATCCTTCCGGCCGACAACTGGAACGTCACCGTGACGCCGGCCGTGGACACCACGGACGCGACGGGCCTGGCCCAGTTCACGGTGAGCGTGACGGCAAGCGCCGATGCGGACCTCAACTCGACGAACATCCCGCTCCGGTTCCGGGCCGTCAACGACCCCGCGGCAGTCTCCGACGAGGTCCAGCTCTTCCTCGGGAACCTCGTGAGCACGGGATTCGCGGCCTGGCTGTCCTTCAGCGACCGCGGCCTGACGGGAATCCCCGCGCAGACCGCGACGGCCACGCTGACCGTCTACGACGAGCTCGGACTGCCCGCTGCAGGCGTGCCGGCGATCCTCGCCATCCCGTACGGAGACCTCGGACTGCCCGCGCACTTCCCATACTCCTACGACTACGACACGCCGGAGTACCAGGGAGACGGGCTCGACCTCAACATGTTCGGCCAGGGCTCCATCGGAGGCTCGCTCGCGAGCTCTGCGGGACAGGGCACGGCCTGGGGCGTCGAGAACTTCGTCGAGGACTTCGAGGTCGTCGGGAACCACGGTGCCCTCACGGGGGTGTACATCGACTCCTGTGACGGGACGGGAGAATCCTTCGGGACCGACCCGTGGCCGGCCGACTTCGACGGGCTGTACTACATGAACGTCACGAGCGTGACGGACTCGAACGGCCAGTTGGTCTTGGACTTCTCGACCCTGCCGCATCGCATCGACTCGGGCATCCAGGTCCGGGCGTTCGTGGGCGACCCGCTCGCCGCGGATCCGCTCCAGGTCGTCGGGGACGCGTGCAACTACGCGGCCTCGATCGAGAACCGCGAGTTCATGATCGACTCCGGCGTCGTCGTCTCGCGGGCGCCTGTGGTCGCGATGGGCACGTGGTCCATGGACCAGCCCGTCCTGACCTCGCAGGACCGGACGGCCTCCCTCTCCGGGACGTTCTACCGGCGCGGTGGTCTCCGGGCGGCGAACTTCGAGGTGTTCCTCCTCCGCGGCTTCGGCGCCGCGGGCCGGAACATCCGGGGCGCCTTCGGCGGGACGATCGCGGCCGACGCGAACGGCGTGGTGACATGGACCGTCGCGGAGCAGTCCCTCGCGGCGCCGCCCCTGAGCCTCTCCCAGCCGATCTTCTTCACGTTCGTGCCGGGCGACGCCCGGTACGCGTACGGAGGCCGGGAGCAGTTGTTCTCCGGAAGCACGTCGACCCTCCCCACGGGCTTCGCGTACGGCGACTTCTGGTTCGCGCCGACGTTCGCCGTCATGATCGCGAAGATCCCGTTCGACCTGACGGTCGGGTACCTCTACGTGCCGTCGTCCGTGGCCTTCGCGTCCGTGTCCGTCGACCGGACGATTGTCGCGGAGGGCGGCACGGTGATCGCGACGGTGACCGTGGAGGACGGCGACGGGAACCCGATCCCGAACGCGACGGTCTGGAGTGGAGCGTACCAGCTGCTTACGGATGCGAACGGAGAGGCGCAGATCACGTACACCGCCGGGTCCGGCGCGATCGAGAACCTCGCCGTGATCACGACGCCGGACGGACAGGTACTCCGGGCGTGGTACGGCGTCCTCGCCACGGCCCCCGTCCTCTCGTACGCGAGCCTCGCCGTGACGGAGCAGCCGGCCGGGCAGGCCACGGAGATCACCGTGAGCGTCACGAACACCCTCGCGGTCGCGGGGACGACGACCGTGGTGCTCCTCGTCGACGGCCAAGCCGTTGTTGCGCAGGAGATCACGATCGGCGCGAGCGCGACCCAGACGGTCCGGTTCCGGCACGTGTTCGATCAGGCGGGCGACTACCAGGTCGCCGTGGGCTCCCAGTCCGCGACGGCCACGGTCCCGGCCCCGACCGTCGTCGGTGCGGACTTCGTGGCCACGTACGGCCTAGGCCTGGCGCTGCTCGTCGTCGGACTGATCGTGGGCGTCGTCATCGGGATGTTCCTGAAGGGACGCGGCAAGAAGCCCTCCCCGATGAGGGAGCTCGGCGAGAAGATGGCGCCCGCCGAAGAGGAGCTCGCGCCCACGGAAGAAGAACTCGGGCCGTAGCCTAGGGGCAACGAATGGACCGGGGCGCGACCCCGGTCCCCTTTCATCTTTCACAATCCCAGGGGAGTAGGGTCGGGATTGAGGGAACGTTCTTATACGGCCCCTCGAATGGATACGCTACGCGGGGAGTGTGACTCGTGGCCGCGCTGGGACGGTACATCGGGAAGCGCGTGATCCAAGGGATCATCACCCTCCTCATCGTCACGATCATCGTCTTCATCCTCTTCGACGCGATGCCCGGCACGCCCATCGACCGGTTCCGGGCGGACCCCAACTTCGACCGCGCGCGCCTCGAGCAGCTCAACCAGTCGTTCGGGATCAACGATCCATACTTCGTCCGGATGGGCAAGTTCGTCTGGAACATGTTCTCCCTCGACTTCGGCGAGTCGTTCGTCGAGGGGAAGCCCGTCTCGAGCGTCGTGTCCGCGGCCTTCCCGAGGACCCTCTTCCTGTTCGGCGGGGCCGTGATCATCGAGTACGCGATCGGCGTCGTCCTCGGGACGTTCATCGCCTGGCGTCGGGGCCGGATCAGCGAGACCACAACCGTCGTCACGAGCCTCTTCTTCTACAACATGCCCTCCTTCTGGATCGGGCTCATCCTCCTCTGGCTGTTCGCCTTCCATTGGGACGCGTTTCCCCTGCGGAGCTGGAGCGACCCCCTCTGGACCGCGGAACACTACCCCTGGCTGGGGGACCCCTCGGGCCTCTTCTTTCAGGCGGGGGACCTGATCCTCCACGCGTTCCTTCCCGCCCTCGCCCTCATCCTGATCAGCGCCGCGGGCACGATCCTCCTCATGCAGACGTCGATGTTCGAGGTGATGGGGGAGGACTTCATCCTGACCGCGAAGGCGAAAGGGCTCTCCGAGCGTACGGTCCGCCGGCGGCACGCGGCCCGGAACGCGTACCTCCCCGTCGTGACCTCCCTCACGATCAGCCTCGCCTTCGCGGTCGGCGGCGCGATCATCCTGGAGGGGATCTTCTCCTACTTCGGGGTGGGCTACTACTTCCTCCGGTCCATCTTCAACCAGGACCAGTTCCTCGCGGGCGCCATCCTCTGGATCATCTCCGTGCTCGTGATTTTCGGCAACATCATCGCGGACGTCCTGTACGGAGTGCTCGACCCTCGTGTGCGCCTCTGAAACCCCGCCGGCCTCCACGCGGGTCCTCGCTGTGACAATCCTCCCGCGGCTCTGGCGGGGGATCCGCCGGTCCATGGGCGTCTTCCGGGGGAGCCCGCTTGGCCTTGCGGGACTTGCCATCGTCCTCTCCTTCGCATTCATCGCGATTCTCGCGCCCGTCATCTCGCCGTTTCCGAGGTCGTTCGAGGCCCCCGAATCCGACCGGTTCATCGTGAGTGCCCACGCGGAACGCCTTCTGCCGAATCTCACGTACGGGGAGCCGGTCATGGGGTCCACGACCCCTCTCTACAGCGACCGCCAGGGAGGAATGTGGGTGATCAACTACGCCCGCGAGGGGTTCATCTTCATGAACTTCACCCAGCACACCCTGGAGGCGACGGAGTCCCCCTTCGACGCCGGGAACCTCTCCCTGGGCTTCGACATCAGCCAGGACTTCACGTTCGCCCCGAGACCCGCAGCCCCCCTCCACGCCGTGTACTATATCGTCCCGGCCCAGAACTCGTCGGGCGAGCAAGGGATCGGCCGGGAGACAGGGGCCCTCGCGTTCTTCGCCTCCCGCGACTTCTACGTCGTGGACCCCTTCACGAAGGCGCTCATCTTCTGGTCCCGCGTGAGCTTCGACCCCGTGTGGACGGGAGAGGACCCGGCCTCCGCCGGGGAGATGGTCATCCTGCCGAGGGAGAACTCGATCGTGCCGTTCCCCGGGTTCCCCGGGGTCGACGTGGGCCCCCACCGGTACTTCTGGGCCGCGGACCCCTCCCACATCGAGGTCTTCGAGATCGACTACGTGCACCCGACGGACCCCTCGGGGGCCTCGGGGCGCGTGCAGCTGTCCCTGACCACGGGCCTCTCCGCGCCCCCCTTCGTCTACTACAACCAGGACCGGCTCATCTCGCGGGACGACTACCGAGCGGGACCCGGGCAGGCGATCCTCCTCCCCCTGTCGAACGGGACCCTGGAGGTCCGGAACGTCACGGGGACCATTCGCGCCTGGGTACCGCTCACCTTGTCGGGCGTCCCCGCCACGGTGGACGGGCGCATCGGGTTCACGCGGACGACGTTCCCGATGAAAGTCCACCTTCCCCTCCGGTCCGCGACGGCCGTCGGGATCGGCATCCTGGAGATGTCCACCCTGACCTTCACGGGCAGCTACAGCACCCCCAATCCCGGCTGGGAACTCGTCGGCGCGCCGACCTCGTACCGCGGGCTCACGACGTACCTCGCCTTCTTCGACCCCTCCGACGGACCGACGGGGTCCTCCCACCTCCTCCGGATCAACGAGACGGGCGTGGCGACGACCCAGTTCCACGGGATCTTCGCGGGTCGCCTGCGCCACTTCTACGAGGTCGTCGAGCGATCAAAGATCTTCGTGTATCCCGGGAGCGGCGGGATCTTCATGATGACGACGTCCTTCGCCACGGGCGACGCCGTCGTGCCTGAGCGGTTCCCCGTGACCCCTTCGGACGCCGTCGACCGGTTCCGCTACGCCGGCGCGCTGGGCGGGACCCTGTACGCGATCGGGCTGACCCAGCAGGAACTTTACGGGATATGGTTGGACACGGAGACGGGGGATCTCGTCGTCCATCAGCTCCTCGGCACGATTCGCTCCCCCCTCCCTCCCGGGACGTACCCTTCCGGCAACACGTACCTCCTCGGGACCGACTTCCGGGGCTCCGACATCCTGACCCAGCTCTTCTGGGGCACCCAGGTCGCGTTCATCGTCGGGCTCCTCGCGGCCCTGTTCTCGGTCGGCGTGGGGACGATCGTCGGGCTCCTCGCGGGCTACTACGGGAAGCTGATCGACACCCTCCTCATGCGGATGACGGACATCTTCCTCGTCCTCCCGTTCCTCCCCATCGTCCTCGTGCTCGCCTCGATCCTGCGGCCCAGCATCTGGGTCATCATCCTCGTCATCGGAATCGTGGGCTGGGCGGGGATCGCCCGGGTGATCCGGGCTCAGGTCCTCACCCTGAAGGAACGCCCGTTCGTGGACGCCGCGCGGGTCGCGGGCGCCTCGGACCTGCGGCTCATCTTCTACCAGATCGCGCCGAACGTCCTCCCGTTCAGCTTCCTCTACATGAGCCTGGGCGTCGCGGGCGCGATCGTCACGGAGGCGGCCCTGAGCTTCCTCGGCCTCGGCGACGCGTCCGTGATCTCGTGGGGGGGAATGCTATCCCAGGTCCTCACCTTCGGTGGCGCCCTCACGGCGTGGTGGTGGCTCCTGCCTCCGGGGTTCGCGATCACCGCGCTCTCCCTCGGATTCTACCTCGTGGGTCGGGGCTTCGACGAGATCATCAACCCGCGGCTCCGGAGGCGGTGAGCTTGCCCCTCATCTCCGTCCGCAACCTCAAGACGTACTTCAAGGTCCGGCAGGGCTGGGTCAAGGCCGTCGACGGGGTGAGCCTCGACATCGACCCGGGGGAGACAATCGGGATCGTGGGGGAATCGGGATGCGGGAAGACGACCCTCGCGTATTCCATCGCCCAGCTCCTTCCCGCGAACGCCTACGTCTTCGGGGGGCAGGTCTTCTTCCACCTCGACGGAGGGACGGCCCGCTACCTGCCGGAGTACTGGCGGCTCGCGGAGGAACGGATGGCGAAGGTGAGGGCGGAGGCGCCGACGGAGGGCGCCTCGCCCGCGGCGCGCCCCCCCGGGAAGGCCCCGCCCGGCCTGGCGCCCGGGGACGGTTCCGCCCCGGACGCCCTGCGATACCCCCTGTCCTCGACGTACCGGACGTACCTGAGGGAGGAGATCGCGACCCTTGCGCGCCAGGTGAGGGACCTCTCGCACCGGACCGAGGCGGGAGACGCGGAGGCCGCCCGGCGGCTCCGGACGGCCCGGGCGCGGCTCGCCGCAGCCCGCCAGGAGGGGGACCTCGTC
>Ga0209751_10003207_pt1 | contig 15945 bp, 13 predicted proteins | sample RifCSP13_1_FD_184019 | JGI IMG/M metagenome (GOLD analysis project Ga0209751, IMG submission 184019) | Soil microbial communities from Rifle, Colorado - Rifle CSP2_sed 13_1 (SPAdes) (version 2) | ecosystem: Environmental > Terrestrial > Deep subsurface > Rock core/Sediment | place: Rifle... | reverse complement strand
GATGTTCGACAGCGAGACCACGGTGTTGAGCAAGATAAAAGGAAAAAAATGCAGCGTCTGTACGAGCACGACGCCGGTCAACCCTTCCATGAAGGGAATGCTCGTGTCGAACCAATCCATGAGCACTAGGTTGACCATGCCGCTGCGTCCCAGAATCAATTGCAGCGCCACGGCGCCGACGAATGGCGGGATGACGAGCGGAAGCGTGGCGGCGGTCTGGAGGAGGAGCTTGCCGCGAAATTCGTAGCGCGCCAGCATGTAGGCGAGCGGCAGCGCCATCACCGCGCTGAACAGGACCACGAGAAAACCGCTCCACAGGCTATTCCAAAGCGACTCGCGAAACAGCGGACGGCGAAAAAAATTGAGAAAATGAAGCGTCGTGAGATTTCCCTGGTCGTCGGAAAGCGAAATCCAGAGCACGCGCAGTACGGGATAGAGAATAAACGACGTCAGGACGACCAGCAGCAGAGCCATCACTCCGTATTGCCACCAATCCGTCCGCTCCCGCGCACGCGCAGATAAGGGGATGCTGGCTGCTTGCATGGTGGTCAGACTAATCCCGAGTAATCATACTCCGGCGACGTCTTCGGGGCGAGCCCTCCAAGGCGAAGGCAATAGGCCTGTGCCTTGACGCTGCCGGCACGCTGACGGTGGCGGAGCAAAGGTCGGTGAAGGATTTCAAACTTTTGGCCAAGCAGCGAAGAAGCCATTGGACAGTTACGACCGGATGCCTTCGCCTCTCCAGGCTCCCCCCGAAGACTTACAGTGTGGCTTGGTTTTTCTTTGGACCACAACTGATCCCGGCTAAGATTCTCCTGGTGATCGGGCCAAGGATGCGCGCCTCTTACTTCGCCGACGCAAAAGCTTTTTCCGCCAGCTCTTTTGCCTTGGCGTAGTTCGCCCGGGCGAAATTTTCCCACTCGGTTTCGAGCTGGGCCTTGAGGCCGGACTTGGATTTGAAGGCGCCGGTGACTTCCTTGTCGCTCGCCCGTTTATCGTTGATCGGCGCTTGCGACGCGAGCCTGCGCGCCTCGGCCACCATGCCTTTGCCTTGAGCCGCGTTGGCGCTTTTGCTCTTGGCGAGCGCGGCTTCGGCGTTGTAGATGCTCTTCCAGGCGTCGCGCAGCTCGTTATGGCGGAAGGTGATGATGTGGTCATATAAAGAATTCACCACGTCGCGCCTTGCCGAGGAAAGCCCGTCGTTGAATTCCACGCCGCCCATCTTTTTCTTGAACGGGTTGGGATAATCTTTCGGCGCTTTGGCATATAGGTCCGGAATGACGGGGAGCCGCGCGATCTCCGGCGCGAACAAGACCATCTGCCCGGCTTCGCTAAGGAGATAGTTCACGAAGGTTCTGGCCTCCTGCGGATTCGGCCCGGCTTTGACGATGCCGACGCTCGCCGGAACGACGGAAGTCAATGAAGGATAGGCGAACTCCACCGGCTGGCCGCTGGCGATGGCGGAGAGGCCGAAGAAGTCGATCACCACGCCGATGCCATACTGGCCGCTGATCACCGCCTCCGGCACGCCGAAGCTCCGCTCGGTGATGCTGCCCATGTTGCCGCCCGCGTTGAGCAATAGCGCCCACCCCTTCTCCCAACCGTAGGCCTGGAGAATGGTTTCGATCGTCAGATGCGTCGTGCCGCTGCGCGACGGCGCGCTGATGACCAGGTGATTGTAATAGCGCGGGTTCGTCAGATCGGTCCATTCCTTGGGTGCCGGCAGCTTATGGGCTTTGAGATAGTTCTTATTCCACATCAGACCGTAGCCGCTGATGGCGAAGCCGAAATAATGGCCGTCGGGATCGTGGATCGGGAAGTTGCCGATCTTGGCCGGGATGCGCGCCATGATTTCCTTCGGCGGGGAATATTTTTCTAGCAGACCGTCGGAGTCCAGGGTTTGGAAAGCGTCCGGCGCGCTCACCCAAAAAATATCCGCCTCCGGTTTCGCCTTGGTCTCGCGCAGGTAGGTAACGCCAGCATTGGTCTGTTTGGCGTTAATGACGACGGTGATCCCAGAGTTTTTTAACTCGAAGGCTTTCTTGTAGGTCTCGAACAGCTCCTTGGGAAACGAGGTGACGATGACCACGTCTTTGGCCGAAGCGCCGCCGGTGAATGCCAATAGAAAAGCCGAAATAACGAGCAATCCTGTGAGTCGCATAGGAACCTCCTGGTCTTTGAGAAAGAAAAAGCCCCTGCGGCGGTAACTCACCACGAGGGCCCGGTTCTGTCAAGAGATGATGAAAAAACGGGTCTTCAGTTTTCCGTGTGAAGCAGGGCTCGGAGATTGCACCGCCGAGGCGCGGAGAGCGCGGAGAAAATCGAATATTGATAGCATCTTGAACAAAGCTTCTGCGAACTCTGCGGTCGTGAGAAAAAATCCCTTTTTCGCAAAAATGAGCGTTGCAAGTATTTGATTTCATTGAGGCCAAATTTGCATTTTCGATGGTTTTTGAATTTTTTCTCATGACCTGCGTCTCTGTGGTGAATGCTTCTTCACAGAAAACCCAGAATAGCCCAAAAATATTACTGCGCAGTCGAATCTCGTCTAGCGCACGTGCACATTGCCGTCCATTAACAATCTCGCCGTGCGGGCGAGGGCGGCCTTGGTTAATTCGAGCTGGCCGTTTTGTTCTTCGATTTCGATCTCGACTTGCAATTTGCCGGAGGGGTGGCCGATGCGCACCGCCGCCGGATTTTGCGGCTGAGCTTTCGTATAGATCTCGTTGACGATGGTCCCTGCGATCTTTGCCGCCGCGCCGAGGCAGACTGCGCCGGTGACGGCGTAAGCCTTGTGTAGTTTTTGCAGCGCCGTCATGCGCGCCACGACATCAACTTGCGAAGCCTCGACTTTGCCTTTCGGGATGTCGTACGACGCCGGTCCCGCAATGACCGCGATCTTGGGAACGCCGGGGCTTTTTTGTGTGGCTTCGCCGGCCTTGGCGATGCCCATGATCTCGGCGACGACGGAGCGGATCTCCTCGCACTTCTTTAGCGTCGCCTCGTTGTTGCCGAACTCATCCATGGTTTCGTTGCCGCGCAGGCCCAGATCCTTGGCGCGCACGAAGACGAATGGATTAGCGGCATCCACCATCGATACTTCCAAAGTGCCGAGCGTGGGGAACTCCACTACTTCTCTCACTTTGCCGGTCGGCAGAAGTTTGCCGGTGACGGAGCCTCCAGAGCCGATGAAGTCGAGGAGAATCTTCGAGCCGCTGCCCGGCGCGCCGTCGATACGGAACTCTCCCTCGCTGACGAATTGGCCGTCGCGAACTTCAAACTCGGCCAGGATGACTTTCTTGGTGTTGGTGTTGTAAATGCGCACCTTGGTGACGGGTTCCACGGGTTTGATCAAGTCGCGAAGCAGGGCGAAAGGCCCGACCGCGGCGGAGGTGTTGCCGCAGTTGCCAGTGTAGTCGATCACCGGATTGGCAATGCCGACGTAACCGAAGGTGTAGTTGATGTCGGTGCCGGGAACCGTTGGGGTCCCGATATAGGCGACCTTGCTGGTGAGGGGGTCGGCACCGCCGAGGCCGTCGATCTGGCGCACATCGGGCGTGCCGAAGGCTTCGAGCACGATTTTGTCGCGCTTCTGAGGATCTTTGGGCAGATCGTGTTCCAGAAAGAAAATCGGTTTACTCGTGCCCCCTCGGTAAATTGCGCATGGTATTTTCATGGTGTTCCCTATGCCGGTATCAAATCAAATTTTCGTTAGCCTATGAATTTTTCGGTTCGCTTTCAAACATGACTCGAGGTCAGATCTCGACGACGACTTCGTCGATTCGGTCCACCTCTTTGAGCCTGACGTGAACCTGGCCCCCGGCCGCGAGCTTGATCGTTTTGCCGACATAGTTCGCCGCGACCGGCAGCTCCCGGCCGCCGCGATCGATCATCACCGCCAGATGGATCATGCGCGGGCGGCCCAGATCTATTAAATGATCGACGGCGGCGCGCACCGTGCGGCCGGTGTGCAGAACGTCGTCGAAGAGCACCACGATCTTGTTGGCGATATCGAAGGGAATGCGGGTATGGTCGATGGTGCCGCCCGGCAGGAGCGCGTTCAAGTCGTCACGATATAAAGTGATATCCATCTCGCCGACCAGAATTTCGTTGCCGTGGCGCTTTTTGATGATCTCCGCTAGCCGTTTGGCAACATAGGGGCCGCGGGTCCTGACGCCGATGAAAACGACCTGCTCAAGGCTGCCGTATTGTTTTGCCATCTCGCGAGCAAACCGCTCGAAGATCACTTTGACCTGAGCGGCGTTCAAGATGCGTTTTCTCTTTGTCTTGCTAATTTGCTTCACAGTGAATACTCCGTTAGCTCAGTTCAAATAATTGCAGGCAGGCTGCTCAAAAGGATCTCAGAGGCAAGGCGCACGAAATTCGCATATGGCTGATAGCTTATGGCATATTGTTGGAACCATACGCTATAGACCATACGCCATAAGCCAGCCTGGAGCGAAGCGATACCCATCGGTACGTTGTAGCGAGGAGATTGAGCGCAACGAAGCCTATGATGCCTTTTCAGCAGCCTGCTAGAGTCTTTCATTGGCGACTCGAATAATGGTTTCCATCAACAACTGAGCACCGAGACCGATGTCCTCTGGGTCGGTCCATTCGAGGGGATTGTGGCTGATGCCGCGCACGCTCGGAATAAAGATCATGCCCGCGGGAGTAATCTTGGCCATTTGCATGGCGTCGTGGCCCGCGCCTGAAGGCATGATCTCGTACTCGATGCCTTTCTGATCGCAGATCTCTTGGGTCACGCGCAAGAGCCGTTTGTCGAGGGGGACCGGATCCTCTTCTCGGATGAGCAAGATCTCGACGCCGATGCCGCGCCTGCTGGCGATCTCCCGGGCGCGTCGTTTTACCATGCGCGCCACGCGGTCCTTTGACCGGGCCGTGGTGCTGCGAATATCGATGGACAGCTCGGTCTTGCCCGGCACGGCGTTGATTACCCCCGGCTCGATCTTCATCGCGCCGACGGTGCCGACCACCCGCCCTTTTTCCATTGAGGAGAAATTCCGGCACACTTTCTCGACGTGTTCGATCAACTGTGCGGAGGCGACGAGGGCATCCTTGCGCATTTCCATCGGTGTCGTGCCCGAGTGATCCGCCCGGCCGCTGAAGACGACTTTGAAACGGCTCGGCGCGGCGATGGACGTCACCAGGCCGATGCGTTTCTTTTTGGCTTCGAGAATCGGCCCTTGCTCGATGTGCAGCTCCAGATACGCTTTCAGGCCTTTCGGTGCGCGCTTCAACGATGTCAGGTTGCGCCGCGTGATGCCCAAACTGGTGAGCACATGTTCGAGTTTGGTTCCCTGCGGGTCGACCGCGTTCGTCAAGTCTTTAGGATGCACTTCTCCAGCGACGAGGCTGCTGCCCAGGGTCGAAAAGCCGAAACGGCTCGATTCTTCGCCAACGAAGCAGACCACTTCGAGGGGCGAGCTAATCGGTATTTTATTTTCATTGATCGTTCTTACCGCTTCCAGCGCGCCGATGACTCCAACGGGCCCATCGTATTTGCCGCCGTGGATCACCGTGTCCAAGTGGGAACCGGCCAAAACCGCGGCGGCTCTCGGTTCGCTTCCTTCCAGCCTGCCAAAGATATTGCCGATGGCGTCGATGTGAATTTTCAGTCCCGCCTGACGCATCAGGTGGATCAGCAGTTGCCTGCTGCGCAGTTCCTTGATGGAAAAAACCAGCCGCGTCACCGAGCCGCGATCACCGATGCCGATGCGCCCGATGGCGTTTAAATCGCGCATCAGGCGGCGCTGGTTGATGCTGGCCCGGGGCGATGCAGTTGGGATCATCGTCATCGGGCTTCATTCTATCAGTTCAGCTTGCCGCAGGAAAACATCTTGACCCCTGACGCAATATTGGCAACGCAGCCGGGCTATGTTATGTGAGACTCAAACCAAATATCGAGAGAGGTGCTTCCTCATGAGCGAGGTATCGAGAAAAGTTGCCGAGATGCTGCTTTCGACCGAGTCGATTCAGGTTTACAAGGACAGGCCTTTTGTCTTTGTCTCCGGACGCATCTCACCAGTCTACATCGATTGCCGAAAGCTTCTCTCGTTTCCAACGGAGCGCGAGTATATCGTCACCGCATTGGCGAAGATGGCGGAAACCGATATTGGCGCGGCGAACATCGACGTCGTCGCCGGTGGGGAAACGGCGGGGATCCCTTACGCATCTTTCGTTTCGCACATCATCAAGAAGCCGATGATCTATATCCGCAAGCAACCGAAAGGGTACGGCGGCACGAAACAGATCGAAGGCATCCTCGAAGCAGGCAAGCGAGTGCTGCTGGTCGAAGATCTCATTACCGACGGCCTCAGCAAGCTGCGCTTCAATATCGGCATCCGCGGCGCGGGCGCCAAGATGACCCACTGCCTGTGCGTTTTCGACTATGCTTCCGATCGGCTGAACCAGCACGAAGGGCGCGACAATCTCGCCAAGAACGATATCGTGCTCCACGTGCTCGCCAACTGGGACGACGTGCTCGACACCGGTCTCAGCAAGAGTTACTTTAGCGAGAACGCCAGCAAGCAGATTGTCGACTTCCTGAACGACCCGGAAAATTGGGGCCGCAAGATGGGCTTCGTGTGAGCGCCGTGCGCTCAGAGTCTAGGCTCTCGTGTCTCCCATTGCGTGACGCAGGTTCAGTTAGTTCAAGACGTTCAAATCGTTCAAGGCGTCAGGATTAGGGGACGGATTAGGGGACGGGCTACTTTTTCGGAGACAGGGGGACAGGCAGCTTTTTGAAATACAAAAGCAGCCAGTCCCCGAAAAAGTTGTCTGTCCCCGTTTACTTGTGTATGAGGTCGCCATGAAAACGCTCATCCGCAACGCCGTCGTCGTCACGATGAACGAGCAAAACGACGTGATCGACAACGGTTCGGCCGTCGTCGACGGCAACCGGCTATCTTACGTCGGCCCGGCTGAATGGACGCCACCCGGGCCGTTTGACCGAACGATCGATGCGAGCCGCATGATCGCCATGCCTGGCATGGTGAACGCGCACTGCCACTCGCCGGCCAATCTCGTGCGCGGCATGATGCCGAGCAAGCCCCTGGAAATCTGGCGCGCGTATTATCGGGCATCGCTGCGCGACATGCGCGATGAAGATTTTTACGCCAGCGCGTTGCTCGGCGGCTTGGAAATGCTGAAAGCCGGCGCGACGACGGTGCTCGATCACTTTTTCGGCAATCAGTTATGCCCTTTCATGGGGGCGGGAGCGGCGGTTCTCGCCATGCGCGATCTCGGGCTGCGCCACGTGGTTGCGTTGACGCTCTCGGACAAGAACTACGAAGAGACCATCCCACTTGGCGAAAGGGATTCCACGCTCAACGACGAAATCAAGCGCATGAGCGCGAGTGAAGCAAAGAAGACGCAAACGTGGCTCGACGAATGCGAGGCTTTCATCGACACGTTCCACGCGCCGGAGAAGCTGACAACGGCATGCCCCGGTCCGTCGGCCGTGCAGCGTTGTACCGATGCATTACTAACTGGTGCGGCGGAGCTGGCGCAAAAGAAAAATCTGCCGCTTCACATTCATCTCGCCGAGACCAAGGCACAGGCGGTCATGGGCAAACAGCTTTACGGAACCTCGTTGCTGCAGCACCTGGCCTCCATCGGCGTTTTGAGGCCGAATTTATCCTTAGCGCACTCGATCTGGATCGAACCCGCGGACATCGAGCTGTTCGCCAGGAGCGGCGCGACGCCGGTCCATAATCCCGCGAGCAATTTGCGCATCGGCAGCGGCCTCGCGCCGGTGAAGCAATTTTTCTATGCCGGTGTGAATTTGGCGTTGGGCACGGACGGTGCGGCGTCCAACGACGGGCAGAACATGTTCGACGCCCTGCGCCTGGCCGCGTTGATTCACAATCAAGCCGGCACGGACTTCAACGAGTGGGTAGCGCCGGTTCACGCGCTCGCCATGGCCACGCGCAACGGTGCCCGCGCTTTCGGACTCGACGCCGGTGTATTGGCGCCAGGCAAGCTAGCGGATTTGGTTCTCCTTCGGCGCGATACGCCCGCCTTCACGCCGCTCAACGATGTGATGAGCCAGCTCGTCTTCTGCGAAAACGGCAGCGGCGTCGATACCGTCATCGTCAACGGCGAAATTGTCGTCGAAGGCGGGCGGCCGACGAAGGTGGATGAGCAGGAAGTCCTTCGGCTGGCGGCGCAAGCCCGCACGCGGCTCGATCCTTCAATTCAACGAGAATTGGGCGCCGCGCGAACCATGGAGCCGGCTTTGGCAGAAATGTATTTTCGGGTGTTTGGGAGAAATGGATGATATGGAAATCGAGATCAAAAAAGATCGCCGGCGCCGAGTCGGTCACGGAACTCACTGGCCGGGAGAACCAAGATCCCGTCGTCGGTTTTGCGGCTGGTGGGATCTAAACAAACAATGATTTGCTGCTTGATGCGGCGGTGATCCTGCACGAGGGCGCGCAGACCTTTCAGATGGTCCGCGGTCACCTTGGCTGTAGCTTTGGCTTCTATGGCAAGCTCCATGTCGTTCACGATAAAATCGACCTCTATGCCGCTGGCCAGGCGCCAATAGCTGAGTGTGGCAAAAGCAGCGCTGTAGGAATTATGTGCGCTTAGCTCGTGATACACCCAATTCTCGAAGGCTTTGCCGTATAGCTCGGAGCCGGGTTGGAGGTCGCCGCGTCTGGCCAGATAATTCACGACTCCGACATCGCCAAAATAGAATTTAGGCGCTGCGATCACCCGGCGTTTGGGTCGCTTTGTGTACGCGGGTAGCCACCGGCCGAGCAGCGTGTCTTCGAGAATTTGAAAGTAGCCTTTGACGGTATGGCTAGAAACGCCGCAATCGCGCGCGATGGTTGAGAAGTTAACGAGCTCGGTGTCGGAAAGGGCGGCCACGTTGAGGAATTCGGAATAGACCGGCAGGTTGCGCACGAGTCCTTCCGCGGCAATTTCCTCTTTCAGATAGTCGGCGACATAGCCATTCAGAAGAGGTCGAGGGTTGTCCGATTGGTAAATCGACGGCAGGTATCCGTGGTTCAACATTCGCTTAAGATCAAAGTCGCGCCCTACCTCTTGGGCCGTCAGCCCATGGAGTTCGTAGCGTACCGCCCGTCCGCCCAGGAGATTGGCCTGACCGCGTTTCACCTTTCGGGCGCTTGAACCGCATAGGGCGAACCGGATCCCGCGATTTTCATGAAGCCAGTGGGCTTCGTCCAGGAGCTGGGGCACCTTTTGTACTTCATCGATAACAACTTGGCGAATGGACTCCTGTGCTGCGAGCCGGCTGCGGAGCAATTCAGGATTCTGCAGATAGCGACGGAACTCGTCCGCTTTGAGGAGATCAATCCAAAACGCTTCAGGGTAGTTTGCCTGGAGCAGCGTGGTCTTCCCAGTTTGCCGAGGCCCCCAAAGAAAAAAGGTCTCGGTGCCCGGCGCCGGAAGGTTTAATTGACGCTTGAACATGTGGTGCAAATTATCATGATTATTTGAATTGTCAATGCAAATTATTCTGAGCCGGTGAAAACGCGTGTGAGAGAAGCCCGCGTTCACGCCGCTCAACGACGTCACGAGCCAAATGGTCTTCTGCGAAAACGGCAGCGGCGTCGATACCGTCATAGTTAACGGCGAAATCGTCGTGGAAGGGGGCCGTTTGACGAACGTTGACGAACAGGAAGTCCTTCGGCTCGCCAAACAGGCTCGGCAACGGCTCGATCCGTCCATGCAGCGCGAATTGGCCGCGGCGAAGACAATGGAGCCGGCTTTGGCGGAGATGTATTTTCGGGTTTTTGGCGAAGGCGAGTGATCATGAAGCGTTGGGTATCGACGCACGGCGCGACCACCCGTCCGACACTATATTCTTTGCTCTTACCGTCCGGTAGGACGGCGAGATGGGTCCGGGTTGACAATGCCTTGCGGTCTTGAATATAGGTGCAGCCAGCGAGAGGCACAAGTGCTAAGCCGGACCGTAGTTCCGTTCCTTTTGCTGGCGCTATTAGTCTTGGCGGCGAATGCGATAGCCGACGAGAATGACGAGTCGATTCACGCCATTTGGCATTTGAGTCCCACCAGGCTCGGTTCCTTGCCGCCGTTTCTCGCGGGAGAAATTGGTTTCCAAGACTCCTCCACCAAACCGGTCGAAGCCCAGTTGCGGTTTCAGTTTGCCGACCGAAGCATCAAACTCAAGAGTTCCTACCAGGAAAGAAATCTCTTGGTCGATCCGTTGATCGGCGAAAATAGGAAGAGGCCGATTTTTTCACTCTTCGGAACCTCCGACATCGTCGGAAATCTGCTCAGGAGTGAAACCGAGTTTGCCTACAACGCGCTTGACGCCAGAACCGCAGAGAGCTTAGGACGAGAGACGGCGAGAATGTTTCGCGTGGGCCTCAAGGGTGATTGGCACGGACATAAATACGGCGGCGAATATCGAACCCTGGATAAAGGATTCGTCCATTTCAAAGGCGGCGAAGCGGAGCGCGGTGAAGACCTAACCCAAATATGGGGTGAGACCGGCTTTGGACCATTGCGCTTGCGGGCGACCTTCGCTCAATTGTGGGAGAACATAAACGAGTCGCAGGATATGCCCCGGATCACGCGCTCGTCAGCACTTTTGCTCAATTACAAGAAAGGTGACTTGGAAACGGTCCTGTCCTCGGCTTACAGTCGTCGGGTCGACGGGTTTCACGACGGTTCGGTAGCCGATATGCTCTCTTATGAATTGCGCACGACTTATCAACCGATCAACAATCTTAAGATCACGCCGATGATTCGTTACGCCGGTGACTGGAACCGCACATCCGGTATCCGGTCCGAAACGCCATCGGCATCGCTGACGTTGACCTATAGTTCTTGGCGCAACATTTTGAACTTCGTCAGCAGCGCAACGTACCATGGGTCCCGAAGCAGCGACCGGCTTAGCCATCTGCGGGATTTCGGCTCCGTGACAAAGATCACTTGGAACTTTGGCAACACGTTCGAAGGCCGCAAGACTCTGACTTACGAGTTCTCATACAATAATCACCGCGACCTTGTCCTGTCGGGTAATTCCAAGAATGCTTTCTCGACAAAGGTTTTTCTCTCCGTCCACAGATTTTAAGCGGTCAAGGGTTGGCGACGTTGCGCATTTACAGCGGCGGCATTTTCTTGTGCCATTCCGTGGCCTGCTCGTAGGCGTAGGCGACGCGGAAGCAGGTCGCTTCTTCGAAAGGCTGCGCGACGATTTGCAGGCCCACCGGAAGATTGCCTGAGGTAAAGCCGCACGGCACCGAGATCGCCGGAAGACCGGTCAGATTAAACGGGTTGGTAAAGTTCGGGCGCAGGTTTTGTTCGTTAGGGTCCATGCCCTCGAACGCTTCCGGCGGACGAGCGGCGCCCGGCACGGCGAAGACATCGACGCGGGTGAAATTCGCGCAAATTTGATCGTTCAATACGGATCGCGCGCGTAGGGCGGTGATGTAATCCGCCGCGCTGAGAAAAGCGCCTTCGAGCATTCGGCGTCTTACCGAGCTGCCGAACTTCATCGGCGTGGCCTGGAGAGTTTTCTCGTGATAGGCGTACGCTTCGCAAACCAAGATAGTTTGATTCGCCTTGCGGGCGATTGAAAAAGCTTTGCCGTCGATTTTGACGATGACTGCGCCGAGGCTTTCCAGAGTCTTCAGTGCGTTGTCAAAGACCGCCTCGGTTTCCGGATCGGTTCCTTTGTTTTCATCGAACCAGTGAGCGCGCGGCACGCCGACGCGCAGGCCTTTGATTCCATCTCTTAAAACGGCGCGAAAATCAGGGACTGCGAGGTTCGTCGATGCGGGATCTTTGGCGTCGTAGCCGGCGATGGTTTGTAACAAGATCGCGCAATCTTCGACGCTGCGCGCCATCGGTCCGGCATGGTCCAACGACCAACTGAGCGGAACTACGCCGAAACGGCTGACGCGGCCGTAGGTCGGTTTGATGCCGACGACAGCGCAGTGCGATGACGGCGTGCGGATCGAACCGCCCGTGTCGGAGCCGAGCGCGCCGTAGCAAAGCCCCGCGGCCAGTGCCGCGCCGGGGCCGCTGCTGGAGCCGCCGGGAATATGCGCCGTGTTCCACGGATTGCGCACGGCGGGAAAAGGCGCGTCGATCGACGGCCCGCCGAAGGCGAACTCGTGCATGCCGAGTTTTCCAAGCAGGATCGTGCCGACTTCTTGGAGCTTCGTGACGGTTGTTGCGTCGTGATCGGGTGTCCAATTCTCCAGCACGGCGGAGTGGCAGGTCGTGCGAATGCCTTTGGTCATGTAGAGATCTTTGAGCGCGATCGGTATGCCGTGCAGCGGCCCGCGATCGTTGCCGGAATGCAGTTCCTTCTCCGCTTGCTCGGCTTGCCGCAACGCGAGTTCGGCCGTCAACGTAATAAAGCTATGCAGTTTGCCGTCGATGGCTTCGATCCTTGCGAGACAAGCCTTGGTAAGTTCCACTGGCGAGAAATCTTTGCGCCTGAGCCCGGCAGCGGCTTCGGTTATCGTGAGATAGAAGAGATTGTCGGTCGTCACAGAACCTAGACCTTATTTTTCCGCGCGCTGAACGCGCTCGCCGGCTCGGTGCCATCCGCGATGAGTTGCCGCAGTTCCGCCGCTTGCCTCAGCGCGCGATTGACCCCCGGCAGCAGCTTCTGCAATTCGTCCTCTGGCAGCTCCAAGCCCGCCCGCGCCGCCGATCTGGACAGATCATCCAGTGTCATTTTGCCCGCCATTTTCCCTCCGATGAAAACGATTTTCGGAAATGTTGTCGACGACGATGAATGAAGAGTCTTTTATCGAAGGCGGGCGCTCGCTGTCAATCGACGTGATCAACCGAGAGCCGGTTTGAACGATCCAGGTGGACGTGCAAAATTTTTCCTCCGCTGGTGACTCTCGGCGCCTCCCGCTCGACGATCGGCATCCCGGCGTCGCGCCAGACCAGCATCATGACCCGTTCGACTCCCGAGCCTGCGCCGATCGCGTCGAGGAAGGTTTGTCTCACCTGCGCCGGATCCATAGGTCCGAGACGGGGATGGACGAGCAGGCGAACTCTTGGTTTGCCGTCAGGGCTTTCTTCGTCGAGGAGTTGATAATCGGTAGGACCGCCGCCGAACTGGGCCGGCAATCTGTCTTCCAGCACGCGCACGAGGTCCGCGTCCGAAAACGTCATGCCACCGGCGGTGAGTTTTTCAAAACTTCGGATCGTGTGAATATGCGTGGTCCAGCCCAGTTTTTCCAAGGGGCAGCGGCAACTCCTGTGCGAAATCTCTGCCTGGTCGCCAAGCGAGACGTTGAGCAGGATAAGCTTGGCCATCGGGAGAAAAGTAGAAGTGATCAGGAGTGCCTGCGATGGCAGGTCGGGCGCGGGGAAGTCTAACGGCTGGATCACTGCCAGGCGGTCGTGGAGTAGATGAAGATCGTCGGGCGCGTGCCGTAAGATGCAGCCCCGTCCCATGAAACTGGTTTCGACGGTGCCGCACGAAACATGCGCCGTGGCGCCCGTGCGCTCGATGACGGCCAGACGGGACGCCGTCGTGGGCTCGCCCCCGATGATGAACTGCGCGCCGCGCAGATCGATTCCGGAAGCAACGGCGGCTTGGCATAGACGCACCGCGCAACTGGCATAGGTATAGAGTTGTGGCGTGCGACCGGAGCGCAGAATCGCCGACATCCAATGAGCGATCGGGAGTGGATCATGCAGCGGCACGTGGACCTGTCGGGGAAGGGCAACGCCTGCGAGAAAGCCGCCAAGCCGGAGCGCCCGCGCGCTCCAGAGGTAGCGCGGATGAAGGCCCGCGCCACCCGGGTCCAAGAGGGAGAACCAACGGGCCGGCGGCACGCCGCAAAGGGTGTAGTTGATGACCCGTCTCAGCGACGCCGTGCCCGGCACCGCCCAGACAGCCCGCACCCAATCGAGGCCGCCCCGCGCTTCGAAGTCCAGGAACATTTCCGCCGATTGCATCCGGTCGAGATCGAGATCGATCGGCACCGGCGTCTTTGCGCCCCGGCTGCCGCCGCTCTCGCCGACTAGCGCGGCGGCCACTCCGGGCTTGGCGAGCGCTCCTTGTTGGACCTCGAATCGGGCGCTGCCTCTGACCACGGGCTGGCGGCCTTTGGCCTCGCCAACGGTAAGATAAACTCCCTTGCGGTAGAGAGCATGCAACGCTCCTTCGACGCCTTCGTTTTGCACCAGCGCCTCGAGATCCCGGAATTCACAACCGGCCAACCGCAAAAGTTTTAGGTAAGGACTTGCGGGAAAGCCGTAGATCGCGTCTTTCATCAGCGCGAGGAAGTTAACCTGTCTGTGCTCGAAGCGGTCCTTCAGCGCGGCATGGGCTTTCTCGGCAGTGACGCGGTATCGCAACAGTCGGGGGAGCCCTGAAAAAAATCGCAATCCGCCGACAACGTCGCTGAAGGTTGGACGATTTTTCATTGGAAACAAGGAAAGCAACTTGCGCTCTTCTACCATCTCATCCAGAAAAATATGAGGCAAGGATCATAATGGGCAAAGCGGTGATCGGTAGATCCGACCCTTCGACTCGATTCCCGGCCTTGGGCGGTGTTGTAGGGATCGTCCACGGGAATCGGCGTCCCGGGTTTTCCGGTCAGCAGATTGATGGGCGTGACGCTGCCCTCGGCGCGGTGCTCGGCGTTGTTGTTTACCCAGAGCGTTTTCAAATCCCATGATGGCACCACATGCTGCGGATTGCGACCGACCGGATAACGATCGATCACTTTGAAGGTCGCCGGATCGATGACGGTGACTTCGTGGGATTTTCGCGCGGGCACGTAGACACGCGTCAGATGCTTCGCGACCGTCGGGCTAAGCTTTTCGGGCCGGGTCTCGCTGCAAAGATTGTTTGGATCGACGACCGGCGGCATGCCGGGAACGGTTTTGATCGTCTTCGGCGCGGGTTCCGCGGCGCCGGCGATCGATAGCGGCGCAATGGCGGCTGCGAACATGAATGCAGTGACCGCGACAGGGAACGCCGCGCCGAGCTTCAATAGCTTACCTCCGCTGGATGCGGGTTCATTGGCCGAGCGTCTGCCGCTCGGCGGGTTGAAAAATCCTAGACGAAAAATGGCGGAAATTCGAGTATCGCGGTCACGCGGCGTCTTTTTTCTTCTTCTGCAGCGCCCAAAAGACATTTTCCGGTTTGAGTGGCAGGTCGTAAACCCGGACTCCGACGGCGTCAGTCACCGCATTGCCAATCGCAGCCGGTGTCGGCGCCAGGCCGGGCTCGCCCAGCCCCTTGGCGCCGTAGGGGCCTTGGGGCTCGGGGCATTCGACGATGATCGGGATCAATTCGGGCGTATCGAGAGACGTGACGAGATGATAATCGAGAAATGAAGGGTTGCGCACCTTGCCGGTGTTGTCGATGACCAGCTCTTCATGCAGAGCCGAGCCGATGCCCATGACGACGCCGCCTTCGATCTGCGCCGCGCAATTCAATGGATTAATCGCCTTGCCGACATCATGGGCCGCCGACATGCGCAACACCCGGACGCGGCCGCTCTCTTCGTCCACCTCGACCTCGGCGGCCTGGGTCGCGTACATGTAAAATGCCGAGGCATGGTCGCTATGGCCGGTTTCTAGGTCCAGGTCCTTGCCAATTTCATAGGTGTAAGAACCATCGCCGCGCACCTCGCCGTGGATGCCGAGCTTGCGCCGCACCACTTCGCCGATGGGCAATGCCTGCTGGGGCTGGTCTTGCAAAAAGACTTTGCCGTTGGCGTAGCCGAGATCCTGCACCTTGGTCTCCAACATCGGGCCGGCCGCTTCCATGATTTGCTCGCGCGCGTGGATCGAGGCGCGGCGCACCGCGTTGCCCATGTGATAGGTGCTGCGGCTCGAGGTGGTCGAGGCGTCGAAGGGAATCACGTCGGTGTCCAGTTGGTGCATGCGAACTTTTTCCAGCGGGACTTTTAATTCTTCGGCGGCGACCTGCGAGAG
>Ga0209751_10003206_pt1 | contig 15946 bp, 7 predicted proteins | sample RifCSP13_1_FD_184019 | JGI IMG/M metagenome (GOLD analysis project Ga0209751, IMG submission 184019) | Soil microbial communities from Rifle, Colorado - Rifle CSP2_sed 13_1 (SPAdes) (version 2) | ecosystem: Environmental > Terrestrial > Deep subsurface > Rock core/Sediment | place: Rifle... | reverse complement strand
AGTGCCGTTCTGGTCATGTTTCCCTCCTCTGTGCTTTGCCTTCCCTATAATAAGGGTTTCCGTACTGCACTATTGCCTCATCAATTGTCCGGGCAACCTCGGAGACTTTACTATCGCCGGGAAGCCACTGTCAACCATCGAGGCATAAGGCTGCACACCCCCCTGGCCGTGGGAGCGTACATGCCATCGCTTACTCTAAACGCGGGCGTGCCCAAAAGGTTTCCGGGCGAGGGGCATTTTGTTGACAAGCCGGGAAGGAACGGAGATGAAGATGCGGCCGGCGCTCCTGGAGGGACCACCGGCCGCACTGGATGCTCACGGGCGGGAGGGGGTGCTGCCGCGCCGTATTCCGCCATCCAACGTACCATAACGGCAGCGGCGAGAGGGTGAACGCCCGGTAGAAACGGCCCGCAGGTTCGGTTAAGGGTGGATTGAAGACTACATAGTTTCTTCATACCTAGAATTAAGGGGTAATTCTACTTGACATACCTTCGAAAGAGTACGATACTCACTGAAACAAATAGGGGGTGCGGCCAGCGTGTTACGTCTCATACGCCGTTATATTTCGGCTGTCCTGGGCCATGCCAGGAGCCAGCAGGGGTCCCGACTGGCCCTTGTCCGCGTATGCGTTTTCGGCCAGCGGGCACCGCGCTCCCACTCTAGGGGGATGTTCCGATGATTTTGCGACGCGGTTTCCTGAGGCCCTTCGCCTTTATCTCCTTGGCAGCGATCGCGGTAGCCGCCACCCTACTCCTGGTATCCGGCAGCAACGCCGCCCCCACACTGAGCACTGACAAGGCGGACTACTACGCCGCCGAGATTGTAACCGTCACCGGTGCCGGCTTCGCCTCCAACACCAACTACGACGTCCCGATCATCCGCCCGGACGGCAGCATCGTGAAGGGGAACGGCACGCTCTCGCCGGGATGGGACACTGTCACAAGCAACGGTTCCGGCGGCTTTACTTATCTCTACAAGCTCGACGGGATCTTCGGGTCTTACGAAGTGCGCGCCTACCCTTCGCCGTGGTCAGGCAATCTCTCCGAGGGCGCCCTTACGACCGTGACATTTACGGACGCTGACATCCACTTCAGCCAGTGCGCCAACGACGTCGGCAACGACAATATCGTCAACGCCTGCATGTGGCAGGAGGGCGGCATCAATCAAAACGACTCCGTCTTCCACGAGGGAGACGCCGTGCCCCACAGGTTGGTCCACAAGTTGACCGACGTGGGCGCCTACTCATTTGAGTTCGAGTATGACTTCAGCAAGGCGAGCATCTACGCTTACGACTTCCTGACCAGCGCCGACCAGGGACCCCAGAGCTCCCTGGCTTTGCTGAACCCCTGTGCTGACCTCCCGGCATTCGCCAGCGGGGCCTGCAGCACGGTAACGAACGCGCTCTACACGGGCTCGGCCACCATCCCGATCGTCAGCGACAACTTCGATGCTGTGCCGACCGCCGAGGCCGCGGTCGTGTCCCGTAACTTCCGAGTGGCCTGCTCGGGCCCCGGGGCCTGCTCTGCGATCGCGACGCTGTTTCTAAGCGGCAACGGAGGAGAAGCGGGGGATGTGGGCGAGAACCACGTACCGGATACGGACCCCGACTGCGTCAACACGGTAGCGCCGCGGTGCGGCACGGCCAGCGTTAAGATACGGATGAGCCTTACGACGCCCGCCGGAACGAGCAACAGCTCGCCCACTACGGTTTACATCTGGTTCGGCGGTCACCTCGCCAGTGCTGCTGTCTGGGGCGGAAGCGGCTGCGGTAGCTCGGGCACTTCCAGTTGCGGCGCCAGCTCGATCTCCGGCGCTCCGTTCCACATGCAGTACAAGTGCCTGGACGAGCCGGACAGCCCCGACGGCGGCTGCGAATCAGTGGGCAACCGCGATAACCAGATTTCCCCCGGTACCGTGCAGCAAGGCACGATCACGATAATTAAGGACGCAATTCCCAACCACGCTCAGGACTTTAGCTTCACCTGCACGAGCCCGCTCGGTAGCTTCTCGTTGGACGACGACGCGGACGGGACGCTGTCAAACACCGCGAGCTTCCCATCGGTGACGCCCGGTACATATACGTGCACCGAGAGCGCGCCACCGCCAGGGTGGAGCTTGACCAGCCTGGTCTGTACTGACCCTGACAGCGGCACCACGGTGAACCTCGGTACGCGCACGGCGACGATCGACCTGGATAACCTCGAAACGGTAACTTGCACGTTCACTAACACCGGCGTGGGTACGATCAACATCGTCAAGGACGCCGTGCCGAACGACGCCCAGGACTTCAGCTTCACCTGCACCAGCCCGCTCGGCAGCTTCTCGCTGGACGACGACGCGGACGGGACGCTATTGAGCACGAAGACGTTCGCCAGTCAGGCGCCCGGAACATACATGTGCACTGAATCCATCCCATTGATCCCATGGGAACTCACCATGATCAGTTGCACGGACCCGGATAGCGGGACAACCACAGACGTGAGCCTGCTGACTGCCACGATCGACCTTGACGTCGGCGAGACGGTCACCTGCACGTTTACCAACGTCAAGCAGGGCAACGTCACGATCATCAAAGACGCCGTGCCGAACGATGCCCAGAACTTCTCGTTCACGGGAACGTGCTTCGGCGCCTTCAGCCTGGACGATGATGCGGATGGGACGCTCTCGAACACAAAGTCCGGGAACGTCCCCGTCGGCAGTTGCACGGTCGTGGAGGGTGCACCGGCGGCTGGATGGAGCTTGACGAGCCTTGTCTGCTCTGACCCCGACAGCGGTACCGCCGTCAACCTGGGCACACGGACGGCGACTATCGACGTCGACGCCGGCGAGAGCATCACCTGCACGTTCACGAACTCCGGTTCCGGAACGATCAGAATCAACAAGTTCTGCGACCCGGCCGGGGACCTCCAGCAGTTCACCTTCACGCGAAGTTACGGGGCGAACGTCCTGCTGTCCTGCGGACAGTCGAATATTACGGGCGGTCTGGCGGCGACCACGTACGCTGTGGGCGAAATCGTCCCGGCCGGCTGGGACCTCACCTCGGCAACGTGTGATGACGGAAGCCTGATCGGCGCTATCTCTCTACAGCCGGGCGAGACGGTGACATGCACGTTCAACAACGTCAAGGACGCCTTCATCATCATCTGCAAGGAGACTGACCCGAACGGTGACCCGCAGAGCTTCGACTTCAGCGTGAGCTGGGACAGCGGTGTAGACCCCGACTTCAGTCTGACGGACGGCAACTGCAACAATAGCGGCGACCTGGATCCCGGCACCTACTCCGCATCCGAGAGTGTTCCTGCCGGGTGGGTCCAGACCAGCGCACCCTGCAGCGACTCCAGCAACATCGCCACGATCGGGTTGAGCGCGGGCGAGACCGTCACGTGCACCTTCAACAACACAAAGACAGGCAGCATCACGATTGTCAAGAATGCTCTGCCGGATGGCACTCAGGGATTTTTCTTCACCTGCTCATCGCCGATCGGAGCCTTCACGCTCGACGACAACGGGACCAACGGCGACCCGTTCGATAACAGCAAGACGACCAGCGGTCTGCTTCCCGGCACCTACGTCTGCACCGAGAGCGTGCCCGCCGGGTGGCAGCTCACCAGCGCCACCTGTAGCGACGGCAGCCTCCCGAGCAGTATCGGTCTGAGCGCCGGTGAGAACGTGACCTGTACCTTCATCGATACGAAGGAGGGCTCGATCACGATTGTGAAGGATGTGATCAACCCGGCCACGAGCGCGCAGGACTTCAGCTTCACTTGCTCCTCGCCCATCGGAAGCTTCTTGCTCGACGATGACGCCAACGGGACGTTGCCGAATAGCAACACCACCGGCGCGCTCCTCCCGGCCACACTCTCCTGCACGGAGAACGGACCTCCCGCGGGTTGGACACTGACGAACATCAGTTGCAGCGATCCCGACGGAGGCACCACTACCTTGGGAGCTACGGCAACCATCGACCTTGACGCCGGCGAGCAGATCACCTGCACGTTCACGAACCAGGGTTCGGGGAACATCACGATCATCAAGGACACGGTGCCGAACGGCGGCCAGGACTTCTGCTTCAACGGCGCGCTCCCCGACGTGAACGGCGCCGATCCGGGCGACTTCTGCCTCGACGACGACGGGAATGGGACGCTGGCCAACACCCATGCCGCTGCCGTGACCGCCGGCACCTATGCGGTGAACGAACTGGGCCCGACAGTCGGCTTCCAGCTAACAGCTATCACCTGTGTTGATCCGGACGGCGGCACCACCACGAGCCTGGGCACGTCGACCGCCTCGATCGACCTCGACCCGGGCGAGAGCATCACCTGCACGTTCACAAACACGCAGGACGGCAGGATCATCATCGCGAAGGTCTGCAACCCGCCGAGCGACCCACAGCAATTCACCTTCACGCGTAGCTACGGGGCGAACGTCAACATTGGCTGCGGCGCGTCGAACAACAGCGACAACCTGACGCCGGGAACGTACTCGGTGGCTGAGATAACGCCTTCTGGGTGGGTCCTCTCGACAGCTACGTGCAACGACGGCAGCAACCCGGCGAGCATCGGCCTCGACCCCGGCGAGCTGGTCACCTGCACGTTCACAAACGTCAAGAACGGCAGCGTTGTAGTCAACAAGACCTGCGTTGGCGGCAACGACACGTTCAGCTACACAGGAACCGGCAGCGGGATTTCACCCAGCTTTGGTATCACCTGCGTTGCCGGCGCCGGCAACCAGCCGTTCAACAACATCGCACCGTCGGCGAAGACCGTGACCGAGGTTGGGCCGCCGCCACCGGCCGGCTGGCAGTTCACGTCGCTCCTCTGCGCCGACCCCGATAACGGAAGCTCGCCCAGCGGCCAGACGGCGAACATTGACCTTGACCCCGGCGAGACGGTGAGTTGCACCTACACGAACACTGCGCAGTCCCGGATCATCGTCAACAAGGTGTGCGACCCGGCCGCTGACCCACAGGTGTTCGACTTCGACACCGACTACAACACAGGCGACATCGACCTTGCCTGTGGCGGGTCTGACGACAGCGGCTATCTGAGCCCGGGCACCTACTCGGTGTCCGAGAACCTGCCCGCCGGCTGGACGCTGACGAGCGCGACCTGCAGCGACGGTAGCAACCCGGGCAGCATCGGACTTGACCCCGGCGAGACAGTCACCTGCACGTTCAACAACCAGAAGCAGGGACAAATCATTGTCAGCAAGGTCTGTGACCCGCCCGCGGACACGCAAACATTCTCATTCACGCCAAGCTACGGCGCCGGCTTCAGCCTCGGCTGCGGCTCGTCGAATCTCAGCGGTTTCCTGACGCCGGGCACTCACTCGGTATCGGAGACGGTGCCGGCGGGCTGGACGCTGACCCCGGCTCCAACCTGCAGCGACGGGAGCAGCCCAGCCAGCATCAGCCTGGCCGCCGGCGAGACGGTAACCTGCACGTTCAACAACGTAAAGGACGGAACGATCGTAATAATCAAGGACGCAGTGCCGAATAACGCTCAGGACTTCAGCTTCGGCGGCACCTGCTTCGCAGCGTTCTCGCTGGACGATGACGCCGATGGGACGCTGTCTAACACCAAGACGTCCGGTCACGCGCCCGGAACGTGTACGGTGATCGAGAACGCGCCTGCGGCCGGCTGGAGCCTGACGGGCCTCGGCTGCGTCGACCCCTCGGGAGGCACCACCACTTCCCTGGGAACACGTACAGCGAGCATCGCCCTGGCCCCGGGCGAGACGGTGACGTGCACGTTCACGAACACCGGTGTGGGCAACGTTGTGATCAATAAGACCTGTGTGGGCGGAAACGCTTCCTTCAACTTCACCGGCGGCGGCACGGGCATACCCGGCGCATTCAGCATCACGTGCAGTGGTGGCAGCGGGAGCGTGAGCTTCAACACCATAGCGGCCGGCTCGAAGAGCGTTTCGGAGACTGCGCCGCCACCGCCTGCCGGCTGGGGGTACACATCGCTGATCTGTGCTGATCCAGACGCGGGAACGACGACTGCGGGCCCGACGGCGAGTATCGACCTCGATGTCAACGAGACGGTCACCTGCACCTACACAAACACGAAGTTGGCGACGGTCATAATCGTCAAGGACACGGTCCCTAACGCGGCCCAGGACTTCAGTTTCGCCTGCGGCACTCTGGGCGTGTTCCAGCTCGACGACGACGCTGACGGCACTCTTCCCAACAGCAAGCAGTTCGACGACGTATCACCCGGCAGCTACCAGTGCACCGAGGCCAACGTTAGCGGATACCAGATCACGGCCTCGTGCTCAGATCCGGACAGCGGCAGCACCGTCAGCGTGCCGTCTGTTACGGTCGACGCTGACCCCGGCGAGACGGTGACGTGCACGTTCACGAACACCTTCCGCCCGGGTGACAACCCGGTGGGCGGAATCGTCGGCCTTGTCGAGTCGCCTGGTGGAAACGATTCACCGTGGATGGCAACGTGGGTACTCGGGCTGGTAGGAGCTTCCCTGCTTGCGCTTGCCACGGCGGCTCTCTCGCTGAGACGCCGGAAGTTCGAATAGACGCTGACTCAGGAGCGAAAATCAGGAGCCGGTCGAGATTCTCGACCGGCTCTCCTGCGTCTCAGCGGAGCGAGAGGGGGATCAGTCGCTCCACTACAAGCTGAGACGTTACCGTCTTCTCACGTCCCTGCGGTTAACTGCGGGTTACGGCAGAGTAAAATCTCAGTCATAAATGCCTGCTGAGAGTGACACCAGTATACTGCGTGGCTGCCGCTCCGGCCTTGGCACGCTCGCAGCCTGCCTGTGCGTCATCTTCCTCCTGATATCGTGCGCCGGCGACAACGGCTCGTCGCCCGGCGTAACGCCAGGCAGGTCTCCTTCGGAGGTCGCGCTCCAGACGCTTCCACCCGTCACACTGTACGCGGCTGACGCCGGCGACCAGGCTGGGGCAGTGACAGCGGGTGACTTCAACGGAGATGGAACGCTCGACGTGGCCCTCGCCGCGGCGTTTGCAGACGGCCCGAAGAACGAGCGGCCGGACGCGGGTGAGGTCTACGTGTTCCTGGGGCCATTCGCGGCCGGGGGAAAGCTGGATGCAGCCGCCGGTGACCAGGGCTTCACAGTCTACGGTGCGCTGGCGGGGGACCAGGCCGGCCGGGCACTGGCGTCGGGCGACTTCGACGCCGACGGAGTAGACGACCTCGTCATGGGGTCTCCGGCTGCCGACGGCCCTGACGGCGCCCGTCCCGATGCCGGCCGCGTGGACGTAATCTTCGGATCAAGGAATCTCGGAGCCGAAGACAAGGCATTGGACCTTGCGGTTTCGTCACCGTTCGTGGTGTACGGCGCGTCGCCTGGTGATCTTGCCGGGTTCGCCGTCGATACCGCGAAGCTGGACCGAGACGCCGCCGCGGACCTGGTGATCGGCGCCTTCTGGGCGGCGGGTCCGGGCGATTCGCGCCCGATGGCCGGCGAAGTATACGGAATCTACGGAGGTCCGAGCCGCAGAGCATCCGAGATTGACCTCGCCTTGTCTCCAGCGGACGTCACGGTCATCGGCGCCATCGCCGAGGACCGCCTGGGTGAGGGTGTGGCCGCCGGCGACATCAACGGCGACGGTCTTGACGACATGGTCTTGCCTGCTCCCTTCGCAACCGGCGCTGAAGGGGCGCAGGATGCCGGGCGTACTTACGTGCTGGCATCGCCCCTTCCGCCCACCGTCGATCTTGGTGGGTACACCGCGGCAGCTACGGTCTATGGGATCGACGAGGGAGACCAACTGGGCCACGTGACCGCTGTTGGGGACGTCAACGGCGATGGGCGCGAAGACATCGTGCTGACAGCTGTGAGCGCGGACGGCCCCGGCAACGGCGTCGACCTGGCCGGCGAGGTCGTGGTCATACTGAACGGCTCACTGAATGAGACTGTGAGCGGGGCCGCGGGTCAAGCCGACCATGTAATCTACGGGGCGCGGAGCAATGATCGGCTGGGTCGAAGCGTTGCCATCGGCGACATCGACGGAGACGGCATAGGCGAAATCCTGGCGGGGGCTCCCGGAGCGGCGGGCACGGACGGAGCACCGCGGCGAGGGAAGTTATACGTCCTGGATGCACGGCACCTGGGCTTGGAAGCGTCCCTGCCCGCAAGCTCGATCGTATACACCGGCCTTGAGGCCGCTGCGACCCTGGCATCGGAGATATACGGCAGGATGCCGGTCCACGCGACGGACCTGGACGGCGACGGACGCGAAGAGATCATCGTGGCAGCTCCGCTTGGGGACGGCCCGCGAGGCGACAGGCCGGAATGCGGGCAGGCCGTCATTTTGTTCATAACTCCCTGAATCCACAAGGAGGCCCGAACCAGGCATGGACACTGCCCCGACGTGCTGCCTAATCTCGAACCAATGAGGATCCCCCACTGCACGGGCTGGCTCGCCGCATTCCTGGCGCTCCTCCTCGCGGCGTGCGGGGGCGACGGGGACGACTCCAGCGTCGAACCGACGAGTCAGAGGGAGGGGACTTTCGACGAGGGTACCGTACGAATGGAGATTGAGACGCTCGATACGGGCCTTCTCAAGGGGCATTCGTACGTCGATTCGGTGGAGGGCTGGACTATCGCGGGTATAGACGTGACGGCCGTGGACCAACGGGGAGTGGAGTGGCCTGTCATCGAGATCCCTGAAGAAGAAGGGGAGCGAAGCGCCACGGAGTTCTTCGAGGTGACGATCCAGGAACTCGCGCGCGGCGAGCAGATAACCGTTAAAACGAAGGTGTTTTTCGGCAGCGATAGCGGCTTCAGGATAGAACGGACCGTAGAGGAGAGCTGGCCACCATGAGAGATCACCGCCGGGAAACAACGTTCCGTGCCCGAGTTCCGCGTTGGATCTTCAAGGTTGTCACACTCGCTGGCGCGATTTTGGCTTCTTTTCAGGTGACCGGCGCTGCCCTCGCGGCACCATCCGCTGCCTCTGACGTCAAGATAGCCACGCTCGACTGCGCGGCTTCACCCGAGGTGATTGAGATATCCAATGCCGGTCCTGACGCTGAGGACCTCGCGGGGTGGAAGCTCGTGAGCGATCCGTTAGCGAGCCAGTCGTACGATCTATCTGCGCTCGGAACTTTGCCGCCAGGATCTTCGATTTTCGTCGAGGCTGGGCCGGCAGCGGCCGCTACGTTCACGTGGTCTAACTCAGAGGTGTTCCGGGACGGAGACCCGAGCGACTTCGCACGGCTGGCGAATGACGCCGGGCAGGCCGTTAGCCAGGTCGCTTGCGCCGCCACGCAGGGCGCAACCATCGCGCCGACCGCCACGGCCAGCGCCGCTCCACTCGGTGACATCCCAGACGGCGGGGGCCCTCCGGGGGACGCGGCGAAGTTCATCGTACGCCCCCTGGTGGCGGTGGTCGCGGGCGCAGCTCTGCTGGCCGTCGGCTTCGTCGCGTTCACGGCGGCGCTGATTGGAACAGCGTCGCCCCGCCTGAGGCTCGGAGCGTCCCGCTCAACGATCCTGAGTCCAATGCCGCTCCCACCTCCAACCCGCATGCCTTTCCCCGTCTCTCGGCGGCCTAGGCGCGGCTCAGAGCCAGTGCTGCTGGCACTGACCGCCGCCATCCTAGCTGCTGTCATCGTCGCCCTCTTCAACCAACGTCAGTCCGGCCGCTCTGGCAACTAATCACCGAGCGCAGCCTGTTAACGCCGAGGCGGCGGCGCGCGTCAAACTATCGACTGCCCAATCTCGATGGTTTGGATGACCGATTTTGCCCGATCGCTTTGTTGGAAGCCGTGGCCCCGACGGTGGCTGGTCGTGGGAGCCCGCTGATCACCCAGCAGCCACCCGTCCGCGAGGCCGAATTCCCATCGGTCCGGCGTTGCTTGCCCTGCTGGTCCTGGTGGCCGGTGGCCTCGGCGTCATCCTGTTCACCACGGGGGAGTCGGGCACCGGCGACCTGACGATACTCACCACCGCAACAGCTTCACCAATTACAACCCCGTCCCCTTCAACGTCTCCATCTGCCCACGCCTCCCCCACGGCCGGTCCGCCATCAACCATGGAGATCGTTGGTCTCTATGCCTGGGACGAATCCTCGGCGCAGTGGAGCGGGTCTAGTGTGAGTCTCACCGGTGAGCCTCTGTCCGGCTCCCTCCCGATCTTGCTTCGGGTTGACCGCGCCACAATAGGGAGTCGATACGAGGTAACCCTCGGCTTCTCAGCCTGTCCGAACGACGGTGGCCCGCTGTTCGACTCCTTCGCTGAGGACCTGCCAACAGATTCTGCGCTGACGATGAACCCGGGACCCGGTCGAGCCCGCCCGGACGCGCTCGCGGGGGTCATCGCCGGCGGCGGTCGCGTCGCCAGCTGGGGCGCACTGTTCGCCGGAGGTGTGGCACTGCGCCAGAACTCTGAATCTTGCGAAAAGTCCACGACGCTGCGATTTGTGGTAGAGGCTCGGAGGGAAACGGTGCACATCCTGGCCATGGGCCACTTGTCCGGGAGCCTGGCGGCCAGTTCGACGGCCTTTGTGACGGTGAACCAGACCTCGGCCGATAGCCTCGACATCAGAGTCGCCTCACCGCCCCCTCGACAGTCTCCCGGACTACCTAATTAGCGGTGGTTGGAAACCGCGGCGGCGGAGCGGCCACACGGCACATTGGGCGACCCTGTGCCATCGTATTGACAGCCCGCTCTGACATGCCATAATAGGGCAAAGATTCCAGCCAAGAGTCCAACGGGGGTGCGTTATGGCTTCTGATCGTGCGCTGCCTTCCATTTTGTCCGCCAGCGCTGTCGTCCTTGCATTCCTCCTCGTTGCCCTGATCGCCGTACCCCCAGGTGTCGGCACGCCGGGCGCGCAGGCCAGCCACGCCGGCGGAATGGACGCCATGTCAATTGACATGGACCCGGGGGCGGCCCCTGCCAACACGGCGACATTACTCGGAAGCCGTGAGACGTGTGCTCGCGTAAACGAGAACGACGTCCTGGATGCGGATGAGGATGTCAACGTTGACACGCTCAGCATCGACGTCACAGCCACGAACATCCCGGCTTCGAACCCGATGATCGGGTGGGCTTATGACCTTCTGTACCCGACGGACCTGAGTGTAACCGCAAAGAACAGCAATCTCCTCCTGGCCTCGGGCTCCGGTAGCTCTGTTGTCGATCTCAGCGAGCCGGTCCCGGACTCGGACGGCGTGTTCAACGCCACCGCGGCCGACTTTGGGAGTTCTGCTGCCTCCCGGGAAACCGGCAGCGGCGTCCTGCAGCGGATTGACCTGACCACGGTACCTGCTGCCGCAACCGATGTGTTCCCACTCTCTTTTCTCTCTGCGTCGCACAACGATCCCTTTAACGCAACCTTCGCGGCAGACGCGGTGAATGACGCCCAGGTGGCGATCAACCGAAACTGCCCTCTGCCACCGGTCGATATCGAGATAATCGCCCTCTCCCTGGTGTCGATAAGCGGGCCTGCTCAGACGGCCGGCACAAACTTCACGCTGCAGTTGACCGGCACCGCCCGGAGCAATGGGCCCAACCCTGCGGACATTCGGATCGACCTTGGTCTCTCCGCCCCGCCGGATTGCACGCTGGCCCCGCCCGGCAACCAGACGGAGGATTTCTTGAGCGTCCTCAACGCTGAGACCAGGACATCAGTGCGGACGTGGACGGCCAACTGCTCTGACCCGTCGGCCCACCAGTTCTCGGCCACAGGCCAGGTGACCGTCATCGGGCTCGCGGACGAAACGACGCCCGGAAACAACGGCCCCCTGAACGACATTGAGGGCGTAGCAGTTGGCGCCGATGCTGATCCGAAGCTTTCGGGCGTGACCGTGACGGCCCCAGCCGGTGCCGCAACAGGTGCCCCCTTCAATGTGAACGTCACTGCCATGCTCCACAACAACGGCTCGTTTACGCCGGTCAACGCGGACACAACGCTCGACCTGCCGATGCCAGCGGGATGTTCTCGACTGCCGGACAACCCCCAGCCGATCAACGACACTTCGCTACAGGTGAGCACGCCGGTCCAGGTCCAGGCTAACTGGACAGTCACTTGCATCACCACAGGCCTCAAGACCTTTACGGGAAGCGCAGCGACCGTTCTTGACCAGTTGCACGTTACCGATACCAACCCCAACAACAATAGCGGCAATGGCCAGGCGCTAACCGACACCTCGCTGGGTCAGGCAGACGTCAAGGTGTCGAGCGTAGCGACGGTGTCTCCCGCGAGCGCCGCCATCGGCGCGAACTTCCCGGTCATCGTGTCCACCGTCGTGCACAACAACGGGCCGTTCTTCCCGGTGAACGCTGACATCAACGTGACTCTGAACCTGCCGGCTGACTGCTTCACGCCGGTAACCAGCCTGGACTTCCAGAACGCCATCCTGGGGCCCTCTGTCGCCGCCCTGTTGCCGGACGTGACATTCTACGTGGCATGCGTCGATCATTCGTTCCACAACATCACAGCAACGGCCACGATCGTCGTCGACGACCCGCTGGCCGGCGATCCTACGCCGGGCAACAACAGCCTGACCTCCGCACCCGATACCACGGTTGTCATCCGGACAAGCGATATGAAAGCAGTCAGCGTCACGCTGGGACCTCCAGCCAGCGCCCCGGCTAATACTCCCTTCAACGTCACCGTGGACCCCACACTCCACAACAACGGGCCGGATTCCGGGCCGGTTGATGCCACCATGACGCTTTCGCTTCCGCCGGATTGTAGCGCTCCCAGCAACCCGCGGACGGTATCGGCGAACCTGCCGGTGTCCACCGCCACGCCGCTGGCGACCGAGACGTTCTCCGTGACGTGCACGAATGAATCCTTCCACCTCATCGAGGCTTCGATCTCCCTCAGCACGCCCCTCCACGTTGTCGACACAAATTCGGGCAACGATACCGTCGCCTCGGGAACGTCCTCAGTCGCGGTGATCGCGTCCTCCGACCTGAAGGTCAACGCGGTTACCGTAGGCGGACCGCCTTCTCCGCAGATCAACCTGCCCTTCAACATCACGGCGGTCACGACCCTGCACAACAACGGCCCGTTCGGGCCCGCTAACGCCGACGTCACTGCATCGCTGAACATGCCGGGCGACTGTACGACGACAAGCGCCAATCCGCAGGACACACAGGACGTGGCCGTCCCGGTGTCCGCTGCGACCGTTGTCAACAGCGTCTGGTCTGTGACCTGCACGGCGCAGTCCCATCACAGCTTTACCGCGACGAGTTCCGTCGCACTGGATCAGCTGCACGTCGATGACCCCGTGACGCCCAACAACACCCTGGCGTCTGCGCCGGGGCAGATCCCGGTATTCGCCGGCGCTGACGGCAAGATCAATAGCGCAGTTGTCTTGAACCCGCCCGCTTTCATCCCCTCCAATGTCAATGTGCCAATCACGATCAGGAAGGTGCTACACAACAACGGACCCTTCGGCCCGAGCACGTTCAGCCTCACGAAGTCGATCACGCCTCCAGCGGGATGCACCATTACGCCGCCGAGCACCTCGTCGCACAACCTGGCGGTGAGCACGCAGGTAACCGTGGACGAGATTTGGACGGTCAACTGCAACCCCGGAAGCTACACCTTCAGCTTCGCCAACACTCTGTCGTCGTCCACCCTCCATGTGACTGACCCGAACGCGGCGAACAACGGTGCGATCACAACCCTGACGTTTACTGTGGACACGGACGGCGACGGCATCCCGGATGATGTCGAAAGCGGCTGCGGCTCCAATCCGAACAACGGCCTGAGCATCCCTGAGCGCATCGATGGCGTGTTCGCTGGTGTCAATGACGACCTGGACGGCCTAACCGACGAAGCTCTCCCTGCGGGCGCGGCGCCGTTTGACTGCGACCGGGACGGCTACTCCGGGACGAGCGAGAACCACGTGTATTCACCTAGCATCCAGGGCGACCAGGACCCCTGCGGGACGAACACGATCCCGCCGACGGTGCCGCCGACAGCGATAGGGTGGCCGGCCGACCTGGCGGGGGGCGGGATCCCGAACAGCACCAACGCCATCACCCTCATCGACGTGCTGAGCTTTGTGGCACCGCTCCGCTATTTGAATACAAACACAGGCACGAACCCGAGCGACAGACGCTGGGACCTCACGCCCGGACCCCAGGTCTTCCCGACTGACATCAACATCGCGGATATCCTCAGCGTCGCGCTCGTGACACCGCCGATGTTGGGTGGCCCGCGGGCGTTCGGCCTGAGCTGCCCGTTCCCACCGTAGGCGGCACTCACCGAACACGAAGATGGAGGGCCCCGCGCTCGCACGCGGGGGCCCTCCTATCGGCGTAGGGGCGTCAGACTCGAATGTTAGCCGCTGAGACAGCGCACCAGTTCAGCGGCATTCGCTCTCATCATCGACTGGTAGTCCATCCCATCGCCGAGGATGTCGGTGTACAGGGTGCAGAGCGGAACGCCCGCCCTGTCCGCGACCTCTCGCATCGCGGCCATTCCGTAGCCGTACTCCGCGAAGACCGCGGGCGCTTGCCGTTCCGCGACGAGCCCGGCAAGCCGCTGGATTTCCAGCTCGCTCACTGCCCCATCGGATTCAGCGGCCGCGAAACCGGCGATGCTCAGTTCGAACCTCCTCGCGAAGTGCTGGAACGAGTCGTGCGTGGTGACGATCGTTCGCCGCTCTGGAGATATAGCCGAGAGGGTGGCTTGAATCTCAACCTGGAGTGCGACCAACTCATCGCGGTGGGCCTCGAAGTTCCTATCGTAGTCGTTCTGGCGAACGCCGTCGTAAATGATGAGCTCGTCGGCGACGATCTCCGTGTATACATAGGCCAGCGTTGGGTCCAACCAAAGATGAGGGTTGTCTGACGCCTGTTCGGCAGTGATGCCGCCGCCCTGCGGCGACAGGATATTCGGAGCAAACGGGATCACTCTTGCCCTGCTGTCTCGGTTCGCCTCGATTACGCCCTTGAGGCGATTATCAAGCCCGAGCCCGTTGACGAAGAAGAAGTCGATACCTTTAATCCGCTCGATGTCGGAGGCGGAGAACTCATAGCCATGCGGGTCCGCCCCCGGAGGGATGAGAGAGATCACTTCAACGTGTTCTAGGCCCGCCCGGCGCGCGAACTCCTCGAAGACGGGCAACGTCACCGCGATGCGAATGGGCAGCTCCAGTTCGGTCGGCGAACGGTCAGGAATCGCGGCAGGGGACGAGGGCGGGCTGCCGGTCGGGCTTGTCTCGACGCCATCCCCGCTGCCGCAGGCAGCCGATATCAGGACCCAACAGACCAGTGCCACTACGGCTCCGATGGCGTCCGGAGCGCTCACCCGCGCGGGCTCGGCCGACGAATCCCCTCGAGGCCGGCGATTCACTTAGGTGATCAAGGCGCGTAAGGGCAGGGAGGTCCGCTGAACGCGCGCACGCCCTCCAGCATCGGCGGATAGAGGACGGCTAGCTGCAGGACGTCATTCAAGTTTAGGTCGACCAGGAAGGCCCCTGACCCCGGGACGATGTCCCAGCGGATGTCGCCGGGGTGACTCCCCACATCGGTGTTGAAGTAGCGGACCGGCGCCACGTAGCTCAAGACGTCCTGCAAATCGACATCGTTTGCGCTCGGACTGGTCACATACAGGTCGGCCGGCCAGGCGGTCTGCCCGCAGGGATCTGTGGGGTCCGTGCCGACGTGAACCTCGACGGACTTGGCGAAGCCATCGTTGTCCATGTCCAGCACCAGCTCAGGACATGCCGGCGGCGCCGGAGCGCCACCAGCGCCGATCGTGACGCTCGCCGTCGCACAGACCTCGTGCAGATGCCCATCGGGCTGCGTGTCGACAACGTCACAGGCGCTGCCGATGCCATCGCCGTCCGGGTCCACCTGGGTGCCATTCGCGGTGGTAGGGCAGTTGTCCTGGCGGTTCGAATAGCCGTCGCCGTCAAAATCAGCGTTCGCCGTCGACGGCGTTGTGTCACACCCGGTACCGGGCTCCAAGGCCTCGAATGGCACCCAG
>Ga0209751_10003205_pt1 | contig 15948 bp, 13 predicted proteins | sample RifCSP13_1_FD_184019 | JGI IMG/M metagenome (GOLD analysis project Ga0209751, IMG submission 184019) | Soil microbial communities from Rifle, Colorado - Rifle CSP2_sed 13_1 (SPAdes) (version 2) | ecosystem: Environmental > Terrestrial > Deep subsurface > Rock core/Sediment | place: Rifle... | reverse complement strand
CGAGCGTATCTTTTCCTTCTTGAGCTCGTCGGGATATTGGACGTGTGGGTCGCTCTGGGCGTCCTCCACCGCGACCGCCTCGCCAGCGAGCAGCTTGACCAGCATGTCGTCGACCCGGAGCGGCCCCTTACGGAGGAACGTCTCGGACACGCCGTGGGCCGCGATGTGGAGGAACTGGTCCCGCTCGGGGTTCAGCAGGAGCAGGGACGAGCCCTTGGCGCTCATCGCCTCGGCGGCCCCGCGCAACAGCGCCTGCGGCACCTCGCCGCTGACGCGGGTCGAGTTGATGGCTTTCGCGATCTGGTAGAGGCTGCGCTGGTACTGCCCGCCGCGCGAGCGGCGACGGCGCTGCTGTGGCTTCTTCCCTAGGTCGGCCGTAGCCATATCACCGCTAGATATCGTGTTGACTCCTGGCAATCCTTCTCGCCCTACAGTAGCAGCGCCGGCGCAGCCTGTAAAGCCGAATCCTTCAGCTTGGCCCACTCGCAAGTCCCATATGCTGCGGGTCAGGCTGGAAGCCTGACCCCTAACCTAGGGGCACCTCATGACGTGCCATGGCTTGCGAAAGGCCCGTAGCCCGTAGGGGCGACGGCTGTCCGCCCTGGCCTCTGTGGGTGTAGGCGACTGGTGGAGGTGTGCGAGGTCGCGTATGCACAGTTGCAGGCCGTCCCTCTGACGGGGGCTTGGGGGTGTCCCCTAGAGCGTTCCAGGGCGGGTGACGGCTGTCGGCATACCTAGGACGCCCTGGGCGGATGGAGGCTGGCCGGGGGAGTGCCGAGGGGGCAGCGCCCCCTTGGCTAGGTTCTAGAGCCTGCCCTGAGTCTGTCGAAGGGTATTCCTAGATATCATGGGCGGGCGGGTGGGAAAGAGCCGCGAATCAGGGATCACGAAGCGTAGAGGCTTCCCACACGAACGCCGGTAGGGGCACGGCGCGCCGTGCCCCCAGCGGTCTCTGGATTAGCCAAACACGGCGCCCGAAGCGCTTCGCTGTCCCCGTGGGGAAGAGTCTAGAGAGGGGCGCAGCCCTCTCTAGGCATATACGTTCCAGGGCGGGTGGGTGGGACAACCAGCGTTCTCATCCCATCAATCAGCCGGCGCCGGGGCCTGCACGTAGGGGCGGAGGGCCGTCCGTCCTGACCTCTCGTGCAGTCGGTGGAGGGTGACTGGTCCAAGTGCGCGAGGGCGCGTATGGCCCCCTGCGGGCCTGTGAGTCCCACTCGTTGCGGCCGGCGGGCAGACCCTCGGGGTGAGTTCTAGAGAGGGGCGAAGCCCCTTTCTAGGCATATACGTTCCAGGGCGGGTGGGTGGGAAGACCCGCGGTCCTTTACGCGTTGTCGGTGCACGAAGATAGGTGGCCCCAAGTGGGGCCACCTATCTTCTCAAGGGGCTACGCCTTCAGATACCCGATGATCTTGCCCAGGAACTCGCTGCGCAGGTCGTTCCCGCCCACATTCCCGCTGCCGCCGTGCTCCAGCTCCAGCGTCGTGTTCGCCATCGACCAGCCCTTCCCCTCGTCGCCGATGAGGTTCTCCGACGGCACGCGCACGTTGTCGAAGAAGACGAAGTGCTGCCCGCCGCCCCCCGGCTCCATGCCGATCATGTCCATCTGCTGGATCGTGACGCCCGGAGTGCGCGCGTTGATCATGAGCAAGGAGATGTTCTCGTGACGTGGCGCCTCTGGGTTCGTGTTCACCAGCGTGAAGAGCCAGTCGGGCTTCCCGCCGCCACTGATGAACTGCTTCGAGCCATTGACCACCCACTCGTCGCCGTCGCGGACGCCCCGCGTCCGCAGCGAGGCCAGATCCGACCCCGCCTCCGGCTCCGTGAACACCTGCCAGTTGTTCACCTCGCCGCGCATCCAGGGGATGACGAAGCGCTTCTTCTGCTCCTCGGTCCCGTGGATCATGATCGCCGGCGCCAGGATGCCCGGCGACACCGCGCCCAGGTTCAGCCGGCCCAGCTCCTCGTTGAGCACCACCGCGTGGTTGGGCGTCAGGCCGCCGCCGCCCAGCTCCCTGGCGACCGTGGGGACGAACCAGCCCTTCTCGCCCAGCTTGCGGGCGAACTCGTGGCCCCCGCGCCCGCCGCCGATCGACATCGCCTCCCGCTGCTTGGGGTCCGTGGGCACGTTCGCGTCGAGGAAGGTGCGCACCTCCTTGCGGAAGGCCTGCTGCTCGTCGGTGTAGGTCATGCCGACCTCAAAGTCCATTCGCTCCTCCTTAGGCTACCGTCCGCGTCGAAACCATCGTCTATGTACATCGCCACGACGCGGATGTCAAGCGGGGTCGCACCCATGTCATTCTGAGCCGCAGGCGAAGAACCTACGACTCGCAAGCGACTTCGCTCGGAGGAGCGCTCGTGCGGGCTTGACCGCGACGGTCGCCGATGCCTTCCGCTATAGGGGGTGGCCCAGCACGTACCCGATGTCTGCGATGAGCAGGTTCGCCCCACCGACAGTGATCCCCTTCCCCGACTGCTGGGGTTGAGCGGTGCAGGCCCAAGTCATCAAGCGATCCTAGTCTCCGACGAGCTCACTGAAACGAGCTCTCAAATCGCTGCGTTGGCCGAGCCGAGCGAGTATGGAATCGCGGCGGACTCTCTCGCGGTAGTCAGGATAAAGCTCCAGCAGGCTAGCGATGCTCTCTAGCGCCTGCTCATCACGCCCAAGCAACACGAGAACGCGGCACCTGTTGAAGCGGGCAGCAGGGAGTTCTGCGAGAGCCAGGGCCTGATCGAAGGCGGCTAGCGCGTCAATATCTCGCCCGAGCCGCGCAAGGAGAACGCCCCTGGCATTGTGAGCGAGGGCGTCCTTCGCATCGAGGGCGAGGGCCCGATCGTAGGCCGTAAGAGCCTCCTCGAGTCGGCCCAGCGATCCCAGAGCGTCACCGCGACCCCGGTGCGCGTAAGCATAACTGGGGCGAATAGACAAGGCCCTCTCAAAGGCAGCGAGAGCGTCCTCATATCTCCCTAGGCCACTCAGTGCCACGCCGCGGCCTGCATGCGCTTCGGGATATTCCGACCTGAGCGCCAAAGCGTCATCGAACGCCCTGATCGCTTCATTGAACTGACCCAGGCGGAGCTTGGCTGCTGCAGCGTACGCAGCTAGTTCCGGAGTTCTCTTTGCATCCTTTGTGTTGATGGCCTGGTCAAATGTAGCTGACGCCTCTTCAAACCGCTCCATTTGCCGGAGAGCGTCGGCCTTGCCAATCAGAGCGGCCGTGTTTCCGGATTGAAACCGGATAGCTGTATCGAAGGCGTCGAGGCCTGCTTGGGTTCGACCGAGGTTCAACAGCGCGGTGCCGCGCCCACTATGAGCCTCAGCCATATCTGCTCTTATTGCGATAGCAAGATCAAAGGCGGCTAAAGCTTCTTCAAACCGTCCAGCCATGGACAGCAGATCCCCATGCTGAGTCAGTAGCTCTGGGTCGTCGTGACGACCGGCAAGAGCTTGCTCGACAGCAAGTAATCGCTCGGAAACCGATCCGGTGGGAGAAGCCGCCGATGAGAGGGAACCCGCAGTTGACTTGCACGCGACCAACGACGCGACCAGAAGCAACGCACACCAGACTCGCGTAAGAGGCATTGGTTCGCCCTGTGTTCTCCTGCCCACGGGCCGCGGCAGCTTTGCCGAAGCGTCGTCTATGGCCTCGCCTGGTTCAGCGGCACCGTCACCGTGGCGCTCGCCTCCGTCGTCTTGCCTGACGCATCCGTCGCCCGATAGGTCACCGTGTAGGTCCTCCCCGCGCCCGCCGCCGATCGCTCCGCGCGGACCTGGAACGACCGATCATCGGTGCCAGCCGTCACACCTTGCACATCGTTATCCGTGTCTCCATCCGCGACGCCATTGTCCGGCTCGTTGCTCGTCACGGACACGAGCGTGACGGTCGGGTTCGGATCGCACGCGTCGAGCACCGTCACAGACGCGCTGATCGCGACCAGTTGGTGCTCCGGCGGCCACAGCAGGTTCGGCGATAGCGACACGTTCAGGCTCGGTGGGGTCGTGTCAGCAACCGTGATGAGAACGTCGTCGCTCGCCGTCCCGCCCTTGCCGTCGTCCACGGTCAGCGTGATGGTGTGTGTGCCGAGCGGCAGCGTGACCGAAGGGGTCGGGCCCGTCACCGTGCCTCCGCCTTCCGAAAACGGTCCGGCCCATGTGTAGGTAAGCGGGTCGCCGTCAGGGTCGCTTGAGCCGGAACCATCGAGCGTCACGAGGGCACCAACCGGCGGCGCACATTCCACTGTCTGGGGAAGCCCGGCATCGGCAGTAGGGGACAGGTTAGCTTCGGTTTGATAACGCGCAAGGGCGAAATCGCAGCACAGGCCCCCAACCGCAGCGGTGCCAGCCACGACAACTCTGCCGTTCACCTGAATGGCTAACCCGGACGCCCGCTCCTCGCCGAATCCGAAGTCAGTCGTGACCTTTCCGCCGGTGCCGAAGCCGGCGTCAAGGCTGCCGTCTGTATTATACCGAGCAAGCGCGAATGTCGGCCCGAGATCGGACGATTGCCAGCCCGCTGCGATTACTTTCCCGTTTGTTTGGATGGCCACGCTCGTCGCCGAGTCAAACGAGAATGAGGTGGTCACCCTGCCGTCTATCCCGAAACTCGGATCGAGGCCACCATCAGTGTTGTACCGAGCCAAGGCAAAATCAGCGGAAGGCCCGCCCTGGCCCGCCGCTATAATCCTGCCGTCCGGCTGGACAGCAGCTGCCATGGCGCCGTCAAAGCTGCCGAAGTCCGTCTTGACTTTGCCGTCTCCGTCGAATGCCGTGTCGAGACTTCCGTCAGGATTGTAGCGCGCCAAGGCGAAATCGCTGGGAGCCCCACCGACGCCCACCGCGACGATCTTGCCGTCCAGCTGGATCACTACCGCGTTAGCCTGGTCGTTGCCGCCGAAGTCGGTTGTGACCCTACCGCTGCTGCCAAACCCCACATCAAGGGTTCCATTGGCGTTGTAACGCGCGGCGGCAAAACTGTCAAAGAATGGGCTGTAGGTAAAGCCGACCACAACGATTCTGCCGTCGGGTTGGATGGCCACAGACCGCGCCTCGGTGTCTCCGCTGAAGAGTGTCGTCACTTTACCACCGATACCAAAAGTCGCATCGAGGCTGCCGTCAGAGTTGTATCGCGCCAACGCGAACTGGCAACAGAACCCACCGGGAGCTGCCGTGCCAGCTGCCACGATCCTGCCGTCAGGCTGAATCGCCGCGGCGAACGCGAATTCGGTTCCAGGGCCGAAATCCGTGGTGACAAGGCCGTCACTGTCGAAGCTGGCATCCAGGCTGCCGTCCACGTTATAGCGGGCAAGAGCGAAGCGGCCGTTGGACGCGCCCACAGCCACAATCTTTCCGTCTGTCTGGATCGCGACGGCAGAGGCTCCGTCCCCGCCGCCGAAGTCGGTCGTAACTCTGCCACCTGTGCCGAAGCTCGCGTCGAGATCGCCCGGGGCTGCGGCTGCCCAACGGTCTCCCATCGATCCGGCAGCTAAGGCAAACATTATCGCGGCCACGATTCTCAGCACCCCACGTCTGGACATGTTAGCCTTCCCTCCTCGTCGCTGTTAGCCCCGATGCTGCCCGCATCTGCCTCTCATTCAACCCTAATTCGCTCTCATTCCCTGTCACCATTGCCTGGCCGCCCTACGGCCCTGACTGGTTCAGCGGCACAACGACCGTAGCGCTCACCTCCGCTGAGTTGCCCGACGCGTCCGTTGCGCGGTACGTCGCCGTGTAGACCCTTCCCGACCCGACCGCCGATCGCTCGGCGCGAACCTGGAATGACCGATCATCAGTGCCAGCGGTCACACCTTGCACATCGTTGTCCGTGTTTCCATCCGCCACGCCATTGTCTGCCTCGTTGCTGACAACGGACAGCAAGACGATGGACGGGCTCGGATCGCATGTATCCGATACTGCGATAGAGGCGTTGATCTCGACCAGCTGGTGCTCTGGTGGCCACAGCACGTTCGGCGATAGCGACACGTTCAGGCTCGGTGGGGTCGTGTCAGCAACCGTGATGAGAACGTCGTCGCTCGCCGTCCCGCCCTTGCCGTCATCCACTGTCAACGTAACGGTGTGGGAGCCGCGGGGCAGCGTCACGGTCAAAACTGCGCCGCTGCCAAGGACCGTGCTGCCCTCTTTCCACACGAAGCTGAGGACATCGCCGTCGGGGTCGGAGGCCGCGCCGTTCAGCGTGACCAGCGCCCCTGCGTGCGATGTGCATTCGACGGTTTGGTGGGAGCCGGCGTTGGCGGTCGGTGGGCTGTTCGCTATTGGCTGCCAGTCGGGGTTCTGGTCGTTGGCGGGGCTGTTATTGCTGAGGTTCGTCTGGCCCGAACCATCCGCATTCATAACGTAGATTTCATAATCGCCGTTCCGAGACGACGCAAACATAATCTTTGCCCCGTCAGGAGACCATGCGGGCTCGACGTCCGCGCCCGGAACGTTGGTGACCCTGGTCACGCCGGTTCCATCTCTGTTCATTACGTGGATTTCAAAGTCGCCGCGTGGGTCGCATGGTGGGGCGCAAAACTCTCGATTCGAGGCAAACGCAATCTTGGCCCCGTCCGGTGACCAGTTTGGGAACAAGTCGGAGGCTGGGCTGTTGGTCAGGTTGGTTTGAACTGTGCCGTCGGAGTTCATGATGTAGATCTCGTTATTACCATCTCTGCTCGATACGAAGAGAATCTTCGCGCCGTCCGGGGACCAGTGAGGAGAGCCGTCCGACCCTGGATGATCCGTCAGCCTTGCCAGTCCCGACCCGTCGCTGTTCATGACGTACACATCGGTGGTGCTGGCACCGTCCCGGATTGACGCGAATACTATCTTTGAACCGTCCCATGACCAATTCGGAGTGAAATCCTGACCGACGTTGTTCGTCAGGTTTGTCTGTGCCGACCCATCGCTGTTCATCACGTAGATCTCAAAGTTGACATCGCGGTTCGATGAGAACGCTATCTTCGTGCCGTCCGGTGACCACCTTGGGTTACTGTCACTTGCCTCGCTAGTCGTGAGCCTCACCTGCCCCGAACCATCGTTATTCATGACATATACATCAGTGTTCGCGGCGCCGCCACGAATCGACTGGAAGACGACCTTTCCGTTCGCCCCCGGAAACGCGGCATTAACCGGCGTCGGAGCGGGTTGTCCGATCAGCGCAAGCGCCGCTGCCATGAGCGCCGTCGCCAGCCCACGCAGTAGCCATCGCGCTCGTTGCGGCAACACGGCGGACTTTGTTGTCGGCTGGTGCAACATGGTCCTTCCCTCCTCGCAGGTGCTCGCCGCTATCTTCCGCCTCGCCGCCTCTCATTCAACCCCAATTCGCTCTCATTCCCTGTCACCTTTGCCCCTGGCCAACAAAAAACCGGCCCCTTCGGGCCGGTTTCGCCACTCGCTCCCTGGAGGCTAGGCGACCAACTTACCGCCTCCGGCTCAACGCGTCCCTTGCAGCAATGCAGCTTGACGGAGCATAAGTTACCCCCCCCCCCCCCCCGTGTCAACTGTCTCCACACTTATTGCGAAACTTCTCACGCTTTCGTCGCGGCAGCTCTGGCGCAGCCTCTTCCTCCCGTCTGAACCTGACCTGCTATCCTGGTCTTGTGGCCGGCTCTGAGGAGCAGCGGCCTCAAGGTCTCAATCATTTCGAGTTGGAAGACCTACCCCCTCACCTCGCCCGCCAGCCTCCTTGCACGGACCTGTTGCAAGAATGCGACCATCTGTTCTATACTATCGAACGTATCGGCTGCACGGCACGCGGCGCGCGCCCGCAATCGATGAAAAAAGAAAAAAATGCGAAACGAAGCCAATCTAGGCAACGGCGGGCGGATGGGAAAGCCCAGGAGCTGTTCGTCGCCCCTCCGCCTTGCCTCCCCCGACGCCCTTCGCTAAGATAGGCCTGCGGTCGCCCCGCGCGGCCAGCCACGAGGTGACGTCGAAAGACTCGCCCTGGGAGAGTGTCAGGAGGTGCCTTCTTGAATACCCTCGAACTGCTCAAGATCCCCTTCTGGATCGCCGCCGACCGCGAGGCGCTCGCCTTCGAGGGCCGGCGCATGTCCTACGGGGACCTCATGGACCGCGTCAACCGCGCGACCGTCGCCCTCTCCAACCTGGGCGTCCAGCAGGGCGGCAAGGTCGCGGTCCTTCAGACCAACTGCAACGAGTACATCGAGACCTACTTCGCCATCTCCTGCCTGGGCGGCGTCATAGTCCCCCTCAACTTCCGGGCCCGCCAGAACGAGCTGGAGCACATGCTCCGCGACTCCGAGTCGGAGGTGCTCCTCTTCGGCGACCGCTACCTCTCGCTGGTCCAAGCCATGCGGCCCAACCTCCCCGGCATCCGTCATTACGTCGCCATGGAGAGCCCGCAGCCCGGCTTCCCGCACTATGAGGAGCTCCTCGGCGCCGTGGAGGAGCCCGACATGGCCGTGGCCCTCGAGGCTGAGGTCGACGACCACGACCTCTCCGTCCTGATGTACACCAGCGGGACGACGGCCCTGCCCAAGGGCGTCATGCTCACCGCGGGCGGCTTCATGGGCCACATCATGAACGCCGCCGAGCCCGACCCTGAGGCGCCTCCCACCGCCACGCTCCTATCCGCCCCCTTCTACCACATCGCCGGCTTCTCCTCGATGCTCATCGGCCTCTACGGGCTGCGTCGCCTCGTGGTGGTGCGTCAGTTCGAGCCCCGGCAGTGGCTCCAGCTCTGCCAGGACGAGAAGGTGACGCACGTCTTCCTGGTGCCGACCATGATGCGCCAGCTCATCGATCAGCCCGACTTCAAGCAGTACGACTTCTCCAGCCTCCAAAGCGTCACCTACGGCGGCGCGCCGATGCCCGTGCCCGTCATCGAGCGGGCCATCGACCTGTTCCCGAAGCAGGTCTCCTTCGTCAATGCCTTCGGCCAGACCGAGACGCTCTCCACGGTGACGGCTCTCGGCCCCGACGACCATCGTCTCGAGGGCACGCCTGCAGAGATCGAGCTGAAGAAGCGCCGTCTCGGCTCCATCGGCCGGGCTGTGGGCGACGTTGTCGTCCAGATCGTGGATGACAACGGCAAGGAGGTGCCGCGCGGCACGGTCGGCGAGATCGCCATCCTCGTCCCCCGCGCCATGACCGGCTACTGGAAGCAGGAGGAAGCGACCGCCAACACCCTGGTGGACGGCTGGATCCGCACCCGTGACATGGGCTGGATGGACGAGGGCGACTACCTCTTCCTGGCGGGACGCAAGAGCGACATGATCATCCGCGGCGGCGAGAACGTCGCGCCGGAGCAGGTGGAGTCGATCCTCTATGCGCACCCGCAGGTCGAGGACGCCGCGGTCATCGGCGTGCCGGACGACGACTGGGGCGAGGAGGTCATCGCCATCGTCGTGCCGAAGGTCGGCGCCTCGCCCACGCAGGAGGAGCTGATCGCCTTCGCCAGAGAGCGCATCGCCGCTTATCCGCGGGCGATCTTCTTCTCGGAGGACCTGCCGCGCAACCCGCTTGGCAAGGTCCTCAAGAACGTGCTGCGCGACCAGTACAAGACGGCGACGCCGGCCCGCTCCTGAGCCAGCGTTGGGCGGGCAAGCGGGGTCGCGCGGCATTGGACTGAGCCCATGCGCGCCATTCTGAGCAATCCGTGAGTTCGCAGACTAAGCAGAGCGATTGGGAAATGCCGCGTCTGCCCCGGGCCGACATGACAGGTAACAATCCCGCTCATCCTGAGCTAGCCTGCCCTGAGCGGAGCCGAAGGGAAGGACGAGCGGGGAACCTCGGCCAGACTGGCATCCCCCGGACTGACGCCCACGGTATTCGTTTCCGTACGGGTCGGCCGTACGCAGCATTGGACTGAGCCCATGCGCGCCATTCTGAGCGTCTACGATAAGAGCGGCCTAGCCGAGTTCGCCCGCGGCCTCAGCGAGCTGGGCTGGGAGCTCGTTTCGTCGGGCGGGACGGCGCGCGCTCTGAGCGAGGCGGGCCTGGGCGTCCGCACGGTTGAGGATGTCACCGGCGCGCCTGAGCTGCTCGATGGTCGCGTGAAGACGCTGCATCCGGCTATCCACGCCGGCATCCTCGCCCGCCGCGACCAGCCCCACCATATGGCGCAACTGGCTGAAGCGGCGGTGACGCCCATCGACCTCGTCGCCGGGAACCTGTACCCCTTTCTCGCGACCATCACCCAGCCGGGCGTCTCGCTGGAGGAGGCGCTGGAGAACATCGACATAGGCGGGCCGACGCTGCTACGTGCGGCGGCCAAGAACCATCCGGACGTCATCGTGGTGGCCGATCCGCGCGATTATGAGGATGTCCTCGAAGCGCTGCGGGCCGGCGGGGTCGACCAGGCGATGCGGCGGCGGCTGGCCGTCAAGGCCTTCCAGCACGTCGCTTTCTACGACACTGTCGTCGCCAGATACCTCCGGGGTGATGAGGACCCCTTCCCTGAGGAGCTGACGTTGGCATATCAGCGGCAGCAGACGCTGCGCTACGGCGAGAACCCCCACCAGGCCGGCGCCCTCTACCGCGAGCCCATCGTGGACTACGCGAGCATCGTGACGGGCGAGCAGCAACTGGGGCAGGAACTCTCCCTCTGCAACGTCTACGACCTCTCGGCGGCGCTGGAGACGGTACGCGAGTTCCTGGACAGGCCCGCGGCGGTGGTGATCAAGCACGCGACGCCCAGCGGCTTCGCCTTCGGCTCGAACCTCGCCGAGGCGCTGGAGAAGGCGATCCACGCCGACGCCACCTCCGCCTTCGGCGGCATCATCGGCCTGAACGGGCCGTTGGATATGGCGACGGCCCAGGTCGTTGATGCGTTCAAACAGCAGGAGGCCTCGAACATCGATGCCATCGTCGCAGCGGGGGCCGATCCCGAGGCTGTGCGCCTGTTGCGTCGCACTCGTCGGCGGATGGTGCTCGTGACGGTCAAGCCGCTGACTGCCCTGCCCCCGGACTCACGGAACCTCAAGCATGTGCCGGGCGGGCTCCTCCTTCAGCAGGCCAATGTGCAGCCGATCACGGGCGAAGGCTGGCGCGTGGCGACGAAGGCGGCCCCGACCGAGGTGCAGTGGCGCTACCTCCGCGAGGCATGGGCATTGCTGCGGCACATCCGCTCCAACACGATCCTCGTCTGGGACGGCGAGGCCGGCGTAACGCTGGGCATCGGCAGCGGCCAGGTGTCGCGCGTGGGCTCGGCTCGGCTGGCGCTGGACCAGGCCGGCCAACGGGCCCGCGGGGCCGTGCTGGCCTCGGATGGCTTCTTCCCGTTCCCCGATACCGTGGAGCTGGCGGCTCTCGCCGGCATCGGCGCCATCATCCAGCCGGGCGGCTCCATCCAGGACGAGGCGTCCATAGCCGCCGCCAACGCCGCCGGCGTACCCATGGTGCTCACCGGCGAGCGGGCGTTCTGGCACTGAGGAGGCGCGTATGGATTGGCGGGAAAGGATCGTTCTTGACCCAGAGATCCTTGTTGGCAAGCCAGTGGTGAAAGGTACCCGTCTGGCCGTCGAGTTCATCGTTGACTTACTGGCGCAAGGATGGTCTGAGGACAATATCCTTCGCAACTATCCAGGACTGACGGTAGAAGATGTCCGAGCGTGCTTGAGTTATGCGAGCACAGTCCTCCACGAACAAAGAGTCTATCCGCTAGGAGCGTGATCGGTGCGACTCTTAGCGAACGAGAATGTGCCCGGAGAGGCCGTGGAAGCGATGCGTCATCACGACCACGAAGTGCTGTGGGTTCGTACCGATGCGCCGGGAAGCAAGGATTGGCAAATACTGGCGCGAGCTCAAGCCGAGGATCGTATCATCCTCACGTTCGATAAGGATTTCGGTGAATTGGCTTTCCATCAGGGCTTACCAGCTCAAAGCGGTGTCATTCTGTTTCGTATCAGCGCTCAATCGGCCGCTTATGTGGCTCAAGTGGCGATTGCCGCCCTGGAAACCCGAGAGGACTGGTCAGGTCATTTCTCTGTCATTGAAGATGGGCGCATCCACATGACGCCACTCCCCGCGTAACGGGCTGAAACTGCTGGATGATGGCGTCCGCGTGATCTCGCATAAACCGGCGATTCTCTTGGAAGACGACTTACGCGCGCTTCTGAATCCTGACCTGGTTTCGACAGCAGACGAGGTCCGCGCGTACTACGCCCAGGACGCCTACTGGCCGGGCCGGGCGCAGGCGCCGAGCCTGCCGTCCGATACCCGACCTGACATCGTCGTGTGGCCTCGGTCCACGGAGGATGTCGTTGCCGTCGTGCGCTATGCGGCGGCGCGTGGCGTTCCCATCGTTCCGTGGGGGGGTGGCACCGGCCTCATGGGCGCGGCGATACCCATGTCGGGCGGCATCGTGCTGGACCTGGCCCGCCACATGAACGCCGTCCTAGCAGTAGACCGCCCGGGTCAGACGGCAACCGTCCAGGCCGGCATACTGCTGGGGGACCTGGACCGGGCGTTGGAGCCCCACGGCCTCATGGTCGGCCACGACCCATACAGCCGGCCCATCGCCTCGGTGGGCGGGACGATCTCGACCAGCAGCGTCGGCTACGGGGCGGCCCGGTACGGCCCGATGGCCGACCAGGTGCTCGCCGTGGAGGTGGTGCTTGGCGATGGGACGGTCGTGCGCACGAGGTCCGTGGCCAAGGCCGCTGGTCCGCCGCTGCACCGGCTATGGGCCGGCGCGGAGGGCACGCTGGGCATCGTCACCGAGGCCACGCTGCGGGTGTTTCCTCAGCCCGAGGAGCGGGCCTACCACGCCTACCGGTTCCCCACCTTCGTTGCCGGCTTCGAGGCGGTCACGGAGATGTACGACCTTGGCCTGCGGCCGGCCCTTCTGGACTATGGTTCCGACACCGACTGGTCGCCGCCGCCGGAATCCGCGTTTACGCTGCCCTTGGACGAGGAGCCTTGCGAGTTGCTCCTGGTGTTCGAGGGCTTCGCTGAGGCGGTGGCTGCGGAAGAGGGCCGGGCGCTCGCGATCCTCCGCGCGAAGGGAGGACGCCGCCTGAGCGGGCGTCGTGCCAAGGACTACTGGGAGCGGCGGCACTCATCGGCGGAGCGTTTCCGCGCGAACCGCGCCGGTGGGCAGCGGGGGTGGGGCGCCAGGCCCTCCAACCGACGATCGGATACGCTGCACATGGCCTTGCCGGTGAGCGCGGTGCCTGGCTTCCACGAGGAGGTGCATCGGCTCGCTGAGGCGCACCGGGTGCACTTGCGCGAGTGCGCCGTCTGGACCCACCCAGGCCTCTTCTCGATCATCTTGGCTACGGAGGCCGACGAACTTGGGGCGGCGGCGGAGAAGGTGCGGCGCGCCGCGGATGCCGTGCTTGAACGGGCGCAGGATCTCGGCGGCTCCATGGAGTACGTTCACGGTATCGGCGTGCGTCTCCTGCATCTGACGGAACGCGAGTTCGGCTCGACAGGCGAGCTGCTGCGGCGACTCAAGGCTGCTGTCGACCCGGCCAACATCCTCAATCCAGGCAAGCTAGGCTTTCCATAGACGACGGCCGCTAAAGCGCGCCCGCGCCGGGCCTCGCACGTCGCCGCGCGGGCGCCTTCGCTTTGGAGGCGTCGCCATCTGGGTTACAATGCTCTGACATGGAGCAGAAGTCACCACGCGAGGTCGAACTCGGGGATGTCGTGCGCCTGAGGAAGGCGCATCCCTGCGGCGGCGACACGTGGGAAGTAGTGCGTCTGGGCGTGGATATCGGCGTGCGCTGCCGGACATGCGGCAGGCGTGTGTTGCTGGAACGCCCCGTGTTCGAGCGACGTGTGCGTCAGGTCCTTTCAGAGGCGACGCATGGAGTCTAGCCTCGCCCCCTTTGGCACACCGTCGGACGATGGTATTCGTCCCGGCGGCTTCCTCGAGGCGCTCGGCAATAGCTCCTTCCGCTACCTTTGGGTTGCGCAGGCGATCTCCCAGATCGCCCAGAATGCCACGATATTCGTCCTCCTCGTGTTGGTGGAGCGCGAGACGCACTCCTCTTTCTACACAGGCCTCTTGCTCCTGAGCGCCCTGCTGCCTACAGTCCTCTTCGGCATGGCGGCGGGCGTGTTCGTCGACCGCTGGCCGAAACGGCGTATCCTGGTAACAACCAACCTGCTCCGAGTCCTGGCAGTAATGCTCTTTTTGTTCTTCCCTACGGTGCTGCCGCTGATCTTTCTCGTCAGCTTCGCGTTCGGCACGATCAGCCAGTTCTTTGCCCCTGCCGAGATGGCGACCGTCCCCTCCGTCGTGGAGCGGCGCCAGCTTATCGCGGCCAATGGCCTTTTCAATCTCACGTTCTCGGCTTCACAGCTTCTAGGTTTTATCCTCGTCGGGCCGGCGGCGGTGAAGAGCCTCGGCCTGCATGGCACGTTTGTGCTGCTTGCGGTCGGCTTCGCCATCGCTGCGGTGCTCGTGCGCCTGCTGCCGGAGTTGTCGCCGGCGGCGTCGCCCCGGTTGAACGTGACGTCCGTGGCGCTCAACATCTGGCATGAGCTCATCGAAGGCGTCGCTTTCTTACGCAGGGACTCCCTCTTGCTGCTGGCCATTGGCCAAATGACGGTCATCGGCGCGCTGCTGCTCGCCGTGGGCACGCTCGCACCGGGCTACGCCGCCCGGGTCGTTGGCGCTAGCGCTTCGGATGCCTTCATCCTTTTTGGCCCGGCCGGCGTAGGGATCATCGCCGGCATCGTCGTTATCCCACGACTTTCAGGGCGCCTCGCGCCGCATTTGCTACCGCCAATAGGGCTCTTCGTTAGCGCTGGTTCGTTGCTCCTGATGGCACTGGCTGGGCTGGCCCGCCCCGACCAGTTCGCATCGGGAGTGTGGGTGCCGATATTGTGGAGTGCGGTCTTAGCAGGAGCCGCGGGGGTTGGCATCGGTTACGCGCTGGTCAACGTGCCCGCCCAGACGCTCGTTCAGACACGCGTGCCCGAGGCGTTGTGGGGGCGAGTGTTCGCCGCGCAGGTCGTGCTGGGGCATTTCACGGCGTTGCTGCCGCTTGTAGCCCTGGGCCACGTGGCGGACCGCGTCGGCATTCCCTGGGTGGCAGGAGCTATTTCCGCTGGGCTCTTCGTTGCCTGGCTCGTTTCCTGGCGGTGGGCTCAAATGCGTGTGGCCGCGGCTGAGACGCAATTGAGCGACGTTGACAGGGCAATTCGGGCGAGCCTAGAATGATCTTGTTCACGGAGGAAGCGCATGCGCGAAATGAGCATCGACAGCATCCGCATGAGCCTCATGAGTTACCAACGTGTGGTCGTCCTGAAGGAGAAGGCCTCGGAGCGCTATCTTCCTATCTGGATCGGACCAGCTGAGGCCGAAGCCATCGCCATCCAGCTCCAGCAGATGGCCGTGCAACGCCCGCTGACTCACGACCTCCTCCGCTCGGTCATTCAGGCACTGGGTGCGACGGTCCAGGCAATTGTGGTGCACGACCTCGCCAACGAGACCTTCTTCGCCCGCATCGTGCTCGATATTGCCGGGCGCAACTTAGAGATAGATAGCCGTCCCAGCGATGCCCTGGCACTGGCGGTGCGCGTGAAGGTCCCCATCTACGTCGAAGACGCGGTCCTGGAGAAGGCCGGCGTCGTGCCGGACCAGGCGGGTAAGCTTGTGGCCTCCAAGGCCGAGGGGGAGAGCCCGCAGGTCAGTGAGGAGGAGCTCAAACGACTCGCCCCTTTCCGGGACTTCATCCAAAGCCTCGACTTGGACGATTTGGGCAGCCCGCCGACCAGGAGCTAGAGGGCAAACATAGGACATGAGCGAGGAGCCCGTCCCTTACCGTTTTCTTGCTCGGTTTATAGCTACTTTGAAGTGTCGCGTCTGCGGAGAGACACAGGACCCGAAGCGGGCGGAGGTCCTCGGCGAGAAAGACGGCGCTCTGGTCGTCCGTCTCAACTGCCGACGTTGTGGGGAGCAGAGCACGGTGGCCCTGATGCAACGGACCGAAGAGCGCCCGCGCCCGATCCGCGATTTTCAGCGGGGTGAGTGG
>Ga0209751_10003204_pt1 | contig 15952 bp, 14 predicted proteins | sample RifCSP13_1_FD_184019 | JGI IMG/M metagenome (GOLD analysis project Ga0209751, IMG submission 184019) | Soil microbial communities from Rifle, Colorado - Rifle CSP2_sed 13_1 (SPAdes) (version 2) | ecosystem: Environmental > Terrestrial > Deep subsurface > Rock core/Sediment | place: Rifle... | reverse complement strand
GGGAGAAGCGGATGAAGCGCCTCGTGAAGAAGCTCGCCGCCGCGGGCGTGGAGCGCCTGCAAGCGCCCCCGCCGCCCCCGCCTCCGCAGCCCGAGACCCCCCGGGGGCAGGCGACCCTCGACGGTTTCGACTACCTGTAGTGCCCTGTTGTTTTAAGTCAGGAGCCCCATTCGGAACGTGGGATCGGATGGCACTCGACGAGCAGCCTGCTGCGGACCAACCCGCCGACTGGACCGACGTGGGCTTCTACCACAACGCCGCGTCGCGGCGTGTGGACTTCCACGTCTCTGGCATCCCCGTGCCCCAGGGCTCGATGCGCGCCTTCGTGGTCAAGGGTCGCCCCGTGATTACCTCCTCAGCCAAGGGTCTCGCTCAGTGGCGGCAGATGATCGCTGTCCGCGCCCAGGAAGTGGCGCGGGAGCCGTTCGCGGGCCCGGTGAGCATCCACCTCGAGTTCCTTCTGCCCAAGCCCAAGTCCGCCCCGAAGCGGAGGAGGACCTACGCGACGAAGCGGCCCGACCTCGACAAGCTCGCCCGCGCAATCCTAGACTCGGTCACGCACATCCTCATCGAGGACGATGCGCAGGTGGTCGAGATCACCGCCACGAAGGACTACGGGCAACCGGGGGTGCGCGTGACGATCACCGAGATTGCCCCCTGATCGTGGCGTCTCAGCACTCATAGGGCTCGTCACACCTTGACGGTCAGCTGACCCTCTTGTCATCACGGACGCGGACCCCCGATGGAGGGGGCTCGCACATAAGCCTTGATATCAAAAGCCGAAACCGGGCGAGAACGTATATATCCGCCAAGGGAGGAATTGCGCGGTGATGGATCTCCCTCCCGGACGAGTGGAACGGAGGACCCGCGGGGGGAAGGGCGTCTTCCAGCGTCTCCTCGACGACCTCCGCTCCCAGGGCTTCAACGGCGTCATCCGCACGCGCTCCAACGGGGGCGCGGGAGAGGGCTACCTCCTCCTCAAGAAGGGCAACGGCGTTCTCGCGGGGTACGACGGGGACTCGAAGCTCCGCGGGGAGGATGCAGTGGGTCCCCTGTTCCGCGAGGCCGCGCGGGAGGACGCGAAGATCGAGGTCCACAACTACGACCACGCCCGCTCCAGCATCGCCATCCCCCAGCTCCTCGACCTCCACGAGGCGGCGCGCCTCCCCGCGTCCCTCGACCTCCGCGCGGTCTCCGACGCCGTCGATCGGGAGGCCGCCGAGTCCGAGGCCGCGAACGCGGCGAGGGAGGCCGAGGAGAGCCGCCTGACCGCGCTCCTGTCGGAGAAGGACAAGGAAATCCTGGGGCGCGATTCCGAGGTGGCGAAATACCGCGAGAAGGGCGCGCAGCACGAGGCGGCCCTCCAGTCCCTTCGCGAGGAGCTCGCGGCGATCCGCGAGGGCAGCCAGGAGCTCCTGCGCCAGCTCCGGGAGCCCCGGGACGAGAACCCCCAGCGGAAGGCCGCGAAAGCGATGGAAGAGACCGAAGTCCAGGCCGCGCGGGCCGAGGTTGCGGAGCGCGGGAGGACCCTCTCCTTCCTGGAAGAGAAGCTCAAGGCCCGGGAGAAGGCAATCACATCCGCAGAAGGCCTCCTGAGGAAGCGCGAGGCCGAGGCCGAACGCCTCGGAACGGGGCTCGCGGAGGAGCGCGAACAGGTCGTCGCGCTGTGGAAGACGCTCACCGCGGAGTCAAAGAAGCTGGAGGCGGCGGGGGCCGACCTGGACACCCGGATCGAGACCCTGCGTGCCCTCGACGCCGCCACGAGAAAGCGCGAGCGGGATTCTCGGCGGCGAGAGGCCGAGCTGGGACGTCGCCTCAAGGCGATCGCGGAGAGGCAGGCGGACCTCAAGTCCGCTGTCAAGACCGCGCGAGCGGCGGAAGAGCAGTACGCCCGCCGGCTCCGGGAGACCCAGGGGCTGAAGTCCAAGATCACCGCAGAAACCCATGAACTCGCCGAGGCGCGCCGGACCCTCGCGGCGATGGAGAAGCGCCTGGCGAGGACGAAGGCGCAGCTGGAGGCCGCCCTCGCGAAGCTCGTCGCCCGGGAGAAGGGCGTCGAGGACGCGGAGGCCGGGGCGGCCGCTCGGGCGGAGGTCCACGCGAAGCGGGAGCGGGCCCTCGCCGCGCAAGGCGAGGAACTCCGCGACAGGACGAAGGCCTTCCGAGCGCAGCTTTCGGAGCTGGAGACCCGACAGAAGGAGGTCGGCTCGGACGAGGAGGCCCTCGAGAAAGCCCGCGCCGAAACCCAGGCAGAGGCGCGTCGCCTTCAGGATCACGAGGCGGAGCTGGCCGCCTTCGAGCAGCGCCTCGCCCAGGCCGAGAAGGAGGTCGCCCACCGCCTTGCCGCCGCAGCGGCCGCGGAGGAGAAGCTTACGGCGGCTCGTCAGCATCTCGCCACCTCCTCGAAGGAGCTGGAGGAACGCGCGGAGGCCCTGGAGGCCCGCGCCTCCCAGGACAGGGAGAAGTCGAAGGCCCGGGAGCGGAAGGCGCAGGAAGCCCTACGGAAGGCCGAGGAGCGCTCCGCCCGCCTCGCCGATCAAGAGGTGAGCCTCGAAGAGGGGGAAGTCCGGATCCTCGCTGAACAGGAGAAGGCCGAGGCGGCCCTGAAGGAGGCCGCGGCCGAGCGCGAGCGTCTGGCCGCCCAAGCGGAGGAGCTGCACGCGCGCCAACAGGAGCTCGAAGGCGCCGCCGAGGTTCTCCAGCAGGAAGGGCGGACGAAGGCCGCCCAGTCCAGGGAGGTCCAGAAGGTCCTGGAGAAGCGCGAGGCCGCCCTCCGCGCCGGGGAGGCCCGGCTTGCCAAGCAGGCCGAGGTCCTTGAAGACCGGGGCGCGCGGCTGCGGCAGGCCGCCCAAGACACGGAGCGGCAGATCGCCTCCCGTGCCGAGAAGCTCGAAACGCTCGCCCGCCAAGTCGAAGAGGAGCGGAAGGCCCTGCAGAAGAAGGCGCAGGCTCTCGACACGCACCGCGCGGAGGCGGACACGCTCCGCGAGGAGCTCAAGGAGCGGGCCGCCGAGATCGACGCCCGCGAGCGGGAGCTCCGGGCCCGCGAGGAATCCGTGGTCCGCCACCGCCGGGGCATGGACCGGATCCGGCTCGGGCTGCGCAAGCTGTAGCGAGGGTTTTTCCCGCACCCGCGGTACCTGCATCGTGCTCATCACGCTGACCACGGACTTCGGGGACAGCGAGTACGTCGGCGCGATGAAGGGCGTCATCCGCCGCCTGAACCCCGACGTCGAAATCATCGATATCACCCACGGGATCTGCCGCCAGTCCATCCGCCACGGGGCCTACGCCCTCCTCACCGCCGCGCCCCACTTCCCGCCCGCCGTCCACGTCGGCGTCGTGGACCCCGGGGTCGGGACGGAGCGGCGGGCCCTCGCCATCGCGGTGGAGGGCGGCTACCTCGTCGGCCCGGACAACGGCGTCCTCATCCCCGCCGCAAGGCATCTCGGCGTAAAGGAGGTCCGGCACGCGACGAACATGGCCCTCGGGCTCCCGGAAGTCTCCGCCACCTTCCACGGGCGCGACGTCTTCGCGCCCCTCGCCGCCCACCTCGCCGGGGGGATCAAGTTCCGCGACGTCGGCCCGATCGCCGAGCGGTGGACGGACCTCGACTTCGGCCGCGCCGCGGAGACGCCGGAGGGGCTGGCCGGGCAGGTGATCGCGGTCGACCACTTCGGGAACGTGATCACGAACGTCCACGGGGCCGAGTTCATGAGACGGTTCCGGACGGGGGACACGCTGAACCTGGCCATCGGGGACCGGACTTACGAGGTCCGGTGCGTGCGCACATACGCGGAGGGCGCCCCGAACGAACCGGTCGTCCTCGTAGGCAGCGGCGGGTTCCTGGAGGTCGCGGTGAACCGCGGCGAGGCCCATCGGACCCTCGGCGTGGGCGAGGCGGAGGCTTTCTCCCTTACGGGTCGGCGGTAACCATATTACCGTGTTTCGAACAAGATAACACATACCCCCCCGCCAGGCTAACTCTTGTACCCCCTCCATGGCGAGCAGCGGTGCGACGATGACCCCTACGTGCTGCAGAAGGTCCGGCAGGGACGGAGCTGACTTACAATGGTCATGGCAGGATTCTGTATACAAGCACGAGGACAGCGAGGGCGATCCCCGTCCAGAATAGCTGAAGTGCCGTCGAAATCCACGTGGCCTTGGCGAGCGATTCGAGCCGGTCCCGAATCCAACGTATCTCAAGCAGCAGCTCATCCTGATATGACTCCGTAGGCGTTGCCGGCTTTGGCATCTTTCGCGCGCGGATTTCGTTCCCGCCGTCGCCGTCGCCGCTCTCTCCAGTCGTCTCCATACTGATGACCTCAGACGAGACGGGGCGTGGCTTTCTTAAGGTCTCCGAAACCGTGACGCTATCGGTGCCTAGAAGCACTAACCATATCTACCCTCGGCCTCTAGCGGGACGCCGTGGCCGCGAAGCGCATCCTCCTCCTGATCTTCGACGGGCTCGGGGACCGGCCGGTGAAGGAGCTCGGGAACAAGACCCCGCTCCAGGCCACGAACACGCCGAACCTGGACTGGTTCGCCGCGAACGGGTCGTGCGGGCTCCTCGACCCGATTGGTCCAGGGATCTGTCCGGGCAGCGACACGAGCCACCTCGCGCTCTTCGGCTACGACCCTTTTGCAGTGTACACGGGACGGGGCCCCTTCGAGGCCGCCGGCACTGGGATCGACGTCCGCCCCGGGGACGTCGCGTTCCGCTGCAACTTCGCGACCGTGGACAGCGAGGGCCGCGTCGTGGACCGCCGCGCGGGACGGATCAAGGACGCGGGCGCCCTCGCGCGCCCCCTCGACGGGCTCACCGTGGAGGGCGTCCAGGTGTTCTTCCGTGCGGGGACCGAGCACCGCGCGGCCCTCGTCTTCCGAGGGGAGGGTCTGAGCCCGCAGGTCTCCGACACCGACCCCCACGCCGAAGGGGGCCAGGTCCTCCGGAGCCGGCCGCTGGCGGCGGGCGCGGACCGGACTGCAGGCGTCCTGAACCGGTTTACCGAACTGGCGCGCGAGATCCTGTCCAAGCAGCCACTGAACCAGGAGCACGCCGTCAAGGGCCTGCCCGTCGCGAACGCGGTGCTGGCCCGCGGTGCCGGCGTGTTCCCCGCCATCCCCACGATGAAGGAGAAGTGGGGCCTGCACTGCGCGGGAATCGCGGGCGTCGGGCTCATCCGCGGGATGTGCCGCTCCGTCGGCATGGACGTCCTCGACGTCTCCGGGGCCACGGGGGGCCTGGACACGGACATGGTCGCCAAGGCCGCCGCGGCGGCGAACGCGCTGCGGGAGTACGACTTCGTCTGCGTGAACGTGAAGGCCCCGGACGTCTGCGGGCACGACGGCCTCGCCCTGGAGAAGGTCCGGGTCGTCGAGCGCATCGACGAGATGATGGGACACCTCCGCGCCGCGCTCGCACCGGACACGGTCGTCGCGGTCACCGCGGACCACTCCACGCCGGTGGCGCTCCGCGACCATTCCGGGGACCCGGTCCCCCTGGCGATCTTCGGCGAGGGCCTCCGCGTCGACGCGGTCACGGAGTACGACGAGATCTCCGTGGCCTCCGGCTCCCTCGGGAGGCTCCGCGGTTTGGACCTGCTCCCGGTTCTCTTGAACCTGGCGGACCGAGCGGGGAAGTTCGGCGCCTGAGCACTTCGTGAATCCGGCGACCCACGCTCGCAGCCACCGCCGGAGCCCCCTCGGAGCGCAGGGAACGCTCCATTCGAAGGCCGCACGGGTAACGTTATCTACGCCTTTCCTTGTCAGGAGGGCGAGGAGCAACATGATCCGGCGGATTCTTCCTGCCTTCCTCTCCGTCCTTCTTGCTTTGGCCGTGCCCGGGCCGGGTCCGGCAAGCGGATGGGCCCAGGAGTCGCAGCCTCGGGCTTTCGACCCCGCCGTCGCCACGGCCGTGGCGGACGTCTCCCTGGAGTCCCTGCACACCTACGTCTACGACCTCCAGAACTTCTCCACACGGTACGCCTACAGCGCGCCCGTCGTGCCGGCAGGGCAGTACATCTACGACGCCTTCGCGGCGAACCCGAACCTCCAGGTCGCCTTCCAGGACTTCGTCTACCAGGGGACACCGATGCGGAACGTGCTCGCCTTCCTCCCCGGGCTGGACCCGAGCAACCGCACCGTGTACGCGGTCGGCGGCCACTACGACAGCGTGTCCTCGAACTCCGACCCCTACGTCCTGGCGCCGGGGGCGGACGACGACGGGAGCGGGACCGCCGCGACGATGGAGCTCGCGCGCGTCCTCAGCCGCTACCGGTTCAATGCGACGATCATGTTCGCCGCGTGGGACGCCGAGGAGCTCGGGCTCGTGGGGAGCGCGTACTGCACGCGCTGCCTCGCCGCGCAGGGCTGGGACTTCGGCCTCTACCTGAACCTGGACATGATCGCCTATGACCCGACGAACGCCTCGGGGATTGACATCATCACGGACATCCCCTCCCAGTGGGCGGCCACCCAGTTGACCTCCCTCATCTCGGACTACGGGATCGGCCTGGTCCCGACGACCTACGTGAGCAACGTCGCGAACTCGGACCACGCCTCCTTCTGGGCGCAGGGGTGGGACTCCATCTTCCTCTCCGAGAGCGACTTCAACTTCCCCAACTACCACCGGCTCAACGACACGGTGGACAAGCTGAACCTGAACCTGCTCACGAACACGACGCAGGCCTCCGTGACCCTGCTCGCGACGCTCGCGGGGATTGCCGCGCCGGGGTACGGCCAGGTGTTCCTGGACCGCGCGGTCTACGGGACGGGGAGCGTCGCCGGGGTGAGCCTCCACGACACGGACCTGAACACGAATCCCCTCGCGGTGGAGGTGGCCTCGGTCACCGTCACGAGCCCGCAGGAGCCCGCCGGAGAGACCGTCGTGCTGACGGAGACGGGGCCGGACACCGCGGTGTTCAACGGCTCCCTCCCCCTGGGCACCGCCCCGGGAATCCCTGGCGAGTTGCAGGTCTCCGGAGGGGCGACGATAACGGCGTCCTATGCGGAGGCCTCCCCGCCGGGGACGAAGTCCGCTGCCGCCACCGTGGACGGCGTCCCGCTCACGATCCGCAACGTCGCGGTCGTCCCCGGCATCGCGAACGCCACGGTGGTCTGGGAGACGAACAAGCCCGCCGACTCTTTGGTCTCCTTCGGGGCCACGCCGGCCCTCGGGAGCCTCGCGGGGGACCGAAGCGTGGGGACAGCGCACGCGGTGGAGGTCCCCGGGCTCGTCCCGGACACCCCCTACTACTTCGACGTGGCCTCGACGGACCTGGCGGGCCAGACCGTCCTCGAGGATCGCGGCGGCGCGCACTTCGCGTTCCGGACCTTGCAGGGCTTGGTGGCCTACCCGCCGTCGAACCGCGTCGGCTACGCGCGCTCCTCGGACCTCAACGGGAACTTGTTCGGCGCGAACCGGATCATTGTCGGACGCGGCGTCGCGGGGGGTGGGACGACGTACCTCGGTGCGGGCCAGTTCGACACCGCCTCGTTGCCCCTCCCCCCTTCCGCCGCCGTGACCTCCACCCGCATCGATCTCCGCGGTCAGGAGTGGGTGTACACGGCGGCCGGCTCCTGGACCGTCCGCGTCCTGAACGGGACCGTGGACCCGATCTGGGCGAGCATCAACTACACGACCCTCGCGGCGGCGCCCGTCGACCTCACCCTCGCGCCGACGTTCGTGAACGCCGACCTCGCGCCCGGCCGGTGGAACACGTTGGCGATCCCCGCCGCCAGCTTCGACGCGGTGAAGTACCGCGTGAACACGGGAGCGCTCTCCTTCCGAATCGACGGTCCGACCGCCCCGCCAGTGAGCATCTTCGGGTGGGCCACGGGGTTCCCGCAAGGGTGCCCCGACGAACCGGACACCCGTCCTCGGCTCTCCGTGACATACTCGCCCACGGGGGACACCCAGGGTCCCTTCGCCCTGAACCTCCAGGCGGCGCCCAACCCCACCTTCGCGGCGACCGTCGCCGCCGTCACGGCCACGATCGACGACACCACGCAGGGCGGCACCCCGATCGCGAACGCGGAGTTCTTCCTCGGCCCCGACCCCGGCGTGGGCATGGGGAGCCCGATGTCCGCTGCCGACGGGGCCTTCGACACCGCGACGGAGGACGCGGTGTATCTCCTCGACGTCTCGGGACTGGGCTTCGGGGTGTACCAAGGCTTCGCGCGCGGGCGGGACCTCGCGGGGAACTGGGGTCCGGCGTCGACCTTCTTCCTCTTCGTCGGAGCGTGGGACCTCGCGCCTCCGAGCGCCACCGTGAGCGACGCCCCCGACCCAGCGCCGCTGGGGGGCACGGTGACCATCACCGCGAACGTGACCGACGACGTCCAGGTCGCGGAGGTCTGGCTCAACGTCACGCGGCCGGACTCCTCGACGGCGTTCAACGTGACGATGCCCAAGCCGGGCGCGGACTGGGTCCATGCCACGACCTACGGCATGGTCGGGACGTGGGCCTACGTCGTCTGGGCCTCAGACACCAGCGGGAAGTGGGCGTGGGGGCAGGGCACCTTCCGCATCGACGACGTCCTGCCTCCGACGATCACGGCGGTGGCGGCGAACCCCGACCCCGGGGAGTACCCCGCGGCGGTGAACCTGACCGCGACGATCGCGGACGACTCCGGCGTCGCGGGAGCCATCGTCAACGTCAGCGGGCCGGGAGGGGCGTGGCTCCTCAACTTCACGATGGCGCGGAACGGGAGCGCCTTCTCGATGGAGTACACCTACGGCCTCCTCGGGAACTACACGTTCGTGATCTGGGCGATGGACATCTACGGGAACTGGGCGAACGCCACGGGGAGTTTCTCCGTCCTCGACGCCACGCCGCCCCTAATCCTCAACGACACCGCCGTCCCTGACCCCGCGGAGATCTACACCGTGGTCAACGTGTCCGCGGAGATCAGCGACCTCCTCCTGAACAACCTCACGCTCACCGTGACGGAGCCCGCGGGAGCCCCCTTCACCGTCCTCCTCGGTTGGGACTCCGTGACCGGTCGCTTCTACTACCCCATGCTCGCGGACACCCTCGGGCTGCATACCTACCAGTTCCAGGCGCGGGACTCGAGCGGGAACACCGCCACCGCGGCGGGGACGTTCCTCGTGCAGGATACGACGTCCCCCCTCGTCGCCGCCGCCGCGGACCCCGCGAACCAGGCGAACGGGGCGGTCGTCCGCGTGCTCGCCCAGGCTCAGGACAACTACCAGCTCGCCGGCCTCGCCGTGACGATCTGGGACCCCGCGAACGCGACCGTGGGGACGTTCCCCATGGGTTGGGACGCCCCGAACGCCACCTACCGCTACGACTTCACCCTCGCGGCCCTGGGCACGTACTCCTTCACCGTCACCGCCACGGACGTCTCGGGGAACGCGGCGAACGCCTCGGGCACGTTCGTCTCCTTCGACGGGGTCGCGCCGTGGCTCGGGGACCTCACGATCGACCCGCCGCTCGCGGAACTCGGGCTCGGGACGTTGATCGGGGTCGAGGCCTTCGACAACATCGGCGTGGCCGAGGTGCGCTTCGAGGTCCGCGACGCAGCCTCGACCCTGGTGGGGAACCTCACGGCGGTCTACAACGCGACCTCCGGCCTCTGGGAGCTCCGCCGCGTCTACGCCGAGGGGCAGTACTCCTTCGTGATCTGGGTCCGGGACCTCGCGGGGAACCTCGTCTACGCGCCGCCGGCGACGTTCGTCGTGGCCGCGGGTGGACCCCCCACCGCGGACGCGGGCCCCGACCTCTCCGGGGACACCACCGCTAGCCTCGCCCTCGACGGCGGGAACTCCACGGACGACGTCGGGATCGTGCGGTGGGAGTGGACCGTGAGCGGGCCCGGCGGGACGTGGACGTACACGACGACCATCGTGGACTTCCTCCCGCCCTCCGCGGGGGTGTACGTGGCGACGCTGCGCGTGTGGGACGCGGCGGACCGCACGGACACGGACTCCGCGCAGCTCACCATCGTCGAGCCCCCGACGGGCGGCGGCCCCGGTCCGACGGACTGGTGGTGGCTCATCCTCGTCCTCCTCGTCGTCGGGATCGTCGGGCTGATCGTGATCCTCGCCGCGGCGAAGCGCCGGAAGCCCAAAGAGGAGGCGCCGCGGGAGCCGACGCGGCCACCGCCCCAGGAGTTCCCGCCTCCCCCGGAGGAGTTCCCGCCCCCGCCGGACGAGTTCCCTCCGCCGCCTCCCTGAGGCTTCGCCGCTAGGTTAAATAGGGTGCGCCAAATCGGCGGCGGCGCAGGTGCCCGCATGGTGGACCTCCTCCTCATCGTCCCGATCGCCGGCCTCGCCGCGTTCGTCTTCGCGGCCTACCTGACGCGGGACGTGCTCTCGCGGGACAAGGGCACGCCGAAGATGCAGGAGATCGCCGCGGCGATCCAGGAGGGCGCCCGGGCCTTCATGAAGCGCCAGTACACGGCGATCGCGATCCTCGCCGCGGTATTCGCGGTGATCTTCGCGGTGGCCCTGGGCGTCACGCAGAGCTGGGTCACCGGGCTGAAGACGGCCGGCGCGTTCGCCCTCGGGGCGACGTTCTCCGCGGCCTCCGGGTACATCGGGATGCACATCGCCATCCGCGCGAACCTGCGCTCCGCGGCGTCCTCCCTGAGGAGCTTCGGCGAGGCCCTGCGCGTGGCCTTCCGCGGCGGGGCCGTCTCCGGCTTCGCCATCGTCGCGATGAGCCTATTGGGGGTCACCTTCCTCTACTTCACGTACGCCGCGGTCACTCCCGTGGTCGACTACGCGGGAGTCCCGAAGTTCCAGGCCTGCATGGCCTCCTTCAACAACGACACGGCCGTGTGCACCGCCCGCATGCACCAGGACGACGTCATCCTCAGCATCGTCGGCTTCGGCTTTGGCGCCTCCCTCGTCGCCCTCTTCGCCCAGCTCGGCGGCGGGATTTACACCAAGGCCGCGGACGTCGGCGCCGACCTCGTCGGCAAGGTGGAGGCGGGCATCCCTGAGGACGATCCCCGGAACCCCGCGGTCATCGCCGACCTGGTGGGGGACAACGTGGGGGACTGCGCGGGCCGCGGGGCCGACCTCTTCGAGTCCACCGCGGCGGAGAACATCGGCGCCATGATCCTCGGCGTCGCCCTCTACCCCTTCTTCGGCCTCAACGGGGTCCTCTTCCCCCTCGTCGCCCGCGCCTTCGGGATCCTCGCCAGCATCGTTGGCGTCGCCGCGGTGAAGGCCAAGGAGGACGAGCGGCCGATGACCGCCCTCAACCGGGGGTACGCGATCACCACGGTCCTCGCCATCGCCTTCTTCGGCATCGCGGCGTACTTCATGCTGCAACCGAACCGCGTCTCGCCCGTCGACCCGCGGACGAACACCGCCCTGCCCCCGCCCTCGGACCTCACGTGGTTCTACTTCTTCCTCGCGGGCATCGTCGGCATGGTGACCTCCTTCCTCTTCGTCTGGATCACGCAGTACTACACGGAGGCCCGCTACCGCCCCGTGAAGGAGATCGCGCAAGCGTCCGAGACCGGGGCCGCGACGAACATCATCAGCGGCTTCTCCGTCGGCCTCGAGGCCACCGCGCTCCCCGCCATCGTCATCTCCGCCGCGGTCCTCCTCTCCTACTATCTCGGCGAGCTCAGCGGCCTCCGCGTCTTCCTGCCCATCCCGGGCACGACAGGCGAGTACATCGCCCTCGGCGGCGGCCTCTACGGGACCGCGATCGCGACGATGGGCATGCTCGCCACCGCGGCGTACATCCTCGCCATGGACACCTTCGGGCCGATCGTGGACAACGCCGCGGGCATCGTGGAGATGTCGGGGCAGTCCGAGTCGGCGCGGTCGAAGATGGACAAGCTGGACGCCGCGGGGAACACGACGAAGGCCCTCACGAAGGGGTACGCGGTCGGGAGCGCGGCGCTCGCGGCGTTCCTCCTCTTCTCCGCCTACCTGGAAGCCGTCGGCCTCGTCCGCGTGGACCTCGCGGACCCGAAAGTCTTCGTCGGCGCGTTCCTCGGCGTGACCCTCGTCTTCCTGTTCAGCGCCCTCGCCATCCGCGCGGTCGGCCGCGCGGCCTGGGCCATCATCAAGGACGTCCGCGCGCAGTTCCGGGAGAAGCCCGGGATCATGGCGGGGACGGACAAGCCGGACTACGGCCGTACGGTGGACCTCGCGACGCGCGGGGCGCTGCGGGAGATGATCGCGCCCGGGGTGCTCGCGGTGTTGGGACCCGTGGCGGTTGGAATCATCCTGCGCGCTGAGTCCCTCGCCGCCTTCCTCATGATTGGGACGATCGCGGGGGTCATCCTCGCGCTCGTGTTCAATACCGGCGGCGGCGCGTGGGACAACGCGAAGAAACACATCGAGGCGTCGGGCAAGAAGGGCACTCCGTTGCACAAGGCCGCGGTGGTCGGGGATACCGTCGGCGATCCGTTCAAAGACACCGCGGGGCCGAGCCTGCACATCCTCGTCAAGCTGCTGAGCACGATCACGCTCGTGCTGGCGCCGCTCTTCATCTGAACTCACTTGCTACCTGTAGCCATACTCAAATACGCGCCCGGCAGTATCTTGTCCGGGTGTGAGTGTGTTCCGGGTCACGATCCGTCTTGGAAGCCCTGACGAGGCGCGGTGGCTCGAGGTCTCGGCGATTGTGGACACCGGGGCCACCCTGACGAAGATCCCCCGCTCCGTGGCCGAAGCCCTGGGTCTGCTCCCGAGGAGGAAGGTCAAGGTCGTTCTCGGGAACAGGATGGAGGTGTGGAGGGACGTCGCCAGGGCGATCGTGGAGTATGGAGGGGTCGCGGACGTCGTGCCCGTTGCCATCGGAGAGGACGGCGAGGACCCGATCCTGGGAGCGACGGCCCTTGAGATCCTGGGGTTCGCGGTCGACCCAGTCAACGAGACTCTCACGCCTGCGGTACACTACGAACTCGCCGCCCTGAGCCGCTGACCCGTTCAAGGACACCGCGGGGCCGAGCCTCCACATCCTCGTCGCGCTCCTGAGCACGATCACATTCGTGCTGGCGCCACTGTACATCTGAAATCCCGGCAAGGTTACATGTACGCCTAGGGTGTTATCGCCGCCAACCACCTGCGAGAGGGTGATGGGCGTGTTCCGGGTCCAAGTGGAATTCGCGGATCCCACCGGGTCGCGGCGGATCGCGGTGGAGGCCGTCGTCGACACCGGCTCCACGTGGAGCAAGCTCCCGAAGACGCTCGCTGACGACCTCGGCTTGGTGGCCTCGGGCCGGCGTCGGTTCCGGCTTGCCAACGCGGAGTTCGTGTGGCACGAGGTGGCCCCCGCGCAAGTGAGCTGCGAGGGGAGGACCGCCGCGCTTCTCGTCGCCATCGGCGGCGATGACGAGGTACCGCTCCTCGGCGCGACGGCCCTGGAGCTCCTGGGTTTCGCTGTCGACTCCGTCAACCAAGCGCTCGTCCCCACAGACTACTGGATGCTCGCGGAATCCTCCGCCTGAACGCACGGGGAAGCTCGCCGCGTTGCGTTCCGCTGCACCGAGCCGCGGGGCGCTCTCCAGTCCAAGGCCGAGAGAAACCTCTCGAAACTCTTAAATGGGGGTGGGGGTTGGCACGCGTACCCCGCCGAGGCCCCGCCATGTATATGCGTGTCGAGCGTGAGGACGTCGTCCGTATCCCGCCGAACCGCCTGGGGGAGGACTTGGACGCCCTGGCCCGGGAGCTCACCCGCACGACGCTGGAGGGCCGCATCGGTGCGGACAAGACGCTCACCCTCATCGCTTCGAACATCCAGCGGCTCGGCGAGGGCCGCATAGTCCACGGGGACGGCGCGGTGTACCAGAAGGTGAAGTACGACGCCGTCGTGTTCTCGCCGCAGCTGCAGGAGGTCGTCGACGGCACCGTCGTCGAGGTCCTCAAGTTCGGGGCGTTCGTCCGCTTCGGCCCCTTGGACGGGCTCCTCCACATCTCCCAGGTCATGGACGACCGCGTCGACGTGGACGAGGAGGGCCAGCGCCTCGTCGGGAAGGACTCGAAGCGCGATCTCCGCATCGGGGACCGAGTGCGCGCGCGCATCGTCGCGGTGTCCCTGAACGAGCGCTCCCCGCGGGAGAGCAAGATCGGCCTCACGATGCGCCAGCCGGCGCTGGGCAAGCACGACTGGATCGAGGAGGACCGCAAGCGCGGCGCGGGCGGTGGCACTGGCGAGATGCGCCGGCCGCGGCGGAGGCGGTAGGATGCCCCGCGCCACGTCGGACCCGGAGAAGGAGACGAAGGACCCGATGGCGTGCACGCGGTGCACGTTCATCTCCCACAAGCTGAAGTGCCCCCTCTGTGGGAACGACACCTCGAAGGACTGGCAGGGGTACGTCGTGGTCATCGACCACACGAAGTCGGAGATCGCGAAGAAGATGGGGATCAATGTCAACGGGAAGTTCGCGCTCCGCGTTCGCTAGGGTCGACCGCGACCTGACGCTGCCGGAGAGCCTGCGCGAGGACCTCAAGAGGCCGCTCGGCCCGGTCCTCCGCGGAGCGGCAGTGGCGACAGCGGTGGCAAAACATCGCGTGGTCATCGCCGTAGGGGACTTCTGCGCGGCGGACCTTCTCTCCCGTGGCGTGGACGTCCGCGTGGCGGTGGTGGACGGGAAGACCCTGCGGCGGGGGGGCGCGAGCGTCACGGCGACGCCCGGGTTCGCGCGCTTCCGCCCGATGGCGGTGACGAACGCGCCGGGCACGATTGCCAGGGAGAGCTGGCGCGCGCTCGACGAAGCCTTTAAGACGGGGGACCGAGTCCGCATCCAGGTCATCGGCGAGGAGGATCTCCTCACCCTGCCCGCCATCCTGCTCGCCCCGGCCGGGGCGTGCGTGGTCTACGGGCAGCCGGGGGAGGGCGCCGTCGTCGTCCCCGTGGGCGCCACGGCGCGGCGGCGCGTGCGGGACCTCCTCGGGCGCATGGTGTGACGATGGAAATCGAAGTCACGACGAAACGGGAGAACACGCTCCTCGCCCGGACGGAGTTCTGGTTCACCGCGAAGCACCCGGGCGAGAAGTCGCCCTCCCGCGAGGCCCTGCGCGCGGAGATCGCGAAGCTCGCGGGCAAGGCGAAGGACACCGTGGTCATCGACCACGCCCGCTCCCAGTTCGGCATGCCCTCGACCAAGGGCTACGCCAAGGTCTACCTGGACAAGGAGGCCGCGCTCCGCGTCGAGCGCAAGCACATCCTCCAGCGCAACGGCCTCGTCGCCAGGGAAGCCAAGGAGGAGAAGCCCAAGGCCGCGCCGCCGCCGAAGGCGCCGCCGAGAGCGGTGGAGAAGAAGGCGGAGGCCAAGCCGGAGCCCAAGCCGGAGGCGAAGCCTGAACCGGCCCCGGCGAAGAAGGAGGAGAAGAAGGCGCCGGCGAAGAAGGAGGCCAAGAGGTAGTGGCCGACAAGAAGGAGAAGGGGAAACGGGACGGGGCCCTGAAGCGGACGCTCTACACGATCGAGGGCGGGAAGCTCCTGCGCTCGCGGACCTTCTGCCCCAAGTGCGGGGCCGGCGTCTTCCTCGCCGTCCACCCGGACCGCCTCAGCTGCGGGCACTGCGGCTACACGGAGTTCAAGAAGGAACTCCCGGCCGCTCGCTGAAAACGATCGGGCGCACGGCTCCCGAAGGGGGGGGGGCTGGACCGACGCCGGGAGGAAATCGGGTCGGTCTCGGTGGTCGGGGCCGCACGCCTCGGGGATCGGAGAGGGCCCCGGGGGGCATCGAGGTATCCTGGGAATCCCGAGAGCCTCTGGGAACGCCCCTGCCCTCCACGGAAACCCTTATGCAAGCCCCGCCCTTCGGTGCGCCCGGGCCCGTAGTCTAGCTTGGATAGGACAGAGGCCTCCGGAGCCTCTGACTCGGGTTCGAAATCGCCGCGAATCGCGGCGACGGAACTCCCGACGGGCCCGCCACTCACGCTTTCAGGGGGACGAGCTCGAAGCGCAGCGTGGCGGACTCCCGGCCGGAGCTCACCGCCACGGAGAGGCTC
>Ga0209751_10003202_pt1 | contig 15956 bp, 10 predicted proteins | sample RifCSP13_1_FD_184019 | JGI IMG/M metagenome (GOLD analysis project Ga0209751, IMG submission 184019) | Soil microbial communities from Rifle, Colorado - Rifle CSP2_sed 13_1 (SPAdes) (version 2) | ecosystem: Environmental > Terrestrial > Deep subsurface > Rock core/Sediment | place: Rifle... | reverse complement strand
TTCTCCATAAAGGTCAAAGTGCTTCGGACAGAACAGCCAGGAGTGAGTTGTCCCAGAAATACAAATCTGCGTCCCAAAAATGGAATTTTTTATCCGCCAATGGGGGTAAAGTTATAGTGAGAAATTGGCAACCGATAGCCTCTTCTCACGAGGGAAGAATGGATCAGATTGCGAACAAGCGGATTATGATCGTTGGGAGGGATTCGCATTTTTCGTACTTGCTGCAGCGCTTCGTAAGGACTAGCGCTCACCGAGTTATCTCTGTGAACCTTGGGGATGACATACTGTCTTTAGCCAGATACCAGAAACCTGTTGCCATCGTATTGGAGGTGGACATGCCTGAGACCGTCGGTTGGCATACGTTGCGCACCTTGAAATCCGATCCGGAGATAGGTCGAATTCCCGTGATTGTCTGCTCCTGGCTGGACGAATCGGCGCGCGGTCTGGCGGAAGGAGCCGACGTCTACTTACGGATGCCGTTCCTGTATGAAGAATTCGGAGCCGCGCTGGCGGTCATTCTGAGAGAGGGCGAGAATGGCGAAAATCATTAAGTACGTAGGCGCGTATCTGATGTGGATTGTAGATCTTGGGTTGACTTTTTGGCTTATTTTCATCAGCAGGACCGTTTTTCTTGGCATCTTTGCCTTGTTCTATGATAAAGGGCAATTGGCATATGCCCACCGAGTCGATTTTGCTGATAAAGTTTTTTCGATCACACTTGGTCTGGGATGGCTGGTTTTCATGATTGTTGTAGAAGCATATTTCAGGGCCGGTGCACTGCGTGATGATTTACTTAAACGTTTTGCCAGGGTTACCGGGCCAGTTTTGTTGGGCATTTTTGGCGTCGATCTGATCCTTTTCTGGTTACAAGGCGCTGGCGGAGGCGACTGGCTTCGCTGGCTAATACTTTCGGCCGAACTGGGTAGTGGTATCGCTCTGCTCGTGTCAGCCAGCCCTCAGTCGAAACCTGATCCCACGTAGGAGATATCCAACTTCATGCGCATTCGCAACGTTCACTACAACCTTGAGCACGGGTTTATTCACAACTGGCTGGTAGCGGGTCCTCAGGCGATCGCTGTCGACCCCGGGCAATTCAAAAGAGACAATATCCACCAGCAGATCGCCCAACATTACTACGAGTCTGATTCGGGGATTACAGAGACTCCTGTCGAGCGCGGGCCTTTAACTGAGGGACTTTTTCAGATAGGTGACTACACCGGTTCATGGGGTTACCTGGCCTGCCGGGAAGATCACCTGGTCGAACATTCCGGGTTTTATTCCACTCCTCATTACTTACGCTCCTGGGCGTATACACAACTCAATAGCAAGTCAAACCAGGAGGTGTTGCTGGTATTGACCACCCATGGTCCGGCGGATGTGTGGCTGAACGAGCAGCACGTTCAACGTCTGACGCACTTTTGTCAGCAGCAGCCTTGCAGCGTGCCCTTCAAGGTTTTCCTGAATAAGGGCACAAACAAGATTCTTGTACGCGTAGAGTCCGTAGCCATACAGGAGTCTTCTTATGCAATGGCGCTGCAAGTCCGCCGACCCACGGATGGGGAGTCTGCTGATCTCACAGAACTTCATCCGGCGAAATCAGGAATCGAGGTTACCATCCCAACCTTGATCGAATCGATCTCTCGCCGGAATAAATTCGAAAGTGCGGCTGCTGTAACATACATCGCTCAGGATGTGTTTGAGATCGATGATCACATCCGGCTGCATTGGCCGGATGATTTGAAGCAGTCTTCGGCTGCAGTGGTCCGACTGATAACGCCCGCGGGCCAAATCTATGCTGAAGCGACTGTGGAAGGAACCGCAGGCGATCAGGTGTTCCTGCAACTACCCCGCCAGATTCCGGCAGGACCTTATCGTGTTTTTATGATGCCGCTCGCCTGGGAATATTATGAGCGCGATCTACGCATCACGCGCGAAATAAGCTTGTGGAGCCTGGGTACAAGCCGATACTCTGCCACCCCCTATGGCACCTCCGAAGATAGATGCCGCGAGGCCTTGATCAGCGCATCACAGTGGACAGGCTTGTTCGCGGAGATTGCCAAAATGGCGCTCAACCAGTGGACCGCTGTTGAAACAGGGACTATCCTGAAGGACGCACAGAACGCCAGTCCTTCGGAAGTATTGGGGCTGTTGGGAATGCTGCATAGATTTGGCGGCCACCCGCAGTTTCCCAAGGAGCTCCTTCAGCCATTGGAAGATTACATCCTGAGTTATCCGTATCAGCGCACCGAGGTTTTTGATATCGAAGATGTGGATAGCGAGAGTGATCGTATCTTGTCCTACGCGGCTGAAATCCTGGCAGGGCAACGCTATCCCGAGCGCATCTTCTCGCTTAGCGGCAGGACTGGCCAATGGCACCGCCAAAATGGTGAACGGCACGCCCTAGAATGGTTGTACCAACGCGGCGAGGTTGGCTTTTCGGATTGGGACTCGAATTCCTCATTTGCCGAGCATATATTGGCTCTTTCTCATCTGGTTGACCTGGCTGAGTCTGAAACTGTATGGGAAATGGCAGCTGTTGTGATGGATAAACTTTTTGTCACGATCGCCATCAATTCATATCGGGGCGTATTCGGATCAACGCACGGACGAACCTGCGCCTCATATGTGAAAGGAGGTCTGTTAGAACCGACGTCTGGCATCGCGCGGCTGATGTGGGGGGTTGGTATTTTCAACCATCACATCGCCGGACCAGTCAGCCTGGCCTGCGTGGAAAAATACGAATTTCCTTCGATCATTTCCGATATTGCCGTCTCTCTGCCTGAGGAGATGTGGAGCCGGGAATGCCATGCCGTAAATACCTCTCGGGTTGTTAACAAGGTCGCTTACAAGACACCAGATGGCATGCTTTGCTCGGTGCAGGATTATTACCCGGGCCTAAGAGGCTGCCAGGAACATATTTGGCAGGCCACTTTGGGACACACTGCCACGGTTTTCGTCACGCATCCGGCCTGCAATAGTGAAGACGATGCCCGCCAACCGAATTATTGGGTTGGTAACGCGGTGCTGCCGCGCGTGGCGCAATGGAAGGATGCGTTGATCGCAGTGTATCAGCTGCCCAAAGATGACTGGATGGGCTTCACGCACGCATATTTTCCAGTGTATGCCTTTGATGATTATGCCCTGCGCCAGGGTTGGGCTTTTGCCCGCAAAGGCGACGGTTACCTGGCAATAACCGCTTCACAAGGGTTCAGTCTTATAAAGAGCGGACATTACGCGCTGCGGGAACTGCGCTCGTATGGGCACAATAATATCTGGTTGTGCCACATGGGAAGGGCTGATTCAGATGGCGATTTTTCTTCGTTCCAGGAGAAAATATTGGCCCTGGATGTAAAGTACGTTGATGCTTCTGTCCGCTTCAGCACCTTGCGAGGCGAGGCATTATCCTTTGGTTGGCAGGGTCCCTTCTTGCGGGATGATCACGAGCAGCCGCTCTCAGGCTTCGAACACTACGAGAATCCATACGTTGCATCTGGATATCCCAGCCGTCAATTGGAAATTCGATATGGCGAGTCTGTCTTACGTCTTGAATTCGGCAGTGCAACCAAGTCTGGGCTTCAGCAACCACCACCCACCTCTGAGCAGCCAGACCTGTCCTAAAAATCCAATATTTTGTCCTAAAAGTGGAAGATTTGTAGTATATGAGATGATAAAGTAATATCGGAATAAAGTATCTGGCTGTTGTCGCCAGATATAAGTCTATTTCATAATTAAAACAAAGAAAGAAGGAGATCGAAATGGACAAAAGGAAGATAAGTCGCCGTGATTTTTTGAAAGTGTCAGCCGTGACAATTGTGGGAACGGTGGCGACAGCCTGTGGCGTTGCTCCCACTCCCACCCCAGCGACCATTGAGAAAGAGGTCCAAGTCACTGTCGTAGTGCCCAAGGGCCGTAGCGAGCCGCCTATGCTGCAGGCCAAAGTGGCCGCCGGAGAGTTGCCCCCGGTGGATGAGCGTTTGCCTGGAACCCCGCTGGTTGTGGGCGGGCGTGATGCCATCGGCGTCTATGGTGGCGAAGTGCGCATGATCCACTTCGACCCGGTGTGGAGTGTCAGCACCTACGACTGGAATTCCGAGCGCTTGCTGCACTATTCGGATATCGACCTGCGCACGATCGTGCCGAATATCTTTGAAAGCTGGGAAGTCAGCCCGGACGGTAAATCTTACACCATCAAAATGCGCAAGGGCATGAAATTCTCGGATGGCCAGCCCCTCACCACCGAGGATGTGCGCTTTTACATCGAAGATATCTGGTTCAATACCGACCTCAACGCCAGCCCGATGTGGCAGATCCGCTTCGATGGGAAAGGCAACAACACTCCTGCGACGCTGGAAGTCATCGATGACTTCACCTTCAAGCTGACCTACGTGGCCCCCTTTGGCGCCTTGCCTGCCCACATGACGCGTTGGGAGCCGGGCAACTGGCCGAGCATACTGGGGCCCTCGCATTTCTACAAGCAGTTCCACAACAAGTACACCGACCAGGCCAAACTGGATGAAATGGCCAAGGCCGCCAATCTCGAAACCTGGGTGCAGTTGTTCAACCGGCACTGGCAATGGGGCATGGCCGTCTGGCAATTCCCGGCCTGGCAGAAGGATACCCCCTATCCAGTGCTCTCGCCCTGGCACTTGATTGATATGCCGCAGGAAGGCCTCATTATCATGGAGCGCAACCCCTACTACTTCAAGGTTGACCTGGAAGGCAACCAGCTTCCTTACCTCGACAACCTGCGCTTCGACTACATTACCACGACCGATGCGGCCAAGCTCAAGCTGGCGCAGAACGAGTTGGATTCGCTGGGCATGCATGATGTCACCATGGCGGAATATCCCTTCTACAAAGAGAATGAACCTGCGGGCAATTTCCAGGTGATGGATTACATTTCCTGCATGTCCGACCGCAATGTGCTCTTCCCGCAGCATGTTATTTATAAGGAAGATGGCACGCCCGATGATGTCATGACTGAGATCGCCCAACACCCGAACTTTGTGAAGGCGCTTTCGGTGGCCATCGATCGCGACGAGATCAACCAGAGCCTGCTCTTCGGCACTGCCCGCATGGGCCAGTTGGCTCCCTTGCCCTCCTCCAAGTATTACAAGGAGAAATACGGCACGGCCTGGGCGCAGTTCGATGTAGATCTGGCCAACCAACTGCTTGACGAAATGGGCCTGGACAAGAAAAATGCCCAGGGCATCCGCCTGAAGAAGGATGGTCAGCCGCTCACGTATGTCATCGAACAGGCTGGATTGCGCGTGGGTCCTCTGACCCCGAAGGTTTGCGAGTTGGTTGCCGCCTACTGGCGGGATATCGGCATCGATGCCACATCCAAAGAGGTGACAGAAACCCTCTTGAATGAACGGCTCAACAATGGTCAGGTGCATTGCACAGTCTGGCACGCCGACCGCTGCACCGACCTGCTCCTGCCGCTCGAAATGGAATGGTTCATCCCCACCCGCCAGGGCCAGGGTGGAGCTTCCAGCCTGTGGGGAAGGTGGTTCCTGGCTGCCGATAAGACAGCTGAAGGCCTGGTAGAACCGCCAGATCAGATCAAGAAATACTACGATCTGTTCGCCAAGATGACTTCGACCGTTGACGAAGATGAGCGCGTCAAATTTGGCCAGGAAATCTTCGATGGCCTGGCGGAAACACCGTTGGGGATCGGCCTGATCCTGGAGGGCCCGGCACCCTTGACCTACAACAAGAACATGCGCAACCTGCCGCGGCCGCGGGCCATCATGGGTTGGGACACCTACGGCAATTCCACTTATCACCCTGAAGCTTACTTCTACGAAGGCGGCACGCGCGCCTGAAGTTTGAAGGAGGATCAACTACCGGATGTGGGCGCGTGGCAGATATCAACCATGCTGCCCACATCCGGTAGTACTTAATCAGGAGGTGAGGCTCTTATGCTGAATTACATCATTGGCCGCCTGGCAAGGATGATCCCGCAGATTTTCCTGGTCTCGATCCTTGCCTTCATCATCATCCAATTGCCGCCAGGAGATTTCTTGACCGAACAAATCAACCGTTTGCGCGCCACCGGTGCAACGGTGGACGAGGCCGAGATTCAGCGGCTGACCAATATGTATGGCCTTGACCAGCCCATGTATGTCCAATATTTCCGCTGGATCGGGAATATCGTTACTCGCTTGGATTTTGGTTATTCGTTCCTCTGGCAGCGGCCGGTCAATGATGTCCTGTTAAGCCGGATGGGGATGACCTTTTTTATCGCCTTCCTGGCTTTTGTGGTCTCTTGGGGCTTTGCGATCCCGGTCGGCATCTATGTAGCGGTCAAACAATATTCGTTTGCCGACTATTTTTTCACTTTTATCGGCTTTATCGGCCTAGCCACGCCCGGGTTCCTGTTGGCCCTGGTGCTGATGTATGTCAGCTATGCCATCTTGGGCATAAGAGTGGGGGGGTTGTTTTCACCGGAATTCGAGCCGCAGCCGATGAGCTGGGCAAAATTCATGGACCTGCTGGCGCATCTCTGGCTGCCGGTGCTGATCCTGGCCATCGCGGGGATGGCTAATATTATCCGCACCCTGCGCGCCACCATGCTGGACGAGCTGCGCAAACAATATGTCACCGTGGCGCGTTCCAAAGGCCTTTCAGAATTCCAGGTGATCATGCAATATCCGGTGCGCATCGCCATCAACCCGATCATCAGCCAAACTACCTACTTATTGGCGTGGTTATTCTCGGGAGGCACAGTGGTTGAGATTGTGCTCAATCTCAACACCGCCGGGCCGGTCTTGTGGCGTGCGCTGCTCCAGCAGGATATGTACACTGCCGGCGCCTATATCTTGATCCTTGGAGTTTTATACTCGCTGGGCAGCCTGCTATCAGACCTGCTGCTGGCAGCGATTGATCCACGCATCCGCTTTGGAGCCATGGAGGCCGCATGAGCACAGCACATCCGACAACCCCCAAGCGCAAGTGGTGGGATTTTGGAAAAAAAAGCCAGCCAGGGGGCGAGGCGCATGAGAAAGATGAAACTTTCTATCGCGCTGGGCAGTGGCAACTGGTGTGGTGGAAGTTCCGCCGGCACAAGCTGGCGCAGATCGCCATGGCCGTGTTGGGCCTCTTCTATCTCATCGTTATTTTCGCCGAATTCATATCCCCCTATGACCCTCAAAAGCGCTTCAAGGATTATAGTACGTTGGCGCCCGTCAACGTGCAATTGGTTGATGCACAGGGCAAATTCCACCTGCCGTTCATCTATGCACTTGAGCGCGCCCGCGATCCAGTAACTTTACGACCAATATACAAAGAGGATACAACATCCAAGCGCTACCCGGTCGTGTTATTTGCAAGGGGAGATGAATACAAGTTGTGGGGATTGTTCCCAAGCAATATTCATCTCTTTGGGATACGAACTGCGCCGGACGAATTCGTGCCTCTTTTCCTCCTGGGAAGTGATACGTTGGGCCATGACATGCTTTCGCGCATCTTTTTCGGTGCGCGCATCTCGCTGACCGTCGGCCTGATTGGTGTTGTCCTGGCCTTCTTTATGGGGTTGGTCCTCGGTGGCATAGCAGGTTTCTTCGGCGGACTGGCGGATGAGATTATCATGCGGGTCATTGATGTACTCTTAGCTTTACCCACCATTCCTTTATGGATGTCCCTGGCGGCCGCCTTACCCCAGGATTGGCCGCAGTTAAAAACCTATTTCTACGTGACCATCATCCTCTCCATCTTTGGCTGGACCATCCTGGCGCGCGTCGTGCGCGGCAAGCTGCTCAGCCTGCGCGAGGAGGATTATGTCATGGCGGCCAGGCTGGATGGCGAATCCGAGGCGCAGATCATCACACGCTACATGCTGCCCGGCTTTACCAGCTATATTATCGTCTCACTGACCCTGTCCATCCCAAATATGATCCTGGGCGAGACGTCCCTCAGCTTCCTGGGGGTCGGGTTGCGCCCACCGACCATTTCCTGGGGGGTGATGCTCCAGGAAGCCCAAAACCTGCAGACGGTCGCACAAACCCCATGGTTGCTCTGGCCCGTGGCATTTGTCATCCTGGCGGTGTTGATGTTCAACTTCCTGGGCGATGGTCTGCGTGACGCCGCCGATCCTTACGTGACCTGATAGAGGCCATTATGGCAGATATGAATACCCTTGTAGAAATAAAGGATCTTCATACTTACTTTTACCTGGCTGAAGGGGTTGTGCATGCCGTGGACGGCGTTGACCTGACCATAAGACGCAGCCAAACACTCGGCGTCGTTGGCGAGAGTGGTTGCGGCAAAAGTATCACCTCGCTATCTTTGCTCCAACTGGTGCCTCCACCGGGCAGGATCGAGAGTGGTGAAATTTTGTTTTACAAGTCCGTTCAGCGCAGTGGTGCTAACGAGACGGTAGATGTGGTCAATATTACCGCGCTCGACCCGAATGGCAAGGAAATTCACGATATTCGCGGCAACCACATCTCGATGGTTTTCCAGGAACCCATGACCGCCATGATTCCGGTGCGCACGATTGGCCAGCAGATTACGGAGGCGATCATCCTGCATCAGAAGGTTTCCAAGCAGGAGGCTCGTGAACAAGCCATCGACATGCTGGCGCGTGTCAAAATGTCCAGGCCGCAGCAGGTCATCGACGATTATCCATTCCAGTTGAGTGGCGGCATGCGCCAGCGCGCGGTAATTGCCATGGCGCTCAGTTGCCGACCCAGCCTGTTGATTGCCGATGAGCCAACCACCGCCCTGGATGTGACCACGGAAGCACAGATCCTGGATCTCATGCGAGCGCTCCAAAACGACTTCGGGATGGCGATTATGTATATCACCCATAACCTGGGGGTGGTGGCCGAGATGGCGCAGGAAGTGGTCGTGATGTACCTTGGCAAGGTTGTTGAGCAAACCGATGTCAAAACGATCTTCCTCAATCCACTGCATCCTTATACGCGCGGGTTACTGGCGTCCATTCCTCAACTGAACGAGACCATCACCCATACCAATCGGAGCCGGCGCCTGCAGGCGATCAAGGGCATGGTGCCGGATCCCTATGCGCGGCTAACCGGTTGCCCATTTGCTCCCCGCTGCCCTGCAATGATCCCAGACCTTTGCGACAAAGTAGAGCCGAAAAACGTCATGGCCGAATCCGGGCACCTTGTACGTTGCCACCTTTATACTGAAGCTACCTCCTAGGTAGCCAAAACCCGGACCAAAACAAGGATATCATCTATGCCTGTTCAAGAGAACCAAACAAATCCAAGCGCTGTCGAATCAGTTTCCACGGAGCCATTGCTGGAAGTGATTGGTTTGAAAAAGTACTTTCCAATTCGACGCGGTTTTTTGAGACGGATTGTCGGGTATGTGAAGGCGGTTGATGATGTAAATTTCCATGTCAACGAAGGAGAAACTTTGGGCCTGGTTGGGGAGAGTGGTTGCGGGAAAACAACCACAGGAAGGTGCGTTCTGCGCGCTGTCGATCCCACCAGTGGACAGGTAAGTTATCGCGACCCGGTTTTAGGACGCATTGACATTGCAAAATCGGATAAGGAGCAAATCCGAATCGTGCGTCGCAGTATCCGCATGATCTTTCAGGACCCTTACGCTTCTTTAAATCCTCGTATGACCCTGCAGGAAATCGTGGGGGCGCCTCTGCGTGCAATGGGGCTTGCGCAGGGGAAGGAAATTGAAGAGCGCGTGGCCGAGATGTTGACACTGGTCGGTCTGCGACCCGAATACATGCGGCGATATCCGCATGCCTTCAGCGGTGGGCAGCGCCAGCGCATCGGATTGGCGCGTTCCCTGGCTCCCGCCCCCAAATTCGTAGTCTGCGATGAACCGGTCTCGGCGCTGGACGTTTCCGTGCAGGCGCAGATTCTTAATCTGCTCAAGGAATTGCAGGAAAAGATGGGGCTGACCTATCTGTTCGTGGCTCACGACTTGAGTGTGGTCGCCCACATCAGCGACCGTGTGGCAGTCATGTATGTCGGTAAGATCGTTGAACTGTCCTCGACTGCCGAGCTTTTCAGCAACCCCAAGCACCCATATACCGAAGCCCTCATGTCGGCCATCCCACGCCCGGATCCGCTTCCGAGGGAAAAACGTATCCTGCTCACAGGCGAGGTCGCCAATCCTGCCAACCCACCCTCAGGCTGTTATTTCCACCCGCGCTGTATATATGCTAAAGATATTTGCTCCAAGGTGGAGCCTCCTTTGGAAGAAGTTACCCCGGCTCATTATGTGAAATGTCACCGCGCCAGGGAACTTTCCCTGGTCGGGGCCGTCAAAGCTTCCCTTTAGAGTTTTTGGTTTTCGTTTTGTGCTCTGCAATTCCAAGTCTGGCGGTCTTATCTTTCGCCAGGCTTTCATTCGCTCGAAAACTGTTGATATTGATCGAGGCAATTTGACCACCATGCAACCCAGAGATTGGGAAAACCCTCAGGTCGTGGGTCGCAACAAACAACCCGCCCATGCGACGCTGCTGCCGTACGCAGATTTAACCACGGCCATGACAGGAGAACGGAATAGCTCGCCGTATTTTCAGTTGTTGAATGGCGACTGGCAATTCCATTTTGTCCCCACCCCCGCTGCTGCGCCTGAAGATTTCCACCGTCCTGATTTCGACGCGCGCGGGTGGGATATCATTCCCGTGCCCAGTAACTGGCAGATGCTGGGATACGGCATCCCGCGCTATCTCGCAGCGGATTATGCCTTCGATAAAAACAATCCTCCACATGTCCAGGAGGACACCAACGAGACCGGATCGTATCGTACCACCTTTACCGTCCCCGAAGACTGGCAGGGTCGGCAGGTGTTTATTGTCTTCGATGGGGTGGATTCGGCTTTCTATCTGTGGGTGAATGGGGAACAAGTTGGTTACAGCCAGGATAGCCGGTTGCCGGCCGAATTTGATATTACTCCCTACATCCATGTCGGTGAAAATTCGCTGGCGCTGCGCGTCTATCGGTGGTCAGACGGTTCTTTTCTGGAAGACCAGGATATGTGGTTCTTGAGCGGCATCTTCCGCGATGTGTACTTGTTCTCCACTCCCGGTGTGCACATTCGCGATTTTTGGGCGAGGCCAGAACTGGATGCCCAATACCGCGATGCTGTCCTCCAGCTGCGCGTGCATGTGAAAAACTACACGGCAACGGCTGTCACTGGTTACCAGGTGGAAGCCAGCCTGTTCGATGCGGAATCCCAACTCGTGGGGTGGAACGTGACTGCCACGGCCCAAGTTAACGCCGGGGAGGAAGTTATCCTGGAACTGGCAGGAGCTGTTGCTCAACCGCAGAAATGGGATGAAGAGCACCCTAACCTGTATCGCTTGGCCATCCAACTCAAAGATGACGAGGGCAACCTGCTCGAAGTTGAACAATGTCAGGTCGGCTTCCGCGCCGTGGAAATCAAGGATGGAAAAGTGCTGGTCAACGGCACGCCGATCTACTTCCGGGGGGTCAATCGTCATGAGCATGACCCGGTGCGCGGTCATGCCGTCACCGTCGAATCGATGATCGAAGATATTATGCTGATGAAGCACTTCAATATCAACGCCGTGCGCACCTGTCATTATCCTGATGATCCGTGTTGGTATGATCTGTGTGATCAATATGGGATTTATTTGATCGACGAGGCCAATGTCGAGTCGCATGGCTTATGGGATAGGTTTACCAAAGATCCGGAGTGGCAACTGGCTTTCGTTGAGCGTGGCAGCCGCATGGTTGAGCGAGACAAGAATCATCCATCGATCATTATCTGGTCGCTGGGCAATGAATCGGGTGAAGGTCCAAACCATGCCGCCATGGCTGAGTGGATCCACCAGCATGATCCCACGCGCCCGGTATTTTATGATGCTGGCGGCCGGGCACCCTATCTGGATATCCTCAGCGCCATGTATCCCAAACTGGATGCCCTGGCCAGGGCCGGGCAGGAACCCGGCGAGACGCGTCCGTTCATCATGTGTGAATACGCCCATGCCATGGGCAACAGCCCCGGCAACCTGAAAGAATATTGGGAAGTGATCGAGACCCATCCACGCCTGCGCGGCGGCTTTATTTGGGATTGGGTGGATCAGGGCATTCTGCAAATGACCAAAGATGGGAAACAGTGGTACGCCTATGGCGGCGATTTCGGCGACGAACCCAGCAGCTTCAGTTTTTGCTGTAATGGCATCGTTTTTCCGGACCGGTCGCTTCATCCGGCCATGTGGGAGGTGAAGAAGGTCTACCAGCCTGTGCAGGTGGATGCGGTTGACCTGCTGGTCGGGAAAGTCGCTGTGATTAACCGCTATTTCTTCTCCGACCTGAGTGGGTTGGATCTTTCCTGGAATCTGACTTCTGGCGAGCGCATTCTGCAAACAGGGCATCTGCATAGACTCCACACTCCGCCCTCCGAGCGTGAGATTGTTATTGTGCCATTCGAAAAACCAGAATTGGAGCCAGACGCCGAACATTGGCTGACATTGAGCTTCACTTTGGCTGAAAAGACTCCCTGGGCCGAAAAAGGTCACGAGGTTGCCTGGGAACAGTTCAAAGTTCCATGGGATGTGCCTGAAGTTCCTGTTACTCCAGAAGAGGGGCAGTCAGCTTTGGAAGTGATAGAGACGCAGGATCAGGTAAAAGTGAATGGCAGGGATTTCAAGTTGATTTTCGACAAGCAAGCTGGAACGATCACTTCGTGGCTCTACCGGGAAACTGAATTGATTCAACGCGGACCGAGGATCAATTTCTGGCGCGCGCCCACTGAAAACGACCTCAACACCTGGGGCGATGAACGGGCGGCCATTCGCTGGCGCGAGGTTGGCCTGGATCAGCTCGAGGAATGCGTTTCTAAAGTATCTGTTACGCAGCCTAAGCCACAGATGGCACAGGTCATGGTGGAGTCCGTTGTGGCGTTGCGCCCGGGAGCGAAACTGCCTGCGCCGCCGACGCGTGAGGAAAAGCTTCAAGAGATCAGGATGGGCCTAAACATGCTCTTGGATGAAAATTTGCTGATCGCTCTTTGCGCGCGCCTGAATGTGCCTTATAAGACTCTGCTGGGAGATACAAAAGAGACCAAGATCAAAAGCCTGGCGCATCAGGCTGCGGAAACGCATCGTTTGTTCGACCTGATGAAAGGTGTTTACGACCTCCATATCGAAAGACAGATGCCAGTATCTGATGAACTTAAAGAAGTTGTCGCGGCTGGGAAACTGGATATTGATGCACCGCCGAATCCTCCAGCGCGCTTCGACTGTGATTACGTTTACACTATTCTCGCCAGCGGAGAAGTAAGCGTAGAAACCCATGTTCTGCCGGGCGCGGGATTGCCTTTCTTGTCTCGCATTGGATTGCAAATGCACCTCCCAGAGGGATATGAGCAATTCACTTGGTATGGGCGAGGGCCGCATGAGACGTACGTGGATCGCAAAGAGGGTGCGCAGGTGGGAGTGTACCGCGGCACCGTGGATGAACAGTTTGTGCCTTATATTGTCCCGGAGGAAAATGGCAACAAGACCGACGTCCGCTGGGTCACATTGACCAATTCGGATGGTGTTGGATTACAGGCCAGTGCTGACCGGTTGCTGGAAGTAAGCGCCCATCACTTCACCCCCGAAGATTTGACGACGGCTCGACATCCCCATGAGCTGGTACGCCGCCCGGAGGTTGTCCTCCACCTCGACTATGGGCAATCAGGACTGGGCAGCGCGAGCTGCGGACCCGGCCGCCTAGGAAAATACCGCCTTCAGCCGGAAGAGGTCCGGTATTGCGTGCGATTGCGCCCATTTTCGGCCAATGATCACTAAAGTCCCTGAGGCGGTGGCGGGATGATTTGCTTGCCTTCACCGGACTCCACCAGGAAATCAACATGAAATTGCCCGAATTTTCCCGGGGACCTGAAAAGAATGATTATTGGGTCGCACTGATATTGGCCGCCCTTGCCCTGGCTGCTTATGTGCGCACGCTTGCCCCTGATATTTTATATAGCGACAGCGCAGAATTCCAGTGCCTGGCTTATACGCTGGGGGTCACCCATTCCACAGGTTACCCAACCTACCTGTTCCTGGGGCGGCTGCTCGGTTTTCTGCCGATCAATAGTCCTGCCTGGCGTATCAGCCTTCTTTCAGCCGTATGCGCAGCGGTTACTGTGGGTGGGGTATACCTGCTGGCATGCTATTTCACGAGCAGCCGGATCGGAGCTGCCTTGGGCGGCGTGACGCTTGGAATCTCGTACACCTTCTGGTCGCAGGCCGTCATCGCGGAAGTATACACCCCGGGCATGGCCTTTTTGGTGGTGGTCCTGCTGCTATTGTTTCGCTGGCAGACCGAACCCGGAAAACATAACCTTTCTCTCCTGGTGGCTGCTCTTCTGGCCGGAATCGGATTAGGAGTACATGCCTCCATTTGGCTAGTTGCCCCTCCTGCAATAGCTCTCGTTTTGTGGACTTTATGGTGGCAATACGCCTCCCGTTCCGAATGGTTCCGCTCGCTTTCCGCCGGTTTTTTAGGCGCGATCGTGGGTCTGGCGATATTCCTGTCCGCTTTTCTCATCTCAGACCGGCTCGACTCCCCGACCAGCTTTATCCGCACAACGCTCGAACCCTCGCGGGTTTTCTGGAACTTGCAGCCAGATGATTTCGATTCGCCTTTCAAGCGCCTGAAAATGACCGTTTTCAGCGCCCAGTGGGGAGAGGCTCTATTTCCTGAAGATGATGATTTTTCCGTCAAGAAAGAGCTGGAAATTTTCAGCGACCGACTGGCAAAAATTGAATTTCCACCGTTGGTGCTTGGGCTCGCACTTGTCGGATTAATGGTCATGTTGATCACCCATCCCCTCCGCGGAACTTTTTACCCCCTGGACTTCCTCCTTTCGGCGTTTCTCCTCCTTAACTACCAGGTTGAGGATAAAAATATCTTTTATCTCTCGCTGTACATCCCCGTGGCAGTTGCTGCGGGTACCGGGATTGGGTTCGGGCTGGATTGGGTTCATCGCTATGTGGAACCTGTTCCGGGCCGCGGCTACCAGCTGCTTTACCTGCTCACAGTGCTGTTCTTCGTTACGATGGTTGTGCAGCCTACCGCGGCCATACGTTGGCGGGCGATCCGAGATGGAGTGGCCAATTTCGTTACCGAAGACTATCCTTTCCCAGTTAAGAATCTCAAAGAGCCGCGCCTGGTAGCTCAAATGTACCTGGCGGGCATGGCCGATAACGCCGTGTTCATCCTGGATTGGCGGGCACTGTTTACGACAGCCTACCTCGCGCACGTTGAGAGGGGTATGACGAACACGCTCTTCCTTGAAGCCATGCCGAGCGGGAATGATGGGAAGGTCGCGGCTACCCTCGTCGCCGAATTGAAAGGCTATTTGCAGGAAGGACGTCCAGTATTTACAAATCAAAAATATCCTGGCCTGGAGGAAAATTTTCGCCTCATGCCATCTCCCGGAAATTTATATAAGTTGTCGCTGAGAAATTAATAACGAGAAAAATCCGAAAAATTCAGTTGAAGAGGAAATATCCTCATGAACGAAATACTAAAAAACATTTATCAGGCCATTCTTGAAGGCGATATGGACGCAGCCCAGACAGAGGTCAGGGCCGCCGTGGATGCCGGAATCACCGGCGGAGAAATCCTGAATACCGCCCTGATTCCGGCTATGGGCGAAGTTGGTTGCCTGTTCGAAAAAGAGGAATACTTCGTCCCCGAAATGTTAACCGCTGCCCGCGCTATGAAAGCCGGATTGGAAATCGTCAAGCCCCTGCTGGTTAATTCCGGTCTCGAACCTGTGGGCAAGGTTGCCATCGGTACTGTCAAGGGCGATCTGCATGATATCGGCAAAAACCTGGTTGGCATGATGTTGGAGGGCGCCGGATTCGAGATCATCGATCTGGGTATCGATGTGGCTCCCGAAAAATTCGTCGAGGCAATCAAATCAGGCGCCAATATTATTGGATTATCTGCATTACTGACCACCACTATGCCCAACATGGAAACCACCATCCG
>Ga0209751_10003199_pt1 | contig 15967 bp, 14 predicted proteins | sample RifCSP13_1_FD_184019 | JGI IMG/M metagenome (GOLD analysis project Ga0209751, IMG submission 184019) | Soil microbial communities from Rifle, Colorado - Rifle CSP2_sed 13_1 (SPAdes) (version 2) | ecosystem: Environmental > Terrestrial > Deep subsurface > Rock core/Sediment | place: Rifle... | reverse complement strand
TCGTTGCCGCTCTGAGCCAGATCGCCCTGTACAGCATGCAAGAGAAGGCCCGCCACGAAGCGGAGCTCGGCCAGTCAACCCAGGCGGCGCGCCGGCTCGAGAATCTGGCGACGCAGCTCCTGGCAGTGAACGAGCGCGATCTGGCCAAGGCCGCCCTGGGCGAGGCCGAACGCCTGACCCACTCCCGCCGGCTGAGCACGGAGGGCGAGAAGGTCCTGAAGTACGGCACGCGCGCCTTGCTGCTCCTCCCGGCCAAGTCGGGATCCTCATGATCGAGTGCCCGACATGCAAACATCAGGAGTTCGTCGGCACCATGTACTGCAGCGAATGCGGCACGCGGCTGACCCTGGCCCACTCCGCCCCGACTGTTTCGATTCCACGCGACGAAATCCGGGCCGAGTCCCAGGTGACCAGACCCACCGTCCCGGAAGGGCCGGAGCTCGAATCGGGCGCCGTCATCGGCCTGCGGGTCGTAAGCACCGGGGACGTCTTGCCGCTCATCGGACGGGACAATTACACTCTCGGCCGAACAATTGAAGGGCAGGCTGTCGTTCCGGATATCGATTTAGGACCGTATGAGGGCTACGAGCAGGGCGTTTCCAGGATGCACGCCGAGGTGCGACTGGACCCGGAAGCCGTCTCGATCGTCGACCTGGAGAGCGCCAACGGGACCCTGGTCAACGGCAAGCGATCCGACCCGTTGACGCCCGTTGTCCTGCGCCACGGCGACGTCATCCAGATCGGACGGTTGCGGCTGCAGCTCATCTCCCGCAGCCCGGGATAAGGGGAGACCACGATGCCGATTACCGTACTGGTACATCTATCCGGTGAAGACCCGGTGATTGGAGAGGTGGAGGACCTGCCGGCCCCGACCGATACCACCATTACGCTCAACAACCCGCGCCGGCGGGACGGGAAGGACCTGACCTACGTCCAAGGGAACGTCGTGAGCGTCGTCTGGCCGATGCACCGGATTAACTTCATCGAGATCATGCCCACTTCGGAGGAAGAGAAGCTGATCGGCTTCGTCCGCGAATAGTGTCCCGTTCCGGAGATGAGCTCGAACTTGCCTCTCGATTGGCCGGGTGGCGCCGGCAGCCCTGGTCGGCGCTCCGGTGCCAGCACAAACGGACCGTTTCGATCCACCGGCCGTCATGGGCCAATTCCCCGGTGCCTGATAGACGCTTCGCAGTACCACCCGGGCCAATAACTCGGTTGTTTCCAGCACGGGACACTTAGCATGGCCCCCCAGACCGCCCGGCGGCGCATCCTGGTGGTCGACGACGAACCCCGGATGATCCGCTTCATCCGTCTCAACCTCGAACACGACGGATTCGACGTCAGCGAGGCGGCCACCGGCGCCGCCGCCTTGACACAGCTGCGCGACAGCCTCCCCGACCTGATGCTGCTGGATGTGATGATGCCTGAGCTCGACGGCTTCGAGACCCTGCGGCTGGTGCGCGAGATCTCGTCGGTACCGGTGATCATGCTCACCGCTAAGGGCGACGAGGAGGATCGGGTGCGCGGGCTCGAACTCGGCGCCGACGACTACATCACCAAGCCCTTCAGCCCGCGCGAGCTTGTCAGCCGCGTCCGCGCCGTCCTGCGCCGGACGGAGGCGGCCCCCGCCTCCCCGCACGAGCCAATTCATGTCGACGATCGGCTGAAGATTGATTTCGATCGACGGCAGATCTGGGTCGAGGGCCGCCTGGTGCAGCTGCGCCCGACCGAGTACCGCCTGCTCTATCACTTGGTGCAGAACGCCGGATGGGTCGTGCCGCACGATCAGCTGCTGGCCAAGGTCTGGGGATACGAGTACCGCGAAGAGACCCACTACCTGCGCCTGTACATCAACTACCTGCGGCAAAAGCTCGAGCCGGACCCGGCCCATCCGCGCTACATCCTGACCGAGCGCGGCGTGGGCTACCGGTTCGTGGACTACCGACGCGAAGGCCAGGCTGGCGCACCGCCCGCTCAACCGGAGACCGATTAGCGGCCTCGGTGACCCCATAGCCCCGTTATGCTGCGCAAAATGGGTTTCTCGCTGACCACCAGCGGATTTGTCACAATGCCTGCATCCACCTGATCGGGCCCGCGCTAACGCCCGTCTGACACAGGGAGCCTAAAGTGAGGCTGAGATACCCGCCGCCCGACGGCGCGAAAGGAGGTCCCTGTCATGTCACGCCTAATGCGATGGGAGCCGTCCCGCGAGCCGCTCAGGTTCCGGGAGATGATGGACCGCTTCTTCAACGAACCCCTGATGGGGACCCGCTTTGGGGCGGACGGGGCCGCGCTCCCAACCGTCGACATGTACCAGACGGAGGATGAGATCGTGGTCAAGGCCACGCTGCCCGGAGTCAAGCCGGACGACATCGCCATCTCGGTGGCCGGGGACGTCTTGACCCTGCGGGGCACGCCGGCCGAGGAAGCGGAGCGCAAGAACGCCACGTACCATGTGCGGGAACGTCGCCAGGGCGAGTTCTTACGCTCTCTTCCGCTACCGGCACCGGTCGTCCCCGACAAGGCCAAGGCAGAATTCGAAGACGGGATTCTTACCTTGACCCTGCCCAAGGAGGACGAGGTCAAAGCTAAGACCATCACGGTCAAAGCCAAGTAGAACCCCGTAAAGAAACCGGGTTTCTTGGAGAAACCCGGTTTCTTCTTGCCCTTTCTTCTTGCCTGCCCAACGCGCCCGCGCTAGAATCTCCGGGCGGTCGAGGAGCCATGCCCCGTCAACGAATCATCCTAGTCGATGACCATGAGGTCGTGCGGGTCGGTCTACGCTCGCTGCTGGAGCGGCATCCGAATTTCGAAGTTGTCGCCGAAGCGGCCACGGCTCATGAAGCCGTCGACAAGACGGCTTCCTACCAGCCGGACGTGGTCGTCATGGACATTCGCCTCAAAGGCGGATCCGGAATCGAGGCCTGCCAGGAGATCACCACTCGCTTCCCTCAGACGAAGGTCATCATGCTGACCTCGTACGCCGAGGACGAGATGCTGTTCTCGGCGATTCGTGCCGGCGCGGCCGGTTATGTCCTCAAGCAGATCGGCGGGGACGACCTGGTGCGGGCGATCGAGACGATCGGCCGCGGCGAGGCACTGCTCGATCCGGCCGTCACTCAACGTGTCTTTCAGGAAGTGCGCAAGGCGGCGCGCGAGGAAGAAGCCTCGGCCTTCGCCGATCTGACGCAGCAGGAGATGCACGTCCTGCAGTTGGTGGCCGAGGGCCGCACCAACCGGCAGATCGCCGAGGCGCTTTACCTGGGCGAAGGCACCGTGCGCAACTACGTCAGCAGCATCCTTTCGAAGCTCAACGTGCGCAACCGAGCCGAAGCCGCCGCCTACGCCGTCCAGCACAATTTGAAGGATTATCTGTAGAGCGGCGTTCCGGCCGGTGGGCGCCACTGCCCGAGTCGAACCGGGATCAACAGCGCTCGTCCCCAATAGATCCTTCCTCGCTGAGCGGAGCTCCGCTCAGGGAGGAAATGAGGACCGAGATCAACTCTCCCCGTGTTCCCCGCACGGACAGAGCCGGCGCAGGTAGTCCCACGTGTAGATTCCATACCGATGGCCGTCGGCCCAAACCGGAAGCAGGGCGTAGTTTCCCACGACTTCGATCGACAGGAGTTCGGCCGATGGGCCGCTCGCCGGATGGGCCAACATCTCTTCGACCGTCGGAGGCTGCGCCATCCCCTCGTGTCCGCCCCGGCACTCCGCGCACGGGCAGGCTGCGCGCATTCCGCCAAGCGGGTAGCGGCTCTCATGCCCGTCATCCCACACGATGTGCAGCTCGCCGCGAGACTTCGAAGCCTGGATCGAGTTTGGCCGCACCGGAGCCGCCCTTCCGTCGGTGAGAACCTCAAGGCCCGGCGAGCGGCCTGAGGAACTCCGCCACCGCCCAGCCTTGGTCGGCGGTGTCGTAGGGATTGACCAGGTACCACCAGACATGGCCCGCCGCTTCGACCGGGCCGTCTGTCACTTGGAAGACGTCACTGTCCATTCCCAGCCCATGGATGGCTGCCTCTAGGCCGGGTTCGGCCCGCAACCGCACACCGTCGCCGCCCGTTCCGTAGACTTCGACCAAGTCGCCGGCGAGGTAGGTCCCTCCAGACCCGTCGCCGGCTGTCGTCGGGACGGGCGTTGGCTGCGGGGCGGTCGGCTGCCCCGTCGGGGTCGACGTGGGCGCCGCCACGCGCACGAGCGCCGGGGTCGCCGGATGGCGGAGAACCTGGCTGCTGCGCGTCACCGCCCCCAGGATCAGGAGAGCCACAACTCCGGCGACGCCTGCGGCGAGGCCGATCACCGGCCAGATACACCCCAGCCGCTTCACCCGTTCGGTCAGGCCCACGGCTTAGTTCAGCCCCCGGGAAGTAGGAAGAAGGCGATGGCGAAGATCAGGTAGAGGGCGGTCAACTCGGCGCCTTCCAGCCAATTCGACTCGCCGTCCCCGGCAACCTGGGTGACGATGAGCACAGAAGCGACGAGGGCGATCAACTCGAACGAATTGAAGACCAGGGTCAGCGGGTTGCCCATTGCAAGACTGATGAAAACCAGGGCCGGCGCCACGAAAAGGGCAATCTGCAGGCTCGACCCGACGGCGATTTCGACGCTGAGACTCATCTGGTTTTGCACAGCCACTCTCACGGCAACCAGATGCTCGGCCACGTTGCCGATCAGCGGCACCAGAATGACCCCCAGGAAGAATTCCGAGACCCCCAGCGAGGCGATCACCGGCTCGACCTGTCCCACCAGGATTTCGCTCAGCCAGACGACGCCGGCCGTGGCCACGGCCAGGACGATCAGCGCGGTTCGCCGGGACCAGAGCGTTGGCTTGGTCTCGACCGTTTCCGCCGACGGTCGGGTCAACGGGGCCCCGTCGCCGCGGAAGCTGTAGAACATGCCGAGACCGTAGGTCAGAATCATCAGCGCCGCCACCCCAAGGCTCAGGACTTCGACGTCGGCCGCCTCGTGGATCCCGGCGCTGGATTGGACAAACAGGGAGGGCACAGCCAGCGCCGTAACAGCCAGCAACAACAGAATGCAGTCGCCCAGCGCCCGGCGTCGATCAAATGTCTGTAGACCGTTGCGGATGCCGCCAGCCGCCATGCTGAGGCCCAGGACGAGGAGAAGGTTTCCGATGATCGAGCCGGTGATCGAAGCCTTGACCAGCTCAAGCAGTCCTTCCCGGATCGCCACAACGGTGATGATGAGCTCGGCGGCGTTTCCCAGAGTGGCATTCAACAGCCCCCCGACCCGCGGCCCGGAGTAAGCCGCCAGGACTTCGGTTCCCTCCCCCAGCAGTCCTGCAAGAGGGATGATCCCAAGGGCCGCTGCCGCCAGCGTTGCCGGAGCCGGCGCGCCGGAGGCGGATAAAGCGATCGCCACGGGAACCATGAGCAGTAGCCAGTTGAGTCGGCGGCTAAGGAGTTGGCGAAACACGTTCAGGTCAGTCTCCTCCGGAGTCCGCCGGTTGCGAGGATTGGAACAACCCTTCCGCCCTGCGGCGGGGGAGGAGGACTCGCAGCTCGTCGTGCAGCACCTTCAGCCGCACCGGAGACTGGACCTTACCGGGCTCGCCGTCGAAATGCATCGGCAGTTCCCCGGCCGCTCGAAACTCCGCTTCACTGGCCTGGAAATGCACGAAACCGTCACTCTTCAGGTGTACCCCGCGCACGACCTGCAGCAGCCTCCAGACGGTATCGCCCAGCGAATGCCCTTTGAAGATCCAGAAGTCGAGCAGGCCGTCGTCGACACGGGCCATGGGCGCCAGGCGCAGCAACCCGCCGCCGTAGGACCGGACATTGCTGGCGACGGCCAGCAGATACCTCCCCGCCACGCGGCCGCCTGGCCAGACGACCTCCAGGTCCACACCGCTCCAGCCTCGGGCACTGCGCAGTGTGTGGACGATGTAGAGCGTCGTCGGCAAGACCTTGTCGATGCGGCGGCGCGGTTCGACCAGGTTGACCACCCGTGCGTCCAGCCCGGTGCCGGCCCAGAGCAAGAAGGCCCTCCCATTGGCCTCCCCGAGATCGACCCGTCGGACGATTCCCTCCGCCAACTCGACCGCCACCCGGTCCACCGTGTTCGGACGGGCGAGGCTGACCATGGGCAGGCCGACCTCGCGCGCCCAGACGTTGGCCGTGCCGGTCGGTATCACCCCGAGGGCCGTTTGGGTGCCGCGAAGGAGGCTGGCGGCCATGCCCACCGTGCCGTCTCCGCCGGCGACGATCAGTGCCTCGGCCGAGGCTTCGACGGAACGGCGAATGAGGTCTTTCAGGTGATCGCGCTGACGCGCAGTTTCCAGATGGACCGACCAGCCGCGAGAAGTGAAAACCGACGATGCGCGCTGAACGAGGGAGCTCGAGGGGAATCGTCCGGCAGCTGGATTGTGGACTAGCCATGCCAACCGCATCCGGCCGACTCCTTCGCCGGATTATAGCCGACGGACCCCCGACGGCACGAAGCACGGCTCCGGAGCCCTGCGAGGGAAGCTGGCCACGCCCGTCCACGCCGTTGCGGCGTCCTGTCGAGGACGCCGTTGCGGCGTCCTGGCGAGGAGGGCAGGTCTGCATCGCCCCTGTGGCAGGAATGCTGTGACGTTGCCGAGAATCCGCCGCGGCCTTACAATGCCGCGTCGTGAGCGATCTACAACAGGGCACGACTCTGGCCGGACGCTACCAGCTGCTCAACCGGCTGGGAACCGGCGGTATGGCCCACGTCTACCAGGCGCGCGACCTGCAGTTGCAGCGGCAGGTGGCGGTCAAGCTCCTGCGCCAGGATCTGATTTCCGACAAGGCCTTTCACGCCCGCTTTCTGCAGGAGGCGCGGGCGGCAGCTAACCTATCCCACCCCAACATCGTCACGATTCACGATTTCGGCGCCGATGCCAACCAGTATTTCCTTGTCATGGAGCTGGTCGGTGGAACCGATCTCAAGACGCTGATGCGCCGGCGCCAGATCTTGAACGTGGACGAGACCTTGGAGATCATGACTCAGACCTGCGCCGGGGTTGGCTACGCGCATCGGGCGGGCCTGGTCCACTGCGACCTGAAGCCGCAGAATATCCTGGTGGACGCCGACGGACGCACGAAGATCGCGGACTTCGGAATCTCACGCGCCTTGTCGACGATCGACCCCGCCGAACGCGCGGAATTCGTGTGGGGAAGCCCGCAGTACTTCGCTCCCGAACAGGCCGCCGGCGGGCCGCCTTCGCCTGCAACCGACGTCTATTCCCTCGGCGTCATCCTCTTCGAAGCCCTCACGGGGCGCCTTCCCTTCCTGGCGCCTGACGCCGAAAAGCTGGCCGAGATGCACCTGGCGGCCGCCCCGCCCTCCCCGCGCTCGCTGAATCCGTCGGTCCCGGCCGCTCTCGACCAGATCATTCTCAAAGTTCTGGCCAAAGAGCCGTCGGCGCGATATCGGACGGCCGATCAGTTGGGCCTCGTGCTCACGAGATTGCTTCCGTCGGCCGCGGCCGCTCCAGCCTCTTCCTCCGCGGCGAGGGTCCCCACGAGTCCAGAGGCTCCGACGACGGCGATGCCGAGGGCGGGTGCCGAAAGCCTGGATTGGATCGCGGTTGCGCTGGGTTTGCTGGCGTTCCTGGCGCTGGGCGGGCTGATCCCGCTTTGGCTCTGGGCCTGCTTGAGATACCCCAGTTGCCCCCTTACCTGACTCTCCGACGGACGTTCGGATCGGTGCGGTATAATTTGCGGGTCGTCCGCCAGAAGTCGTCGGAGCGGGCGGCCCCGAGGAGGACAGGGTGAATTCACCGCGTGGACGGAACACCGCCGTCCTGCTCATACTTCTGCTGATCGTTGCGGCGCTGGTCATCCAGTTCCGCTCGACCCAGACCCAGGCCGAGCCGTACTACTTCAACCAACTGGCCGAAGCCATCCAGCGCGGCGAGGTCAAACGCGTAATCGTCGACGAGAATGAATTGGAGGTCGTCTTTGCCAATGGCGACCGGCGAGTCACGCGCAAGGAACCGACGGCGACCGCCGTCGAGCAGCTTCTCGATTTGGGCGTCACGCCGGCGCAACTCGCCTCGACCGCCGTCGTTTGGGAGATCAAGCAACCGAGCGATTGGAACACGGTCCTGAGTCTTGTCACCTACCTGCTGCCGGGATTGGTCGTCGTCGGGCTGATCTTCTTCATGCTGCGCCAGGCCCAGGGCACGAACAACCAGGCGATGGCCTTCGGCAAGAGCCGGGCGCGGATGTTCACCGGCGACCAACCGTCGGTGACCTTTTTGGACGTTGCCGGCGTCGAAGAAGCCAAGGAGGAACTCCAAGAGGTCGTCGAGTTCCTCAAGGAGCCCGAGAAGTTCATCAGCCTCGGTGCGCGCATTCCCAAGGGCGTTCTCCTGATCGGACCTCCAGGGACCGGCAAGACCTTGCTGGCCAAGGCCGTGTCTGGGGAGGCCGGCGTTCCCTTCTTCTCGATTTCGGGATCGGAATTCGTCGAGATGTTCGTCGGCGTCGGTGCCAGCCGTGTGCGCGACCTGTTCGATCAGGCCAAGCGCCACTCCCCGTGCATTGTCTTCGTGGATGAGATCGATGCCGTCGGACGGCAGCGCGGCGCCGGGCTGGGCGGAAGCCACGACGAGCGCGAGCAGACCCTGAACCAGCTTCTCGTCGAAATGGACGGGTTCAACACCGATACCAACGTCATCATCATGGCGGCGACCAACCGCCCCGACGTCTTGGATCCGGCCCTGCTGCGGCCGGGCCGCTTCGACCGGCGCGTGATCCTCGACCGACCCGATATGCGGGGGCGGGAGCAGATCCTGATGGTCCACAGCAAGGGCAAGCCGGTGGAGGAGCAGGTCAGCCTGGAGAAGATCGCCAAGTCGACGCCCGGTTTCGTCGGCGCCGATCTCGAGAACCTGGTGAACGAGGCCGCCATCCTGGCCGCCAGGCGCAACAAGAAGAGCATCGGCCCGTCGGAGTTCCAGGAATCGATCGAGCGTGTCATCGCCGGACCGGAGCGCAAGAGCCGGATCATCAGCCCGGAAGAGAAGCGCATCGTCGCTTACCACGAGGCAGGCCACGCTGTGGTGACGCATGTCATCCCCGACGCCGATCCGGTTCACAAGGTCAGCATCATCGCCCGCGGAATGATGGGCGGCTTCACGATGGCCCTGCCGGCGGAAGACACCATCCTCATGTCGCGCAACAAGCTCAAGGCCGATATGGCGATGCTGCTGGGCGGCCGGGCAGCGGAGGAGATCGTCTTCAGCGACATCACCTCCGGCGCCGCCAACGACCTGGAGCGCGTCACGCGCCTGGCCCGCAACATGGTGACACGCCTCGGGATGAGCCCCGATCTCGGGCCGCTGACTTATGGGCAGAAGGAAGAGTTGATCTTCCTCGGCCGCGAGATCTCCGAGCAACGCGATTATTCGGAGACGGTCGCCGAGCGGATCGATACCGCCGTGCGGGCGCTGGTGGAAGAATCCTACGCTCGCGCCAAGCGCATCCTCAACGACTACCGGCCCCAGCTCGATAACATCGCCCGCCGGCTGATCGAGGTCGAGACGATCGACGGGGATGTCTTCGCCTCGATTTTCGGGCATCCCGTCCAGCCCAAGATCAGCGGCACGCCGGTCCCATTGCCCGAGGCGACCCCCGCCTAGGACGCGTTGTAGCCGCAGCCTCGCGTAGCGCCCCGAGCGCAGCGAGGGGTCAGGCTGCGGAGGACACAGGCTAGAGCCTGCGGCTACAAGGGGTCCTTATGCCGTCTGCTTCTCCTTGTCCTGCCGCACGAGCTCGCGACGCAGGATCTTCCCGACCGTCGTCTTAGGCAGCTCGCTGCGAAACTCCACCTGGGTCGGGACTTTGAACGCCGCCATCCGCTCGCGGCACCAGGCCTTGACTTCGTCCTCGGTCAGAGTCTCCCCCGGCCGAACCACGACCCAGGCCTTGACCGTTTCTCCGCGGTACGCATCCGGGATGCCGGCCACACCCACGTCGAGCACTTTGGGGTTCTTGGCGATCTCCTCTTCCACCTCACGCGGCCACACCTGGAACCCACCCGGCTTGATCAGCTCCTTCTTGCGGTCGACGATGTAGAAGTAGCCGTCGGCATCCATGCGTGCAATGTCGCCGGTGAAGAGCCATCCGTTCCGGAGGGAGTTCGCCGTTTCGGTCGGCATGTTGTGATAACCGCGCATCACGTTGGGCGAGCGGATCGCCAGTTCACCGATCTCGCCTATCCCCAGCACGGTTTCCCCGTCATCGAGCGAGACAATCCGGCATTCGACGTCCGGCAGCGGCATCCCGATCGAGCCGGCCCGGTTCTCGCCCAGCAGCGGGTTGCAGTGGGTCGCCGTCGGGGCCTCCGACAGGCCGAACCCCTCCACCAGCTTCCCGCCGGTGAGGGACTCGAAGCGATCCTTGGTGTCTCGCAGCAACGGGGCCGAGCCGGAGATACAGGCTTTGATCGAGGTGACCCTGTACTTTCCGGCTGCGACGTCCGGGTGGTTGTTGATGGCGTTGTACATGGTCGGGACGCCCGGGAAGACCGTCGGCTGGTACTTGTCGATGTTCTCGAGGACGTCCTTCAGGTCGCGCGGATTCGGGATCATCACCATCGAGGCGCCGCTGCCGACGGCGAAAGACATCCCGGCCACCATCCCGTAGACGTGAAACAGGGGGATGGCCATCAAGACCGTCTCCTGCCCATCGCGACACTCGGTCATCCACTTGCTGATTTGCAGCGTGTTGGCCACCAGGTTGCGGTGCGTCGCCACCGCAGCTTTGGAGATCCCGGTGGTCCCGCCGCTGTATTGGAACAGGGCGACGTCGTCGGGGCCGACGTTGACCGCCGGGCGCGGGCTCTTTTCGTGGCCGGCGAGAACGTCTTGCAGCCAGAGGTCACCCTCGGTCAGGGTCACCTGGTGCCCGCCTTTCTTCTCCTTGGCCACGGTGAAGAGAATCCGCATCAGACCCGGGAGATACTCCTTGATGTTGGTGACGATCAGCCGGCGCAGCCGAGTCTTCGGTTGGACGCCCTTGACGGTCCTATAGAAGTTGCTCATCACCAGCATGATCTCGACCCCGGCGTCGTTGAGCTGGTGCTCGATTTCTCGACCGGAATAGAGCGGATTCGTCGCGACGACGACACCCCCCGCCTTGAGGATGGCGTAGAAAGCCATCACAAACTGGGCGGAATTGGGCATGAAGATGGCGACCGGGTCCCCTATCTTCACCCCGAGCTCTACGAGGGCCGCCGCGAGGCGGTCGGCCAGTGCGTTCATCTCCGAGTAAGAGACGGCACGGCCCTTGAAAACGGTGCATGGACGGTCTGGGTAGGCCTTGGCGGCGTCCTCCAGGAACCGGTGGAGCGGCACGGGTGGCAGGTCGATGTGGTGTGGAACGCCGGGGTCATAGTGCTTGAGCCAGGGCCGTTCGTCCATGCAGCTGCTCCCTTCGATGACGTCAGAGGCGAAGGTGCCTTCACTCTCGTATATACACCGGAAGAGACGGCGAACCAAGCGCCGATGCTATAATTATCGGTCCAGGCCACGATGGATCAGACCTGGACTCCCTTGCCGGATCGGCGAATGCCCATGAATGGGGCGTCCACCGGCTGGCGCAGGCCGACGGCGGGCCGAAAAGACGACCCAGGAGGTCCGTTTCGGTGAAGACCTACAACCTGCCCGGACCCAAAGCCCGGGAAATCCTCGACCGCGACCGCGCTGTCGTCTCCCCCTCCTACCCGCGCGCCACTCCGTTTGTCATGGATCACGGCAAAGGCTCGGAGGCCTGGGACGTCGACGGGAACCGGTTCATCGACCTGGCGGCCGGGATCGCGGTGTGCTCCACCGGACACTCCCATCCGAAGGTGGTCGAGGCTGTCACAGCACAGGCGCAGAAATTCATCCACATATCATCTGATTACTACCATCCGGTCTGGGTTGATCTCTCGGAGCGCCTGGCCGCCATCGCCCCTTTCACAGAGTCGGCTATGGTTTTTCTGGGTAATTCGGGGGCGGAAGCCGTCGAGGCGGCGATCAAGCTGGCCCGCCATCACACGGGACGGACGCAGTTCATAGGTTTCTACGGGGCCTTCCACGGCCGCACGATGGGCGCCCTGGCCTTTACCTCCAGCAAGCCTCTCCAGCGCCAGGGCTTCCTTCCGGTCATGGGCGGCGTCGCCCACGTGCCCTTCCCCGACCCGTACCGACCTGTCCTGGCGATGAATGGCGAAGACTACGGACAGACGGTCGTCCGTTATATTGAGGACGTGGTCCTGGCGCGGGCGATCCCTCCCGACGAGTGCGCTGCGATCCTGGTGGAGCCGATTCAAGGTGAAGGCGGCTACATTGTCCCGCCGGACGGGTTCTTCCCTGCCCTGCGTCGCTTATGCGACAAGTACGGGATTCTGCTCATCGCCGACGAGGTCCAGACCGGCATGGGACGGACCGGGAAGTGGTGGGCCGTCGAGAATTGGGGCGTCGAGCCCGACATCGTATGCTCGGCCAAGGGAATCGCCTCCGGCGTTCCGCTGGGGGCGATGATCGCCCGAGCGAGCATCATGGACTGGCCGCAGGGCGCCCATGGAAACACCTACGGGGGCAACCCACTGGCCTGCGTGGCCGCGTTGGCGACCATCGATCTGATCGAAGACGGGTTGCTGCAAAATGCGACCGAACTCGGGACGTTCGCGATGGATGCCCTGGCAGAAATGCAGTGCCGGCATCCCAGCATCGGCCACGTACGCGGCAAGGGCCTGATGATCGGCGTTGAATTCGTCAAGGACCGCCAGACCAAAGACCCTGCAACACGCCTGCGCGATCGCATCCTCGACCGCGCCTTCAGCCATGGCCTCTTGCTGCTGGGCTGTGGCGAGAGTGCGATCCGCGTGTCGCCGGCCCTCAACATCCCCCGGCGCCTGCTCGATGAAGGTCTGCAAGTCCTTGATTCGGCGATCGGCGAGGCCGAGGCCCATGGATTGGACTGAACTCTGACTTGGCGGTCATTCATCCGTCGCGACCGGGTGCGACTCCATTCGGAGGCCTCGGTGCAGCGCCCCACGGCTCGCCTCGACCCCTAACCCACCTCGCCCTTCTCCTTCAACTGTGGAGGACTACAGTTGGGACGACCGTGAGCTGGCCCAGGCGTAATGAGGCGGACGGTCCTCGGATCAACTGCAAGGTCATGGAACACGGCGCCGCCAGCCGGAACGGGATACCGGACCATGCTGCCTGACTACCGCGTCCGCCAGCGCGACGAACTCCTCGAAATCAATCGGCTGATCACGGAGGAGCTGGACCTGGGGGTCGTCCTGGCCCGGATCCTGCGTGTGGCCACCCAGCTCCTGTCGAGCCACGCCGCGCTCGTTGCGCTGCGCGAAGACAACCCTTCCGGCGCGTCTGAGGCGAGCGGAGGCTGGCGCATCGCTGCTTCGCACGGCATCCGAAGCGAATTCTTGCGCGAGCTCGACCCTTTGTTGAGCGACATCCCAGACCATGGCGACCCGGCTCGTTTTGCCTTGCCGGAGGTCAACCGGCGCCTGCAGCGAATGACGCGGGCGGCCAGCATGGGCCTGCTCGACGGAGTCGGCCTGCCGCTGATCGCGCGAGGGGTTGTCATCGGCGTGATCTTCGTCTTCCGCTCCTATCAGGGAAGCTACTCGGCCGAGGACCGCCGCCTGCTGCAATCCTTTGCCTCACAAGCGGCCATCGCCGTCAGCAACGCCAGCTTGTACACCGAAGTCAGCCGCCAGAATCAGTACCTGGATACGATCCTCGAGTCCTCCGCTGACGGAATCTTGCTGCTCGACCCGCAGCATCGGATTCAACGGTTCAACCGAGCGTGCGTCCGCCTCACCGGCTATTCACCGGATGACGTCATCGGCTTGCGCCACGAAGACGTGCTGCGCTGGCTGCGGCGGGAGCCCGGTCCGACGTTGGAAGAGGCGGAGGCGGATGGCTGGCCGCACTCGCCGCAGGCGACGTTGTACCTGGAGGGCGATTTGTTGCGGCGCGACGGAGGCGTGGTCAGCCTGGGGATCACCTACGCCCCGACCCTGACCCCGGAAGGGCGGCTGGTCAGCATCATCGCCAATCTCCGCGATATCACCCGATTTCGTGAAGCGGAGGAGCTCAAAAGCACCTTCATCTCGATCGTCAGCCACGAGCTGCGCACCCCGGTGGCGCTGATCAAAGGCTACGTGGGGACCCTTCGGCGCGATGACGCGGATTGGGATCCGGCCGTCGTGCGCGACAGCCTGGCCGTGATCGAGGACGAAGCCGACCACCTGGCCTCCTTGATCGATGACCTTCTCGATGCCTCCCGTCTACAGGCCGGGGCCTTGGCCCTCGACTTGGCCGAAATCTCCTTGCCGCCGCTGCTCGAGCAGGTCGTGGAGCGGTTCCGCACCCAGGCCACAACGCATACCTTCAAGACCGACGTCCCCCCCGATCTACCTGACGTTCGCGCCGATGAGCAGCGCCTGAGCCAGGTTGTGACGAATCTGCTTTCGAACGCCGTCAAGTTTTCGCCGGAGGGGAGCGAGATCCGTCTCCAAGCCGAAGGGAAGCCCGCCGAAGTCGTCGTGTGCGTTTCCGACCAGGGGGCCGGGATCGACCCTGCTGACGCGCCGCACATCTTCGATCGCTTCTTTCGTTCGCCGGACGTGGCACGCAATACCAAGGGGGCCGGGCTCGGCCTGTTCCTCGCTAAGGCGATCGTCGAGGCCCACGGCGGACGCATCTGGGTCGATCCACGCATTCGACAAGGTGCCCGGCTCTGTTTCTCCCTGCCGCGCGCCTAACCTTACCCTAAGAGGACCGCCTTGGCCTTATCCAACCTCCGCTGCCCAAACTGTAAGTCCCCTCTTTCGATCCAAATCGAGCAGCTAATCGATGCCGAGCGCGATCCCGGTTCCAAGGCGCGCTTGCTCAGCGGCGCGCTGAATCACGTACGCTGCCCTGTCTGCAGCTGGGAAGGTCAGCTGGCTGCGCCCCTCGTCTACCACGACCCGTCCCACGAGCTGCTGCTGACCTATGTGCCGGTCGAGATCAACCTGCCGAAGAACGAACAGGAGCGGTTGATCGGCCAGTTGATCAACCAGGCCATCGGCCATTTACCCCCCGAGCGGCGCAAGGGCTACCTGTTGCAGCCCCAGGCAGTTCTGACCATGCAGGGTCTTGTCGAACGCGTCCTTCAGGCCGACGGCATCACCCGCGAGCAGCTCGACGAGCAGCGCGATCGTCTCCGCCTGCTGGAGGACCTGATCCGGACGTCGGACGAGATGCTGCCCGGATTCGTCGCCGCCCACGACTCGGAACTCGACGAGTCCTTCTTCCGGCTGGCGAGCCTGACGCTTCAGACCGCCCGTGATGCGCGTGCCGCTCAGGCCCTCGGAGAACGGTTGCAGCACGCCCTCGACCTGACGTCGTACGGCAAGGTCATGGCCGCCCGCCAGGCCGAGGTCCAGGCCGCCGCCGAAAGCCTCAGCCGGCTCCCCGAACCGCTGACACGCGAAGCCGTCCTCGATTTGATCATGCAGGCTCCCAACGAGGACCGGCAGTCGGCTCTGGTGAGCCTGGCCAGGCCGGCGCTCGACTACGGCTTCTTTCAGATGTTGAGCGAGCGTGTCGACAACGCCCGGGGGGAGGACAAGGCCCGGCTGACCGAGGTTCGCGATCGCCTCCTGAAGCTGACGCAAGAGATCGACGCCGTTCAGGAAGCCCGCTTGGCCGAAGCCGGCGCGGTTCTCCAGATGTTGGTCCAGGCGGAGGACTTGGAGGAGGCGCTGCAAGCCGCCCTCCCGGCCGTGGACGAGTTGTTTCTCTCTTTGCTCTCGGCCAACCTTCAAGCGGCTCGTGAACGTAGGAACGCAGCGACCCTCAACCGTTTGACCGAGATCGACCGGCGCCTGCGAGAAATCATCGCGGAAAGCCTCCCCAGCGGCCTGCGCCTGGCCCAGGAGGTGTTATCCGAGAACGATGACGCCGCTG
>Ga0209751_10003196_pt1 | contig 15974 bp, 17 predicted proteins | sample RifCSP13_1_FD_184019 | JGI IMG/M metagenome (GOLD analysis project Ga0209751, IMG submission 184019) | Soil microbial communities from Rifle, Colorado - Rifle CSP2_sed 13_1 (SPAdes) (version 2) | ecosystem: Environmental > Terrestrial > Deep subsurface > Rock core/Sediment | place: Rifle... | reverse complement strand
GCCGGGCCGGGTGGGGGCGGCGATGCGCCTGCGTACGGCAGCGGCGAGCTGTGGGGTCGCGGGGTAGGCGACGGTGCCACCCAGCAGGCTAAGTTCGCGTTCAAGGGCGCCGAGTTCTTCGCGCATCAAACTCCCTCCGCCATCAGGCCGGGATACCCCTGCACGACCACCTCCCGCAGCTTTCCGAGCGCCCGGTGCAGGCGCGATTTCACGGTGCCGGGCGCGCAGCCAAGGTACTCGGCAAGCTCCTGCTCGGAGAGCATGAGGAAGTAGCGCAGATAGAGGACCGTGCGCTCCTGCTCGCGCAGCGCTTCGAGCGCCTGGCGGATGAGGCCGGCGCGCTCGCGGCCGATGATAGTGTCGTCGAGCGTCCACGCTTCGGGCGGGCGCTCGCTGCCCGCGCGCTCGATGACGGCGGACCGGCGTTTCCGGGACTTCAGCCTGTTCAGTGATTCGTTCATCACGATCTTGAGGAGCCAGGGGCGCATCGATCCGCTTCGGAAGCGGCCGAGGGCCCGAAACGCCTTGACGAAGGCGTCCTGGGCCGCGTCCTCCGCCTCCGGGGCGTCGCGCAGCACCAGGTAGGCGGCGCGGAACGCCGGCTCCTGGTAGCGCCGCACGAGCTCCTCGAAGGCATCGGTGTCGCCGCGCTGCGCCAGTCTGATCAACGCCTCGTCTTCCAGTTCACTCCTCGCTGCTGGTGATACAACTGATTCGCGGAAACGGTTCCACCGGGGTTACCGGGGCCGGTGGGTATAATAACCGAACCGGAGACGGCCAAACATATGTCGAAAAGCTCGGATAAAACGCATAATCGCCTGAACAGATCTTGGCGTGAAGACCTGTTCATCGATATACTGGGCACGATGGTTCAGGTCCAGGTCGACAACTTCTCCGGGCCGATTGATCTTCTCCTCGACCTCATCGAACGCCAGCAGTTAGACATCACCGAGCTTTCGCTTGCCCAGGTGACTGACCAGTACTGGAAAGAGATCGAGTCCGCAGACGAGCTTGGACCGGACGCGCTGGCGGAGTTCTTGAACGTGGGCTCCAAGCTCCTGTACATCAAGTCCTGTGCCCTTCTTGTGGAGCGCCCGACGGCTGCGGACCTGGACGAGCAGATGGCAGAGGTGACCGGGGAGCTGACGCAAATCCTGGAGGAGCACAAACGCTTCAAGGACGCGATAGACCTGTTCCGGCAGCTGGAGGAAGAGGGTCGCCGGACTTTCTCGCGGACAGCGCCGCCGAAGGCGGTGCCGCTGCCTCCCGGGCTGGAGGGCGTGACGATCGATACGCTCCTGCAGGCGGTGAAGCAGGCGCTGGCGGAGAAGCCGGCTGAGCCGGAGGAGGTAATCCTCCATATCGAGCCGGTGACCGTGAATGAGAAGATGGAAGCGATAGCCGGCGCGCTGGACGCTCAGCAGGGGCGGCTTGCGTTCGGCCCCCTGCTGGCGGTTTGTAGGACCCGCACCGAGGTGGTTGTGCTGTTCCTGGCGGTGCTGGAGATGATCAAGGCGGGGGGTCTCTGGGCTGACCAGGACGAGGCGTTCGGGGACATCACCCTGGTACGCGAAGCTGCCGCTGAGCCGGCCTGAGCGCTAGCGGCGGCGCAGAGGGCGGCCGCCCTTGCGGGGTTCGTCACGGACGATATCCATCGTGCGGCCGTTGATCTGAGTGCCGCGCATGGCTTCTATGACAGCCTCGGCTGACTCCGAGTCTGCGACGTCGACATAGGCGAAGCCCTTGGGCCTGCCTCGCCGGTCGCTAACTACCTTGACTGAGGAAACCTGGCAGTGCGTGGAGAATGCGTTGTGAATCTGAGACTCGGTGGTCTCGTGCGCGAGGTTGCCTACGTAAAGCCGTGCCACAGGATTCGCCCTAGAATGCGGCCGCGCGGCGACGGGACCACCTTCGGCGCCGGCTGGGCGGCGAGGGCCGGGTCGCGACCGGCGAGGGCTGCATGGGCGTTCCTTCACCCCCCGGGGTGACCCGCGGCAGACGTATGCCCAGGCCCTTCTCTATCGATCGCCATTTAGTCAGGTCCACAGCGCCGATGAGCGTGATCGCCTGGCCGGACCGGCCCATGCGTGCGGTTCGTCCCACTCGGTGGGTAAAAAGCTCGTGCGTTTCGGGGAGTTCGTAGTTGATGACCCGCCCTATGTGCGGGATGTCGAGGCCTCGCGCCGCCACGTTTGTGGCGACGAGTATCTGCGCGCGGCCGGAACGGAAGCGCTGGATAGCCACGTCCCTCTGTCCCTGGCTCAGGTTGCCTTGCAGGACGACCACGCTGAACCCCTTGGTGAGCAGGCGCTCACCAAGCTTGCGGACGCCGTGCTTGGTCCTCCCGAAGACCAGTGTTGTGCCTTCTGTCTGGTCCTTGAGCAGGCGCACGAGGACCTCGAATTTATCCTCGCGGTAGACTTCCATGACAACATGGTCGATGTCGGGCTCAAGTTCGTCGCCCTCCTCTGTCTTGACGACGTGGGGCGACTTCAGATGCTTTGCCGCTGTCTCCTGTACCCAGGGGGGAGTGGTGGCGGAAAAAAGCGCCGTCTGTCGGCTACGCGGGGTCATAGCGATGATGCGGTTGACGTCTGGGGCGAAGCCGCGGTCAAGCATCTCATCCGCTTCGTCGAGGATGAGGAGTTTAACGGCGTTGATACGTAGTGTCTGCTTCTTGAGATGGTCCAGAACGCGTCCGGGGGTGCCGACGACGACGTGCGGTCGGCCGGCCAGATCGCGTTCCTGGTTGCCGTATCCGACGCCGCCCAGCAGAAGGATGACCCTCAGGCCGGTGTCGCGGCTGAGATCCTTGAGCACGTCAAAGACCTGTCGGGCGAGTTCGCGGGTCGGTGTGAGGATCAGCGCCTGTGTCTCGCGTTGCTGCGGGTCGCAGCCCTCGATCAGGGGCAAACCGAACGCTAGAGTCTTGCCGGAGCCGGTCTGCGCCTGAGCTATGAGATCGTGGCCTTCAAACAGGAGCGGTATCGAGCGTTCCTGTACCGGCGTGGGTGTGCTTATCTGCATCCGCTGAAGCGCCCGGGTGCTGGATGGGCTCAGCGGATAGTCGTTGAAAGAGGGCAAGAAGTGATGATCCTTTCGGGTAGTAGGCGAGATGCAGCGGGGGTCCGGAAGGACCGAGAGCTAAATCGAACCTTAGTAATCTTGATATCAGTATACGTGATTACTCGAAAGAACGCGAATCGCGGCGGCAATAACCTTCTCACGGCTCCTGAAGGCCGCGATTATCGCTGACCGGCGCCAACAGAAAGCTGTACACTACTCTCGCGATGGCTGCCTCGATGACCAAGACAGAGCGTGTCCTCTCTGCGCTCCGCGGAGAGGACGTGGACCGCGTCCCGGTCTCCGCCTGGTGGCATGACTTCGAGCGTGAATGGTCAGCGCCGGCGTTGGCTGCTGCCACGCTGGAGGCCTATCGTAAGTATGACTGGGACTTCATCAAGGTGAACCCACGTGCCACGTATTACGCGGAGGACTGGGGCGCAAGGTACGTCATGGCGGCTGACGCCAACCGTCAGCCGCTGCTGCACGAGCCCGGCGTCAGTTCGCCGGAACAACTGCGGGACGTGCGGCCGCTAGACGTCACGGCAGGCGCCTATGCGGAGCAACTCGACGCGCTGCGGATCATCGCGCGAGAGATCAGCGGCGAGGCGCCGATAATCCAGACTGTCTTCTCTCCGTTGGCGGTGCTGAGCCGGATCACGGGATCGACGAAGTACACTCAGAAGCTCATGCGAGAGCATGCACATGAAGTGGCGATGGCGCTCCATGCCATATCTCAGACCCTGGTTGGCTACTCGAGTGCGTGCCTCAACGCCGGGGCAGCCGGCATTTTTTTCGCGACGGTCGAATGGGGTTCCGCGGACTTCATCACCATTGACGAATACGAATCGTTCTGCCGCCCATTCGATTTGCCGGTACTCGATGCAGTTGGGGAGGCGCCGTTCAACGTCTTCCATGTCTGTCGCGAGCGCAACCATCTCCCGCAGCTGATGGACTACCCCGTGGCGGCGTTCCACTGGGACGTTCACGGGGCAGGTAACCCATCGCTTACGGGGACAGCTTCACACACCGATAAGGCGGTAATGGGCGGGGTTTCGCATAACCGGACGATGGCTGAACCGGCGCCCGCCGAGGTGGCAAAGCAGGCCGAGCGGGCGATAGTTGAGACCGGCGGCAAGCGCTTCCTGCTTGCTCCGGGATGTTCGATCGAGCCGACAACGCCCGAGGTGAACCTGCGAACGCTGGCGCAGGCGGCGCGGCGGCCCACCCCCAGGGCGGGCCGGTGAGTGAGTACCTCGCCCGGCGCGAGCTCTCCCGGGTGGCGCCGGGGCGGCCCGCGGCCGTCACGATCGGCGTATTCGACGGCGTCCACCGAGGCCACGAGCACCTTGTACGAAGGCTGATGGACGCGGCCCGTCGCCAAGGGCTTGCCGCGGTGGCGATCACGTTCAACCCGCATCCGCGGTCGGTCATCCGGCCGGGCACGGCGGTCACCTACCTCAGCTCGCTGGAGGAGCGGGTAGAGCAGCTGCAGGCGCTGGGGCTCGACGCTGTGACGGTGCTGCCGTTCACGTCCGAGCTGGCCCAGCTCTCTGCCCAGGACTTCCTGGCCATGCTGGTGGACGAGTTGCAGATGAAGTGCCTGGTTGTTGGGCCAGACTTCGCGTTGGGCCGGAACCGCGCCGGCACAATCGGCGTCATGCGACAGGCCGGAGAGGAGCTGGGATTTCGGGTGGAGGTAACGGAGTTGCTGGCAGAGGAAGGCGAGAAGGTGGGCTCCAGCTCGGTCCGGCAGGCACTGTCGGAGGGTGATGTCGAGCGAGTGGGCCGGCTGCTGGGGCGGCCGTTTTCGCTGCGCGGTCCCGTTGTGAGGGGCGACCAGCGCGGCCGCACGCTCGGCTTCCCGACAGCCAACATCGCCATCGGCCTTGATCGGGCGCTACCTGCCTACGGCGTCTACGTGACCCGTGCTTACCTGCGGGAAGCGGCGTACGAGTCGTGTACGAACATTGGCATTCGACCGACGTTCAACGTGGAGCCGCGGCCGACGGTTGAGGCGTTCATCATGGACTTTGACGCGGACATCTACGGGCAGGAGCTGCGTATCGAGCTGTTGCACCGTCTCCGCGGCGAGCTACGCTTCGAAGGCGCGGAGGCGCTTGTTGACGCGATGCACCGCGATATCCGAGACGCGCGGGAGTGGTTCCGCACACGTGGCTGAGTCAGCGCGTGTGCCGTCCGATGACGAGCTGCGCCGGCTGACGCGCCGCGCCGTCGCCGAGATAATCCCTGAAGAGCAGTTCATCAAGGCGCTGAAGTCCGGGACTCCTCTGCGGTTGAAGATGGGGTTCGACCCCAGCGCGCCGGACCTGACGCTGGGACACGCAGTCGGTCTGCGGAAGCTCCGCCAGTTGCAGGACCTGGGCCACACCGTCGTCGTCATCGTCGGGGACTGGACGGCCCGAATCGGCGACCCGTCCGGCCAGTCGAAGACGCGGCCGATGCTCACAGTCGATCAGGTGAACGCCAACGCCGAGACATACCTGCGGCAGTTCTTCAAGATCGTCGACCGCGAACGGACGGAGATCCGGCGGCAGAGCGAGTGGTTCGACGCGTTTACGCTGACGACAGTGGTGCACTTGACCGCGAAGTTCACGGTAGCCCAGATGCTGGAACGGGAAGACTTTGCCCAGCGATTCAACTCCCAGAAGCCCGTCGGCGTCCACGAACTGCTGTACCCCCTTCTCCAGGCATACGACTCGGTCGCCGTGGAGGCGGATGTGGAGTTCGGTGGAACAGACCAGAAGTTCAACCTGCACGTGGGCCGCGAACTTCAGCCGGAGTACGACCTGCCGCCGCAGGCGATCTTCCTGGTGCCCCTGCTTGTCGGGCTTGACGGCAATATCAAGATGAGCAAGTCGCTCGGCAATTACGTGGCGCTGGACGACCCGCCGGGCGAGATGTACGGCAAGCTGATGTCGATACCGGACACGCTCGTGGCCGACTACTTCGAGCTGCTGACCGACATTCCGGACGAGGAGGTCGCCTACATTCGCAGTTCCATCGAGAAGAAGTCGCAAAACCCGATGGAGCATAAGCTTCGGCTGGCGCGTGAGATCGTGGCCCAGTTCCACGGCGCGCCGGCTGCCGAGGAGGCGAACGCAGAATTCGGGCGGGTATTCCGCGCCGGCGAACAGCCGGAGGAAGTGCCTGAGTACGGGATCAGGTTCGAGGGCGACGTGACGACAGTCGACGTCGTTGACGTGCTCGCAGCGTCGACGGCTGCCCCAAGCCGGACGGAGGCTCGTCGCCTGTTGCAACAGGGCGCGGTTGAGGCGGATGGCTCGCGTGTCACCGATGTGCGCTGGCCGGTGCGGCGTGGGACGATCCTTCGCGTCGGCAAGCACCGATTTCTACGAATTGTGGACACCGCGGAGGGGGGCTGAGAATGGCCGAACTTCCAAAAGACCTGGCGTCGGCAGTGAGTGAGCAGGCAGCAGCGCGTGTGGCGATGAACATTCAGGGCTACTCGAGGTACCTTACGCCCGCCGCGATCGATGCGCTGCGGGCCTCGTTCCCCGGTGTGCCGCCGCGGGTCTCGCGATTCGAGATCGGAACCACGGAGGACGGCGGCTCAGAGTATGTCGTTGACGTGCGCTACTTCGTGCGCGACGACCCGTTCATCGTCCGCAGCCGCTGGCGCAAGGAAGAGGCTGGATGGATGGTGGCGCACGCCGAACGATTGTGGGAAGAGGGTGAGGCGCGACCGGGGCTCCTCTCGCGGCTGGCGGGTTCGGTCCTGCGCTCCCTCGCCCGACTAAGGCGCCGCTGAGCCGGGTCCGGCGCCCTTGTCGCCCTTGAACCGCGCCACGAGGCCCCAGGCCGCGGGCAGCGTCAGCGAGGCGAGGAACAGCTTCATCATGTCGCCCACGATGAAGGGGTACAGACCTCCCTTCAACGCCTTGTCCCAGGTACCACCACCAACAATGAACTCGCCGAGTGGTTTGTCCGCTCCAGGCGGCACCCAATCCGTGCCAACCAGGTAGGCGAGCCAAAGAATGCCGGGAACGTAAAGCACCGCGTTTCCTAGGAACATACCGAAGTGGACCCACACCCTGCGGTCCCATTGCCGCTCGCAGAGGAATCCCACCAGCCCCGCGGCCAAGATGAAGCCGACGATGTAGCCACCGCTCGAGAGATCCCAAACCAACTCCTTCGTGCCACTCCATGGAAGGATAAAATGCATGTCCCACTCGCCCGAAACCACACCAGAAGCCGGGCCGGGGGCAAAGGCAGAGAAGACAAACATCCCCATCAACATGTAGATGAGAATGGACCCGGCGCCGCGCCAGGCGCCAAGGGCGCCGCCGGTGACGAGCACGGCGAAGGTCTGGCCGGTTATCGGCACGGTCGTCCACGGGGTGCGGATGGCGATCTGCGCGCAAAGCGCCACGAAGAGGGCGAATCCCGTCATCAGCGCGAAGTCGCGGGCGAGAGCGGCTATCTTGCTGTCGGTCTGAATGCGCGGGAACACCGCGTCCGCAAGTGTCAAGGCCTCGGTGCGCTGCAAGGCATCCTCCCCAAAAGTGAAGTGTTGTGAGCGAACAACGTCCCTAAATCCTACCGTCTGCCGTGGGCCTGCGGCAACGGGGACGGCCTCGCCATCAAGGTTCTCTGCCTGATTTGATGCAGAAAGAGGCGACCCCTACGATGGGTGGGGAGGGTCGCCCTTGTCTTTGCGCTTGCCCATTACACTGATCGTCGCCGCTTGCTGCCTCGTCGCGGCGACCGCCTGCGGCGGCGGGGAAGACGGAGAGGAGGCTACGCTGTCACCATCGGCGTCCCCGTCGCCGGCGCCGACCATTGCGCCGGGGGTGACGCCGGGTCCCGGCGTCACGGAAACGGAGATCAGGCTAGGGATGACGAACGACCTCGCCGGGGTGGGCGAGACGCCGTATGGGGTGGTCAGCGTGGCGCTTGAGGCGTACTTCGCAAAGCTGAACCGAGAGGACGGGGGCGTCTGCGGCCGCGACCTGGCGCTGATCACAAAGGATGACCAGTACAACCCGGAGCAGGCGCTGGTGAAGACGAAGGAACTCGTTGAGCAAGACGGGGTGTTGGCGGTCATCGGTGCGCTGGGGACGGCGGCGCACCTGGGGGTCGCCGACTACCTGAACGACCCTAACGCCGATGGCGACAAATCAGATGGGGTGCCCGACCTTTTCGTCTCGACAGGCTATTCAGGCTGGGGAGACGTGGCGCGCTGGCCCTGGACTATCGGCTTCATTCCGGACTACCAGTCGGACGCCGCTGTGCTTGCGCGCCATGTCGACGAAAACCTCGCCGGCAAGAAAGTGGGGATTCTGTACCAGGATGACGAGTTCGGAGGGGATTACGACGCCGCGCTGAACGCGCACCTGGCCGATCCGGCACTGGTAGTGTCAGACCAGCCGTACGACCCCGCAGCGCCGGAGGCGGGTCCGTTCATCGCAAACTTCATCGAAGCGGGGGCCGAGGTTGTTGTGCTCGCGACCACGCCGGAGGTGTCTGCGCTGGCGATCGCGGCCGCCCATGCGCAGGGCTACTTCCCGCAGTTTGTCCTCAGCTATGTGAACTCACAAACTCAGCTCGCAATTCTAATCGGCGGTGGTACGGGACCCGACCAGCTCGCAGCGGGTTTTCGCGAACTGGCCGGCGCCGTTTCCACGAACTATCTGCTGAGCGCGATCGAGGATGAAGAAGAGCCGGCGCTGCTGGAGCACACTCGCATCATGGAGACGTTCAACGGTCCTCCAGTGAGCACGCTCACCGTCTACGCTCAATCTCTTGCGGAGACGGTGGTAGAGGCCCTCGGCCGGACCTGCCATAAGCCCAACCGGGTCGGCTTGCTAGAGGCCGCGCACTCCATCCGCGAGTTCCGTCCAACGTTGCTCTGGCCCGGAATCGACGTGAATTTAGGTCCGGAAGACCATAGATCTATTCAGGCGATGCAGGTGGTGACGTTTGCAGAGGACGGGACGCTGACCGAGCTTGGCGAGCCTGTGTCTGTGGAATAAACCCTGTTACGGAAGAGGAGGAGTCATCGTATGACGCAAGAATCCGGCATCGACGGCATCGTGCACCGGCATGGCAAGGCGATCGTAACCATGGATATCCCGCAGATCATGAACGACCTGACACCGGAGTCGATGGCGAAGCTACAGTCGGCGGCGGGAGGGGGCACGGCCATCCAGGTGAACTCGTACGAGGTACTTGGATACACAACAGAGGGTGCCGACTACCTGTACGACGTGAAGTACGTTGGGCCGGAGTCGTTTACCGTGCGGGCTCGGTGGTCTCAGGTTGGGCCGGAGTGGAAGGTGGTGGACGCGGATATCATCGCACGGGGGTAGTCTCCTTGCCGGGGTGTATAATCGCCGCACCCTAGGTTGCACAACAAAGTAAAGGCAGGCCCCGCATGGCTGAGCTGGCTAAACGTATGAGCTCGGCGGACGCCTGGTTTCTCTACTTCGAGAAACCCCAGGCGCCGCTGCACATAGGATCGCTTGGTATCTTCGATGGCGATATCGCTGTGGAGGCGACAATCGAGGGTGTTGCCGAGCGGCTGCACCTGATTCCGCGTTACCGGCAGCGCGCGGTTTTCCCGCCGCTATTCTCGGGCCACCCGACATGGGAGGACGACCCCAGGTTCTCCCTGGACAGGCACATCCGCGAAGCAGCACTCCCCGCTCCCGGAACCGATGAACAGCTCCTGGACTTGTGCTCCGCCATATTCGAGGAACCGCTGCCCCGTGACCGGCCGCTCTGGGACATTATCGTTGTACGGGGGCTGCAAGGAGGGCGGACTGCATACGTGAGCCGCGTCCACCACTGCCTGGTTGACGGGGTGTCAGGAATCGAACTGTTGATGGCTTTGCTGGACCTTACGCCGAACCCGCCTCCTCCGGCACCGCCCACGAAGGAGTGGGCACCGGAGCCTTACCCCAGTCCTCTCGATTCCTGGGCGGATGGCATGCTCGATAGCCTCAACCGCGGAGTGCAGGCGCTGAGAGGCGCGCGGCAGCAGGCGCTCGATCCGTGGGGCTCGTTTCGTCGCATGTCCGACTTTGCGCGGTCACTGGCGGGCGTTCTCCCCTCGACCGTTCGCCTGCCCTCGCCGACGATCTGGAACCGTCCGTTGACCCGCCGCCGGCGCTTCGTTTTCAACACGATTTCGTTCCAGGAGGTACGCGCTATCCGCGCCGCCCTGGGTGGGACGGTGAACGATGTCGCGTTGACCGTGCTTGGCGGAGCGCTCGGCCGCTATCTCGACGAGCATGGTGTCGGGACGAGGGGAAGGAAGTTACGCCTCATGACGCCGGTCAGCGTGCGCGCTGAGAGTGAGCGCGGCGACATGGGGAACCGTGTATCGATGATGCTGCCCGAGGTCCCGGTGGGGATCGAGGACGTTGTGGAGCGTCTCGCAGCGGTAAGGTCTGAGATGGGCCGAATGAAGTCCGCCGAGCAAGGGCGCTTCTTCGATGACGTCCTGCGCCTGGCTGAGAATGCGCCGGCGGCGTTCCATGCGTTAGCCGGGATGGGTGGGATCCCACCCGGGCTGATCAATCTTGTCTGTACTAACGTGCCGGGCCCGCTGATCCCGCTTTACGGCGCTGGACAGCGGATGTTGGCTATGTATCCGCTGCTGCCGCTGGCCGGCGACCTGGGCCTGGGCGTGGCGATCACCAGCTATGACAAGAGTCTCTACTTCGGTCTTGCTTGCGATCCAACGATCGTGCCGGACGTGGAACGGGTCAGCGAATTGCTGGACGAGGAGTTTGTGAAGCTCCGTGATGCCGCAGGGGTTCCGGCGAGTGACCTGCCGGATATTGGGGTGGCGTGGGGACCGGCCCAGGCAGCCACAAGCGCCGCCGCCAGTTGAGCTTTCTTACCGCAGGGCCGTAGACATCTCCCGGTACACGTCACGGTTGGCGGCCAGGCCAATGTGCGAACCGGTGACTTCAATGTTGATCGCGCCGGGCATGTGGCAGGACCAGGCCGGGACGATCGGGTCCTCACTGCTATAGATCGAAATCACAATGGTGCCGGGATCCAGCGGTCGGACGAGGTCCTGAGGGAACGGGCAACCGCAGAAGGGCGCTTCACATTCCGGGTCGAGCAGGCGTCGGGCGAGCGTCCCCGCGGCCGTCACACCCGAATGAGCGGGGGACTTCCAGCCGGCGGCGCCGCCGAAGCTCGTAACCCTGGATATCGCCCCGACCGGCGATCCGAGGAGCACGAGGTGCGAGACCTCGCTGCCCAGACGGGAGGCGATGGCGCGGGCCAGGATGCCGCCGCGGCTGTGACCGATCAAAACGACGGCGCCGGGGACCGACTCCATGCGGCGATGGAGGTTGGACTCCACCTCCCGGGTCAGACGCTCCGGGCAGCCTGCGTTCACGGCGAGGGTAGACGGGACGGAGCGGTAGCCGATGCGGTTCAGCCAGACGCGGAGCGGCCTCAGGTACCAGTCGTTACCGAAGAGGCCGGGTAGCACAAGAACGAGACGTCCGTCTCCTCGGGGCAGGCCCGCGCCGTAGTACACGGGGTCTGCCAGCAGCTGAACAAATTCGCCCCAGGCTCGGGCCTCGCGGGCCAGGGAAGGAGCCGCGCTTTGCACCATAGCCTACGCCCGCGCGGCCTCGCGCTCCTTGATAGCCGTGTCGATTATCTTCTGGGCCATGTGGGCGGGCACCTCTTCATAGTGGGCGAAGGTCATCGCAAAGAAACCACGGCCCTGGGTGAGGGAGCGCATATCAGCGGCGTAGTGCTGGACCTCAGCGAGTGGCGCCTGGGTATCGATGGTCGTCATCGCGCCCTCAGGGGTCATGCCCAACACCCGGGCGCGTTTGCCGTTGAGGTCACTGATCACGTCACCGGTGTTCGCCTCCGGAACCGTTATCTGCAGATTCATGATCGGCTCAAGGAGGATCGGCTGCGCCTTCTCGCAGCTCTGTTTGAGCGCCATCGAGGCGGCGATCTTGAAAGCGATGTCGGAGGAGTCGACCGGGTGCTCTTTGCCGTCGAAGAGAGTGACTCGAACGTCCATCATCGGGAAGTGCGCCAGGATGCCTTCATGCGACCCTTCCATCACGCCCTTCTCCACGGAGCCGATGTACTGCTTCGGGACGACGCCGCCGACGATCTTGTCGACGAATTCGACGCCGGTACCACGAGGCAAAGGCTCAACTTCCAGTGCAACCCGGGCGAACTGCCCATGACCCCCGGTCTGTTTCTTGTGCGTGTATTCCGCCTGTGACTTCGCCTTGACCGACTCCCGATAAGGCACCTTCGGGGTGTGGGTCTCTAGCTCTACACCAAACTTGCGCTTAATCTTCTCGATGGCGACGTCAACGTGCGAGTCGCCAAGTCCCGAGATGATCATCTCGCCGGTGCCGGGGTTACGTTCGAGGCGCAGGCTGGGGTCTTCCTCAACGATACGTTGGAGGGCGGTGCCCATCTTGTCGAGGTCCGCCTTGGTCTTTGGCGAGACGGCGGCGCTGGATGACGGGCTGGGGAACGAGATGGCGGGCAGGGTCATCGCCGCCTCTTTCGTGCAGAGGGTATCACCGGTGTGCGTTTCCGCCAGCTTGGCGACAGCGCCGATGTCTCCGGCGACGACCTGGCTGACAGGCTCTTGCGCCTTGCCGCTGATCCGGTAGACCTGACCGATGCGCTCATCCGCCTGCTGGTTAGCGTTCCAGGCGTGGGAGTCGCCTCTAAGCGCGCCGGCGAAAACCTTGAAGTAGGTCAGCCGTCCAACGTAAGGGTCGGCGCTCGTCTTGAAGACCAGGGCCGCGAGCGGCTGCGACGGGTCGGCTGCCAGCTCCCTGCCGTCTAGCTTCAGAGGAACGTCGGCGGGTGACGGGAGCAGTGCGCAGATAGAATCCAGGAGCCGCCGCACGCCGATCGCCTTCGTGGCGGACGCTGCGAGCACCGGCACCAGCACTCCGGTGCGAATTCCCGCTCGAACGCCGGCGGCGAGCTCGTCGGCATTCAACTCCTCGCCCTCGAGGTACTTGGTAATAAGGGCGTCGTCAGTCTCGGCGGCGATTTCGACTAGTTTCTCGCGCAGTGACTCGGCCTGGGCGGCCAGGTCTCCGGGGATATCAGCCTCTTCGCCCTTCGCACCAACGTAGGCCTTCATAGTCAGAAGATCAACGACTCCCTGGAATGACTGTTGCGAGCCGATGGGTAGCTGGACGGCCACGCACTTGCCGCCCCAGAGGTTCTGGGCCTGGGTCAAGCAAGACATGAAATCCGCGTTTTCTCGGTCCATGCGGTTAACCAGGATCGCCCGCGGCAGGCTCAGCTCATCTGCAAAACGCCAGGCAAACTCCGTGCCTACCTGGACGCCGGACGCGGCGTCCAGCGTGATCAGTGCCGACTCCACGGCGCGGAGGGCGCACTTCACTTCACCCATGAAGTCCATATATCCCGGCGTATCGACCAGGTTCACCTTATGGCCGGACCACTCAAGGGGCAGGAGAGAGAGGTTCAGGCTGAACTGCCGCTTGTGCTCGTCGGGGTCCCAGTCACTGACGGTGGTCCCGTCCTCGACCTTACCCAGCCTGCTGGCCGCTCCGGCCGCGAAAAGCAGAGCTTCGCCAAGAGACGTCTTGCCCGAGCCGCCGTGCCCGGCGAGCGCGACGTTGCGGATGTTTTCGGCGGGGTAATCTTTCATGAAATGCTACCTCTCTGGCTTCGCTGGTATGTGAGATTCTATGGTACCGATGAGAGGCCGTAAGAGGAAGAAGAACTCTCTTACCGAGATTCGCCTTGACAGCGGCGGGCCAGCCGCATAACTTGTGCTGCATCGGTGGTGGCCGGGGCCGGTTCACCGCGCAAACTGATTCCCAGTTCAGCTAGGAGGATATATGGCCTGGCAGATCTCCGGTCGTTACGCTGAGACTTGCAACTGCGACTACTTGTGCCCGTGTCCACTCACGGGGATGACGAAGACGACTCACGGATACTGTGTCTTCGCGATGGGCCTGCAGATAGAGCGTGGCGAGTTCGAAGGGCTGGCCCTGGACGGCCGCAGCTTCGTCATCGTCGCTCGAACTCCGGGAAACATGAACGAAGGGAACTGGAAGGTCGGGCTGATCGTGGATGACCAGGCGGACGCGCGCCAGGTGGAGGTGATCACGGCGATCGCGAGCGGTCAGGCCGGCGGCCCGATGGCGAACATCGCGCCGCTGATCGGCGAGTTTCTCGGTGTCGAGCAGCAGGCCATATCGATCGAAGGTTCGGGAGGCAACTGGTCCGTGAAGGCGGGAAACGCGGTGGACCAGGCGCTTGAAGGGACGTATGGCCTGGGCGGGGAAGCGCTGCACCTGGATAACACAGGCCACCCGGTGAACAACCGGCTGGCGCTGGCGACCGCGAAGCGAAGCCACCTGCACGCCTTCGGGATCGATTGGGACCAGGAGGACGGGCGAAACAACGGTCACTACGCGCCGTTTGACTGGCGAGGATAGCAAGCGAAGTTCCAGAGAAGGAGTGAACATGGCCTGGCAACTCAAAGGGAAGATCGTGGAGGCGTGCAGCTGCAAGATGTCTTGCCGGTGTCTGTTGGGGCCGGCGGAGCCCGACCAGGGTTGGTGTTCGGCGCTGCAGTCGGTCTCGATCGAGCAAGGGATCTCGAACGGCGTGGACCTGAGTGGCACGCGAGCGGCGATCGGCCTCCAGCTCCCCGGTGACTTCTTTGGCGGCGTCGAGCTAGCGCGCCTCTACCTGGATGATGCCGCCAGCCCGGACCAGCGCCGCGAGCTCGAGGCGATCTTCAAGGGCGAGAAGGGCGGCGTCTGGGAGGGCCTCAAGGATGCCATCGGGAAGTGGCTGCCAACGCAGGTAACTTCGGTCCGAATCGACACCGGTGAGTCCCCCTCGTTCTCAATCGGCGGCGTCGGCGCTACGAGCTTGACTCGCATGAAGACATCGGACGGCCGGCAAGCGACGATCAACAACGCTCCAGTCGCCGAAGCGTTCCAGATCGATGTCGTTGAGCTGGCTACCGCCGAGAAGTCGCGCTGGAAGGACCCGGACATGCGCGAGTGGGAGAACTGGGGCTTCGGGGCCGTTGAAGCCTTCAACTGGAGCGGCTAAGTAGCGAGGCGAAGAATGGCGGTGGACACACAGCCACAATCAGCGCCCCGTCTCGTGAACGGGGCCGTTCTACTGCGCTCTTTGCTGATAGCCGTGTTCGTCGGCACCATTCTGACGGCAATCAACCAGGGCAACATCATCCTGGATGGACATTTCCCGGAGTCGCTGTACTGGAAAATCCCACTGACCTACTGCGTCCCGTTTCTGGTTGCGACTGCAGGGGCGGTCCTTAACGCAAGAGACAATCCTCACCTCTGAGCTAGAAGGAAAACACCCATGACCACTGCGGTAAGACGTTACCCGCTCCCTCGCGAGAGGAACCTGATCCTGGGGTCGCTACTGGCGCTGGCAGCCGGGGCCTGGGGCCTCCTGATCTGGCAGTCGGCCGTCATGGACGACGAGATGAGCCTGACGATGGGGATGGGGGCGCCGCTGTTCGTCGCCCTCTGGATCGCGATGATGGTGGCGATCATGTTCCCAACGGCGGCGCCGATGATCTTGATGTTCAACAAGATCCACTCGGAGCGGAAGGCGCGTGGGCAGTCATTTGTCCCCACGTGGGTCTTCGTTGCGTCGTACCTTCTCGTGTGGTCGCTGACCGGAGTCGCAGCCTACGGCCTCGCAGTGGCGGGTGACGAGCTTGCGGACCAGTCGATGTGGCTTATGGACAACGCCGCCCGGATGGGCGGCATCGTCTTGATCGGTGCGGGCCTCTATCAGCTCTCTCCGCTCAAGGACCTCTGTCTCGGCAAGTGCCGTAGCCCGATGAGCTTCATTTTGACGGCGGCGCCGATGATCTTGAT
>Ga0209751_10003195_pt1 | contig 15978 bp, 15 predicted proteins | sample RifCSP13_1_FD_184019 | JGI IMG/M metagenome (GOLD analysis project Ga0209751, IMG submission 184019) | Soil microbial communities from Rifle, Colorado - Rifle CSP2_sed 13_1 (SPAdes) (version 2) | ecosystem: Environmental > Terrestrial > Deep subsurface > Rock core/Sediment | place: Rifle... | reverse complement strand
CCTCCCCCGCCACCTGCACATTCCACCTAGCACCTGGCGTTTCGACCCGACGGGGGAGGCAGCCCTTGATGCCCTGGACCGGGCGCTGGAGGAGGCGGGACCCGGGAACGTGTCGGCCTTCTTCGGCGAAGCCATCAGCGGCGCTGCCCTACCCGCCTACACCCCGCCCCGACGCTTCTGGGAGGGCCTGGCCGAACGGCGTGAACGCCATGGATTCCTCGTTTGCTTCGACGAGGTGGTCACCGGCTTAGGCCGCACCGGGAGCTGGTTCGCGGGTGCCGAGACGGCGTGCGTCCCCGACATCATCGCCGTCGCCAAGGGACTCGGGGCGGGGTACACGGCGATCGGGGCGGTGCTGGTCCGCCGGCACATCTACGAGACGATCGCCCGCGGCTCGCGCCGGTTCACCCTTGGGCACACCTGGGATGGGGCGCCACTCGCCTGTGCGGTCGGGCTGGCGGTGCTGGAAGTTCTACGCTCGGAGCGGCTGGTGGAGCGAGTCCGAGAACGAGGGCCGAGCCTGCGAGATGAGCTGGCGAATGCTCTCGCCGGCATCCCCCTCGTCCGGGAGGTACGGGGCCATGGCTATCTGCTCGGAGTGGAGTACGTGGATCCCCGCGACGGACGCTCGTTCCTCCCTCCGGAGCTGAAGGTGGCCGGCCGGATCGATTCCGTCGCTTTCGAGCGGGGCCTCATCACCCTGTCCACCCAGCCGACCCGCGACGGCTACGCGGGCGACCAAACGCTCTTCGCACCGCCCTTCACCACCACCGACGACGAGCTGGCGGAGATGGTGTCTCGGTTGGCCGCCACCGTCCGCCAGGTCGCCGAGGAGGTGGAGGCGCAACTACACACCCACCAGGCATTATCGCCTTCAGTCAGCGGAGCGTCGCTGTGAGCCAGATGGATCGCCTGCGGGCACTGATTCTCCAGCACGAAGACTCCACCCCCCCGGGGCTCATCAGCGAGTGGCTCGGCGAGCACGGGGCCGTCGTCGATACCTTCCGAATCGACCTCGAGGATCGTGAGGTCGATCCCATCGACTACGACCTCATCGTTTCACTCGGCTCCGAGTTCGCCGCCTTCGACGATACCAAGCCGTTTGTGGCCCGCGAGGCAGCGCTCATGCGGCGGGCTGTCGATGCCGACGTCTCGGTGCTGGGCCTCTGCTTCGGCGGGCAGCTTCTCGCCCGCGTGTTGGGGGGGAAGGTGTTTCGGGCGGAGAAATCCGAGATCGGTTGGCTCTCGGTGAAAAGCCGCGATCCCGTGCTGGTGCCCGATGGACCATGGTTCCAGTGGCACTTCGACACATTCACGGTGCCACCGGGCGCGCAGGTGATCGCCGAGTCCGATGTCGGTCCGGCGGCCTTCGTCGCCGGACGAAGCCTGGGAGTCCAGTTCCACCCCGAGGTGACCACCGAGATCATGGAGGAGTGGGTACGGGTCTACCGCCACGAGCTCGACGCCGATGGCGTCCCTCCCGACGATCTCCTCGAAGAGACGAAGCGGCGCGCCAGCGAGAGCCGACGGCTGTCGTGGCAGATGCTGGAGCATTTCCTGCACGACATCGCCCGGCTCGGCTCCCCCGACGGCGGTCGGGCCTCGGCCGAGCACACCGAGTGAAGGTGGAGGAGCCCGCCATGCAGGGAACCATCCGATCCGACGACTCCTACGTCTTCCCTCGCTTTCTCGACCTCGCCTACCCGAACATCGAACGAGGCGACGGGGTCTGGCTCACCACCACCGACGGCCGGCGCATCCTGGACGCCTGCTCGGGCGGCGCCATGGTCACTTGTCTGGGGCACGGTGTGCCCGAGGTGGTGGCGGCCGCCGCCGCCCAAGCCGAGCGGATCACCTACTTCTACAACCATCACTTCACCAGCGAACCACAAGAGCGTCTGGCCGACCGGCTGATCGAGGTAGCGGTGCCAGAGATGGCGCGGGTGCGTTTCGTGTCGGGCGGCTCCGAGGCCGTGGAGACGGCCCTCCAGCTTGCCCGGCTCTACCACGCCGAGCGGGGCGAGACCGAGCGCTGGCGGGTGATCTCGCCGGCCCAGTCCTACCACGGCTCCACCATGGGAACCCTCGCCCTGAACGGGCGGAGGACGATCCAGGAGCCATACGCCCCCTATCTGTCCTCCCACCTCCACCTGGCGCCTTCAACGTGGCGTTTCGATCCGAGTGGAGAGGCGGCGCTTGAGGAGCTGGATCGGCGCCTTGAAGAAGCTGGGCCGAGGACCGTCGCCGCCTTCTTCTGCGAACCGGTGAGCGCCGCCGCCCTGCCCGCCTACTCGCCTCCGGATCGTTTCTGGCAGGGTCTGGCCAAGCGCCGAGAGGAGCACGGTTTCCTGATCTGCTTCGACGAGGTGGTGACCGGAATGGGTCGGGTGGGAAGCTGGCTGGCAGCCCATCAGCTCCCAATCGAGCCCGACATCGTCGCAGTCGGCAAGGGGCTCGGCGCCGGGTTCGCACCGCTCGGGGCGGTGCTGTGCCGACAGCAGGTGTTCGACGCCATCGATCAGGGCTCGCGGGAGTTCGACCTCGGGCACACTTGGGATGGCGCCCCACTCTCTACCGCCGTCGGACTCGCCGTCCTCGACTTCATGGTCGAGCGGGGGCTCGTGGACCACGTCCACGAACGGGGACCGAGCCTTCGCCAGGAGTTGGAGGCTGCGCTCGATGGATCGGAGATCGTGCGGGAGATTCGAGGCAGGGGGTTCCTCCTCGGGGTGGAGTTCGTCGACCCCCGCGACAGCGAGTCGTTCCTCCCCATCGATCTCGACGCCGCGGCGCTGATCGACGACACCGCCTTCGAGCACGGTCTGCTGGTCACCTCGACCCACCCGCAGGCCGACGGGTTCGCTGGCGACCAGACCCTTCTCGCTCCAGCGTACGTGAGCAGCGACGAGGAGTTGACCGAGATGATCGGGCGCTTCAAGTCCACGATCGAGGAGGTGGAGCGGGTGATCAAGAGCTCCCTCACTGCGGCGGGCAGACCGTGAGTGACCCGATGACGAAGCTGCCCCTTCGCCCATGACGGCGTCCACCGAGGAGTTGGTGCTGCTCGCCATTCCCGACGTCAATGGCTCCCTCCGGGGGAAGGCGCTCCGCCCCGAGGCCTTCGAGACGGCTCTGCGACACGGCACCGTCATGACGGATCTCATCCTCGGCCTCGACCCGGTGGACGTGCCGATCTCCGACTACGAGCGCTTCGGCATCCGAACGGGGGCCGCCGACCTGATCGTGCGCCCGGACCCCGACACCCTCCACGACCTGAGCTGGCAGCCGGGCTGGCGGATCTGCCTGGCCACACCGAGCTGGCCCGACGGCTCTCCCTGCGAGTTCGCCCCGCGGGAGGTTTTCCGGGGCGCGCTCGGGGACATGGCCGGCCTCGGCTACGAGGTGACATCGGCCATCGAGTACGAGATCCGGATCTGGGACCAGCAGGGAAATCCGATGTCGAGCGGCATCAGCTACAGCCTGACCGAGCTCGGTCAATTCGAGCGGTTCGTGGCCTCGCTCGTCCGGGCATTCGACGGGCTCGGGGTCAAGCTCGACGCCGTGCACACCGAGGCCGCTCCCGGGCTACTCGAGCTCAACCTGGGAGCCCGTCGTGGGCTCCACGCGGCCGACGACGCGGTCCTCGTGAAGTTCGCCGTCAAGCAGGTGGCCGCCTCGATGGGCCTGCGCGCCAGCTTCCTGGCCAAGACCGTGCCCGGCGAAGAGGGATCGAGCGGCCACATCCACATGTCATGCTGGCAGGGAACGGAGAACGCTTTCGCCGCCCCTCACCCGGCCGACCCTTTGCCTCCGGTGTTCTCCGCCGCTGTGGCCGGGGTGCTCGAACATCTTCCGGCCGCATCGCTGCTGCTGAACCCGACGATCAACTCATACAAGCGCCTGGTCCCGGGCTTCTTCGCTCCGATCAACGTCGGCTGGGGCTATGAGAACCGCTCCTGTGCGGTGCGCGCAATCCGCTCAGCCCGCCCGGAACTATCGCGGTTCGAGTGCCGGCGGCCCGGCGCCGACGCCAATCCCTACCTGGCTCTGGCCGCAATCGCCGCCTCAGCCGCCGATGGGATCAAGAGGTCGGCCACTCCGCCCCCCCCTGTCGAAGGGGACGCCTATGCACGAGCTGACCTGCCGGAGCTCCCAGGCTCCCTCGAAGCGGCGCTGCAAGCGTTCGAGGAAGACTCGGCGCTGCAAGACGCCCTCGGAAAGCGCTTCAGCGAGTACTACGTGACGTCCCGCGCCTGGGAGCTCAAGGCCTGGCGCGAGACGGTGACCGACTGGGAGCGCGAACGTTACGAGCGGGCGGTGTAGCCACCCGACCTTCGGCGCGCTCTACGGTTCCGCCATGCGCATCGATGACAAGTGGCTCGACCTGTTCACAGGTACCGCCTTCGCCCACCTCACGACCCTCATGCCCGACGGCCGCCCTCAGGCCACTCCGGTCTGGATCAACCTGGCCGACGACGGCGAGGGTGGGCACTACCTGGTCGTCAACTCCCGGCAGGGACGGGTGAAGAACCGCAACATGGCTCGCGACCCTCGGGTAGCCGTCTCGATCCAGGAGCCGAATAGGCCCTACCGGTACGTGAGCGTGATGGGAAGGGTGGTCCGGATCACCACCGAGGGCGGTGCTGAGGATATCGAGGCGCTCTCCCGCCGCTACCTCGACCGGCCCTACCCCTGGTGGCACGCGGGCGAGGTGCGCGAGATCTTCTTCATCCAGCCCGACCGGGTCTTCGGCGACGACTTCTAAGGGCCGCGCATCTTTTCTGGGTGCCCGGCAGGGATCGAACCTACCGACCAGGCAGCCAGGGCCGGAAACACAGATGGCACTGTCAGCCACCGTCTCTGCAACTAACCGCTCCCAAGAGCACACAGATCAATCAGGCACCTCGAGTGCGCGAATCGTCCCTGGTGGTCGCCACCCAGCGTGAGGGTTATGAAGAAGCGAGGGCTCTAGTCCCAGCCGGGTGTTTCCTTACGCCGCTTCGCTCTCCAACACTCCCACCTGTCGCAGGAGGCGAGCCTCGTCGAAGCTACCCCAGAACTCGACCATCTTCCCATCGTCGAAACGGGCGATCCCGACTTCATGCGTCTCGACGGTTCGCCCTGTAGGGAGCATGCCAAATAGGTCGCCGGTGTGGGTGCCCCGCACGGTCTTCTGATGGGCCACCAGGTTGCCCTCTTCAAAGATCACGTCGATGGTCCATTCTGGTCCGGGATGCCGGCGAGAAAGCCCGAGAACCACTCTCGAAAGCCTTCCACCGTGCCCGGGGTGCCTGCGGGGAGTGGGTGATCCCTTTGTCACGGATGGCGAGAAGCTCTCGGATATCGCGAAGTTTCAGCCCGAGGCGCTGCGCTCCACGGATGAAACGGAGGCGCTCGACATCCTCCTCGCCGTAAGAGCAGTACCCGTTGGAACTACGGTCGGACAAGGGCAGCAGACCGACCCGCTCGTAATAGCGGATCGTGTCAGGCCGGACCCCGACTTCCGACGCCACTTGGGAGATAGTTGCAACCATGTGAGGAGCGTAAACCATGAACCATGGTCCAATGTCAAGCCCTCTCGGTCGAGGCCTGGATTCAAACTGACCCGCTACCCCCAGGCGGCGCGGTCCGGCTGAAGGTGTAGTGTCGGCGTTTGCCACGACGCGACAGAGGGAGAGGATATGGAGAGTCCAGCAGACTGGTCCTTCGGAACGACCATCCCGGCCAAGAACCTTGAGGCCACGAGGAAGTTCTACGAGGACGTCCTCAGGTGTGAGGTGGTGAGGGAGAGCCCAGCGGGAATCACGTACCGATCTGGGGACTCGTTCTTCGATCTTTACCCGACGCAATTTGCGGGCACTGCCCAGCACACCCTCGGCGGATTTCTTGTCGACGATGTTGAAGCTGCAGTGGCGGACCTTCGGGCCAGGGGTGTGCAGTTCGAGCAGTACGACATGCCTGGCCTCAAAACAGACGCCAACGGCATCGCCGAGTTGGAAGGAGAGAAGGGGGCTTGGTTTAAGGACCCTGAAGGCAACATATTGGCCGTCGGCCAACGCACAGCGATGGCGGGCTAGGAGCCTGCTAAGCCAAAAGCCACACGCACGCCGAATCGAACGGGCTGCATGCTATTGGGTTTGCCGAGATCCTAATTTGCACGCTGGGAAGCTTGGCAGCTCCGGAGTTGCAACCCATGGAGCTCATCTAAGGGTTTAGTGTCGTCCAATTCTCCGTAACCCGACTGGACGCCACCCCCGCAGTCCCGGACAACGACCCTCCGCAGTACCCGTACTCGGCCCGGCGAAAGCCCATCGGACGCGGCAGAATGGATCGTTGGTGTCGGCGTTCCAGCAGGAGGACTGATGGCAAGGAAGCAGGAGGCGCAGGAAGCACAGGTCTCTGAGGCACAGATTGCTGTTCACTGGCCCGAAGAGGACTACTACTACCCCCCAGCAAAGTTCATCGCCCAGGCGAACGCGGCCGACCCAGCAGTTTTCGAGCGATTCAGTGAGGAGCGGTTCCCCGAGTGCTTCAAGGAATACGCCGATCTGCTCAGCTGGGATGCTTATTGGCATACGACGTTGGACACCAGCAACCCGCCGTTCTGGAAGTGGTTTGTCGGCGGGCGACTGAACGCCTCTTACAACTGTGTCGATCGCCACCTAGCGACCAGCCGTAATAAGGCGGCTCTCATCTGGGTGCCCGAGCCGGAGACCGAAGACACCAAAGCGGTTACGTACCAGGAGCTCTACAAGCGGGTCAACGAGTTCGCCGCGGTTCTTCGCGACTTCTGCGGCGTGAAGGTCGGGGACCGGCTGACCTTTCACTTGCCGATGGTCCCCGAGCTACCCGTGTCCATGCTGGCCTGCGCTCGCCTTGGCGTCATTCACTCTGAGGTGTTCGGTGGGTTCAGCGGTGCAGCCTGCGGAGACCGGATCGCCGACTCGGGAAGCCACATCCTGGTGACGATCGACGGTTACTACCGCAACGGCATCCTGATCGACCACAAGGCCAAGGCCGATGAAGCGCTGGCTGCGGCCCGCGAACGGGGAATCGAGGTCGAAAAGGTGCTGGTCTGGCGGCGGCATCCCGGCGAGTACGCATCGAACAGCCCCATGGTCCCGGGGCGTGACTTCTTCGTCGACGAGGTCCTCCAGAACTACCACGGGAAAGTGGTCGAGCCGGTCTCGATGCCGGCCGAAGCCCCGCTGTTCCTCATGTACACGAGCGGCACCACGGCACGCCCCAAGGGATGCCAGCACAGCACCGGCGGCTATCTGGCCTACGTAGCCGGCACGTCGAAGTACTACCAGGACATCCATCCCGAGGACACCTATTGGTGCTTCGCCGATATCGGCTGGATCACCGGTCATTCCTACATCGTCTACGGACCACTGGCGCTGGGAACCACGAGCGTCATGTACGAGGGAGTGCCCACCTATCCGGACGCCGGCCGACCCTGGCGGATCGCTGAGCGGCTCGGGGTGAACATCTTCCATACCGCCCCCACCACAATCCGCATGCTGCGCAAGCTCGGTCCGGACGAACCAAAGAAGTACGACTACCACTTCAAGCACATGACCACCGTGGGCGAGCCGATCGAGCCCGATGTCTGGCGCTGGTACCACGATGTCGTCGGAAAGGGCGAAGCAGTGATCGTCGACACCTGGTGGCAGACCGAGAACGGTGGCTTCTTGGGTAGCACCCTGCCCGCCCTCAACCCGATGAAGCCCGGTAGCTGCGGCCCCGGGGTCCTCGGGATCTACCCCGTGATCTACGACGAGGAGCACAACGTGGTCGAGGCCGGAAGCGGCCGGGCTGGCAACATATGCATCCGCAACCCTTGGCCCGGCATCTTCCAGACGGTCTGGGGCCAGCCCGAGCGATTCGTGCAGATCTACTACGAGAAATATTGCCAGGACAAAAACAGCAAGGACTGGCGCGACTGGCCCTACTTGGCCGGGGACGGCGCGGTACAGGCGGCCGACGGTTATTTCCGGATCCTCGGCCGGATCGACGATGTGATCAACGTTGCCGGCCACCGGCTGGGGACCAAAGAGCTCGAGTCGGCAAGCATCACCGTCGAGGAGATCGCCGAAGCGGCGGCCGTCCCGGTGATGGACGAGCTTCGCGGCCGGGCCGTGGAGATGTACGTCTCGCTGAAGCCGGGGCTCACCCCCAGTAAGGACATTGAGGAGAAGGTGGCCAAAGCAATCGAGAAGCAGATCGGAAAGATCGCCCGACCGAAGAACGTCTGGATCGTCATGGACATGCCCAAGACCCGCTCGGGGAAGATCATGCGCCGGGTCATCGCAGGAATCTCCAACTTCGCCGAGGTCGGAGACACGACGACCCTGTCCAACCCCGAGGTCGTCGAGGACATCCGCCACCACGTCCAGAGTGAGAAGCTGGCCCGCGGCGAAGTTCCCCGCGAACTATCGGCGCAGGAAATGGAGGAGATCAAGGCGTTCGGTCGCGCCGAGTAGCCGGCTCAAACAACACTGGGAGACAGACTGCAAGCAGAGGCTGCGGAGAGCAATGGCTAACAACACATCTCACCCTGTGCCCAACCCCAGTGCCAACCATGGCTCGCGGCCGCGAGGCTGACGAGGAAGACGAGCGGGTGGCAGATCGAAAATGACGCAGCAGTACATAGCTGGTGAGTTGTCGCTATTACTGGGGCAGCTCCAAGCCGACATGACGAACGAGGCGTCGGTGGTGGGGGTTGCACACCTGCGTCGATGTGCCGAGACCGGGCCAGACTCGGCACTGGCCTCTGTTGCAGTGCGTGCCCTGGAAGTTGCCGACCGGGTGTGCTGGGACTCACTTACACGCGGAGACGGAGTGGCTTTCATCCGCCAGGCCGCGATCTGCTCTCGACTCTGGGAATTTGGCGTCTGCGCGGGTCTGCTCAAAGAGCGGTAGGTGCGCCAACGCCGACAAGGAACAGGAGCCGAGCCATGCCTGGGGTGGGCAGTTGGCTCGTCAGATTCGGCAGCCTGGGACGCGGCGTGGGGGTAGGGCAAATGATCGTCGCCGCACCCATCAGACCTATGAGTGCCCTGCTAGCTGAACCAATCGTCCAGGTGCCGAGGGTGGGTAGGACCCGCGGGGATTTAAGGCGACCACCAACCTCTGTGGGCCGATCGGTTTCTATGCCCGCCCCCCCGTCCGTGCACGGTTGACGGACCGTCGATCCCTGGTCCGTTCCTACGGAATCACTCGTGCTCGTGTTATCACGTACCCGGACGACAAGTGTCAACACGAGGCGACGATCCCGTCGGCTTTTCGGACCGGTTCTACGGCTCAGCGGCGGGATCGCGATAAGAGGTCCTATCTAGGCCTCCACTAAGCCTCGTGACAGCTCACAGACCCATCTCCCGCCGATGCAATCCTTTCAGCGATGAAAATCGGCGTCGCAAGTTTGTCAAGGGCCAACAGGATCTGCCCACGGGCGGTCAGTAGAACTGCCCGCTGGTGGCCATCTGAATTGCCCACTGATGGCCAGTAGAACTGCCCGGTCAGTTTGCCAGTGGCCTCACCCCCTTGCCTCGGGTGGCCTGGGTAAGGCGGATGGAGTCGCCCGCGGTGGTGAGGCCCAGATGGAAAGCGCTAATGGTCACAAGCATTTCGGAAAGTGCGGGCGGTGGGACTTGAACCCACATCGGGCTTGCGCCCACCAGATCCTAAGTCTGGCGCCTATGCCAATTCGGCTACACCCGCCTGGGTAACCTCGAACGCTGCATTGTGGGTCGCGCGGGATTTGAACCCGCAACCTTATCCTTAAGAGGGATCTGCTCGGCCAGTTGAGCTAGCGACCCGGCGGAATGGTACCAGTGCTTTCCCGAAGAGGTTCCCGGATTGCCTCAATCCATGCCATCACTCGGTTCCAATGATCGGATGACCGGCGCACCCTGACTCGGCAGACTCCGTGGGGGAGGAGGTTCTTGCGGTGTCCAGTCCCCCGCGGCTTAATGAACGTCTTTGTGAAACGAGCGGCTTCTAGGCCAACGGCTCGGCGCCAGTATGCGAACGCGGCCGGTTCATCATTGCCCTCGTGTAGATGGAGTGATAGGACGAAACCTGCCTCTGGACAGAGGTAACGACGAACCCATGTGATGAACAATCGGAGCGCGATCGGATCAGTGTTGACCAGCGAGAGGTCGTTCGTGGTCTTGGCGCCCTCGGCCCAATAGAGGACGGTTCCGGCCACCCACAGCGGCTCTTTGAGAAGCTGGGCAGCCTCCGATCGAGCTTTGTCGCAGATGTCACCGATTTCAAGGCGGCGTTTCCTTTGCGTGTCTACCGGTATGCCCGTTCTCACCCCGGGCGGCCTTCGCGCCTTTATCGCCTCGATCTGTTCAGAGGTCAGCCGGATTTCCTTGCACCAGCCGGCCAGCGTGCCCTTGCCGACCGGCAGCACCTCCATGATCTCGCCGTAGGTCCATCCCAGCCGCCGCAGTGCCCGCCCGGTTTCGGCGCGTTCCCATCGGGTCAGTGCAGGCCAGGTGGCGGCGGCCTCGACGGCGAACGATGTAGCTTCCACCGCTCGACCATACGGCGAGTCTGTGACACAATTGTCGCCGACGGGCTGTAGCGCAGCTTGGTAGCGCGTCTGCTTTGGGAGCAGAAGGTCGCCAGTTCGAATCTGGCCAGCCCGACCGGGTAACCTTTGAATCCCGCCGCGGGTGTAGCTCAAAGGCAGAGCTCCAGCCTTCCAAGCTGGCGGTGAGGGTTCGATTCCCTTCACCCGCTCTAGGTTGGCTCGGTTGGGCCAAGCGTTGGCCGGCGCACTCCACTCAGCAAGGATCGGGTGAATCCCCCCCAGCGGTCAGGTCAGTTGAGGGTTGGGGCCTCCCGACCCCCCGGTACAATGACTGTCCCGCCCTGCCCCTGTAGCTCAGAGGACAGAGCAGGAGCCTTCTAAGCTCTTGGTCGGGGGTTCGAATCCCTCCGGGGGCGCCGGAATTCGAACTGCATCCATGGTGGCCGTAGCTCAGACGGTTAGAGCGCCAGGTTGTGGCCCTGGAGGTCGGGGGTTCAAGTCCCCTCGGTCACCCCGATGATCCCAAGCAGCCGTCCAACAGGAGTCGATTTGAACGCCAGCATCACCGAGGCCGGTCCCTTCGAGCGTCTGCTCACGTTCACGCTGGCCGCCGCCGACATCGAGGCCGCCAAGACCAAGGCCGCCCAACGACTCTCCCGGGAGATCAACATCAAGGGGTTCCGACCGGGTAAGGCACCCCGTCCGATCGTCGAGGCCACCGTCGGTGCCGCCAAGTTGCGATCGGAGGCGATCGAAGAACTGCTCCCGGCCAAGGTCGGAGAGGTTCTGGTCGAAAGCGACCTTCGCCCGGCGGTGGCGCCGGCGGTCGAGGATTTGCGCGACGTCCTCGACGGCGTCGAGGTCCATGTCCGGGTCACGCTCTGGCCGAGTCTCGATGACCTGCCCGACTATGAAGGGCGCAAGGTGGAGATACCTTCTCCCGAGCTGAGTGACGATGAGCTTCTAGGCCAGATCACCAGGCTGCGCGAGCAGTATGCCTCCCTCGAGACCGTCGAGAGAGTCGCCGCTCTGGGCGACTACGCGGCGATCGACATCGTTGCTGAGCACAACGGCTTGCCGGTCGAGGACGCCAACGCCAAAGACCTCCTATACGAGGTGGGGTCGGGCGAGTTCATCCAGGGGATCGACGAGCAGCTGGTGGGCAAGGCGGCCGGAGATACTTTTGTCTTCGGCGGACCGTTGCCAGAGGGTTTCGGAAAAAAGGCCGGCTTGCCCGTGTCGTTCACCGTGGCGGTGACCGAGGTCAAAAAGAAGGTCTTGGCCGACCTCGACGATGAGTGGGTGGCCGAAAACACCGAATTCGAGACCGTGGCGGAGCTTACCGCCCGTCTCGCCGAACAACTACGGGAGATCAAGCGTCGCTCGGTTTCGGCTGCCTTTCAGGACCGGGCCTTCGAGACCCTGGTTAACGAGGTGCAAGTCGAGATTCCCCGGGCCCTGCTTCGGGCGGAGATGGACGAGATCCTCCACCGCTTCGGGCATCGGCTGGGCGAGCGAGGCGTCAAGATCGAGGATTACTTCCGGGTAACGGGTCTGACCGACGAGGAGTTCGTAGGTGACCTGGAACGGCAGGCGGACCGCACCCTGCGCGGGCAGTTCTTGCTCGAAGCGGTGGTCCGGCGGGAGGGCTTGAGGGTCGACGACGAGGAGGTCGCGGCGGCCGTCGACCAGGTGGCGGCTCGGTCCGATGATGTGGAGCACACCCGCCGGATGCTCCGAGAACCCGAACGAGAATTGGCCTTGCGGAGTGATATCCTGCGCGGGAAGGCCCTGGCCGCCATCACCGCAAAGGCAGAGCCCGTGGATGCCGACGGGAATCCAGTGGATTTGACCGTGCCGGCGGCCGGAGAGACCTCTGCACCGACTTTCGAGATTGAGGAGGCTGAGCTTGACTCCTGAGAGCTACCTGGTTCCCACGGTGATCGAATCGACGAGCCGGGGCGAACGTGCATTCGACATCTACAGCCGGTTGCTGAAGGACCGGATCATATTCCTCGGCACTCCCATCGACGACACCGTCGCCAACCTGGTGATGGCTCAGCTGCTCCATCTGGAGAGCGACGACCCAGACAAGGACGTCTTCTTATACATCAACTCCCCGGGCGGGTCCATCACGTCGCTCTTCGCCATCTACGACACGATGCAGTACATCAAGCCGGACGTCAACACGGTTTGTATGGGCATGGCGGCTTCGGCGGCGGCGGTGATTCTGGCCGGGGGTGCCAAGACCAAGCGCTTTGCCCTCCCACACGCCCGCATCATGCTCCACCAACCCCATGGCGGCGCCCAAGGCCAGGCCAGCGACATCGAGATCCAGGCTCGGCTGATCGTCCAGATGCGCGATCAGCTCAACCGGATCCTGGCCGATCACACCGGCCAAAGCTACGAAAAAGTTTCGCTTGACACCGAGCGGGATTATTGGATGCTGGCCGAGGAAGCAAGGGATTACGGTGTGGTCGATGCTGTGTTGACACGCCGGGAGCTGACTGCGGTAGCCTCTTAGGTGAAGCCAGCGGCGGCTATTACACGTTGCGGAAGGAAGGCAGATGGCCAAGTTCGGTGAGGGTGGTGAGCTCCTCAAGTGCAGCTTCTGCGGCAAGTCACAGAAGCAGGTCAAGAAGCTCATCGCCGGCCCGGGTGTGTACATCTGCGACGAGTGCATCGACCTCTGCAACGAGATCATGGAAGAGGAGTTCGCCACCACCGAGGAGATCGTCCTCACCGAGCTTCCCAAGCCGAAGCAGATCGGCTCCTTCCTCGACGAATACGTGATTGGCCAGGAGGGCGCCAAGAAGACCCTGGCCGTGGCCGTCTACAACCACTACAAGCGCATCCGGTCGGGCCCCGGCAAGCGTGAAGATGTCGAACTTCAGAAGTCCAACATCGTCCTGATCGGCCCCACCGGGTGTGGGAAGACGCTCTTGGCCCAGACTCTCGCCCGCCAGCTCAACGTACCGTTTGCCATCGCCGACGCCACCGCCCTCACCGAGGCCGGCTACGTGGGTGAGGATGTCGAGAACATCCTGCTCAAGCTCATCCAGGCGGCCGACTACGACGTCAAACGTGCCGAGCAGGGAATCGTCTACATCGACGAGATTGACAAAATCGCCCGCAAGGCCGAGAACCCCTCGATCACCCGGGACGTGTCGGGTGAAGGCGTACAGCAGGCGCTCCTCAAGATTCTGGAAGGAACCGTCGCCTCCGTCCCTCCTCAGGGGGGTCGTAAGCACCCCCATCAGGAGTTCATCCAGATAGACACCACCAACGTCTTGTTCATCTGCGGCGGCGCCTTCGCCGGTCTGGAGGACATCATCTCGCGGCGGATCGGGCACAAGGCTGTTGGCTTTGGTGCCGAGGTCAGGTCGCGGCGGGAGGGTCGGCCGACCGAGGTCCTAGCCCAGGTCATGCCCGAGGACCTCCTCAAGTTCGGGTTGATCCCTGAGTTCGTGGGACGGCTTCCGGTGGTGGCCACCGTCGACGACCTGGACCGGGCAGCGTTGATAAGGATCCTCACCGAGCCCCGCAATGCCCTCGCCAAGCAGTACGGCCGCATGCTGGAGATGGACGGTGTTGACCTGGTGTTCGAAGATGAAGCACTGGAAGCCGTCGCCGACCTCGCCCTAAAGCGCGGCACCGGTGCTCGCGGCCTTCGAGCCATCCTCGAAGAGGTTCTCCTCAACATCATGTACGACATCCCCTCCCGGTCAGATGTCGCTCGGGTAGTTATCGACGCCGAGGTGGTGCGAACCCGGGCCAACCCCACCATCGTTCCCGTTCCCGATCCGCGCCGCGAACGTTCCGCCTCCTGACCGCCTGACGTCGGTGACCGTCACCATCGCCCCCAACTCGGGCGCAACGGTGGACATCACCAACGGGACCCAGCACTGGCTGGTTTCGACATCGCAGATCCTCCAATTCGCCCCCGGCTCGTATAGCTGGGAGGCGACGGCAGCGGGCGGGTTCGAGCTCGTAGGCGCCCTCAGGGGTTCTTTCGTGAACGAGGACTGCACTCCGAGGTACGGGGAGTTGGCGGTCAGCACACGCTGCCTGGAGACCACCGCCCAGGTGGTGGTCACGAACACCAGTGAGACCGATGACAGCAGAGGGGTCCTTGTCGTTATCGATGAAACACGGCACGAGTTGGGTTCTCTGGAGCCGAGCGAATCGGTTGCCGTCACCGGTCCTCGAGGTGCCTCATATGAGGTCTGGACCGAGGACGAGAATCTGATCGCCGAAGGGAGGCTGCCGGTTTGCGAGCGGCCGACCACTACCACCACCCAGCCAGCACTAGGAGCCCTCGGTGACTTCGTGTGGATCGATGGAAACGGCAATGGTCAGCAGGACGCCGGAGAGCTCCCGGTGCCTGGTGCAACGGTGCGCCTCTATGACGGCGCCACCGGTTCCTTGGTCGCCACCACGACCACCGATGCTGCCGGCAAGTACCTATTCGGCAACTTGCCCGCCGGCAAGTACGTGGTCGAGTTCGTCAAGCCAGACATCTCCAGCGCTGTAGTCGACTTCACAATGTTCAACGTCGGACCGGACGTCACCGACAACGACGCAGCCGCAGTCGACGGACGGACCGAGGTGATCATCCTCGATGCGGGTGAGATAGATCTCACCTGGGACGCCGGGCTGGTGGTGTCCGAGGTGCTCGGCACGACTATCGCCGCTCCGACCACGGTGGCGGCTCCTACCAGCACCCCCAACACGCTTCCCTTCACTGGGAACCTCTGGGGCGGCACGGCTCTGGTCGGGCTGGGTCTCGCTGCTGCCGGGTTCGTCGTCCTGGGTGGCGCCCGACGCAAGGAGGAGGAGGCGGAGTCGGTGCTGACCGGATGGGGCTCGCGCATCTAGGTAGAGGTCCCGGTGTCGACCAGGGAACGCCTCCGCGAGACACCGGGGCCTAGTCACTTGGGTATGTCTCTTGACATCAGTTGGGTTGTCTCTTGACGGCATCACGGCGAGTGGTACAACTGATGGCGACACCACGTTGAGTGGCGTCAAGGTAGGAGTTGAAGCGACCATCGCTCCGAGGGAGGGCACGTTCAGGCGAAGGGGGGTGGCCCCCCGCCAAACCCGGGGGATCCCGAGGCTCGGGATCCCCCACCTCGGTAAGGCGGGCGACCTATTGCCTGTCTTACACGTATGTGCTTCCATCTCGTCGGAGCTGTAACTTCGGCTCGCGACCAGACACTTGAAAGACAAACGGGGCAAATAAGGGCGAATAGTCCTAACGGGAGGCAAAGACCTTCGATCCGAGCACGGTCACCGTGGATCGAAGCGAGCCAGTGGTGAGACCGGCCCTCCCCGCATACAGGGAGGCGAGGACAAATGAAGGGGCTGGCGGTCAGACGGCTGGCGGGTTTGGTGACATTGGCACTCGGGGCAACCATGGTGCTGGTGGTGGG
>Ga0209751_10003194_pt1 | contig 15979 bp, 15 predicted proteins | sample RifCSP13_1_FD_184019 | JGI IMG/M metagenome (GOLD analysis project Ga0209751, IMG submission 184019) | Soil microbial communities from Rifle, Colorado - Rifle CSP2_sed 13_1 (SPAdes) (version 2) | ecosystem: Environmental > Terrestrial > Deep subsurface > Rock core/Sediment | place: Rifle... | reverse complement strand
GCGTAATCATGTCCCGAAAGGGACGCGTTGTCCCGGAGGAGGATCGGCAGCGAGACGTCCGTGCGCAGGCCGAACCACCACGAGGCCACGTTCGCAAGGCGCTGGTCCGTCGTGACGTTCACCGGATGGAGGGAAGCGAGCACGGCGAGGGCCTCGAACTCCGCGGGCGTGGTCACGTTGTCCACGCCGAAGACAGCCTGGCTGTTGTAGACCATCGGAGTCGTCGCGAGCAGGGCACCCAGGAAGCCGGCGGCGAGGACCAGCCGCGCCGTCCTTGATCCTCGGAGGCGGCTCCATGCCGCAACGAAACCGATCCCGGCAAGCACGGCGAGGGCGTAGTCCAGGAAGTCGAACGTCCGGTACACGAGCGCCTGACTCAACGGATCGAGCCCGCGGAGGAACCCGAAGAGGATGAGGGCCGTCGGGGCGACGAGCATCGCGAGGACGAGCTCGTTCGCCCGGTTCGCGGTCCGCCGCAGGAGCTGGTACCCGACGAACGCGAAGCCGGCGAGGACGGCGACCGCGAGCAGCACGGGGAGGAGTGGGCCCTGCGTGCCGATCGCCCCCGCGAACACGCTCGTCCGCTCGTTGAGCAGGAGGATGCCGATGGCGAGGGCCGGGACCACGAGGATCGGATGGGCGGGTCCCGCGAGGGGCCGGCCGAGGCGTGGCGGCACCGGCCTCCGCATCCGGGCGAGGGAAGCGGCCAGGAGCACGGTGATCCCGAGGAAGAGGGCGATCGCATCCGCCGTGGTGACGGCGCCGAGGAAGCCCATGTCCACGGCTTGGTAGTAGGCCCACGCGCTGAGCGCGGGGAGCGGGCCCGTGGCCAGGTCGAGGAACAGGGACCGCCACCGGAAGCGGCGCTGCTCGATTGCGCGGGCCTGGCCCAGGACCACGAGGGCGGCGACCATGCCTAGGGCCAGGAGGGTCGTCAGGTGATGGAGGAACGGGAGGAGGAGAAGGAGGAGGAGCGCGAGCCCGCGCTTCCTCGGGTCCGCGCGCTCCGCGAAGAGCAGGACCACCGAGGGCAGCACGACGAGGCCGACGGCCTCCTTCATCGCCGCGCTCGTGACGAAGAGGAAGCTCCCGAAGATCGCGATGAACAATCCGGCCGCGAACCCGGCCACCGGACGGCGGGTCGCCTTCACCGCGAGGAGGTACGCCGGCAAGACGACGGTCGAGGTGACGAAGGGCATGACGAATTGCAGCCCCAGGAGAACGTCGAGTCCTCCGAGCTGGGAGACGGCGGACCACAGGAGGGAGTACACGGGCATCTTCAGGTTGTAGCTGTTCACGTCGGACGGGTCGAGACGCCACGCGCCCGAGGCGGTCATCCCCTGCGCGATCTTCGCGAGGGGGAACCCGTCGATGTTGAACGGCAGCGGCGAGAACAGGAGGGGCACGAGTCGGAAGGCGAGGGCGATGCAATACAGGGAGGCCACGAGGGCGTGGTCCGTCTTCATCCGCGCAGGACCACCTCCAGGGAGGGCGGCGGCTCCACGGCGGCCTCGTCCCGGATGGACTCCGTGGGCCGCTCGCGCAACGCACTCCGGAGGAGCAGGCTCGCGGAGAGCGCGGAGACCGCGACGAGGAAGCCGATCGAGCCGAGGAACGTGGCCACGTCGAACGGAACGCGGACCTCGTGTCCAAACGCGAGGACGGACGGGAGGGGGCTCAGGATCAGGGTCACGAGCCAGCCGAGCCCCAGTCCCACGACGCCGGCGGCGAGGGCCATGGGCAGGATCTCCGCGAGGAGTCGTTTCTCCATCCATGATCCGCCCGCCCCGACGGCCCGCAGGATTCCCACGGATGAACGCCGGTCGGCGAAGACGCGTCCCTGGACCGCGTGGACGCCGAAGGCCACGAGGAGCCCAAGCAGGAGGACGAGGCCGAGGGAGGCCACCCGCACGGAGGCCGTGGCCTCGTTGAGGCCCTCCGCCAGGTAGTCGAGGGGCAGCGGTCCCTGTCCGTACCGCAGGAAGAGGTTGATGAGCCGCGGATCCGACGGTGGCTCGCTGTTGACGCTCCCCAGGATGCCGCCCGGTCCGGTGACATGGACGCTCGAGCCGTACGAGGAGAGGAAGGCGAAGAGCGCCGCGGCGTCCGCGGTCTTCACGCGGATCGAGTGGTAGATGCCCGCCTGCACTCCGGTCAAGAAGCGCGCGAGGGACTCTTCGACGACGAGCTCGTCGTTCGCGGCCGTGCCCGACCGGTAGACGCCCGTGAGCGGAGCGACGGCCAGGCGCGGGATCGTCGAGCCCGCGAGGGTGATGTACCCGCCGAGGGCGAGCCGGGCGCGGTCCCTCAGGCCGGCCCCCGCCACGACCCAGCCGTACCCGCTCGCTCCGCCCTGGACCCACTCCGCGCCCTCCATGCGCACGAAGACGCTCGCGTCCGCGCCGCGCAGGACGATAGGCGTGCCGTTGAGCACCCCGACCCCGAGGACCTCCGGGCTCACAAGCTCGGCCCAGGGCTGGCGGGTAAGGTTCTGCGCGAGGCTCTCGTTGATCGCGTAGGTCCCCGTGCCCTGCGTGATCCCGTAGACGTCGCCCACGAGGATCTGCGCGGGGACCGTCGGGAGGGCGAGGAGCGTCGGCCAGGCGGCGCCCAGGAGGAAGGCGCACAGGATCAGGCCCGGGATGACGCGGCGGCTCGTCAGGATGGTCCCACCTCCCGCACGCCGCGGAGCAGGCGCACCGCGCGCGTCGAGGGGACAAGGCCCGCGAGGACTGCCGCGACGAGGGTCAGGAGGTACACGAAGGCTACCGCCGCCGCGGGCGCAGGCAGGGTGATCAGGTTCGGCATGCCCAGGAGCGGTGCGAAGGAGACGATCGCGTGGGCCAGGACGATGCCCAGGGCCGATCCCAGGGTCGCGCCGACGAGGCCGAGGACGACGGCCTGGCCCTCGTAGACGGCGGCGACCGCGGAGGACGACGCGCCGAGGGACCGCAGCACGCGGATCTCCTGCCGCCGCTGCTGCACCTCGAGCCCCATCGCGCTGTACACGAGGAGGCCGATGACCACCGCAACCAGGAGCGCGAGGGCGTCGACCGCCGCGCGGGCCTCCTGCACGCTCCCCCGGGCGAAGCCGATCCCGCCGATCGTGGTCAGGGGCGTGAGCCCGAGGCGGCTCACGAGGGCGGGATCCAGCGGCGAGGGCGTGATCACGGCCTGCGTCGACATGCCCTGGACGCCGCCCGCCGCGGTGAGGAGCTCCGGCCGCACCCACGCCCAGGTGTCCGGGAAGAGTCCCGGCCGCGACATCGGCGGCGGGGAGACCGGAAGGCTGGCGAGGCGGAGACCGAAGACGGAGAGCGTCACGTTCGCATCGAGGGGCTGGCCGCTCGCCGCGACGATCTCCCTCTCCAGGCCGACGTCGATTGCCACGGAGTCCGGCGTACCCGCCGGGAAGGACACGCTCGCGTTCCCGTCCTGGAAGGCCTGGAGAGCCGCGACCACGACGGGAAGGGAGACGTTGTTCATCTCCAAGGTGCCCGCATGGACGCGGACCGCCAGGAAGTCGCCCGGGATCATCGGCAGGGCCGTCGGATCGATGCGGCTGTCCATCAGGTCCGATCCATGCACGTACACGCTCGGGCCGGTCTGGAACCGCGAGGCGACGGAATCCACGCCGCCCGAGAGCCCTTCCGCGAGGCTCAGGGAGCCGACGAGGACCATGCAAGCGAACGCGATCGCCCAGGCGGTCCAGCGTGTGCGGCGGTTGAGCCGCGTCGCGAGCCGGAGGATCGGCCGACCCATGCGTCCCTCGGTCGGAGTAATGCGGGACGCGGATAAACGTTCTCGGGGGAAAAGGTCATGTGCGACGCGCGCATCGAGCGCGGGGCATGTACACCCTCGGCGAGCTCGGGATCGGCCTCGGGCTCGCGTGGCTCGCGACCTACCGTGGTCGTGACGCCATCGATTTCCGTCTCGTCCTCCTGGGCTCCATCCTGCCGGACATCATCGACAAGCCGCTCGGGGCGCTCCTCCATCTCGAAGCGCGGCTGTGGGCCCACACGCTGCTCTTCCTCGCGGCGATCCTCCTGCTGAGCCGCGTCCCGCGGACGCGATGGCTCGCGTGGGTCGGGTTCGGAGTGGCGGTGCATCTCCTCGTGGACCTGATGTGGGGCCAGCCTTCCGTGGCCCTGTGGCCTCTGTACGGCTGGGGCTTCCCTCCGGGCGACCAGAGCCTCGGCGGGTACTGGGAGATCCTCCTTCGCGATCCCTACGTGCAGTTCGGGGAGATCACGGGGGGCCTCATCCTCGGGGCGACCGCGTGGCGGTACCGGATCACGTCCTGGGAGGCCCTGAAGAAGTTCCTCCGTGACGGGAAGCTCCTTCGCCTCGCGCCCGCGCCGTGAACGGCTCGGAGGGAGAGCCAACCCGCCATCGGCTCGGGTCCCTGGACCTCCGCCATGCCTCCGTTCCATGTGCCTGGCAGTCTTCGCGCCGCCGCTCCGCGCGACGGCCTCCGAAAGGGAAGGGGGGACCGATCCCGAAACCCTCATCCCGCGGGAGGCGCCATTCCGGGAGAGGAGGGTCGGACACGACGGTCGCAACCGCGACGGTCAGCTACACCGACGCGCTGTTCGCCACCGCCTTCATGGTCCTCGGCTTCGTCTTCTGGACCGTCCTGGGCCTTTGGTTCCTCTTCTGGCGGAAGGCGCCACGGCGCGACCGAACAGCCGCGGCGCTGTGCATCGCGCTGGCAATCGGCTTCGCGATCCAGGCGGGCTACTTCGGCGTTGTGGCCCGCGACCGGTACCTGATCGAGACCCAGGAGCACTACTCGTACACGCTCTTCCTCCGCGGCAACTGGACGGCCCGCGGAGGGGTCGTCGTCCCCATCCCGACGGACGAGATCCTCCTGACGAACCTGCACGTCGACTCGGGTGACGCGAACTGGAGCCTCGTGGACACGGTCCACGGCCGCGGGCTCTACGTGTCTTTCCTGGGTTTCGCGAACCTGAGCGCGGACTTCAGCGAGTTCTCCCCTTCCGGGAGGATCCGCGATGACACCCCGACGATGGGCAATCAGACGTACGGCTGCGTCCGGTCGGCCTACGTCTTCCTCGAGGGACCACGCGCAGTTGGCGTCAGCCTCTACATCGGCGACTGCTCGCTCCAGATGGCCGCGTATCCGGGCTGGACCGGCGGCGAGTTCTACTGCTGCCCGCCCGTGCCCCTGCTCTGATCTCAGGTGAGGAGCGCGGATCCCGGGATCACGGGGCGCTCGGGACCCTTCTCCCGGTAGAGCCACGTCACGTACAGGACGAAGAACGGGCCGACGGCCCACAGCCCGAAGTACGCAGGGTTGCCGCTCAGACCCACGAGGACGGAGAAGGTCGCGAAGAACGCAATCGAACCCGCGACGAAGGCAAATCGAGCGCGCTCCGCGTCCGCCTGCCCGACGGTCCTCCGGAGGAGCAGGATCGCGAGGAGGAGCAGGAGCCCACCCTCGAGGTAGGTGACCGCGGGCACGCCTCCGAACGTTGGCCCTCCGGCGTACACGAGGAAGGAGAGGCCGAAGAACGCGTACCCGCCCACCGCGTAGGCCCACCGCGGGGGCATCCTCCCCGTCGGCAGGCGCAGCCACACGCGTCCGACACCGCGGCGCGCCAGGTAGACGAAGAGGGCGATCGCGCCGAGCGCGCCAACGTACTCCGGGAGGCCCACGCGGTACGCCACCATCGCGTTCACGAGGGCGTTGATCGTGAGGGTCGCGAGGCCGAGCAGGATGACCGTGGCCGCGAGCCCGCGTTTCGACAGCAGAGACCGTCCGCGGAGAGCGGGGTAGTGCCACTCGATGAGGAAGATCGGGATCGCCATGGAGAAGATCGCATGGAAGATCGTCAGCCAGACGGTCCACACCCAGTTCACCCCGCCCAGCCGTCCGTACCAGGCGAGGGCGCCGCCCGCGAGCTGGGGCAAGGTCGGGTCAAAGAACGTCGTCACCGCGAGGCCTTCCTCGACGATCCCGTAGGCCGCGCCGAGGAGGAGGATCCCGGCCCATCCCGCCTTCCACCGCAAGGAGAGCTCCCGCACGACGATCACGCCGGTCCCATAGAGCCAGAGGTTGAGGAGGGCCTGGACCGGGTTGAGCCACGCGAGGGGCGGCGTCGATCCCGTAATCGCCTCGGGCAGGAGGGCCGCGAGGAGCACGAAGTAGAGGATCAGCCGCCGGTTCGATGGGAGCGGAGCCGGAGGGGCCGCCATGGTCTCCCGGCGTCCTCCTGGGAGAGGATAAAGCCCTCGGAAACAATCTCACCGCGGGGAACACCCCATGCCGACGCGAGGTCCTCGCGGACGTCGAGATGCGGCGGAATCGGGTCGCGCGGTTCTTCCTCTCCGGATCCCTCGCGATGCCGGCGCTCAGGACCGTCGCTGGGGCCTACCCGTCCCCAACCCCGTAACCGCGTCGAACGATCCCGGCTTGAGCTTGACGATCGTGAACGCGTCGAGCCCGGAACGCCGCCCTCACGAGGATGCTCGTCCTCGCCCGGATCGGCATGCCCGCGGTGCTTGCCTCCAGCGCGTGCTCGTACCTCGCGTTCAAAGGGAGGGTGCCGCCTGGCGTGTGACCGGCGCACCTTCAAGCCCGTGAAGACGGTGCCGGGCGCCATGCCTTCGGCCGACGACTTCCGGAAGATCTACGCGTACAACTTCGCGGTCCTCGACGCGTACGCGCGCAAGCTCGAACGCCTCCCCTGGCCCGTGGTCTCGAAGGACCGCGGGGCCACGTGGCACTCCATGGCGGGCGTGTTCCACCACATCACGCGCGTCTATGACGGCTGGCTCAATTACACCGTCCAGGGGTGCAGCGCGGACGAACCGATGCGGGGGCGGCGGTGGGACTCCCTCACCTCGATGAAGGAGGTCCGCGCGTCCCTCGCGAAGGTCCGCTCCGGAATCGAGCCCCTCCTGGAAGACCTCACGGACGCGGACCTGAGGCGCAAGGTGAAGGCGGAGTGGCAGCCGAAGGCCTGCTCCCTCGCCGATGCGTTCGGCCAGGTGACCCTCGAGCAGGCGCACCACCTGGGCGAGATCATCGCGATGCTCTGGCAGGAGGACATCGAGCCGCCGGATATGACCTGGCTCGCGACCAACTGGGCCCTCGAGGCGAAGCGACGGACGCGCCGCGTCCGCACGCGCTCCCGCTGAACCGGAACACTTAAGCGACGCGCGGCCCGTGCCGCGAGTCCCCATGCAAGGGAAGCGGGTTCTCGTCACCGGCGGCGCCGGCTTCCTCGGATCGTACGTTGTCGAACGCCTGTGCGCGGAGAACGAGGTTACGGTCTTCGACGACCTGTCCACGGGCAGCCTCCGCAACCTCGAGGGCTGTCAGGAGGAGGTCCGCTTACACCGGGATTCAATCCTCCACCCCAAGGCGCTCGCGAAGGCCCTGGAGGGCCAGGACCTCGTCTACCACTTCGCCGCGAAGACGTCGGTGCCGGAGAGCGTCGACAAGCCCGACGAGTATTGGCGGTCGAACGTCGAGGGAACGTTGAACGTCCTGAAGGCCGCCGTGGACGCCGGGGTGAAGCGCGTCGTCTTCGTCTCAAGCGCGGCGGTCTACGGGAACGTGGAGGCGAACCCCAAGGTCGAGTCGATGCGGCCGGCGCCCGCCTCGCCCTACGCGACGACGAAGATGGTCGGGGAGTTCGCGTGCGAGGAGATCTCCCAGCTCAAGGGCCTCGAGACGGTCGTCCTGCGCGTCTTCAACGCATACGGGCCGCGACAGGATCCGACGTCCTCCTATGCGGGCGTCGTCGCGCGCTTCTCCGCCGCCGTCGCAGCCGGCAAGGCCATCGAGATCCACGGCGACGGGGAGCAGACGCGGGACTTCCTCTACGCGGGCGACGTCGCGGCAGGGTTCGAGCTCGCGGGCGAGAAGCCCGTGGCGGGCCAGGTCTTCAACCTCGGCTCCGGCTCCGCCACGACGGTGACGGATGTGGCGCGCCATCTGTCCGAGATCACAGAAGCGCCGATCAAGGCGGTCCGCAAGGAACACCGCGCGGGAGACGTGCGCCATTCCCGCGCGGACATCGAGAAGGCGATCGAGAAACTGGGCTTCGCCCCGAAGACCTCCCTCCGCGAAGGGCTCGAGCGGACCCTCGCGTACTACCGATCCATGATGGCGGCGTCGTGAGACGAGCCTTCCAGCGCTCGGGCGAGACGAGGAAAATCAGGAAGGGGAGGGCCTCCTGGGCCCTCCGTTCGCTCGGGCCCTACAGTTCATCGTCGGGCTTCTTCTGCACCGCAGACGGCTGCGCCATCATCATCTGCGGGGACTTCGGCCGCCGCATCTGCATGACGAGGATCAGGGCCAGGAGCACGACGACGAGGATCTCAAAGCCCAGGTTCACGTAGGACATCGTCTGCGTGGCCGCCTCCGCGCGGGCCTGGTTGAGCTGGTTCTGCAGGCTCGTCAGGTTCGCCTGGAGATTGTCCAGCTGCTGCCGGACGGCGGCGTTGTTGGATGCCTGCGAGTTCTGCAGGGCCGTCAGCTGCGCCTGCAGGGATGTGATCTGGGCCTGGGCCGCGGCCAATTCGGAAGAGAGGCTCGCGTTCGAGGCGGCGAGCTGGGCTTGCAGGGAAGCGATCTCTGCGTTCAGGGCGTCGATCATCTCCTGGGTCGTCATGCCGACCGTGGCGGACAAGGCGACGGACGGGTGGCTCGAGGTCCCGCGGAGGTCGACCGCAGTCACCGCGTACCAGTACGTCCCATTCGCGAGGCCGCTATCGAGGTAGACCGTCTCACCCGCGGGCACGGACGCGACGAGCTCGTAGGAGGACCCGTCGAAGCTCCGCCACACCCGGTACACGGAGACGTCCGGTTCCGGCACCGCGGACCAACGCACGCTCAGGCTGCCGGTTCCGCGGGCGATGGACGTGATCACGGGCCGCGAGGGCGGACCGTCCCAGAAGGAGAACCCTGCATCGAGATCGGCGCCGTTGTTCGTGGTCCATGTGGCGTAGAACGTCCCGTTCTCATCCGCGGCCAGGTCGGGGTTCGTGATGGGGAAGCCGGGCTGGTAGAAGCCCCCCGGGTACCAGAGGTCGCCGCCGTCCGCGCTGATCGCGTACCCAAGTCCTCGGGTGAAGCTTTGTCCGTCCCAGGCGAAGATGACCGTGTCCCCGTGCACCACGAGGGAGGGAGCACTGTTACCGCCCGGGCCGGACGAGCCCTGGTCGATGGGCCACTTCGTCGTCCAGCTCGCTCCGCGCGTGGTCGAGCGCATGTAGTAGACGGTCGGTCCACCGGTCGGGGTCCGCGTGTCGTCGAGCCAGCCGACGTGCACGCGATCCTTCGCGTCCACGGTCACGACCGGCAGGAAGCCCCCGGCAGGCGTGCTGAACGTCCACGGGCTCGACCAGGTCGCGCCGTTGTCGGACCAGGTGAAGTTCGCGTAGAGCTGGAACACGGAGATGTCGATCGCTGTATACGTCAGGTAGAGCCGGCCTAGGGAATCCACAGCGAGGTCCGGAGCGATGATCAAGGTCGTTCCCGCGCCTCCCTGACCGGACGCGTTCGTGTAGCCAATGAAGGTGGAGCCCTGGTTATCGCTGTGGGAGACCGTCACGTTCCCAAGGAACCATCCCGGCCCGACCAGGAGCTGAGACCACGCGACCCAGATCTTCTCGCTCGCGCCCGTCCCAGTGATCGCGATCGAGGCGTCGAAGTCCCAGGCCGTCGCGGTCGCGGAGTTCGCCTTGACCGCGGGGAGCCAGGTGGCGCCCGCATCTATGGACTTGCTCACGAACACGTCGAAGGCCGTGGAGGTCCAGGCCACATAGAGGTTCCCCGAGTGATCGATCGCCCCACGGGGGACCTGGGGGAAGCCGAGGAAGGGGCTCGAGGTCGCCACGTCTCCAACGACGTCATTCACGAGGACATCGGGCTGGATCCGCTCCGGCTGCCCGGAGTCGCTGCGGCTGGCCCACTTGGACGCGTACACGTCCGTCAGCCCCGTCCCCGTATCCGTGTTCAGATAGAACACGTAGAACGTCCCGGCCCCGTCCGTGAGGACCGAGGAGAACCCCTCATCGTTCCCAGTGGTGGAGACGTAGAAAGGCATGCTCCACCCCACCGTGTCGTGGTCGGCCCGCGAGGCCGGAGCCGTGGCGACGAGCGCCGACAGCGACATCGCCAAGGCGAGGGCGACGACGACAGCTAATCGCAATCTACCGATACGAGTGTGCATCCAGACACTCCCTTCTGACGGACCCCGCATGCGGGGAAGGGGTTATAAATCTCTCGCCGAGGATGAAAATCCTATGGAGAAAACGCGGGCGCGCGCCCGCGCGCGGGTGGCGGGAACGTTTTTCATCGCGAGAGACGATGGGTGGGGTCGATGGTGGATCCCGTCCTCGTCGCGCGGGACCTCCGCAAGTCCTACGACGGACGCACGGAGGTCCTCCGGGGCGTGAGCCTCGAGGTCGCTCCGCGGGAGGCGGTCCTCGTATGGGGGCCGAACGGCAGCGGCAAGACGACCCTGCTCTCCCTCCTCGGCGGCCTCGACGTGCCCACGCGCGGGAGCGTCGCGCTCGCGGGGCGGGAGATCTCCCGCCTCACGGAGTCGGAGCTCGCGAAGGTCCGCCTCCATGATGTGGGCTTCGTGTTCCAGACCCACAACCTGATCGAGGACCTGAGCGTCGAGGAGAACGTGGCGCTCCCCCTGCGCCTCGCGAAACGCGACCCCGCGGACCGGGTGCGCGAGCTCTTGGAGGCCTTCGACCTGACGAGGCTCGCAGCCCGCAGGCCCGGGCAGATCTCCGTGGGCGAGAGCCAGCGGGTCGCCGTGGCCCGCGCCCTCGCGAACGGGCCGAAACTCCTCCTGGCGGACGAGCCGACGGCGGCCTTGGACGCAAAGGGCACCGCCGCGGTCCTCGAGGCGTTTGAGCGCGCTCGCGCGGAGTTCGGCGCTGCGCTCGTCCTCGCGACCCATGACCACGACGTGCGCGCGATGAAGGCGACCGCGTACGGCCTCGACGGCGGCCTGCTCCGGCGCACGACGTAGGGGTCGCGGGCAAAGCCTTTATGGCCCACGGCTTCTTCGTGCGCGAACGCGCTCTCGCTGGGACGGACCCATGGAAGGCAACCTCGGCCGGATGCAGGGATTCGTCGGGCGGGTCTGGGACCAGTTCAAGGCGCCCCTCTACCGGAACGCGGTCTACATCATGCTCGCGTCGATCATCGGCTCGGGCCTGGGCTTCTTCTTCTGGATCATCGTCGCGCGGTCCTACACGAAGGAGGACGTCGGGTACGCCGTCACTTTGTTCCAGACGATCTCGTTCCTGGCGGCGCTGGCCCACCTTGGCCTCGGAACCGCGCTCGTGCGCTACCTGCCCGAAACGGAGGAGAAGGTGCCCCTCGTGAACACGTGCCTCACGATCGTAGGCGTCGTCTCCCTCGTGCTCGCGGAAATCTTCTTCGTCATCATCCCGTGGGCGGCCCCGGACCTCGCCTTCGTGCAGTGGAACCCGATCTACCCGATCGGGATCTTCCTGACCGCGATGATGGTGAGCTTCGGCCCGATCCTCGACCAGGCGGGCTTCGCAGTGCGCCACGCAGAGGTGCTGACCTGGCGGACCCTCGTCTTCGCGATCCTCAAGATCCCCTTCGCGGTGTTCTTCGCCCTCTTCGCGGCGACGAGCGGCCGGCTGGGCGTCTTCATGGCGATCGCGATCGCCTTCGGGATCAGCATCCTCCTGGAGGGGTTCTGGCTCGTCCCCCGCATCCTCCCGGGGTACTGGCCGAAACCGCGCTCGAGCGTGCGGCGCGTGCGACCGATGATCCGCTTCAGCCTGGGCAACTACGCCGCAGGCTCCATCGGCGCGGCGGGGAGCCTGCTCCTCCCGCTACTCATCCTCAACGTCCTCGGCGCGCAGGGGGCTGCGAACGCCGCGTACTTCTACATCGCCACGGTCGTCGCGGGCCTGCTCTACATCATCCCCAACGCCACGTTCACGTCCTTCTACGCGGAAGCCAGCCAGGCCGGCGCGAAGCGCGCCGTGGACGAGAAACGGGCGATCCTCCTGAGCCTCGCCCTTCTGGCCCCGGGCATCGGCCTCCTCTGGTTCTTCGCCCAGCCCATGCTCGTGCTCTTCGGCGATCCCGCGTACGCCGCGGGCGCCGTCGGATCGCTCCACATCCTCGTCTTCGCCTCCGTGCCCGTCTTCCTGAACACGGTCCTCACGACCCGCGTGCGCGTGCGGAAGAAGACGCTCCCGCTCATCGTCGGCACGATCATCGGAACGGGCGTCACCCTGGTCCTGGGGGTCCTGCTCCTGCAGACGGGAGGCATCGACGGCCTGTCGATCGCGTACGTCCTCGGCAGCCTCGCGCCGACGCCGTACTACTACTTCGTGGCGCGTACGTCCTTCAAGGGAGAGGACGTGGAGCCCGTCGGACCCGCGATGGGGAATCTCTGAGGGGAGCCATGGCGACCGCGACGGCCCAGCCCGCGCCGACCGCCCGTTTCTCCCGCTGGACCGTCGTCGGCGTCGTCCTCGCGTTCCTTCTCTTCGCGGAGATCCTGATCGCCATCCAGGAGCCGGGGCCGACCCCCTCCTCCCCGCCGGCGTACCCCTTCCAGGAGTACGGGCTGACGATCCACATCCTCCTCGTCTTCGCGCTCCTGTTCCTCGCGGTGTTCCTCCAGGAAAGAGACCCCGTGCTCACGTCGTTCCTTGTGGCGCTGAGCCTCGCGCCCCTCATCCGCCTCTTCTCCCTCTCGATGCCCCGCTACTGGGGGCTTCTGCCCACGGACACCCTGCCCTGGCTCGCCGTCGTGAGCGTCCCGCTCCTGACGTCCATCGCGGCCGTGGCCTACGTCCAGGGCATGCGGCCGAGGGATCTCGGGCTCGCCCTCGACCCGTGGCGGAAGGCCGCGGTCCAGGCCGCGATCGGAGCCACGGGCATCCCTCTCGGGTTCGTGGAGTACGAGATCCTCACGCCAGCCCCGTGGATCGCGTCCGCGAGCCTCCTCCCGATCCTCGTGGGCGGCCTCGTGATCTTCTTCGCCACGGGCCTCTCCGAGGAGCTCATCTTCCGCGGGATCATGCTGCGCCGCGCGATCGAGAGTCTCGGCGAGTACCCCGGCGTGCTGTTCGTCACCCTCGTCTTCACGTCGCTCCACGTCTTCTTCCGGAACGGGTACGACCTGGCCTTTGTCTTCCTGGTGGGCCTGTTCTACGCGCTCGCGGTCGTCCGGACGAAGAGCCTCTGGGGCGTAATCACGAGCCATACCCTCGGCAACCTGGTCCTGTACCTCGTGGCGCCCGTCGTGTTCGGCGTCGTCCGATGAGCGCTCCGCGTGGGAAGCAAGGCACTGGAGGACCCAGGGGGTGCGGGCCTACAGGACTTCGAGGACCTTCACCGCGACGATGAAGGAGAAGACGACGAGGAGCGGGCTGATCGGGATGAGCAAGGTGTGGGAGAGGATCTTCGACCTCAGGTTCCCCGACTCCTCCGCGTGCGCGCTCGACAGCTCCCGCATGATCAGGAGGAGAATCAGGGAGACCACTGCGGCGGCGCCGAAGGTTCCGGCGAGAAAGGTCGACGTAACCGTAACGACTGTCGTGATCATGCTCTTCCCTGGGCGGGCTTCATCTGTACTAGGGGTATTTAAACTCGACGTTCAAAACGTTCGATCGCGGCCCGCGGGACTTCCCGCGGGACTGCACGAATCTGGTGGATTCGTCCATCCGCACGCAAGCATCGTTCCATTCCCTTATTTCTTCCGGAGCATCGCGTACACGCTCGCCCCCGCGTAGGCGGCGATCCCGCCGTAGGCGTAGCCGATGCCCAGGATGAGGGCCGTGTTGAGCTGGCTGTATGTCTGCAGCATCGCGTCGGCCCCGGGCAACATCGCGGCGCAGATCCCGAGGATCCCGATCACGAGGAGCGCGGGGCCGGCGAAGTACGACGGCACCTCCGCACGCCGGGCCTTCCACCGCTCGAGGTTCGACGCCGCCCGCCAGTTCCCTGCGGAAGTGAGCCTGCGCACAGGCAGCGGCTCGGCCGCGACCTCCTCGACGACGTATTCCTCCGTCTGGTCCGCGCTCGTCTCGATCTCCTGCAGGCTCACGAGGAGCTCGTCGATGTCCTGGTCCACGTGGTCCTTCCCCGCCGGCGCCTCCCGCAGAGGGGGCGGGAGGGCCTCGGGTTCCTCGGGGCCGATCGTCTCGCGCTCCGGGAGGTCGTCGCCGAACTCCCCCCCGGACTCGGCCTCGTCGATGAGGCGGTCGAGGCGGCGCGCACTGCCGACGGAGACCGCGGCGATCCCGGAGAGGAGCGCGGCCGCGACGAGCATGTACGTCATGTAGACCCAGCGGGTCAGGTCGGGCCCGTATACGTAGCCGGACCCCGGACCCGTGGCGAAGTACCAAGCGAAGATCACGATGACGAGGACGTACCCGCCGAAGATTGCGGAGAGAATTCGCGGGCGCAGGACTCCCTTTCGGGCCATCAGGCGGGCACCTTCAGTGGCGACGGATATAACTCATCCCGTCCTTCTCATTTTCGATTCTGGTACCGGGCGTTTCAGGTTGAATCCGAGGATTTATCCGCTTTCGTCCCATAAGGAGAGACGGAGGAGGGACCTCGCCGCCTTCGGGGACGGAGGGCCCCTCGAGAGGACCGTGAGCGCGAGTCCGAGCCGCTTCGCGAGAATCGCCACTCGGGAGGCCGCCATCCTGGGAATCGGCGGGGTCGCAGCGGTGGTCTTCCTCAACCACGAGTTCTTCTATCTCCGCCCCGGCTTCGCACCGTACGACGGTCCCCTCCCGGCCTACTTCGTCCTCACCGCCGTCCTCTATCTGTTCGTCCGCATGGCCTTCCTCGTCGCGGGGATGTTCTTCCCGCGAAAGCGACCCGAGTTCATCCTCTGCCCGGAGTGCGGCCGCGAGCTCGACGATGCGTCGCCCCACCGCGTCGCGGAGCACAATCGGATCACGCTCACGCCGAGGCCCACGGAGAAGGAGGTCCTCGCGGCGATCATGCTCCGCAAGGCGATCGACGACGCCCGGAGATCTTCAACCCATGAACTCGCGGGCCCGCGCGTGGAGGTCCCCGGCCCCCCGGGCGCGGTGGAGAACCCGCCCGTGAGCTTCGACGAGTTCGAGCGCATCTTGCGCGACATCGACTTCTCGGCGGGCTGGAGGCGCGGGGTGCCGGACCGGCGGCCGAAAGGACCGGACCGCCGGCCGTGAGCCGTCGCCGGGAAGGCCTCGGGCGCCTCACCGGCTGATGCCCGCGAGCACGAGCAGCTCCTCGAGCACGCGGTACGTGAAGCCCCAGATCACCCGTTCGTCCCAGAGGTAGGCGGGCACGGTGAGCTCCCCGATCGAGGTCAGGACGCTCGTGCGCCCCCAGGACGCAGGAAGTTCCTGGAGCGGCGCCCAGAAGGTCGACTCCATCTCCGGACCCGGGACGGGGTCCATCTCCGCGGTCGCGAGGGCCACGAAGGGCACGACGAGCAGCTCGAGCAGGTTGCCGGGAGCGCGCGGGGCCATGTGCCCGAGGATCTCCGCGTTGCCTTCCAAGTCGAGCCCGACCTCCTCCCTCGTCTCGCGCAGCACCGTCGCGAGCAGCGACGCGTCCGAATCGTGGCGACGCCCGCCCGGCAGCCCGATCTGCCCGGACCAGGGATCGCGCTCGCGGCGGATCCGCGTGCCCAGGAGCACATCGAGGCCGTCGTCGCGCCTGCGCAGGAGGACCATGACCGCGGCGGCGGGCTTCATGCGCAGCTCCGCCTCCGCGAGCTCGACGGGCAGGAGCACCCGGCGAAGGTCGTCCGCGCTCGACCGCATTCCACGACATCCATCGCGCGCGGGGTATTAGGGTTGACGGAGGCGCGCGCCTATGGCTTCAGATACGCGGGGTTCGGGTCCGAGAGCTGCGCCCGCGCGACGACCGCCGCGAGGCGCTGGAAGCACTCCTCGATATTCGTGCCCAGTTTCGCGGAGGTCA
>Ga0209751_10003192_pt1 | contig 15994 bp, 17 predicted proteins | sample RifCSP13_1_FD_184019 | JGI IMG/M metagenome (GOLD analysis project Ga0209751, IMG submission 184019) | Soil microbial communities from Rifle, Colorado - Rifle CSP2_sed 13_1 (SPAdes) (version 2) | ecosystem: Environmental > Terrestrial > Deep subsurface > Rock core/Sediment | place: Rifle... | reverse complement strand
GCGCGTGCGTCTCATGAACGGGACCGGCAGTTTCATGATCAATGAGAAAGAAGCGGGAAGGTACTTCACGCGACTGGGCGACTTGGAGGACATCCTGCGGCCATTTTCTGCGGTCGGCCAGGATTTCCGCAAATACGACGTGACCGTTCTGGTTCGGGGCGGTGGGGTAACCGGCCAGACCGAGGCCGTGCGCCTGGGCGTGGCCCGTGCACTCGTCCTGATCAATTCAGACTGGATCTCCGCACTCCGCAAGCACGGGCTCCTGACGCGCGACGCCCGGGTCAAGGAACGCAAGAAGCCAGGTCTGAAGCGCGCCCGTAAGGCTCCAACCTACACCAAGCGCTAAGGGCACTTTCCTCGGAGCATAATGGCGCGGCGCACGCGTCGTGATCGCCGATCAACGACGGGCGTCGCGTCTTCCGTTAAGAGAGGCAACGCAAGATGAATCCCCAACTGATGACTGCTGCCATCCGAGAGCTGGACTTGGCTGGTGTTCCGACGCTGGTGCTCGTCGATGCCGCGGCTCTCCTGTCGGAGCACGTCCCGCCCTTTCCACCCGACCAACCCGCCGTGGTGGTAGGTATCGACTCGGCTGAAGCGGCGCGCGCCGTACAGCTCGTTCTGCTGGCCGCCTACCCAGAGGACCACGCACTGCGGCTCCTGAACGGCTCTGCAAAGGTTCAGACCACCGTCGCGGCCCTCCCTGGGGAGACCGGCATTTTTGAGGGCTCCTGCCTCCACATACCACCGCTAAAGGAGGGCTCTTCCTTGGAATCCTTTGCGGAGATCGTCGCTCAATTGCGCGCGCCCGATGGCTGCCCGTGGGATCGCCAGCAGACGCACGAATCGCTTCGCCCACACCTGCTAGAGGAGTGCTACGAGGCCCTGGCCGCGATCGATTCAGGGGACTCGGTATCGCTGCGGGAGGAGTTGGGCGACCTCCTGCTTCAGATACTGCTTCACGCGCAGATCGCTTCGGAAGGGAAGCGGTTCACGATCTCGGATGTGATCAGCGGCATCTACGACAAGATCATCCGGCGTCACCCGCATGTCTTTGGTGAACTCCGGCTGGAGGGCGTTGATGGTGTCCTGCAAAACTGGGAGAGACTCAAAGAGCACGAACGGGCCGAGCGGAAGTCCGCGGCCGGTCTGCTCGACGGCGTGCCGGTGACGCTGCCCGCGTTGGCCCAGTCGCAGGAGTACCAGGATCGGGCAGCGCGCGTTGGTTTCGACTGGCCGGAAATCGGTGGGGTACTGGACAAGATTCGCGAGGAAATCGAGGAGATCCGGGAGGCCGCATCTGCCACCCAGATCGCCGCCGAACTGGGTGACCTCCTCTTCGTACTGGTAAATCTTGCACGCTGGAAGGGAGCGGACGCCGAATCGGTGCTACGGGAGGCGAACGCGAGATTCAAGCGTCGTTTTGGCGATATCGAACGGGCAGCACGCCAGCAGGACCGCCGCATTTCGGACCTGAGTTTCCAGGAGATGGACGCTTTGTGGCGGGCCAGCAAGGCCTCTGAGAACGGCGGTGCCTAGCTCCCCGGCGGCGCTTTAGGACCGCCGGCTCGGAGCCCCCTGGCCCGCCGTCCCCCGCGGCGGTCCTAAGCGAACCTACGTTCAGCGCGCGCGCAACCCCGAAGGATTGCTTTCAGTCGAACCGCTTGACCATGAGATGTTCATCGTAGTAGACGCCGCTGACCCGCAGTCTCATGGGCTCTGCGGCACAGATCTGGAATCCGAGGCGCTTGTACAGCTGAATGGCAGGCTCATTGACAGTGGCAACTCCGAGGTGGGCCATCGTCGCCCCCGCTGCTCGCGCCCAGTCGCAGGCTCGATTGAGCAGCTGAACGGCCAGCCCTGGGCGGCGCCACTCAGGCGCCACATACACGCCCCAGATCAGCGCGCGATGCCTGCTCTTGGGAGAGCCACCAAAGTGGACGCCCGCCATGCCGACGAGGCGGCCCCGCGTATCCTCGCCGACGAAGAGGGCGTCGCTCGCATCCAAGACGAGGCAGTCCTTCCAGACCTCGGTGCCGCGACCGAAATGCGTTTCGTAGTCTGACTCGAACGCCTCCGGGTGATCCCGTAGGGCGCGCAGGCGCAGCCTCCGGAACTCCTCGAGGTCACAGGCCTCGGCAGACCGGATATGCACTGTTGGCTCGTCGTGCGGCGGGTTGGCTTCCGCTTTCGACATCCCAGGGATTCTACGCCGGCGGAACGCTGGGCGGAATAACGACGGAACGGGCGGGACATCTCCCGCCCGTTCCGTCGCGGTTACCCGAAGGGAGCTTAGTGACCGCTCCCGCTGGTCGGCGACCCTGCGAAGATGCTCGCGTCCTCATCGCCGCCTACGATCAGGAAGCCCGCCAATCCGCGCTCCAGCCGCGACAACGAATGATCAACGAGGATGTACCTGCCAGGAACCTCCACGGCAAATTCGACCACGGTCGCACATCCTCGTTGATCATTCGTTGTCTGCACGTCGGCCAATGGTTCGCTCGTGAGCGAAGCGAAATCGTATACACGGTCGAAGATTTCGCCTATGACATGGAACGAGGACGTGAAGTTTGGCCCACCGACGCCGAAATAGATGCGCACAGTCTCGCCCACATTGGCGTTCAACGGCTTCTGCTCAGTGAGGGCGCCCACCGCCCCATTGAACACGAAGTATTCAGCTTCCTCGCCGAGCAGTTTCTCCACATCAGGCAGCTGGTGTCCCTTCTCGCCGAATGCTCCACCCGTGTAAAGCTCTCCCTGCATCACGTAAAACTCGCGATCCACTGGAGGCAGGCCTTCCGGCGGCTCCACCAGGATGAGGCCATACATTCCATTTGCGATGTGATCAGCAACCATCGGAGTCGCGCAATGGTAGACGAAGAGACCCGGATTGATGGCTTTCGCCGTAAACATCGTTTCCTGGCCAGGCGGCGTCTGGGTCATCGTGGCTCCACCTCCAGGGCCGGTCACCGCGTGAAAATCCACGGAGTGCGTCATCGTGCTTGACGTGCTGTTCTTCAGGTGGACCTCGAGCGTGTCGCCAAGTTTCACCCGCAGGAAGGGCCCCGGAACCTGCCTGTTGAACGTCCAGTAGGTGTAGGTTGTCCCGCCTGCGAGCTGGCCATCGACCTCCACGGTCTCCAGTTCAATCCGGACGGTCTGCGGCTCGCGCTCACCAAGTGGCGCCGGCAGGTCTGCGGGGTCTCGAACGATGTCCGCGGCCTCGGCCGCTGCGTCCGCTGGGCGGACGGCCGGTTCCGAAGGGGCCGTCGCCGCGACGGCGGCGGGTTCGGCATCCGGCGCAGCGCCAGCCGGAGCGGCAGGTTCCCCTGTTACCTCGAAGTTCCCTTCCATTCCAGCTTGCCGGTGCCCGGCCACGACGCAGTAGTACGGAAACGTGCCTCCCTTGTCAACCACGAACGATACGATCGTGCTGTTTCCCTGGCCGGAAACAGGCTCCGAGGCCGCGCCGAAATCAGGGAAGGCGATGTCGTGCTGTGCGCCCTCACCACTGGTCAGGGTGACTGTGACGGTGTCCCCCACGCTCGCCCGCAATGTGGGGTTCAGCGTGCCATCGATGTCACCGCCCACGCCGATGAATGCCATCTTGCCGTCCACGAGGCCGGTGCTCAGTGTGTAGCTGAGCTCCTTGGCGGTTGTTCCAGACTCCGCGGCGCCGCCGCACGCGGACACCAACATTCCCAGCAGCGCCAGCAGCAAAGCTACATTTCTTCTTCTCATTGGAAGCTCCTTTGGTCTTGGCGAAATTAGACTTGGTCCGCGATCGCGTCTCGAATCTCGGACCGGAGGCCGGCCTCATCGAGGTCATACGCGCGTGCCACCTCTGTAATCGTGCAGAAGCCCGCCATGTAGCAACCAACGCAGGCGGTCCTCCTCTGGCGGAAGATGGCGGCTACCTCGGGGTGAACCCGCAGCAGGTCTGCCACGCTTTCCGCCTTCTTTCTCGAGATCTCCAGCATTTCGGACTAAGCCTAGTACATTTCCCCACTATTGTCTTTGCGCGGGCGCAAAGAGGCGGCACCGAGCCTACCGGCCCTGCGCCTCCTCGCTCTCCGTCCCCTCTGCGATCCCGACAAGACCGTGCGGCGACACGATGGCGATTCGCTCCCGCCCGGTCCGCACAACCGCCCTGCGTTCCCAATCGCTGAGTACCCGGCTGACGGTGAAGATGGTGGTCCCGCTCAGCTCGGCAAGCTCTTGGCGCGATAGATTGAGCTCCACATCACCCTCAGCTCCGTCGCGCGTCCCCAGTTGTGAGGCGAGTCGCAGCACGGCCATTGCAATCCGCTGCTCAACCCTCTCGGTGGCGAGCTCGCGGTATCGGCTCTGCATCTCCTGGACGTAGGCCGTCATCACCTGCATGAGGTCCATGGACAGGTAGGGCCGCCGCTCCGCCAATTGCCGATAAAAGTCCGTCCGGATGCCCAAGGCGGCGCTGTCCTGCATCGCTTGAGCGCTGACAGGGTACGTTGCCTCGGCTCGGGCGATTCCCAGAGCCCCGAAGAGCTGCCAGGGATAGACGGTTCGCAGGATTACTTGCTGGCCTCTGGGGTTACCTTGCACGAGTTTGACCTGGCCTTCGGTCAGGACATAGAAGTAGTCGGCCGGATCTCCCTGCAGAAACAGGTACGCGCCTTCTTCGATGGCGCGTTGTAGGCTGTTCGCAAGAATGAGGCCGAGATCCTCCTCGGTCGCATGTTGAAGTCCGACGACCTTCCGCAGGTCCGCGGGCGCGATACGCATTCGGGGATTCTACCGTGAGCGGGTCCACCAACCTGGGCTTGACAAGGGCGGGGAAGGGCGCGATACTGACCCTACCCACACCCCCCCCAGGGGGGTAGGGTCAGGCGCATAAGCTGGATCGGAGGCAAATATGCAGAGTGAGAACACGCTTCGGCGGCTGAAGACAATCGAGGGCCACTTGGGCGGCGTCATTCGCATGGTTGAGCAGGGCGAGTACTGCATCAATGTGATTCGCCAGATTCAGGCAGTAGAAGCAGCCCTCGGCAAGGTCAGCACGCAGATCCTGGAGAATCACCTCAACTCATGCGTCATCACCGCGGTGCGGGGAAATGATCCCAACGAACGGGAGCGCGTCCTGAAGGAGATCTCTGAGGTCTTTGACGTCGCTGCCAGGGCGTAGGCGGGCGCCGTTGCGCCCTGATTCACCGGGCCGGAAGGCTGGCCTGAACAATCAATGTGAAAGGAGCTCAAGAATGAACACCGTAAACTACAGTATCCCGTCCATCCACTGCGGACACTGCGTCCACACGATCGAGATGGAAGTCCGTGAGCTGGACGGGGTCCGCACAGTGAAGGCGGATCTTGCGCAGAAGAGGGTCGAAGTGGCATTTGAGCCGCCGGCGACTGAGGAGAAAATCAAGGCATTGCTTGCCGGGATCAACTATCCGGCAGACGGTTTGTTGACGCTGTAGCTGCGGTTGCGATGAACCGGCGGAGCGTTCGCTCCACGCTTCCGGGGGAATGCGCACCGCGACTGCTGATGTAAGACCATGAGACTGGCCGGAGAGACCCCGTAATGGCTGAGTCGAAGCAGCTGACGTTGCCCATCACGGGCATGTATTGCGCTAATTGCGTTTCTACTATCGAGCGTAACCTCCAGAAGGTCGAGGGTGTGCAGGAGGCGCTGGTCAACCTCTCATCGGAGCGTGCCGTGGTGCGGTTCGATCCCGCCCGGGCGCGCCTGGAGGATCTGATTGCGCGCGTCGTCCGGGCCGGCTACAACGTTGCGGTAGGGGAAGCCGAGTTTGTGCTGAAACGACTCTCCGACGACAACGACGCGCGTCGCTTGGAAGGCGTCCTTTTGCGCCTGGAGGGCGTGCGCGAAGCCCACGTCAACTATGCTTCTGAGCGCGCTCGAGTCCGATATGTGCCGACCGTGGTCGCCCAGTCGGAAATTCGGGCAGCCATCGGCCGCGCAGGCTTCGAGGCCCTGGAGTTGGGCGGCGAAGCAGAAGACGCCGAAGCACTGGCGCGAGAGAAGGAGACCAGGCGCCAGGCGCATCTCTTGCGGGTGGGGGTTATCCTGACTGTCCCGCTCTTCGCACTCTCGATGGCCATGGATCTCGGCCTGGTCCCCCTGCTTTCGGCGCACACCGGGTGGGCCCGCTATCTCATGTGGGCGCTGGCTACGCCAGTGCAGTTCTATGTCGGATGGCAATATTACGAAGGCGCGTTCAAAGCTATTCGTAACGGGTCCGCGAACATGGATGTGCTGATCGCTTTGGGCTCGTCCACCGCGTACTTCTACTCGATCCCGGCTGCCCTGGGCCTGATTCATGGGCATGTCTACTTCGAGACTGCGGCCGTCATCATCACACTCATTCGCCTCGGCAAGTATCTGGAGTCGCGCGCCAAGGGGCGCACGTCCGAGGCTATCAAGAAGCTGATGGGACTGCGGGCGAAGACCGCGAAGATCATGCGCCTTGGTGAGGAGGTCGAAGTTCCGGTGGAGGAGGTCGCGGTTGGAGACATCGTCCTCGCTCGCCCCGGCGAGAAGATTCCGGTCGACGGCATCGTTGTAGAAGGTCGTTCGAGCGTCGACGAATCCATGCTGACGGGCGAGGCGCTGCCGGTCGAAAAAGCCCCCGGCTCGGCGGTCGTGGGCGCCACATTGAACAAGATGGGAATGTTGCGGTTCGAGGCCACAAAGGTTGGCAAAGAGACAGCCCTCGCTCAGATCGTCCGGCTCGTCGAGGACGCGCAAGCCAGCAAGGCGCCCATCCAGAAGCTGGTAGACCAGGTTTCGGCCATCTTCGTACCCATCGTCATCTTGATCGCTGCAGCTACTTTTGCTGGATGGTACTTCCTGGCTCCACCAATCGAGGGACAGGGAACGCGCGCCATGATCCACATGGTGGCCGTGCTCGTTATCGCCTGCCCGTGCGCAATGGGCCTCGCGACGCCGACCGCGGTGATGGTTGGAACGGGCAGGGGGGCAGAGCTGGGCGTTCTGTTTCGGAACAGCGAAGCGCTGGAGCGGCTGGGCCGGGTAAACACCGTCCTGCTCGACAAGACCGGAACCGTGACGCGCGGACAGCCAGCCGTTACGGACGTTATCGTGCGCGCCGGCTCTGCCCTCGATCCTGACCGGCTGTTATGGCTGGCGGCCTCATTGGAGCAGGGCAGCGAGCATCCGCTGGGCGAAGCGGTCTGGGCGGGAGCAACCGCCCGCGGCTTTGAGCTCGCCTCGCCATCCGGGTTCCGCGCGGAGGCCGGGCTGGGCGTCACGGGGGACGTGGAGGGCCACAAGATCGCCGTCGGAAACGTGCGCATGATGAAGGCCATGGGACTCTCGCTGGATGGAATGGAGTCCGCGGTCTCGAAACTGCAGTCCGAGGCAAAGACCGCGATGCTCGTGGCGGTGAGGGACCGCGTTGAGGGCATCGTCGCCGTCGCGGACACCGTCAAGGACGGTTCCGCCGAAGCCATCGCTCAGCTCAACTGGCTGGGCGTGCAGGTAGCGATGATCTCGGGCGACAATTCCCAAACGGCTCATGCCATCGCGAAGCGAGTTGATATCCAGACCGTCTTCGCCGAGGTGTTGCCGGAGGGCAAGATCCGCGAGGTCGAACGATTGCAGACCGCCGCGACACCTGGCGCACGAAGGCAGGTCGTTGCCATGGTGGGCGATGGGGTCAATGATGCGCCCGCCCTCGCGAAAGCCGATGTCGGGATTGCGATCGGGACGGGTACGGATGTAGCCATGGCCGCTGCTCCGGTGACGTTGATGAGCGGCGACCTGCGCGGTGTCCCTCGGGCGATCCTCTTATCGCGGCGGACACTGCAGACGATTCGCCAGAACCTGTTCTGGGCATTCTTCTACAACGTGATTCTCATTCCAGCCGCGGCTCTGGGGTTTCTGAGCCCGGTACTCGCCGCCGCGGCCATGGCGCTGAGCAGCGTCTTCGTGGTGACCAACAGCCTGCGTCTCCGAAAAGTACGCCTCGGCGTGGCCGAGACCGGAACGGCCTGACGATGTCCTCGGAAACTCGCTACTTCGACCTGCAGGAGGCAAACCGCGCAGTGGTGGTGATCCGGCCGCTGATGAGTGAAGTGCAAGAAATCCGCGATCTCATCCTCCACGAGCAGCCAGAGGTATGGAGCGCCGTTCGGAGCGCGGCCGGAAACGGGGGGAATCCTGCCCTCAGCCAGCTGGTCGAACACTTTGAGCGCGTACGTCATCTGATCCAGGAGATCCAACGCACCGGCGCCATCGTAAAGGACATCGACCAGGGGCTTGTCGACTTCCCGGCTCTGCGTCAGGAGGCAGAGGTCTACCTCTGCTGGAAGCATGGAGAGCCCGGTGTTCTCTTCTGGCACGAGCTGGAGGCCGGATTTGCCGGCCGCCAGCCGATCGATGGGTTCTGATTTGAGGCCCGTGCCCGAAGCGGGAGGAGCCAAGGCCAGATGCCTCCCCTTTGGGGAGGCATCTGGTGGCGCGTCGAGCCCATTTTGGGCCCAGACTCGAGAGCGGTTAGCCGCTACTGGGGTCACACAACGAAAATCCCTGATGGTCTCCAGGGATATGACCGTTGACACCAAGCGCGCCCGTCGTCGCCAGCGGCACGATGTGATGTTCGGCGAACTCCCGGCCGCTGGGGCTGCCATCGGCGTCCGTGTCGTTGCACGGCGCGGCACCGTGAGCAAGCACCGGCGTCGCCAGTGCCAGTGCGAGGACGAGCACCAGCCCCAATAGCACAGCTCTGTTCTTCATGAAGCGCTCCTTTCAATAGGCAGAACGACTTTGCGCTCTGCCGATTACGATGACGTTGGGCGTCTGGATTTGTTATCCGGGGCACCACGTGCGAGGGGCCGCCCGCTCTTCGCATAATCATGTCCTGAGATATGATTCACCCCTAGTTTGCGGAATCGCACCTCGTCCCGCGACCGCTGGTTGGAGGATAGATTGCACAAGAAGGGCGTGTGGTACGGCGTCCTTGCCTACCTACTCTGGGGCTTCTTTCCGGCATATTGGAAGCAGCTCGAGGGTGTCCCAGCGATCCAGTTGCTGGGGCACAGAGTAGTCTGGTCGTTTCTCCTCCTCATGGCCGTCGTCCTGTGGACCCGGAGGCGAGGGGAATTGGGCGCTGAGCTCACGGCCCGAACCGTGAGGATCTATCTGCTCGCCGCAGTGCTGATCGCCGTCAACTGGCTCACCTACGTCTGGGCCGTCAACGCCGGCTTCATCGTGGAGACGAGCCTGGGATACTTCATCAACCCGCTGCTGAGTATGCTCCTGGGTGTCTTCATCCTTCGGGAACGTCTCAGAGCCGCGCAGTGGATTCCAATCGTGGTGGCGGCTGTCGGCGTGACCTACCTGACTCGAGCGTACGGCCGCTTGCCTTGGATCGCACTGACGCTCGCGCTTTCGTTTGCCCTGTATGGCCTCGTGAAGAAAGTCGCGCCGCTGGGCGCCCTCTTTGGACTGACGCTGGAGACTGGTCTACTCTTCCTCCCCGCGGTGCTCTACCTCGGCGCCGCGGAGGCCGCGGGGTCCGGTGCATTTGTGCACGCCGGTCCCCGCGCGACGGCGTTCCTGGCTGGCGCTGGCGTTGTGACCACGATTCCGCTGGTCATGTTTGCGTCTGCGGCTCGCCGGATCCCGCTCGTACTTCTGGGAATCCTTCAATACATCGCCCCCTCCGTTCAGTTTCTCTTGGGGGTCTTCGTCTACCAGGAACCTTTCGATAGCGCACGCCTCGTCGGTTTCACCATCGTCTGGCTGGCACTGGTACTATTCGGGGTCGAGAACTACTTGGCTGGTCGGACGCCCACGGTGCCGGTGGCCGAAATGGGTGAGGGCTAGGAGGTTGGACTGGCCCCAAGTCCCGCGGGACTGGCGGCGTCTATTGAACTAGTCAGCAACCGCCTTCCCAGCGTCGTGAGGCAAGGGCCCCTCCTGTGGCAGGAAGTGCATTGTTGCCACAAAAGCAATGAGCATTACGCCGGCCCCGCCGAGAAACGGCAGGTGGATATCCAGGTCCATGGCTACCCCGGCCCATAGTGGCCCTACGATTCTGCCCAGCGACATGGCCGCATTGCTGAGGCCCATGGTGGCCCCTTGTGCGAGTGTGGTGCGTTTGGACGTCAGCGAGGCAACGCCCGGCCTCAGCATCGAAACGCTGAGTACGAAGAAACCGGTGGTCACCAGTACCCAGGCCAGGTTGGGGGCGAGCACCATGGCAAGGAATCCGAAAACGCTTGCCGCCAAGGATGCCTTGATCACCCGGCCGTCTCCATAGCTGCGGGTCGCTGGCCCGGTGAGCACTCCTTGCACCGCTGCCCCAACACCGCCAACGAGCGCGATGATCAGCCCGATGGTTGGCGGGTTGAACTCGTATCGCCGCTGAGCATAGAACGCATACATGCCTTCGAAGTTTGCCAGCGCGAAGTTCTGAAGGAAGGCGAGCACCAGCAGGAACCCGATGGGGCCGGACAGAGCGGCTGCCAGTTGGCGGGGCTGAAAACCGGCCCGCCCCTGGGTGGCAGTGCTGCGTAACTCGTGGGGCAGCGACTCCGGAAGGATCCACCAGATCAGCAAGGTCGCCAGCAGGGCCGCGCCAGCGGCGAACAAGAATGGCGCCTGCAGCGATATGGCACTCAATGCCCCGCCAATGCCTGGTCCCAGCATCATGCCGAGACCGAAGGCTGCGCCCCACATGCCCATACCTCCGCCGCGGTCTCGCTCATCGGTGCTGTCGCTGATATACGCCAGCCCGCTGGGCAACGTTGCCGAACCAACGATGCCCATGAACATGCGCGCCGCGAATAGGCCTGCGTACGCCTGCGCGTAGGCCAGCGCCACCATCCCGATGGCTGTTCCCATGGTTCCGACCATGAGCAGCGGTTTTCGTCCGACTCGATCTGAAAGGGCGCCCCACAACGGCGAGAAGACGAGCTGCATCAGCGAGAAGATCGACATCAGCATGCCCATCTCGAACCCCCCGCCGCCGAACGCTTCCACGTAGAAGGGCAGAATTGGAATAATGATGCCGAATCCCAGCATCACCACTACGAGCGTGAGGAACAGGATTGCGAGGTTCCTTCTATTGGTCATGCCTAGGGGCCACTGGGGGGCAATCATAATAGGGCTCGCGGCTCTCGACGTAAAGCTGCGCTGCAGTCACGAGCCGCAGCTGATCCGGAACGCAGGGCTTGATTGGTATAATGCTCCAATTCACAAGCTGGAGGACTCGCATTATGAATATCGCCATGTGGCGCAAGGCCCTTAATGTTATTCCTGAAGTCTCCAAGTCGGAATGGGACGCGCTTGACATTGTTTCAAAGTGGCTGATCTCAACCCGCGCCGCCGTATTGATCATGACATTCATCTCGGCGGCGCTGGCGGGCCTCTTCGCCTGGCGCGACGGCCGCTTTGAGTTGCTGCCCTGGCTCGCGCTGGCTTTCGGCCTCATCATGGCGCACGCCGCCAACAACATCCTCAACGACTACACGGACTTCGTCCGCGGGGTTGATAAGGATAACTACTTCCGAACGATCTACGGCGCTCAGCCGGTAGCGAGCGGCCTGCTGACACGTGGCCAACACCTCACCTATTTTGCAGTAACCGCGCTGCTTGCCCTTCTTCCGGGAATCTACCTGCTTTGGTACTCAGGCTTCCATCCGGCGACCTGGGTCTTGCTTGGTATGGGAGCGTTTTTCGTGCTCTTCTATACGTGGCCGCTCAAGTACCTGGCTCTCGGTGAGGCCTCCGTCTTGCTGGTCTGGGGCCCCCTGATGATCGGTGGCGGTTACTTTGTCCTGACTGGGCGCTGGGACTGGAATGTCACCTTGGCAAGCCTGCCCTACGTGCTGGGCGTCACGACCGTGATCTTTGGCAAGCACATCGATAAGATCGCCATTGACAAGGAGAAACGCATCTACACGTTGCCGGCGGTGATCGGCGAGCGGGCAGCCCGCTACGCCATTCTGGCGATGATGCTGGGTTCCTATTTGTTGACTGGGTACCTGATAGCCATCCGTTTCTTTACGCCGGTGATGCTCATCATCTTACTGGCGGTACCGACCTTCCGCCGGACTTATCCGGCCCTTCTGAAGCCCAAACCTGGGGAGAGGCCCCCTGACTTTCCCGATGGCCAGGGTGGCTGGCCGCTCTACTTCGCGCCGCTGGCGTTCGTGAACAACCGCGCGTTCGGCTCCCGGTTCATGCTGGGCGTGCTCCTCGACGTCGCCCTAAGATTCCTTGTTCCAACATTCTGGCGCTAGCCGGCCGTGCACAGGAGCCGCCGACGCAGAAGCGGGGCGGCGGACTGTCTCGCTGCCCCGCAGCGCTTCCTCGTGAGGGCGGGTAGTATAATGCGCGGCGTGTTTCCAGCACCTGCTGGTTGATCGCCGCCCGTCAACTTGGAAGGGAGTTACTATGGGTGCAGACGTTGCAATGTGGCGCAAGGCAATCTGGCAGCTCATCAAGATGGACGACAAGAAGGAGTGGGACGCGCTGGACGTCGTCTCCAAGTGGCTGATCGCGACACGTTCGGCCGTCACCTTGGTCACCGTCTACTCCTGCATCATCGCGGGCATCCTTGCCTTTCGTGACGGCCACTTCAAGTTCCTGCCTTGGTTCATTGTCACGATCGGGCTATTCCTGGCGCACGGTACGAACAACCTTCTGAATGATTACACGGACTTCAATCGCGGTGTGGACAAGGACAACTACTTCCGAACGCAGTACGGTGTCCACCCGCTCGTGCAAGGCTTCTGGACGAAACCGCAGCAACTCCGCTGGTTTGCGCTGAGCGGCCTTCTAGCCGTCCTGGCCGGCGTGTATGCGCTTTTCTACACCGATTTCAGCCCGGTCGTGGCGGGCCTATTCGCATTTGGCGCTGCAGTCCTGCTGGCGTATACCTACCCCTTCAAGTACTGGGGGCTGGGCGAGTTGGCGATCTTCCTGATCTGGGGCCCGATCATGATCGGCGCGGTCTACTTGGTGCTCTCGGGCCAGTGGAACTGGAATGTGGTGTTGGCGGGCGTCCCCTATGGGCTCGGCGTCGCCAGCATCAACGTTGGCAAGCACATTGACAAACGCGAAGACGACCTGAAGAAGGGCGTCGGCACATTTCCCGTGCGCGCCGGCGAGGCCGTCGCGCGCCGCGTGGACCAGGCGGCCCTGGTCCTGATCTACGCGGTGATTCTCTATCTGATCTTCATCCCTCGCTACTTCACGCCCGCAATGTTGCTGGTGGGCATGGCGCTTCCGTATGCGCGGGATGCTTTCAAATTGCTGAACAAACCGCGACCCGCCAGCCCGCCGCCCGGCTATCCCGCCTGGCCAACTTGGTTCTCAGCCATCTGCTTCAGGCACAATCGCCAATTCGGTGGATTGCTCCTGCTCAGCCTGCTGATCGACGCTGCCCTGCGCTACTTCGTACCGACCTTCTGGCCCGCGGTGGGCTGACCCTCCTGACGCGCGGCTGCATTCCGGATCGAAACCTGTGGCGGCGCACCCCTAGGGGTGCGCCGCCACAACGTCTCTGACCTCGACCCAGTGGCCCTCCGGGCTTTCCAAGACACCGAAGCCCAGGCGCCCCGCCCGCGTGAGCGCGGCGTATTGGTTGTCGATCCAGATGACGATGCCGAGCGGTGGCCGCGGTGAAACAGGTGTATGTAACACTTCGGCGCCATCGACCGCGCAGCGAACGCCGGAGCCAGTCCACTCCAACACGTAGGTGTGCCAGTCCGAAACATCTGTATAGAGTCGGATCGTGTCCTCGTCGATCACAGTCTGGAGCACATGTCGCGCGCGGCGCCGGGAAAACAGATACCACGCAGCCGCCCTCAGAAGCCGGGCATCGAAGCGCGGGCTGCGAAATGCCTGCACCAGGAAACCACTCCCGGGCGTGTTGTCTCGGAAGCTTAGGTGACTCTCGTTTGAGGCGTGGAAGTACCAGGCCGCGTTCGGTAGTGCCGGCAGCCGCAGGGAACGGCGAGTCCCTCCCAAGTTGAGTCCGAACGGGTCATTCCAGACTCCAAAGCCCCAGGTGCCTGTGATGCTCGCGCTTGAGGCCCGGGCACGCAGCTGCAAGCGCAGCGTCTCGTGCGGGAAGGCGCGCCGCGGCAAAGCAGTGTAGTCGTCGAGCTGAGCCAGCCGGTACTGACCCCGGGAACCTGGCGGAAGAGCAAGCCGCCAGCCCCCTTCGATTGGCACTACGGTTCCCCCGCCTGATGTGCGTGCTGTGAGTTGGAGGCTCAGTTCTTCGGGGATCCAGCCCGGTGCCGCGATAGGAACTCGCGGACAATGGCCAGGTAGCGCTCGTTCTCTTCCACGAAAGTCATGTGACCGCTATGCTCGAAGATGGCCATTTCGGCGTGCGGTATTTTCACGTTCATAGCCTCGGCGGCGGCCGGTACGCAGGTGCGGTCGTGGCGTCCGGCCAGGAGCAGCACGGGCTGAGGGACGAGCTCGAGGCGATCCTCGACCTCGATCCCGCCGTACTCGGCTCGCGCGAAATGCCGCAGCACCCGAGGAGAGAAAACTGCTCCGGCTGAACGCCGCTCGTACTCCGCGATGCGGGCGTCGTTGGGGCTCGCGAAATGGAAGGGCTGCTGGTCGTGCAGGAGGTCGGCAACCTGCGCTGGTGAGGACACCTCGCGCTCGCGCGCCCACGAGGTCGTGACCTGCTCCCTCAGCTCGATTGGTGCAAAGGCGGCGAGGTTCTGATCCACGGCGGTCAGATAGCGTGCCGACGGTACGCCGCACGACACGATCGTTTGCGCGGCGTGGCCAGGGAAATCCACCGCATTCTGTAAGGCAACGAACGAGCCATACGAATGGCCAAGCACCGCGTAGCGAGCCAGGCCAAGGGCCCTGGCGAGGGCGATCACGTCTGCAGCCATCTGCCGAAGGGTCCAGGTCTCCACCGGGCAGTCGGTCGAGAGTCCCTGTGCACGCTGGTCGACCAGGATTAACCTGAATTCGTCCGTGAGGGGATCGAGGTAATCACCGAACATGTGGTGGTCGAGTCCGGGACCGCCGTGAAGGATGATCAGCGGATAGCCGTGCCCGCGCTCGACAATGTGCAGTCGCGTGTCGCCGATGTCCACGAGTGCTTCGGTGGATTCCGCTAACATGTGAAACTGAATGTCCGCTGCGGCGAGATTCCAACGTCGTTGAAGGCGGCGATGCCAAAGTTGAATACGTGACCAGCCGGCGCGTCGGTGGTATCCACGTAGTGTGTCGTGTTCGCTGTCAGTTCCGCGATTTCGACGCCATCCCGATAGATACGATACCCGTTCTCGTTGTCCGAGGCATCTGTCCAGGTCATGTTGGTCGTCACCGTCTTGGTCCCCCCGCCGACGCAGTTGTACGTGTAGTTGAAATTGGACGGTCGGGCTGGAATGGCGGAGTTGGTCCCGGCGGAGGACGTCGCCGCCGGCACGGCACCGACGTTCCCGGAAGTTGTTCCGAATTCCGCTGAGACCCAGCATGAAGCGGTTGTATCTGGGGGATCGACGAGCCACCAATCCACGCTGGCCGCCCGGGCGAGGATGGGTACTGTGGTCGTTTCTGGGATCACCGTAACCCGTTCGAAGTTAGTTCCGGGCCCCATCCGGCAGTTGACGTTGTCCGTGGCGGTGTAGACCGACGTCGCGCCGGCCGCGGTCGGCGGGATCGCCGCCGTGGTGGCGCTGCTCCCAGTGGGCGTGGTTGCCAGGGCCGCCTGGACCGTCATCGCCGCAGCGGTCGCAACGTCTGGGGCGGCGGCCGCTGGGGCTCCCGGGAGATTGCAGGCACTCATCAGGGCGGCAAGCGCAAGGGAAATGGCGAGCGTCGGTCGGCTCGGTCGCACGCTCCCTCGCAGCGCCCGGCTATTCACCGCTTCCTTCCGACCAACTCGCCATGTAAAGGGGATTCTCGATCGCGGCCGCCTCGCGAGTAAGCTGGAGTGGGTGGAACGTGTCGACCATCACGGCAAGCTCGAGAATCCCCTTT
>Ga0209751_10003190_pt1 | contig 16001 bp, 11 predicted proteins | sample RifCSP13_1_FD_184019 | JGI IMG/M metagenome (GOLD analysis project Ga0209751, IMG submission 184019) | Soil microbial communities from Rifle, Colorado - Rifle CSP2_sed 13_1 (SPAdes) (version 2) | ecosystem: Environmental > Terrestrial > Deep subsurface > Rock core/Sediment | place: Rifle... | reverse complement strand
CGCCTCATGACCGAAGAACCCCGCCGGGTAGACCCCAACACAGCCAGCCTCGAGGAGCTCCGCCAACTCCCCGGGATCGGGCCCTCCCTCGCGCAACGCATCCTCGATGCTCGCCCCTTCGAAGCCCCCGACGACCTCCGGCGCGTCCCGGGGCTTGGGGAGGCGGCCATCAGCCGACTGACGTCGCATCTCGATTTCACCTCCCTCCCCCTCGGCGAGCAAACCGTAGAATCGCCGCCTTTGGAGCCAGCCTCCGAGGAGAAGGAGCAGGCGCCCGCGGCCGCCATTGCCCCCTCACGCCGGGAACGCCCTTCCCCCGCGCCCAGGCCGCCCTACACGCGTCTGGAAACTCTCTGGCTCGTGGCGGGAGCCGCCGTGGGCAGCTTCCTCCTCTCGATGGCGCTCACGCTGGCGATTCTCGCCGGCATCAACGGAACGCTCAACTTCGGTCGCCTCCAGGCCGTGCGCCAACTGGAGTCCCAACTCGCCACCGCGCAGCAGACGCTCGACAGCGCCACTGGCACCCTTCAGAGCGTGAGCCGCCGCCTCGAGGCGCTCGAGGGCCTGAGCGGGCGGATGAGCACGGTGGAGGAACAAGCGGCCGCCCTACGCGGGGAGATGGACCAGGCCCTCACCGACGTCGAAGCGATGCAGGCCTCCCTGGACTCCCTCGAACGGGAGACCCGGGCGCTGGGCCAGCAGGTCGGCCGCTTCGACGCGTTTCTCGAAGGGCTCTTACAGCTTCTCGGAACCACCGCGCCCACTCCAACCCCCGCCCCGTGACGGAGGCGCCGGATGACACTGCCCACGAAATCCCCCGAACCAACGATGGGTGACCGCACCGCCACATTCGCCGCACGCGTGGCACGCTTCCTCCTTCGCCTCCTCTTCGTGCTCATGGTTGGCCTCGGACTGGGGCTCGCCGTCTACTTTGGAGTGCCGGCGGTCTATCGCAAGTATGTGGAGCCAGTCCAGGCGAACACCGAGCGCCTGGCTGAGGTGGAGGCGGCGCTGGCGGCCTACCAGGAACAGAGCCGCGGCGACCGGGCGGCGCTCGACGCCCGGCTGGCGCAGATCGAGGGCCAGCTCGCCCGTCAGACGGAGGCGCTGGCCGGCCTGCAGTCGGAAGTCTCGGCGCACGCCGATCGCCTGGAAGACCTGAGCGAGATCCCCGAGCGCCTCGAGGCGCTCGAGACCGACGTGGAGGACACGGCGACGGCCCTGGCGGCTCTCGAGGCGAGCCTCGCCGACGCCGAGTCGCCTGCTCAGAGTCTGGGCCGCCGCCTGGAAATGATTCGCGCCCTGGAGGCGCTCACTCGCGCCCGCCTGTGGCTGATCCAAGACAATCTCGGATTAGCCGCGGATGACATTGAATTCGCCAGCGAAATCCTGGCTCAGGTCGCCGAAGAGGCGCCCGAGGAGGAGGCCGCTGCTCTGGCTTCGATCCTCGATCGTCTCGAACTGGCGATCGGCCATCTTCCGGGCTCAGCGGTCGTCGCCTCGGATGATCTCGAGATTGCCTGGAGGCAGCTGGCCGAAGCCGCCGGCCCCTAATCCAACCCGCTGGAGGTCGACATGACTCAAACCTCTTCTCAGCCCGCCGCGCCGCCGAGAAAACCCGTAAGCCGGCTGGGGAGGTGGTTCCGCTCCGCCTTGCGCTGGGCCGTGGCGGCCGCCGTGATCTTCGCGGCCGGTATTGCTCTGCTCTGGTTTGCCCAGGTCCAACCTCTGCGGGCCCAGGTGGATGGCCTGCGGTCGGATCTGGACGCCGCCCAGAGCGAGGTGGAGGCTCTTCGCTCTCTTCGCCAAGAGAATGAGGCGCTACAGGCGGAGGCCACCCTCGCTCGATCGCGCCTTCTCCTCCTGCGCTCGATGGTCGACGTCACCTCGGCCCAGGTGGCGCTGGCCCTCGGACGGCCGGATGATGCCGCCGACGCCCTCCTGCCCACGGACGAGCGACTCGCTTCGCTCCTCAACATCCTGGAAGACGCCCAGGCGCGTGATCAGGTGCGCCAGATGCGCGAGCGGCTCACCCTGGCCATCTCTGAACTGAACGACGACGCCTTTGCCGCGCAGAACGACCTGGAGGTTCTGGCGAGCGACTTGGCCTTGCTCGAGGGCTCACTGGGAGAGACATAGCCTGGGCGCCCCGTTCGCCATCGCACGGATGAGGCCGCCTGCCGCCCGCAAAAGCGCAGAAGCGGCCTCCTCCCTGCACGGTAGAGCCTGACCTCGGCATCGAAGTTCTCCGCGCCTCCCACTCGGGCCCTCGGCGGCTCGAGTGGCCTTTGTGTACCAGGTGAGGCTCGCGCGTCTTCCGGTATAATCCTTCACGCAGGGGCCCCCACTCCCGCTGCCGACGGACATCCCGGGGGACCGGTCCGGCGTAGGCCCGGTCACAACCTCGCGCCTCCCGACGGCCCGGGCCAACCGGCGATCTCCCCGGCGCCCGGGAGGAGAGCGGCCGGCTCCTTCAGACAAGGAGTGCTTCCATGAAACGTTCCGCGCCCTGGCTGCTCCTGGTCATCTTGATCGTTCTCTGCTTCTGCCTGGTCTGCATCGTGGCCATTCTGGCCGTTTTCCGACCCGAGTGGCTGCCCTTCGGACTCCCGGGCATCTCACGCGATCAGATCATTTTGCGCGTTCCCGACCGAAGACAGGAGGCGGACTACTACCTCGTACGGCCGGGGCAGGACGTTCAACGCGGGCTCCTCCTGGCTGACGACACCCAGGAGGCCTCCCCGACACTCTGGGGCCAGCAGACGGCCAACGGCTTCGCCTACCGTCCATTCGGCTTTGGCGCGTTCCTCCCCGAGAGCCGGTCGCTCCTCTACTTGGTCCAGACCGAGGGCGGCACCTCCCTCAACTTGCAGGGCCGCCGCGGGGGCGAGCCGAGACAGGTGCATGAGACCGACGCCAGGATAACCTCGCTCCTCACTCTCGACAGCGGAGACACGATCTTCATCGTCGAGGAGCACGAGCCCGGCCGCGTTCGCTGCTACGTCTCACGCCGCGGGGATGAGGCCCAGCGCGTGGCTCGGGGCGACACCTGCCAGGTCTCCTCGAATGGCTCCACTCTCCTCGTCTCGGATGCTGCGGCCGACGCCCTCACCCTCACGGCGTACAACCTGGATGGCGCCGATTCAGAGGTCTTGCTCGATGAGCAGGAAGGCACCGACGGCACCTTCCGGCTCTCGGCCGACGGCACCCGGGTGGCCTATGTGAGCTCCGACGGGGAGAGGTCCAACGTCGTTGTCATCAGCCGCCAGGATGGGCGGGTTCTGGCGGAAGGGGACGAGTTCTTCAGAATCGTCTCCTATGAGTTTTCCCCGCAGGGCTCGGCTCTCTTCGTCATCGGGGAGACGGACGAAGGCGATCTTGCCCTTTCGCTTCTCGACGCGCAGTCTCGATCCATCGCCTCGGGCGAGACTCTCGACGCCTCCTTCAGCCCAGACGGCCAATACCTGATCGTCCTCACGGCCGACGAGGCCGGCGATGAAGCGCTCCTCGTCCACCCGGTGGACGGGGGTGAGGATGTCGCCGTCCTCGACCGCGGCGATCTTTCCTTTGGTGTGGTCGAGGATCCGGACGTCTTGTTGATCGCTCAGACACTCGAAGGGGAAACGATTCTCTACCGGGCCGGGCCGAGCGGCGCCGGCCTTGAGGAGCTCGTCAGCTCGAATCGGGTCCGAGGGCTGGAGGTTTTCAACTTGCTGGACGATCCCCGGTTCTTTGCGCTCCTCTCCGATAGCGAGGCCCGCCAGACGCTCTACGTCGGCCCGACCGGCGAGATCCCCGGCTTCGAGCTTCTGGAAGACTGGGTATCCCTCACACCGCTCGACCTCTCTCCGGACGGCCGCTGGCTTGCGTTCGTCGGGCAGGAAGACGCCCGCGACGACCCGGTGCTCTACGCGATCCGTCTCGTCGACGGCGAGACGCCCCTCGAGTTGGACGACGACCACGAGGGGATCCAGAACGCCCTCTTCAGCGAAGACGGAGACGAGCTCTTCTACACGGCCCTCACCGGCTCCGACGCCGATGAAGTGGAGGTGCGCAGCGTCCGGACCCGCGGCGATCGACCCTATGAGGCGCTCTACTCCCAGGCTGCGCTTGAAGCCGCTTCCTGGGACGCCCTCGACCCCTTCGGCAGCTCGATCCTCTCGCTGCGGAGCGGCCTGGCCACGCCCAGCCTGTGCCCAGGAGCCACGACCATCGCTGCCGGAGATGAGATCGAAGACACGCTCGAGCGAGGCGGGCGCAACTGCTACCGCTTCCGCGCCGGCGAGGCCCTCGACTACTCCGTGGGGGTGATCGGCGAGTTCGAGCTCGACAGCCGCATGGAGGTCTACGCCCGCGACGGGACGTTGATCGCCGGCGACGATGACAGCGGCCCCGGCCTGAGCCCGCGCCTCGCCCTCTCTCTCGATGAGGGCGGCCTGTACTACATCTATGTCTTTGGCTTCAGCGACAGCGACGCCGGTGCCTACTCGCTCACGGTGACGGAGGGGCGCCCGGGCACCGTCGAGGAGGAAGCCGTCCTGCTCCCATTCGATGAGACCGTCCGGGGAGCGATCACGGCCGAGAGCGAAGTCTTCATCGAAGAGTTCGACACCAGTCTCTTCGCCGCCGTCTACCACTTCGAGGCCCAGTTCGAAGACTGGATCGTCGTCGACCTCTCGGCCGGTTCCATCGGATCATCGCTCGATCCGATGATGGCTCTGCTCGACGACAATTTCCAGACCCTCACTTTCGCCGAGCCCATGGAGGGGGGCACCCAGTTCGCCTACTCGATCCCCTCGACCGGCCGTTACTATCTGTTGGTCCTCAGCTCCGATGAAGGCTATGGCTCGGCCGAAGACTATTTCTTCGACATCACCCTTACCCTCGGCACCCCGCCCGGCACCGTCCAGGAGGAAGCCGCCCTGCTCCCGTTGGATGAGACCGTCCGCGGGGCGATCACGGCCGAGAGCGAAGTGTTGGTTGAAGCATTCGACGATGTTCTCTTCGCGGCCGCCTACTACTTCGAGGCCCAGTTCGAAGACTGGATCGTCGTCGACCTCTCGGCCGGTTCCATCGGATCATCGCTCTACCCGACGATGGTTCTGCTCGACGACAACGCCCAGTCCCTCACCTACGCCGAGCCCGACATGGAGGGGGACCTCCAACTGGCCTACTCGATCCCCTCGGCCGGCCGCTACTACCTGCTCATCCTCAGCGCCGATCAAGGCTACGGCTCCGCAGAGGACTACTTCTTCGACGTCACTCTCACGCTCGGCACCCCACCCGAACCGGGAGGCGGCCCCATCGATATCGGTGAGACGGTGGAGGGCAACCTGCAGGCGACGATCCACGACGAGTGGACGTTCACGGCAGAGGCCGGCGAAACCGTCACGATTTCGATGACCAGCAGCGTCTTCGATACCTACCTCGAGCTCTACGATCCGGCAGGCGTCTCCATTGCCTACGACGACGACTCAGGCGGCGATCTCAACTCGCTCATTCGGAACTTGCGCCTCTCCGCCGCCGGCACCTACACCATCCGGGCCCGCTCCTACAGCGGCCGATCCTCCGGCCTCTACACTCTGAGCCTCAGCGCCGGTGCACCCGATACCGGCGCCGGAGGATCGATCTCGCCGGGTGAAACCGTTGAAGGCGATCTCCAGCGCGGTGGCCAGGACGAATGGACCTTTGAGGCAAGGTCGGGACAGGTGGTCACCATCGCCATGTGGAGCGATGAGATCGATCCCTATCTCATCCTTCTCGATCCGAATGGGATCGAGCTCACTCGTGACGACGACGGCGCCGGCTATCCCAATGCCCTGATCGACGCGTTCGAGCTCCCCGACACCGGCACCTACACGATCATCGCCCGCAGCTTCGGCGACAGCCGGGCCGGGGCCTACACCCTCGTTCTCGTGGGGTTGGTCGAGTAGAGCCGGTCACCCTCATGCTTCCGAATCACCGGGGCTGCCCTTCGAGGGCAGCCCCTTCGCGTCCGCCGCGGTGACCGTATGGCGAGGCGATGCCTCGGAGAAGGCTGAGGCGTCAGTAGCGGAGTAGCGCCGCGATCTTCCCGGCCCGCTCCAGCTGCGGGTCCCCGGGAACCACCTCCACATCCCCGCCGTCCGCCATGACCTTCCGCACCGCAAGCTCGACCGCATCTTCGATCCGGCCGAAGTCGCGCCCACAAAACGGACAGCTCGGCAGCTTCTGGGCGGTGAGGTAGCCACAGCCGCGGCAGCGGTACCCGGGCGCGCGGAAGCCCTCGCTGATCAGCAACGTCTGAATCTGCCCGGCGTGTGCGGCGCTAAGCGCCCCATCCAGACCGAGCACTCCCTCCTTGCCTTTCGCCGCCGCCGTCACCACGGCGTCGATCAGCTTTCGCTCCGTCTCTCGCTCGGCCTGACGGACGCTCTCCATGGCTTTGGCCCACACCTGGGGATGACCGGCCGTGCGCTTGATGGGGAAGGTGCCGACGATCAGGCTCTGCCATGCCTTCGGCAATTGCTGGCGAAAGAGGGCCACGTTCTCATCGGTGCCGCCGATCAACACCCGCCGCACCCGGTTTTCCTTGAAGAAACGCGCCGCCACGCGCGCCGCTTCCTTCAGGTTTCGCTCGGCAAGCTCTTCGACGTAGCGCGTCTGCCCGGCGGTGCCGCCGCGGCGACCTGGCGCTGTCGAGCCCCCGCCGCGTTTCGTCCGCCGCACTTCCTCGCCGCGCGAGCCCTCCTCCTCCCGAAGATCGCCGAGGTGAAAATAAAAGAGGCGCGCCCCCTCCTGGTCGACGAGGATCACGCCGTAGCCCCCGTAGTGATCCAGCAGGTCGGCCAGCGGTTTCACGTAGGGGCGGTCCATCCAGCGCGCCCGGCTGCGCACCGGGACACCCAGAGGAAAGGAGCGAAAGAAACCCTGCGCCGTGCAAGAGAAGAGCGCCAGACTGCGGCCGGACCAGTCAAACTCGTGCTCCAGATACCGCTCGAGCACCTCATGGTCCTTGGCGCTGCCTCCGTCGAGCTCTTTGAGCATCTGACGCAGCCGGAGTTTGTGCGCGTCGGTGGTTCCCTGTGAGGGATCTACATTCAGGTAAACGCTCAGTACCGGTTGACCGGGCCGAAAGTCGATCAGTTCGTGCAGGTCGTGATCTGTCAACACGGCAGCCTCCTGACGCACGAGACGGCGGCGGGCTCGGCTAAGGCCGAGCGCCGATCGTCACCGGAACCTCGATCTCTTCTCCCTCCCGCAGAATCGTCAGCCTTACAACCTGGCCCACTTCGGTGTGGTTGACGAGGTAGCTGAGCAGGTCACCGAACTCCCGGACGGGGATCCCATCGATGAAGGTGATCAGGTCGCCGCCGGGCGCAAGGGCGACGAGGGTTTCCGAACGGGTTCCCCCTCTCACCCCGGCCTCATCCGCCGGGCTCCCCGGCGTGACACCCGTGACGTAGGCGCCCATAGCCTGCGGTAGGCCCAGTTCCTCGACCGTTTGGAGATCCAGGCTCCCCAGGCTGGAGATCCCCAGGTAGGGATACTCGTATACGCCCTCGGCGATCAGGGCCTCCACAACCCGCCGCACCAGGTTCGCCGGGATGGCGAACCCCACACCCGAGTTGGCCGGAGCGCCGACCACGGTGAAGCTCTCCGTGAGGATCGCTCGATTGACGCCGATCACCCGGCCTTGCAGATCCAAGAGCGGTCCCCCGGAATTGCCGGGGTTGATGGCAGCATCGGTCTGGATGATATCTCCGGACGAGAAGAACCCTCCGCCGGGGGCTGCGCTTTCCGAGTCGAGCGTCCGGCCCAGCCCGGAGACGATCCCCACCGTCATCGTTCCCGCCAGGCCGAACGGATTGCCGATGGCCACCACGGTCTCGCCCACGCGCACCTGGCTTGAATCTCCCAAGAGGAGCGGGGCCAGGTCCTCGGCCGGGAGATCGACGCGCAACACGGCGAGATCGGCGTTGCTGTCCGACCCAACCACCTCCGCCCACACTTTCAATCCGGAGGGGAAGTCCACCTCCACCTCGTCGGCCTGGGCCACGACGTGCTGATTGGTGACAATGTGCCCGTCGCTGTCGATCACGAAGCCCGAGCCCCGGGAGACACCGTCTTGGACGTAGGCCTGGATGGCCACCACGCCCGGGCTGACGCGTTCGTAGAGCTCCACCAGATCGGAGGAATCGCCGACAGCCCCGCTCGGGCCGGCCGGGTTGGCCTCAGCTGCCTGCGAGGCCGGGACGATCGGCGTGCGAACGGACGTCGCCGATTCAAAGAGCGGAGATTGCACACACGCCGAGGCGACGACCGCCAGGGCCAAAGGGAGAATCAGAGTCCGCCTCACCACTGGGCCTCACCTCTCCTCGGCAGGGCCTGCCAGCCCATCCGATCCGGCAGCCCTAACGCCGTTTCTTGGACGCAAGCTCCTCGAAAAGCTCCCGTTCTCGCTTCGTGAGATGGCGGGGGATTTCCACCTTGAGCCGCGCATAAAGATCGCCGCTACGCTCGTGTTCCCGCAGTCGGGGCATGCCGCGCCCGCTCAGCCGCATCAGCTGCCCGGGCTGGCTTCCGGCGGGAATGGTCAGGACCACCGTCCCCCCCGGAGTGGGGACCTTCGCCTCGCCGCCCAGGACGGCCGTGTAGAGGTCAACCGGCACATCCACGTACAGGTCGTCCCCCCGTCGTTCGAATTGCGGGTCTGGCTCGACCTCCACCACGAGGTAGAGGTCACCAGGCTTGCCGCGCGCCGTCTCCCCTCGTTCGGGAATTCGGACTCTGGTTCCGGTGTGCGCCCCCGCCGGTATCTTCACCTCGAGCCGCCGACCGTCCACACGCACGGTTCGCGTCGTTCCCTGGAAGGCCTCCTGCAGGCTGATGCGAACGGCCTGCTCGACGTCGCGGCCCCGCGATCGGCCCCCCGTCTCGACGCGTCCGCCGGCCATGCCCCCGAAGATGGAGTTGAAGAACTCGGAGAACCCTCCTCCGAACATTTCCCCCAAGTCACCCACCTCCACCCGAACGCCACCCGGCGCACCTGCCATCCATTGCGACCAATCGAACTCTCCCGGCCCGGCACCTGACCGCCGATACGCGCGGTAGGAGGCTCCCAGTTGGTCGTAGCGGGCGCGCTTGGAGGCATCCCCAAGGACCTCGTAGGCTTCGTTGATGTCCTTGAAGCGGTCCTCGGCCTGCTTGTCGCCCGGATTCCTGTCGGGGTGGTGTTTGAGGGCCAGCTTGCGATAGGCTCGCCGGATTTCATTGGCGTCCGCACTGCGCGCAACGCCCAGGGTCTTGTAGTAGTCCTTGTAATCCATGCAAGTCTCTTTCCCTCGCGATTCTAAGGGCGCGCAGGAATGCCCGTCAAGCCGAGTTCTCCGGCCTCGGCGCGGGACGGGCCGGATGCTCCACAGTTCCGCCTTCGCAGGCGGATTCCCTAACCCGACTCGGGCGCGCGACGGGGCCGGGTGGCCCGGTCGAGAGCCTCTGCTTCCTCGGGCCCCATCTCCCACCCCAATGCGCCCGCGTTCTCCCGCGCCTGACTCCGATTCTTTGCCCCCGGAATGACGACAACCTCCGGCCAACGGAGCAGCCAGTTGAGCGCCGCCTGGGAGGGCGTTTTCGAATGGGCGCGGCCAATCTCCTTCAGCAGGCCGATCACCTGCGAGAGAGCCTCCGGCCGCCAGGCGCGCAGATAGCGCCCAAGCCGCAGCGGATGCCGCCTGCCGTCCGGCCCATACTTGCCGGTGAGGAGACCCCTGGCCAGCGGGCTGTAGGCAATCAATGGCACGCCGAGCTCACGGCAGGCGCGCAGCACACCGTCTCCTTCGGGAGGGCGGTGAAGCAGGCTGTACTCCACCTGGTTGCCGGCCAGTCGCACCTCGCGGCGGCCCAGCACGTCATACGCGCGCCGCATCTGGTCGGCGCTGAAGTTGCTCACTCCCACCGCCCTGGCCTTACCCGAGAGCGCCGCCTCCGCCAACGCCTCCAGCAGCGGTTCGAGGCGGACGAAGAACGGGGGAAAGTGGATCTGGTAGAGGTCAACGGCCTTCACCTGCAAGCGCGCCAGGCTCCCATCCAGCGCACGGAGCAGCGACCGAGAGGTAAGGCGGAACGGAGCAAACTTGGTGGCGATTAGGATCGGCCGCCCTGCTTCCTGACGCAGCTCGCCGAGGATCCTCTCGGAAGTTCCCCAGCCGTACACCTCGGCCGTGTCAAAGAAGGTGATCCCGGCGTCCAGGCTGGCTCGAAAAGCCTCCCCCACCTCGGCGCGACCGTAGGTCCGGCCGTAACCCCAGATGGGTCGATCCCCCCAGGCCCAGGTCCCCACGCCCAGGCGGGGCCAACTGGGCGGCCCCGGCAAGTCTGCATTCATCTCTCAACTCCACGCGGCAACCTCGATTGTACCTCCACGCCCCCGGCCGGCCTCCCGCTGACTTACATCCGCCTTACATTCTCCCCTCCTTCGCCGGGCCGCCCCCTATAATGAGTGCGCAAGGGGAAGGGACGGCGACCCCAACCCCCCGGTGCCAGGCAGGTGTTCAGGAGGTGACTATCTGAGGGTGCAGCCTTTCCTCCTGCTGCTCTCCGCGAGCAGCGAGTGAAAAGCGAGGCGCCTCTGCCGCTGCCTCGCTTTTCTCTGTTCCCTCTCTGCCGGTATAATTCCTCTTCGGTTGGGCCTCTCTGCTCGGATCCTATCCCGTATGACCCCGACGAAACCGGGCTCCAAGTATCACGGTCTCTACCTGCACTTGCGCGGGCGCGCCGATCCCAGCGTGCATCTCACGTTCCGCGAAATCGAGGCTTTGCTGGCAAGCCCCCTTCCCGCCTCGGCCCGCTCCAGTCGGGCCTTCTGGAGCAACCGGACGCGCACCGGGCTCCAGGCCTCGGCTTGGCTCGACGCCAGCTATCGCGTGGCCGATGCCGATCTTGGGAGGGAGACCGTCACGTTCATCCGCAAGAAGCTTCGCTACGACGTTCGGCGTGAGGCGGGCCGTATCCTCTGGGATCCGGAGCTCATTCGCGCACTGCGGGAGCATCTGGGCGTCAACCAGGCCGGCTTGGCGGAGGTCCTCGGCGTACGCCAGCAAACCGTGAGCGAATGGGAGCGGGGGAGCTATGCGCCCACCCGGGCCACCGAGCATCACCTCACCCTTGTCGCCGAGCGCGCCGGGTTTGATCTGAAGGAAGAATAGCGACGCTCCCCGGTAGCCCTGCCAGCCGCCCCGCTGGATTCTCTGCTCCACCTATTGACACACCACCCGTTACCGTGTATGATGTCACTGCAATAGCTCTGAGCAGCAGAGGTCAAAGCGGTCGCCGCGACGTCACAGGTTCTTGCGTGAGGGCCGTGGGGGCGACCGAAAGCGCCCGGGGAAGCCGGAGGGGGTGTGCATGCAGGCGAGTGGGGATTCACCCAGGGCGCTTTTCCTTTCCGACGAGGGCACAGTCTTCCCGGATTCGGTGGTCTGTGCCGGGCTTGTTCCCGGACGGGAGCTGGGTGCGCCCTGCCCGCACTCCGATGCCGGGCGGATGCCCCTCCCCCGGCGTATCGAGGCTCGGGCCGCCCACATTGCCCCAGGTCGGGGCCGCCCGGGGCATCTCGCCCCTCCCTGCGCTGTCCAGGCGCTTGGCAGCCTGGCTCTCTTTCTGGGGGCCCGGGCGGCGAGTTTCGGCCCGGAGCTGCAGCCTTTGCGGGTTTTCAAGTGCCGCCTGATGTACCTGCTCGTCGTGCCCGGCCTGAGGGATGAGAGGCCAGGAGAGATCCAGGCGCCGGACGGCTAGGGTCCGGGTTCGGGGGCGCTGCGCAGCTCAACAATCCAGACGACAAGGATCGCGTCCGGGGTTGGACCAGCAACTTCCCCACGTCGAGGCCCGCAACCGACGGGAGCCAGACACCATGGGGCTTGCCTCTCTACTGCCCTGGCGCCCTGAACTCGATGAGGACGGTTTCCTCTCCGGTGTTCAAGTCCACCGACCGGACCAGCCCGATCCCCCGGGCATAGTACTTGTGTTCCTCGACGCCGGGCTCGAGCGGGGTGTAGTCCCTCGTCTGGACCACGTCGGTGAACGAGCCGTATGGCACGGTGACACTTTCCGAAACGCTCAATAGGTCGGCCATGTCCTCCGCTTCCCCCGCGTAGTATTCCTGGCGGTACGTCTCGCCGAGGTGGGCCGCCGGATCGGCGTACATGACGATCCCCGGCAGCGCGCCGTCCACGCCAGCCTCCCACGAGCCGGCGTGATCCACCAGCTCTCCGTTCTCGTAGTTGCTCACGTCTTCACCTAGATACCAGACGTTGCCCTGCAGATCTTGAGCGTACCAATCGAACGTGTCCTCAATCATCTGGCCGTCGAGATAGACCGTATCCCGCACCACGGTCGCGGTGACGCCCATGACTTCGCGGGATTCCGAGAGCACCTCAACTTCGGTTCGCTCTATTCCCCCTACCGTTTGGCCCTCGTACACAAACCGGGACCCCGGGGCCAGCGGGAAGTAGGGGTTGTCCACAGAAACGACGAAGTTCCCGGGGCCGATTTCGGGGCGGTAGGGCGTCTCGGCCAAAGACGGAGTCGTGGCCGCCCTCGGGGAGCAACTCACCAGAAAGGAAACGAGAATCAATCCTGGCCAACGACCAACTCCACGCGCCATGGCTTCCCTCCGACGGCTGCCAGAAACCGGCATCTCTGGCAAGTCCAGCGATGATGGATTTTAGCGGGTCTCAGGGGCACCGAACACCGACCCTGGATTCCCGCCTGCAAGCGGGCTTCGCGCTCGAGGGGACTCGTCCGATTCAGGATTGGATCGGCTCGGAACGCCTGCTTCCTGCCCCACCAAGTCTATGAGCCGTTTGATCGCGCGCCGCATTCCCGGCAGACCCGCGAGCTTGAACCGGCGCCGCCAGCGCGTGCGGCCGCATCTCAATCCGCAGCCGATCCATGACGCGCGTGCTCCCCGGGACCGCCTCGGGCGTAGTCGTCCCCATGACCATCCGGCTGACCGCCCCAGGCTTGCTGTGCTCCAACGAGAAGTATTCGAACGTCCGCCATTCGACGACCGTTTGGGCGCTCACGACATGAGGCCCCGGACAACCAGCTCTAGAAGCTCACTGAGGATGTCGCCGGCAGGTTAGGCTTCGGCCCTTTCCCTCAGCATGCGACGCAGGACCATAGGAAGGATCCCACCGTGGCGGTAGGTCTCGATCTCGGAGGGAGTGTCGATGCGAACGCGGGCGCCAAACTCGACGCCTGTTCCATCGGCCCGCACCGCCCGAAGGCGGGCCTCCGCTCCCGGGGAGAGGCTCGCCTCCAGGCCCTCGACGGTGTAGAGCTCGTCTCCCCGGAGCCCCAGCGGGCCGGCGCCCTCCCCGGGGGCAAACTCGAGCGGCAATACTCCCATCCCGACCAGGTTCGAACGGTGAATTCGCTCGAACGACTCGGCAAGCACCGCCCGCACTCCCAGGAGCAGTGTCCCCTTGGCCGCCCAGTCGCGCGAGGAGCCGGCACCATACTCCTTCCCCGCAATCACAAGCAGCGGGACGCCTTCCTGGCGAAACTCCATCGCCGCCTCGTAGATGCTCATCCGCTCGCCACCGGGGAAGTGCGCGGTCACCCCGCCTTCCACCCCCGGCACGAGGAGATTCTTAAGCCGGATGTTCCCGAAGGTCCCCCGGGTCATCACGCGGTCGTTTCCGCGCCGAGACCCGAAGGAGTTGAAGTCACGCGGCTGGACCCCCCGCGAGAGGAGATAGCGTCCGGCCGGTCCCTCGGCGGGGATCGCCCCGGCCGGCGAAATGTGATCGGTCGTGACCGAGTCGCCGAGCAGAGCCAGCACTCGGGCGTTGCGAATTTCCTCGATCACCGGCGTTTCGTCGGTCAGGTCAAGGAAGAAGGGAGGCTCCTGGATGTAGGTCGAGTCCGGGTCCCAGCGGTAGAGGTCGCCGCCGGCTACCGGGACGGCGTTCCAGGTCTCGTTGCCGGTGTACACGTCGGCGTAACGCCGGCGGAAGAGCTCGGGCCTGACGGCTCGCTCAACGACCTGCGCGACCTCCGCCTGGGTGGGCCAGAGATCGCGCAGGTAGACGGGCCGTCCTCCGGGGTCGCGTCCCAGTGGCTCGCGCGTCAGATCGATTTGGGTCGTCCCGGCAAGGGCGTAGGCTACCACAAGCGGCGGCGAGGCGAGGAAGTTGGCGCGCACATGCGGGTTGATTCGGCCTTCGAAGTTGCGGTTGCCCGAGAGGACCGAGGCCACCACCAGATCGGCCTCCTCCACCGCTTTGACCACTTCCCCGGGCAGCGGGCCGCTGTTGCCGATGCAGGTCGTGCAGCCATAGCCCACAACGTTGAAGCCCAGACGGCTGAGGGGCTCGAGCAGGCCGGCACCCGCCAGGTATTCCGTCACGACGCGCGAGCCGGGGGCCATGCTCGTCTTGACGAGCGGTTTCGGCTGGAGGCCGCGCTCCAGAGCCTTCTTGGCGAGCAATCCTGCCGCCACCATCACCGAGGGATTGGACGTGTTGGTGCAGGAAGTGATGGCGGCGATCACCACTGCGCCATGGCCCAGAGTGGCCTTGGCGCCGTTGGTGCCGACGGTCGCCGTCCGCCCGACGGCCTCCTCCGGGAGGGCATATCCGCCTTTCGCCGTCGGCGCGGTGAGCGCCTCCTGGAAACCTTCCTTGACGCGCGAGAGAGGGAGCCGGTCCTGCGGGCGCTTGGGACCGGCCAGGCTAGGCTCCACGCTGGCCAGATCCAGCTCCAGCAGCTCACTGAACTCCGGCTCGGGGCTTTCGGCCGAACGGAACAGGCGCTGCTCCTTGCAGTATTGCTCGACGAACTCGATGTGGGCCGGCTCCCGGCCCGTCTGCCGGAGGTAGCGCAGCGTCTCGCCATCCACCGGGAAGAAGGCGGCGGTCGCCCCATACTCGGGGGCCATATTGGCCACGGTCGCCCGATCGGGGAGGGTTATCTCTTGCAGCCCCGCCCCCGTGAACTCGACGAACTTATCGACCACCCCATGCCGGCGGAGAATCTGGGTGATCGTGAGGGTGAGGTCCGTGGCCGTCACTCCTTCGCGCAGCCTGCCGCGAAGGCGAAACCCGACGACCTCCGGGGCAATCATCACCAGCGGCTCTCCCAGCATCACGGCCTCAGCCTCGATGCCCCCCACCCCCCAGCCGAGCACTCCTAGCCCGTTGACCATGGTAGTGTGCGAATCGGTGCCCACAAGCGAATCCGGGAACGCCTGGAGACCTTCCGGCCCTTCGCGCCTCGCCACGACGGTGGCCAGATACTCGAGGTTCACCTGGTGGACGATCCCGGTGGCGGGAGGCACGATGCGAAGATGATCGAAGGCCTCTTGCGCCCAGCGGAGGAACTGATAGCGCTCGCGATTTCGGGAGAACTCGAGCTCGGCGTTCCGCAGGAGCGCGTCAGGCGAGGCGAAGAAATCCACCTGAACCGAGTGATCGATCACCAGGTCGACGGGAAGCCGCGGGTTGATTCGTCGAGGATCTCCGCCAAGGCGCGCCAGCGCCGAGCGCATCGCCGCCAGGTCGACGATGGCGGGAACACCGGTGAAGTCTTGCATCAGCACCCGCGCCGGGAAGAAGGGGACGTCCGGACGGCGCCCGGCCTTCGGGCTCCAGGCGGCCAGCGTGGCCACATCCTCCGGGCTCACCCGGGGCCCGCTCGCGGCGCGCAGCACGGATTCAAGAAGCACGCGCAGCGAGACTGGGAGCCGATCCAGGCGCAGGAGCCCCTGCCGTTCGAGAGCTTCCAGGCGGAAGTAGGTCACCGGGCCCAGGGGGGTGTCGAGATGGGCCAGGGCGCCAAACGGATCCATCACACCGATTCTCCATCACCACAATTCATATTCACTGCCTACCTAACGCCGGAACCCAAGATGAGTATAATCCATTCGCAGCCCCTCTCTTGAGCCACTCAGGCGGGTAACCCCTTGAGCATTGCCGAACCATCCAGGACCGGCTCCCGCACCGTGCAGCCCGAGCAAC
>Ga0209751_10003187_pt1 | contig 16007 bp, 12 predicted proteins | sample RifCSP13_1_FD_184019 | JGI IMG/M metagenome (GOLD analysis project Ga0209751, IMG submission 184019) | Soil microbial communities from Rifle, Colorado - Rifle CSP2_sed 13_1 (SPAdes) (version 2) | ecosystem: Environmental > Terrestrial > Deep subsurface > Rock core/Sediment | place: Rifle... | reverse complement strand
ATTCCCACACTAGCCCTTGTTCAGGTAAACATAAATCCCGACCCGCAACCGGTCATGCTGCTGGTCGAGCCCACCCCTTCTCCTGATCCCCTGCGCTTCAGCTTCCCGACGCTTGTTCCCCCTGCGGTTTCAGCCTGGCGACCGCCGCTCTACCCCACTCCCTGGGTGCCAACCTCGATTGATCACTTTTATTTCTCGCGGCCGATCGCTGCCGATGAAGTCAACTGGCCTCTGGCAGATTACCGTTACGGCGGCGTATTTATCCCGGATGTCGTCCATACTGGTATCGACATCCCTGCGCCGCCAGGAACGCCCGTCCTGGCAGCCGGTTCTGGGAGGGTGCATTTTGCCGGTTATGGACTGTATCGCGGCGTTAAAGATATCAACGACCCCTATGGGCTTGCTGTAGTGATCAAACACGATTTCGGCTACCAGGGCGAGACATTGTTCACCGTCTACGGGCACCTGAGCCAGATCGATGTTGTGGACGGGCAGCAGCTCCGGGCAGGCGACCCAGTCGGGTTGGTGGGGCAGACTGGAAAAGTGACCGGTCCGCACCTGCATTTCGAGGTGCGGCTGGGGCGCAATAATTTCTTCCGCAGTCGCAACCCGGAATTGTGGCTTGCCCCACCGCAGGGCTGGGGCATCCTGGCTGCGCGCCTGATGACCACCAGTGGTCAACCCCTGGAATACCAATTGGTCACCGTTCGCGCCAAGGACGGCTCCCAGCGCTGGTCGGTGAAGACCTATAGTCGTGGCGCTGTTGTCAGCGACCCTGCTTATCAGGAAAACATGGTCCTGGGCGACCTGCCAGCCGGCACCTACGAGGTATGGATTGCCTATGCAGGTATCCTTTATAAATTCGATGTAGAGATCAAGCCTGGTCTGGTAACCTACTTTAGATTTCGGGGTAGGAATGGCTTTACCACCGAGCTGCCTTCTGCTCCTGGCGCGAGTTTCATCCCACCTGTAGAAATTCTCACCGCCACCCCTTGACAAACCGAACATCTGTGCTAAACTTACTCCACAATGGTTCTTTGGGAATCGCCGTAGTGGACTCCTTTAGAGCACCACAATGCCCACCCGAAATCGCACCTTGGGTGTGGTAGAATGCCAGCAATTTCTCAGGAGTTAAATCATGATGGCCCGTAAAAACACTTTCAATGAAGATGTTGACGATTCGAAACATATCGCCCTGGAAAAAGCCCTCGGGGATATCACCAAGCGTTATGGGGATGGCGCCATCATGCGCCTGGGCGAAGCTCATCAGTTAATGGTAGACGTGATTCCGACGGGATCTCTTTCGTTAGATATCGCCCTGGGCGTGGGCGGCATCCCGCGTGGTCGAATCACGGAGATCTTCGGCCCCGAATCATCCGGAAAAACCACCATCTGCCAGCATATTGTCGCCGAAGCCCAAAAATTAGGCGGCACATGCGCATTTATCGACATGGAACACGCCCTGGATCCGATCTATGCACAAAGATGCGGCGTTAACGTGGATAGCCTGCTGATCTCCCAGCCAGACATGGGCGAGCAGGCGCTCGAAATTACCGAGACCCTGGTCCGCTCCGGAGCGATTGACGTCATCGTCATTGACTCAGTAGCAGCCCTGGTGCCAAGGGCCGAGATCGAGGGCGATATGGGCGATTCTCCCATGGGGATGCAAGCTCGCTTGATGTCCCAGGCCTTGCGCAAGCTATCTGGGGCAATCAAGCAGACCAACACTGCGGTGGTTTTTACCAACCAATTGCGTCAGAAAATCGGCGTGATGTTCGGCAATCCGGAGACAACCACAGGTGGGATGGCCTTGAAGTTCTACGCTTCGGTGCGCCTGGATGTCCGCCGTATCCAATCGATCAAACTGGGCGCTGAGATCATCGGCAACCGCACCCGGGTGCGCGTGGTAAAAAACAAGGTTGCCGCGCCATTTCGCACCGCCGAATTTGACATCATGTACAACGAAGGCGTTTCCAGGGTGGGTGATTTGCTCGATCTGGCTACCGAGCTGGAAATCCTGACCAAGCGCGGCTCATTCTACAATTACGGTGAATTACGCCTCGGGCAGGGCCGCGAGAACTCCAAAGAATTCTTGCGCCAAAACGTCGAGCTGGCGCGCGAGATCGAGCTGGCGATTCGTGAGCAGGCACTGAGTGGTAACCTGGCGGTAAACTTCGGCGAGAGAGATGAAGCCGGTTTGGATGATGGTGATATGTAAGGAGGCCTGCGGGTGAGAGCCAGCGCCCCACGTCAAGGGACCTGGTTATTCGTTGTCGTCATCGCCGTGGCTGCCTGCAGCGGGACAGTTGATCGGCTTTTCCCCACGAGCCAACCCGCAGAAATTTACCGACCTCCTCCCTTAGCAGCCAGCAGCACGCCAGCGCAGCCTACCTCGGGGGCTCTGCTGAGCACTCCCACCCGGGGTATCGAGGCCCAGCCGACCCTCTCCTGCCTCAACAACCTGGTCTTTTTGGAAGACCTGACCATTCCGGATGGCACTCTCGTCTCCCCCGGCAGCGTTATTGATAAACGCTGGAATGTTGAAAATAACGGCAACTGCAATTGGGATGAGCGCTTCAGTTTGAAGCTGGTCGCTGGCTCTGAAATGGGGGCTCCTGTCCAGCAAGCCCTTTATCCGGCGCGCAGTGGGACCCAGGCTACCGTCCGAATTTTATTTACCGCCCCACCAGAGCCAGGCACCTACCGCAGCGCCTGGCAGGCGTTCTCGCCTGAGGGAGAGCTCTTCGGCGATCCCATTTTCATCGAAGTTGTGGTTGAGGCCCCAGAAGGCGATTAATCTGCCGGCTGCCTAAGTCCCTTCTTCCCACGAATTCAAATATTTGACCTGCTCGTCGGTTAACAAGTCGATTACAACATTCATCGCTGCTAATTTAAGCCTGGCGATTTCGCGGTCGATCTCTTCCGGGACGGGGTAGACTTTTCGTTCCAGCTTATCCGCGTTTTTAACCATGTACTCCGCCGCCAACGCCTGGTTGGCAAACGACATATCCATGACGCTGGCAGGGTGACCCTCCGCAGCCACCAGATTGATTAGCCGTCCTTCGCCCAGCAAATGCAGCCGGCGCCCATCCAAAATTTCATACTGCTCCACGAATGGGCGCACCAATCGCTTGGCTGTCGACATTTCCTCCAGGGCAGGGATATTGATCTCGACATTGAAATGTCCGGAGTTCGCCAGAATCGCCCCATCTTTCATCACCTCGAAGTGATGTCGGTCGAGCACATTGATATCGCCGGTAACCGTGCAGAAGATATCCCCGATTTTAGCCGCCTCATGCATAGACATCACCCGATAGCCATCCATGACGGCTTCCAGAGCCGGCAGCGGATTTACCTCGGTGATCACTACATTGGCTCCCAGGCCCCGCGCCCGCATCGCCAGCCCGCGCCCGCACCAGCCGTAGCCAGCGATCACGAACGTTTTGCCTGCCAGCAGGATGTTCGTCGCCCGGATAATGCCATCTACGGTCGATTGACCGGTGCCGTAGCGATTATCGAAAAAATGCTTGGTCATGGCGTCGTTGACCGCCATGACCGGGAACGCCAGCATCCCATCCGCCGCCATGGCGCGCAGGCGAATGACGCCGGTTGTCGTTTCCTCGGTGCCGCCAATCATATTGCTGAGCAATTCACGACGGTCTTTGTGCAAAGTGCCAACCAGGTCGGCGCCGTCGTCCATCGTCATGTGAGGCTGGTGATCCAGTGCAGAGTTGATATGCCGGTAGTAAGTGATGTTATCTTCGCCCTTTCTGGCAAAGACGGGAATCTCAAAATGGGTGACCAGGGAGGCCGCCACTTCATCCTGGGTTGAGAGCGGGTTGGAGGCTGTCAGGACCACGTCTGCGCCGCCTGCGTGCAGCGTCTGCACCAGGTTAGCTGTCTCGGTGGTGACATGCAAACAGGCTGACAGGCGTAAGCCTGCCAGCGGGCGCTCTTTGGCAAAGCGCTCGCGAATCAGGCGCAATACCGGCATCTCGCGCTCCGCCCATTCAATGCGCCGCCGACCACCCTCCGCCAGGCTGACATCTTTAACGTCATAATTTTCCATCTTCATCTCCAAAGTAAGAATTTCGACCTTGCCGAAAACAACCCAGAAAAGGATGTGTGCTACACATCTTAGGTGGGCAAATACAACAAACGATCCAGCCGGCCGCGATCATCAAAATGCCTGCGGAAGCGTTCGACGAATTCCTTCGGGTTGTAGGAATGGCCTTGTGGACCATGATTTTCGAGACAATACGTGGCTGCCAGCACCCCAACCTGACCACATGTTTCCCAATCCATACCAAATCCATAGGCTTTGATAAAACCACCCCTGAAAGCGTCTCCCACGCCGGTGGGATCAGCGATTTTTTCCGGCGGGACGCATGGGATATGGTAATCTTCGGATCCGCAGGATATAAGTGCGCCCCGCTCTCCCAAAGTAACTACCAGAAATTTTACCTGTGAAAGTATATCTGCTTTGCTCATCCCGGTTGCCTTCTGGATCAAGGCAAATTCATATTCATTGACGAACAACGCCTGAGCGCCAACAATACCCTTACGCAAATCCTCGCTCTCCAGGCGGACGATTTGCTGGCTGGGATCGTAGAAGTAAGGCAGGTCCAATTCCTGGCATTCATCGACATAACGCTTCATCGCCTCAGGGTCGTTCGGCGATATAACAACCAGGTCGGGTAGATCGTCGTTCAGATTTTTCAAAGACAGGCTGGATGCATAGGCCATCGCGCCAGGGTAAAAACTGGCAATCTGGGCGTTTGTACGGTCCGTGTTAGCAAAAAATGATGCGGTAAACACTCCCGGTATCACCTGTGCCCAGGTGGTGTCTACACCCACGCCGTTCAGCCAGCGGCGGTACTCATCGAAGTCCTCCCCGACGGTGGCGAATAAGCGCGGTTTCTCGCCCAGCATGGCAAGTGTATAGGCGATGTTGGAAGCATTGCCGCCGCGCAGGCGGACCATACTTTCCACATGGAACGACAGGCTGATGATGTCAAGCTTATCGGGCAGGATATGATCGCGAAATTGACCTGGAAAAAACATCAGGTAATCATAGGCCACCGAGCCAGTCAATACTACATTCATCTTCAAATTCCCGTTGCCTTAACCGGGCATTTCCACAGCTGGGCGTAAATTTTTTTCATACGGCGGGGTAACCACGCCCTTTTCAGTCACAATCCCGGTGATCAAACGGTTGGGTGTGACATCGAAGGCGGGGTTGCGCGCCCTGGCGTTGCCAGGCGCAACAGCTTGCCCGTCGATTTGCAAACCAAGCACCTCATCAGCATTGCGCTCCTCGATCGGGATCAAGCCCCCGTGCGCCAGACTCAGGTCAATCGTCGAGGTAGGCACAACGCAATACACAGGCACGTTGTTATCGTACGCAGCCAGAGCGAGCATATAGGTGCCAATTTTATTGGCGACATCACCGTTGGCTGCCATGCGGTCGCCGCCAAAGAACACTTTCTGCGCCTGCCCCGAGCGCAGAAAATAACCCGCAGCGTTGTCAGCGATGATTTCATACGGAATCTTATATTGCTCGAGTTCCCAGGCTGTCAGCCGCGCCCCTTGCAGGCGAGGCCGGGTCTCATCGACGAGCACATGCACTCGTTTTCCCTGGGTGTGCGCCATGCGGATCACGCCCAGGGCTGTCCCCCAATCCACTGTAGCCAGGGCGCCGGTATTGCAGTGGTGAATGATCGTATCGCCATCATCGATCAGCTCCGCGCCATAGCGCGCCATGCGCTGGTTGATCACCACATCTTCATCGGCGATCCGCTGAGCTTCCATCAGCACTGCCCCGACGATAGCCTCCACGCCGCCCTCCCCCCTTTCCGCCGCGTCCAGGACACGCCGCAAGCCCCAGGTCAGGTTGGCTGCTGTCGGGCGGGCAGAGCTGAGTGTAGCTGCTGCTTCGTGGATCTCTTGAATCAAGGCATCCTTATTCGCGGCGCGTGATCTCTGAGCAGCGAGGGCCAGTCCAAAAGCGGCGGCAGCGCCAATGGCTGGCGCGCCGCGCACCACCATCTGCTGGATCGCCTGGGCTACCTGCCGATAATCCCGGTAAGAAACCAGTTTAAACTCCGCCGGAAGCAGGCGCTGGTCGATCATGCGCACGCACTGTTCTGCTGCATCCCATTCAACCGTTCTCATTTTCAACACCAAAAGACGCCCTCACCGGAGAGCGTCATAGCCCTACTGTAAAGCCCAGTGAGTTTAACATGGGACGCCCCCTTTGTCAAAGGTGACCTATCGCCGGTATTCACGTAACCTTTCAGCGATAAGAGAGCTCGATCTCTCTGAGTGGAGTTGCGGGAGCGTTCTTCGACTGCGCTTCTCTCCGCTCAGAAAGCTCCCGCAACAAAGTCGAAGAGGTAGTTGGTGCTTCATTCGGAGCCAGACGAAACCGCATGGAGCCAAAAATGGGGGGCATGAATAAAAATGAAGTAGAATTTAACTTCAATATCACCCATGGGCGTGATGAGAAATTAGACAAATCCATGCGGCGCGCATTACTCTGTTATGTAGAATAGTTTATGCGGGTAAATCTCGATGGAAAACTTATCTTTTGAAATCCTGGTTATCCTCTTCCTGCTCCTTCTCAACGGCTTTTTTGCGATGTCCGAAATCGCCGTTGTGTCAGCCCGAAAAATCAGGCTGCAACAAAGGGCTGCGGATGGCTTTGCAGGCGCTCAAGCTGCCCTGGAAATTGCCAACCAACCCAGTCTCTTTCTTTCCACCATTCAAATCGGCATCACCCTGGTTGGTATCCTTACTGGCGCAATCAGTGGAGCAACTATTGCAACAGAACTCGAATCCTTTTTCAATCAGACCCAGATGCCGATCTTAGCTGAATACAGCCAGGCAATCAGCGTCGGTACGGTTGTGGTCGCGCTCACGTATCTGTCTCTGATATTAGGAGAGCTTGCCCCAAAACATATCGGTCTGAACAACCCCGAAAGGATCGCCGCAGCCGTTGCCCCGATGATGCTGAAAATCTCTCGCCTGACATTGCCCCTGGTTCACCTGCTCAGTTTTTCAACCAGTTTAATCCTACGTGTTCTGGGTGTGCGTCCAAGCACCGATCCGGAAATCACTGAGGAGGAGATAAAGTTGCTCATCGAACAAGGGGCCGAAGGAGGGATTATTGAACCAGAAGAAGAGGAGATGGTCCAACAGGTATTCCGGCTGGCCGAACGACCCATTTTAGCCCAGATAACACCTCGCACCGAGATCGTCTGGCTGGATTTGGAAGATCAGGTCGGGGTGATCCGGGCGAAGCTCAAATCCGCCCATTACTCATCCTACCCGGTAGCCAGGGGCAGCGTGGATAACATTGTGGGTATGGTGCAGGTAAAGGACCTTCTGGCGCAATGTCTGGGTGGGAGTCCTCTTAACCTGGAGGAAATACTCTACCAACCCTTATACCTGCCAGAGAACATGACCATCCTAGAGACATTAAAGCGTTTTCGGGAGAGTCATACCCAGATCGCTATTATCATCGATGAGTTTGGTGGCATCCAGGGGCTCACGACCATAACCGATATCCTGGAGGCGATTGCTGGAGACTTCCCAGACGAGCTCGATGTAACCGACCCACACATCATTCTCCGAGAGGATGGCACATACTTGTTGGATGGGATGCTCGATATCGACAAGTTTAAAGATTTATTTAGCCTGGCTAATCTGCCTGGCGAGGAGGAGAACTATTACCAGACGCTGGGCGGGTTTGTGATCACTTATTTAGGCCGCATCCCCTCCGCTGGAGAATCCTTCGAGTGGGAGAATCTGCGTTTGGAAATTGTCGATATGGATGGTCTTCGAGTAGATAAGATATTGGTTACTCCAGGAATACTATCATCATAAAATGCAGGATCTATCAATTTCTTGTGGATAGCGCCCATAGATGCCATCGTAGATGCCATCGTAGATGCCATCGTAGATGCCATCGTAGATGCCATCGCAGATGCCATCATTGACACTTGTTCCTCCCTGGGTTATATTGACCGTCATGCAAAGATCGAAAACCGTTTTACTAGCCATCATCGTGTCCATGACGCTGGCGTGTTCTGCGATTGCATACTTGCCCTTTATGCAGCCACGTACCACGGATGAACCGGTGGTTGTTCTAACAACCTCTGCCCCAACGCCCACTGAAACATTATCCCCCTCTCCAACGCCTGAGCCCACTTCCACACCACTGCCAGCCATGCGCATTGCCAGCGGAGAGAAAGCCACATTGAACGGCGATTGGGAGGAAGCGCTAGAACAATACGAGACCGTATTACAGGCTGGCCAAGATCTCGAGGTATCCTCCGCCGCATTATTAGGCCAGGCAAAAACACGCTTGCTTGCAGGTGAATACGAAACAGCGATCGCAGACCTCGAGCTGTTGTTGGATCAATACCCCACTGAAAGTCAACTTCCTTACGCTTATTTTTACCTGGGCCAGGCTTATGCCTCCATTGGACGTTACGTAGAAGCCGCCGAGGCCTACAAAAATTATCTGGCGCTCCGTCCAGGTCTGATCGATGCCTACGTGCTCAATCTGCGCGCCGACGCGCTCGCTGCCGCTGGTCAAATTGCAGATGCTCTGATCGATTACCGCGCCGCCTTGCAATCGCCAGGGACGCTCGACCCACTGCCCATTAAAATGAAAATTGCCCAGAGCCACGCCACCTTAGGCGACTATGAAACAGCTTTGGGCGTTTACCAGGAAATCTACTCCCAGACGCAATCTGATTTCACTAAAGCTCAGATTGATTACCTCAGCGGCCAGATCTACACAGCCATAGGTCAGTTCGAACAGGCATACGCAGTGTATCAGGATGCGGTCAACAACTTTCCCGTCGCGTATGACTCCTACCTGGCTTTGGTCGCCCTGGTAAACGCTGGAGTACCTGTCAATGAGCTCAATCGCGGCATTGTCGATTATTACGCCGGGGAATACGGGGTGGCGCGGGCAGCTTTCGAACGCTATTTCCAGTCCGGCGAGCCAGACCAGGCAGCGGCGCATTACTATAACGGGTTGACCCTCCGGGCTGTTGGGTCGCACCAGGCTGCCATCGCAGAATGGGATCTCGTCATCAACGATTACCCGGAAGATCGATTCTGGGATCGCGCTTGGGAACAGAAAGCCTATACCCTGTGGACTTCCCTGAACGACGATGGGGCGGCCATTCAAACCCTGTTCAATTTTGCCAGCAGTGTTCCTGACCATCCACGGGCGGGGGAATTTTTATTCGAAGCCGCCCGGATTGCCGAGCGGGATAACAGGCTGCAGACGGCTGCTGAATTGTGGGTGAAAGTGTCGGTCGATTACCCAATGTACGAACGAGCTCAGCGCGCACTGTTCCTTGCCGGGATAACCCACTACCGCATGCAAGATAACAGCGGCGCGCTGTCGATATTCCAGCGTTTCCTTGAAAATTCGCTCAGCCTGGAGGACCGAACTGCAGCGTTGTTCTGGCAGGGTAAAGCCCAACACGCGCTAAGAGATCAATCTGCCAGCACAGCCTCCTGGGAACTGGCAGCCAGCCTCGATCCGACAGGCTATTATAGTGAACGGGCGCGGGACCTTTTGATCCCCAGGCCGCCATTTTCACCGCCCCAGCAATTTGACCTTTCCATGGATTACGCCGGCGAAAAAGGCCAGGCTGACGCCTGGGTGAGGAACACCTTTGGTTTGCTGGAAAGCGTTGACCTGTCTTCTCCAGGGCCGCTCGGCGCCGACCCGCGCCTGATGCGCGGTCGCGAATTGTGGCTATTGGGTTTATTCGAGGCAGCCAGGGCTGAATTCGAGGATCTGCGCTCCTCCATCCAAACCGACCCGTTGGCCAACTACCAGCTTGCAGTATATCTTTCTGATTTAGGTTTGTACCGGTCTGCGATCCTGGTCGCGCGGCGCGTATTGGACCTGGCTGGGATGGACGACGCTGAAACGATGAACGCCCCCATATTTTTCAACCACATCCGTTTTGGAACGTATTACGCCGACCTGGTGCTTCCCGTTGCTCAACAAAACAACCTGCACCCCCTATTGTTATATAGCGTGATCCGCCAGGAAAGCGCATTTGAGGGATTTGTGCGCTCATCGGCTGGGGCGCGCGGCTTGATGCAGATTATTCCGGCCACCGGCGAGGAGATCGCCAGCCGATTGGACTGGCCAGAAGAATTTACGCATGAGGATCTGTACCGCCCGATTGTAAGCCTCACTCTGGGCGCAGACTACTTATCAACCTGGCGGGATTATTTCGATGGCGACATATATGCCGCCTTGGCTGCATATAATGGCGGACCAGGAAACGCGATTGCGTGGAAAAAAATCGCCCCCGATGACCCGGACCTGTTTCTGGAAGTCATCCGCTTCGAAGAAACCCGTAATTACATCCGCGGCGTCTACGAAATCTTTACTATCTACCGCAGACTGTACTCGCGGAATCCCTAAGGGGTAACGGTAGGACTGGTCTCCGCCGCCTGAGCTCTGCTTGTCACCAGGAACCATGAGGTGACATTGGCGAACCGGTCACTCGGGTCAAAAAGCGATCCAACCCTGACCCCTTGAACCTGGTTGTCCACGGCATAAGAATACACCGGATAGAAAAGAGGGAGAGCTGGCATTTCCTGGATGAAGCGCACCTGAAAGTTGCGATAAGCCTTGGCCCGCTCCTCGATGTCAGTCGTGATCCTGGCCAGCTCAAGATACTCACTCGCCCGCCTGTCGTTCCACTGGGCATAATTTTGACCGCTGGTTATTTGCGCCTGGCTCCAAAAGGGATAAGGATCCGGGTCAGGCGAACGAGCAAGGTTCAGGGCAACCAGAGCAGCCTGGTAGGCGCGCGGCTCAAGGTACTTGTCCACCAATTCATCATAGCTTGCCGGGACCGGTACCACTTCCACCCCCACCCGGGCCCAATCCGATTGGATAGACTCAATTACCGCCTGATGGGCTGGGTCATCCGGGTAAACCATCTCAAAACGAAAAACCGTATCCTCCTTGACGCGCACGTTTCCCCCTTCAGCCGGGATGGTATAGCCAGCGTCTCGGATAAAATTCACGGCTGCATCGGGATCGTAAGGGACGCGTTCAATGCCATCATAAAAAGCCCAGGTGCCTGGAAAGATCGGCCCATCTGCAAGGATCGCCTGCCCAGTCATGTGCGTGTCAATCAGGCGCTGCCGGTTGATGCTCATTAACAGCGCCCGCCGCAGTGTGGCGTCCTGGAAAAATGGCAATCGCGGGTCATCGAGATTGAAGTAGATGAGGGTGAGCTGCGGCAGCCTGCCGGTATATACATTCAACTCGGGTACCTGGAGCACCTCGAGGAGCATGGAGGAAGTAACCCGGCTGATGCCCATAATCTCACCCGCACGGTAAGCAGCCAATGCTGTACCCTCGTCAGGGTAATAGCGAATCACGATTTGATCGATAAAAGGTCGATTGGCATAATAGCTATCAAAAGCAGATAAGACCAGCCCCTGAATCGCTCCATCTTTGGTCAGCAGGCGTTCAAAGCGGTAGGGTCCGCTGCCAACCGGCTCTAGATTGAATTCGTCATCCGTAAGGGCTTCGGGTGGGATCCCCTCAAGCGCATGCTTTGGCAATATGCCAAAAGACAGATAATCCAGAAAAGGCGAAAAGGGCTCTGGGAGTCTGAACTGGATGGTCTTTTCATCGATGATAACGACCTCGATTTGCTCCCATAATTTGCGCAGGTCCTCCGGGACTGGCATACTATCGTCGCGCAGCAGTTCCACCGTGAATGCGATGTCTTCGCTGCTCACTGTCTTACCATCGTGCCAGACCGCGTTTTGGCGGATCGAAAAATTATAGGCCATACCGTCCTTCGAATACCCCCAGGACTCGGCCAGATCCGCGATTGGCAGGCCGCGATCATCGAAGCGAACCAAACCGCTGAAAATGAGCGCGCTCACGTCACGATCGGCGCTGTTGTAATAGCTGAGCAGGGGGTTCAGGCGACCGAAGGCGCCCACAATCCCCTCTGTATATATACCCCCGGTAGACGGCTGCACGACCGGCGCAGCCGTCTGCAGGATCACCGGTTGCTGGGTGAGTAGAAGGATGGCTATCGCGATCAGAGCCAGGAGGACAATCAGGAGTTGCCAGCGTAAATTTTTCATCATTGGAACAGGTACAAAAAAAGGGCGTTGCTCTGCCCGGCGATTCAACAGGTTTCCGGTTATCGGATGACCTGGAAGACACACGCCCGGGATTCGCCGCCCTGAGGCCAGACCGAGTGTCGGGTGAGTACCTGTGGTAGTCTTTTGGTCTGAGCTGCTATCCTGTCACAATCACGGTTGCGATCGATAAAATAAAAAAGAGGGCGCTTAGAGCGATGGTAATCCGGAAGAGGGTCTTTTCAATTCCCCGCCGGGCGGTAAAGATGCCGCCGCTGTCCGCGCCAGTCAAGCCTCCTAACCCGGCGCCTTTACTCTGCAAGATCACACTGGCGATCAATGCAATTGACGTTATAATCAATGCAATGTCGAGATAAATCTCCACACAAACCTCCTGGTTTCATCTTTGACCACTAGATCATTGGGATCGCTCTGATCAGCTTATAGCGACGGTTCCCAACAAGCCTGATCAATTTAGCAGGCGGATTATACCTTTCGTTGGTTGAATCGTCAAATACTCAATTCCTTGATTTGACCTTAACCTGATGCACGAGATTATTGTCAACCTGCACATGCATACGCGCTATTCGGATGGGCACGGCAGCCATGGCGCGATCGTCCAGGCTGCCATGCAGGCGGGGGTTGACGTGGTAATCGTCACCGACCACAACGTTCTGGTTTTAGGACCCGAAGATTACTACAAGAACCATAACCAGCATGTGCTGCTCCTGATTGGCGAGGAGATCCACGACCAGACGCGTGATCCCCAAAAAAATCACCTGCTCGTTCTCGGCATGGACAGAGAGCTCGCCCCATTAGGATATGATCCGCAAAAACTTATCGACGCTATCATCCAGGCAGGCGGTCTTACCTTTATCGCTCACCCGGTTGACCCTGCCGCGCCCGCCGTGGGCGAGGTGGATATCTCCTGGGTGGATTGGCAGGTGCGCGGGTTTACCGGCATTGAATTATGGAATGGCTTATCGGAGTTCAAATCCCTCTTAAAAAGCAAACTGCATGCCATTTATTACGCATTTAACCCGCACCGGGTAGCCCACGGTCCCTTCTTGAAGACGCTTCAGAAATGGGATGAGCTTTTAAACGAGGGAAGACGGGTCGTCGCCATCGGCGGCTCGGATGCACATGCCTTACCGGCAAGAATGGGCCCCTTGCGGCGCACCCTGTTCCCCTACGAGTTCCATTTCCGAGGCATAAATACACACCTGCTCCTGCCCGAACCGCTCAGCGGCGAGGTGATCGAGGACCGCCAATCGATCTTGCACGCCCTAGGTCAGGGTCGCGCGTTCGTTGGCTATGATTTGCCCGCCCCCACCCGGGGATTTCGTTTTTTGGCCCACGGCAAAGAGAGAACCGCCCAGATGGGCGAGGAGATCTCCGCCAGGCATGGCATCACCTTTCAAATCCGCCTGCCGCGCCGGACTGAATGCCAGCTCCTCAAAGATGGCAGGGTCATCAAAACATGGACGAAAAGGGAAACGTGCACGTACATCAGTGCTGAAGCTGGCGTTTACCGGGTTGAAGCTTATATCCATTATAAAGGCCTGCGCCGCGGCTGGATTTTCAGCAATCCCATTTATGTGAGAGAATAGAGCCATGGAATTTAAATTACAAGCGCCCTTCAAACCCATGGGGGATCAGCCGGAAGCGATCCGGCAGCTCGTCGATGGCATCAGAAAAGGCCACCAGCACCAGGTGCTTCTCGGCGCCACCGGGACAGGCAAGACTTTCACGATTGCCTCCGTGATCGAACAAGTCCAATTACCCGCCCTGGTGATGGCTCACAATAAAACATTGGCAGCCCAATTGTATGCCGAATTCAAGGAATTTTTTCCTGAGAATGCGGTTGAATATTTTGTCTCTTATTATGACTACTACCAACCCGAGGCGTATGTGCCTCGCCACGACCTGTACATTGAAAAAGACAGCGATATCAATGAGGAGATCGAACGCCTGCGGCTGGCAGCAACAACTGCCTTGATGTCGCGCAAAGATGTGATCATCGTCGCCTCGGTATCGTGCATCTATGGCATCGGCAATCCAGAGGCTTACGGGCGCGTGGTGATCAATCTAGAAAGCGGGCAAGTCTACCGGCGAAATGCTTTGCTGCGCCAGTTGATTGAGAGCCAGTACGAACGCAACGATCTCGAACTGCGGCCTGGCACTTTTCGCGTCCGTGGGGATACACTAGAGATCGTGCCCGCCTACCAGGACAAAACCGGATACCGGATCACATTTTTTGGCGACGAGGTCGAGCGAGTTATCGAGTTCGACCCCATGACCGGAGAGCTGTGCCGCCAGTTGAGCACGATTGCGATCTACCCTGCCCGGCACTTCATCACCGACCAGGACAAGTTGAATCAGGCCATTATCGATATCGAGACAGAGCTGGAAGAGCGGATGAAGTGGTATAAGCATAATGAAAAACACCTCGAAGCCCAGCGCCTGGATCAGCGCACGCGCTATGACCTGGAAATGCTTCGCGAGGTGGGATACTGCGCTGGCATCGAAAACTACTCTCGCCACCTTGACCAACGACCAGCCGGCTCCCCTCCCTGGACTTTGATGGATTACCTGCCCAGCGAATATTTACTGGTATTGGATGAATCCCACATGACGGTGCCCCAGATCCGCGGTATGTACAATGGCGACCGCTCGCGCAAAGAGACGCTGGTTGAGTATGGCTTTCGCCTGCCTTCCGCTCTGGATAACCGCCCGCTGACGTTTGATGAGTTCGAAGAGCATATGGGGTTTACCATCTACACCTCCGCCACGCCCGGTCCATACGAAATGAAGCGCAGAGACCAGGTGGTTGAACAAATCATCCGCCCGACCGGCCTGGTCGATCCGGCGGTGGATGTCCGCCCCACCGAAGGCCAGATCGACGACCTGATTGCTGAAATCAGGGGGCGAGTGGAACTCGGTCAACGCACCCTGGTAACCACCCTGACCAAGCGGATGGCTGAAAAGCTGGCCGATTACCTGATGGAGTTGGGGACCAAAGTGCACTACCTGCACTCTGAAATCGACACGCTTGAAAGAGTAGGCATATTGCGGGACCTGCGACTGGGTGTGTTTGACGTCGTCGTGGGGATCAACCTGCTGCGGGAAGGGCTGGACTTACCCGAGGTATCCCTGGTGGCGATCTTAGACGCTGACAAGGAAGGTTTTTTGCGATCAGACACCGCCCTCATCCAGACGATCGGGCGGGCTGCTCGCCACGCGGAGGGCAAGGTCATCATGTATGCCGACCGGGTTACCGATTCGATGCGCAGGGCAATCGATGAGACCAACCGTCGCCGGGCCAAGCAGGTCGCCTTTAACCAAGAGCATGGCATCCAGCCGGTAAGTATTTACAAAGCAGTGCGTGATCTGACTGACCAGCTTTCCGTCAAAGCAGTGGCCGAAGCGCGGGGCGAATACCATGTCAAGGGAACCAGCGGTCTTCCAAAATCAGAGCTCCAAAAGGTGATCTCTGAATTGGAAACCCAAATGAAGGATGCCGCCAGGAACCTGGAATTTGAGAAAGCCGCCATCCTGCGCGACCAAATCTTCGAGCTGCGGGGTGTTCTGGCAGAGGAATCGAACTTGCCGCCCTGGAAAAAAATCCGCCTGCTGAGCGGGGGCGGATAATCGTCGGACGTCTGAGGTTCTGCTGCCTGTCCAGGGCAACGAATACGGTGTTATGGGGTATTTTATCCGTTTCGAGAGCGGATTACCGGGCGGTTGTCTGGGAAGTCTCCCCCATTTGACCAAAAATATGGCTGATAAAAAGGTCGGTGCCCAGGATGCTCACCTCAATGCTGCTGCCGTTCAATAGGGACTCCAAC
>Ga0209751_10003185_pt1 | contig 16013 bp, 8 predicted proteins | sample RifCSP13_1_FD_184019 | JGI IMG/M metagenome (GOLD analysis project Ga0209751, IMG submission 184019) | Soil microbial communities from Rifle, Colorado - Rifle CSP2_sed 13_1 (SPAdes) (version 2) | ecosystem: Environmental > Terrestrial > Deep subsurface > Rock core/Sediment | place: Rifle... | reverse complement strand
ATACCACCTGGCGTGAGACAGCCCAGGAGACCAGTTTGGAAGCCTGGAAACAGGCGGTGCAGCTGATCCCGGAAGATCCTCGCTATGTAGCCGGACTGGCGCATACACTGGTAAATGCCGGGCGGCTAACCGATGCCCAATCCTATCTGGCCGGTCACCAGACCGATGGCGATTATCACCCTTCGATTTCGCTGACCTCGGCAATTCTGAGTGCTCGGCAAGATGATCTGGCGAGCGCCCGGCGGCATGCTCTCCAAGCCTTACGGCTGGTCGAAAGTGGCCAGGGGCTGTCCATAAACGAGCATATCGATCTGGCCCGTTTTTTTACCCGGTATGGAATGCCTGCTGAGGCGGTCCGAGCGGCACAGGCTGCTCTGATCCATTACCCGTTGAATCTCGAGTTGCTGACCTTGCTGGCGCAGGCACAATTCGACCTGGGTCAGGCTGAGCTCGCTCTTTCGGCAGCTTTTGTGATCCAGGCAAACTCTTCATCCGAGGGGGATGATGCGCTCGAGTCGTTGATCGTCACATCCCTGGAGTCGGTTGGCGCCTGGGAGATGGCATTGGATATTCGCCTGGCTCGTCTGCAAAAGACGGAAAATCCTATGCTTGAGGATCTCCATGCTGTGATGCGGTGCGCAGAGAAAGCAGGTCAGTACGACATCTTAGTGGAAACCAGCCGGCGTGCTGTAGAGCTCGATCCGGAGGATGTGCTGGCCCTGCACGGTTTAGCGGCAGGAGCTCTGGCAGTCGGTAACTCTCAGGAAGCCATCGGCCATCTGGTTTTGGCTACTCAGCTGGCGCCGGATCAGGCGATGTTGTGGCTTTCCCTGGTTGGCGCATATCGTCAGGCTGGCGACGAAACCCGAGCTATGGAGACCTTGCGCTCTGCCAGCCAGGCATTGCCCGAGCGCGCCGAAATTCATGCTGCCCTCGGAGAGGCTTACCTTTCACAAGGCGCACCCACGCAAGCGTTGTCTTGTTTCCGCCTGGCTGCCAAGCTCTCGCCTTCGCAGCACTATGCATTGCGCCTTGGACAGACCTTGTATCAGCTTGGGCACCTCGCTGAAGCCTGTAACGTCCTTGGTGAAGCTTATCAAGCTGCCAGATCCAGCCAGGATGAAGGTGCCGCTGATCATGACATGGTCACTCCATCCACCCGGCCAGAGCTAGAGCTTGCCCATAGCTATGCTCGTGCGTTGCTAGCATCGAAACAGGCGGAACAGGCCATCCCCCTGATGGTGGAGGTCGCCCGGGCTCGGCCGGATGATCCCGAGGCCGGGATCGATTTATCACGTGCTTTGCTGCTCGCCACCGATCAGCCAATTAATGCACGGCGGGCGGTTCCGTTTCTCCATCGCATCCTGGCGCTGAACCCTGATGGGGCAGAGAGCGGCTACCATGGGAACCTGGATGACAAGCCAGCTTTGCGTGCGGAGGCGCGTGCCCTGCTAGCCGAAGCGTACGCAATCACCGGTGAGTGGGATAAGGCGATGGAAGCCTATCGACGGGCGCTGGATGACCCGTTAAACCGGCCCATTGAGCGCCAGACACGCCTTTCCACCGGGTTAGGCCTGGTTGCACTCAAGCTGGAACAGCCAGAAATGGCTGTGGCAGCCCTCGAAGAAGCTGCCCGCGCAGAACCATTAAACCCTCAGGTCCAGAAGACCTTGTCTGAAGCCTATCTGGCGAATGGCCTGGCGCCAGACGCTTATCAGGCTGCTTCGATTCTTCGGGATCTTCAGCCGGATGACCTGGCTACCCAGATGTGGTTTATCGAGCAGGGGTTGAAACTGGTCGATCGACCAGGTATCAATACCCAACAACTCTGGCAGGAGATCATCCAGTCTTTGAAAGCAGCGACAAAATTGGCGCCCGAACGCGCTGATCTACATCTGCGCCTGGGGCGAATACTGGCAGATGACGGAGATCCGGCCGGCGCCTTGGATGCATTTCGCCGCATGGCCGAAACAGAGGCTTCACACCAGGCGATTCCAATTCCGCAGCTATACCAGATTGCTCGTACAGTACGCGAGCTGGGGGATGCCATTTTAGCAGTCCAGCTCCTGGAGCAGTCGATTGTCAAATCTTACAATGGAGAGACGGAAAATCCCCCGGCAATCCTGGCAGATTTGCTCGCAGAATTGTCCCTGGCACAATACCAGGCCGGTAACTCTGAACAGGCGCTTATCGCAGTGGATAAGGCCTTAGCGGTTGACGAAGACCGGGCGGCCTTACATGTCCACAAGGCAGTGGTTTTACAGCATGATGGTCAGTTGAACCAGGCTTTGGAAAGCTTGCGCAACGCAGTGCGCTTGTCGCCTCGAGATCCAGAGCTGCGCTTGCACATGGCGGAGCTGTTGACCCAGCGCGGCGATCTGCCCAGCGCACTGGAGCAGGTAGAAAAAGGTTTGGCAATCCTGACTGATTCCGGCGCGATTGAGGATGACGCTCGCCTGGGCTTGCGCTTGAACCTCCAAGCGGCTGTCCTATCGAAAGCCACCTTGCGGTCCCGGCAGGCGTTGGAATATCTCCAGTCTGCCATGTCTCCTGAGGAGCCAGTTTATGATGCGTTCTCAAATGCCGCGCTGCGCGCTGAGCTGTGCCTGGATACAGGTGACCTGGCAGTGGCAGAACAGGCTGCCGACGTCTTGAAACAGATAGCGTCGGATCATCCGCGCACGCATGCAATTGCCGCTCGCGTGGCACATCGGCGACACGAAGAAGACAAGCGCGATCAACATTACCGAGAAGCGTTAAGCTTACTGGATCAGTTTGAGGAGAAGCTGGATGTAACTACCCTGGCATCGAAAAAAGAGGATTATCTCTTCAGCTTTCTATCCACAGCCCAGGCTGCTTTAGATTGTCGCAAGTGGGATGAAGCGCTGGCAGTTCTCGATCGGTTGACTGAAATCATCCCCGAGACCCCGGTGGCTTATTATTTGCAGGCGCAGGTGTTGGTTGCTCGCGGGGAAGCCCAGATGCTCTTCCGGGATCTGGAAGTTACCCGACGGGTCTTGGATCCAGAAACCCTGTCAGAGGCGACCTGGGTGAATTTGAGCCAGAATTTGGCTGAGGCGCAGCGCTTGCTGGCGGTGCAGGTGTCGATGGATACTATCGATGATCTCAAACCGTGGAGGGATGAATGCCACCAGAAGCTATCGATCTGTATGGCGCGGGGAAAAGCGCTTTTTCAGCCAGAGGTTGGCTCCGCTTTGGTCTTACAGAGCCTGTTGCAGACGGCTACGCCTGAAGCAGCAGAGGTCGCTGCATTGGTGATAGCTTTCAGACGCAGTGGTGAGGCGGAAAGCGCTGTCCGAGCCGCCCAGGTGGGTTGGCGGCCGTTGTTTGAAGGAGATGATGTCTGTGTGCATCCCCTGGTCCTGGCACAGGTCGCCCTGGCGGAGTCGGATGCCTCCCTGGCAATCGCCGATGTAGAGGATGCAATGAAATCTACCAACAACCAGGGAGAGGGTTGGCCCCAGATGCCAATGCTCCAGTACTTGCACGCCTGGAAAGCTTTTCAGGCTGGAGAGTTCTCAAAAGCATTAATTTCTATCCAGAACGCGCTGGCAGCCTGGCCGGACGAGTCTCGTTGGCAGGAGCTGGCTGGGCGGATTTATCTGGGACAGGAACAATCCGCCGGCTTACCGGATAAAGTGAAAGCCATGAGCCATCTGGAGCGAGCGGTCGCACTTGAACCAGAGCGAGCCTCTACCCATCTGATGCTTGGCCAACTTTACCTCGAGAATGGGGAAGCGTTGCGCGCGGTGGAATCTCTGAAGGAAGCCGTTCAGCTAGATCCGACGCAGCCGAAGGCCTGGCTTGCGATGGCGCAAGCACAATATTCTTCTGGAGATTTTGAGCAAGCCGCGATGAGTGCAGATCACGCTATCGAAGCAGATGCGGACTTGCCGGATGCCTTGCTCCTGCGCGGGAGGATCTCTCTGCAAACGAATAATCCGCGTGGTGCACTCAGCCGGGCACAGGCCATCTTACGCAGCGATCCTACGAACGCCGATGCGATCTACCTGCTGTCTCAAGCGCTGGAGGCATTGAGCCGGCCGACTGAGGCTCTTCTCGCTCTCGAGAAAGCGCTGGCTTTAAGTCCCAATCCTCAATCTATGCAAATCGAGCGCGTTCATCTTGTGCGGCGATCGAAAGGCTTGGAGGCTGGGGTCACTGCAATTCAGGAACTGGTGGCAAAAAATCCACACCAGCCGGTCTTCATGGCCTTGTTGGCCGAATGGCTGAGCGAGGCCGGCCGATCGGAGGCCGCTATCCAGGCGGCCCGTCTGGCTCTGCAAGAGGAGAACGGCGAGCTTTCGGATGAGCAACGCGCCAGGCTGCATATTCTGATTGGTTTGCGCATGCGCAGCACCGGGCAGCTTGACCAGGCTATCCATCATCTTGATGAGGCGGTTGCCCAAGCCCCATCAAACCTTGAAGCTTACCTGGAGCTTGGCCGCGCTTACCAGGAACGCCGCGAGTATCGTCAGGCATTAAAGATCTGCCAGCGGGCAATGACGATCGCAAATAACGACTATCGCCCGTATTACCAAGCTGGATTGGTATTAAAAGACAACAAAGACTACGTAGCTGCCGAAGCAATGCTGCGCCGTGCTGCTCAACTCGCCCCGAATGAAGTCAGCGTTCATCGTTTATTGGGCGCTGTGGTAGCGCTCAACCTGGTGCATAACCGCCGCCTGACCCCATTGGAGCATTAATCTATGACCCGATCCTTATCTCGCCGCCACTATTTGGTTATCCTACGCGCTGCAATATCCACGCAGCAATACCGCTTTGCCCGGCAAGCTGCCCTGGATTGGCTGTCAGTTTTCCCTGGCGACCTGACTGCCAGCCTGTATTACGGGCGTGCATTGCTGGGGGAAAAGCGTCTGAAGCAAGCCATCTCCATCTTTCAGGGTATACGCCGGGCAGATCCGGAGTTCCTGGAAGCAGTCGAGGCTCTGGTAGAGGCGGATGCCGAAGCCGGGGGTACGGCAAGTAATACTGCCCAAACTCATCGGCTGGCGCTCACAGGGTTAACAGGCGATCGCCGGCCGCTTGCACCCTGGGGTAGGTCACTATGGCTGGCCCGGCAGGCGCTTGGCGCGGGCAACCTGGACCTGGCAGGTGAGATGATCGGTGAGACATTGCGCGATGCGGAGAATGTACCACTGGTTGGTGTTTTACATTTACGCTATCTGGCTGCCAGCGGATTGGTGGAGTTACCGACCCGCCGTGAGCTGGCTTTGAGCTATCATCAGCGTTGGCCAGATTGCATCGCTTGTATGCTCTGGTTAGCCCAATGGTCGCTCGAGATTGGTGAAGCGGATTACGCCGTGGCGCTATTACATCAAGTAGTCTCGAGAGATATCGGTGGGCAGGTTGTGCAGCGCGAGTGGGGCGAGGAGCATCCCTACAAGGTTTTATGGCCGGAGAAGCTGGAATTGCCGTTTTCTCTCTTGCTCCCTGCCGAAGTTTCTGCCTATCTGGGTTGGAACCGCCTTCGACCAGGTGAAAAACCACGCGCACCGGATTCCGCCGCCCAGGTACCCGAGATCGATACACAGCCTGAAGAAATAGCTGGATCAGGCATCGAGGAACAGGTCAATGCCCAGCCAATTCAGGAAGATGCCTCGGCGTTTATGCAGATTCCAGGTCTGGAATGGGCGCTACTCGAGTCGGATCCTGACAGTTTTTCGTCGACCGTTACCACTGGCGAGCAAGCAAATGCTTCGAGCGAGCCGGCCGCCGATTCACAGGATTCAGCAAACGACGCCAGGGTTGGGCGAATCGCGGGCGCGGCTTTAGCCGCTTCGATGTGCACAACAGTTGCATCTCCATCGAACGGCCGAAACAAGAATGGCTCAAAGCCCCCGCCTCCGCTTGACCCTGAATTGACCAGCGTTGTTCAGGAATATGACCGGCTAGCCCGCCGAATGAAGCAGCCTGCGATAAGCCAGCAGGATGGTCGTTTTCCAGTCTATGTCATATTCTCGGTACGCAGCCGCCTGGAGGCTGTTTATGGTGTGCGCATAGCTGATTTGCTTGTGAGCGAAATGCAGGCGCTTGCCGAGACCATCTCCGGACGAAAAGGTTGGAGCGCGCGCCTGTTTATGCCCGATGACCCGGCGCTCCTGGCCCCCTTGGGTCTATCGCCGTTGCAGACCATCGATCCTTGGGAGCTGAAACTGGCGCTGGTCGATCTGGACGCAGCGCTTTATAAGCGTGGCGAGCGCATCGGCGCAGTTCTCATTGTAGGTGGGCCGGAAATTGTCCCGTTTCACCACCTCCCCAATCCTGTAGACGATCAGGATGAGGATGTCCCAACCGATGCTCCGTACACCACTCGCGACGAGAACTACTTTATCCCCGAATGGCCACTTGGACGCCTGCCAGGTGGTGCCGGAGACGACCCTCGGATCATCCTGGATGCTCTGTGCCGATTCCGCCTCCGGCACGAAGCGCTTCAGAGACGGCTTTCCTGGTTCAAGAGATTGGCTTTATGGCTGGGCTTGAGAATTTCGCTTCGATCGACCCCAACGAACAAAGCCGTGACGGGGGATTGTGAGCAGGCTCAGCGAGCGGCGATCGCGCACCATTTGGGTGGGCGAATAAAAGCTATCGGTTACACCGCAGCCATCTGGAAAAATGCCGCTTTAATGGTTTTCCGCCCAATCGGCAAACCGGCTTCGCTGAGCGTCTCGCCTCCGTTTGGATTTGATGGCGCGGTGGTGGGAGCCGGTGGGGTGCAGGAAGCAAATGCGAGTGGAAAAATCCCATCTTTGCGTGGCCAGTTGGCATATTTCAACTTACACGGGTTGGTGGATGCAGCGGAATGGTACGGGCAACGCGATCCATTTTCAGGAGGCGCGGATCCGGATTATCCGGTTGCGTTGCGGCCAAAAGATATCCTCCTGAGCGGGAAAGATACTCGCCATCTGATCCCGGAAGTCGTTTTTAGCGAGGCCTGTTACGGTTTGCATATCCAGGGACGGGAGCCAGAGGCAGCCATCTCACTGAGCTTCTTACAGGCCGGATCGCTGGCTGTGATCGGCTCGACTTGCATGGCTTATGGCTCGATCGGTGCTCCTCTCGTAGCAGCTGATCTGCTCGGGGAAACGTTCTGGCGAAACTTGAACGAAGGCTTCTCCGCAGGGGAGGCACTGTGTCAGGCTAAGATCCACCTGGCGTCTGTGATGATCCAAAACCAGGGCTACTTGGATGGTGAAGATCAGAAGACGCTCATCTCCTTCAATTTGTTTGGAGATCCCCTGGCTCAACCGGTTGCCCCCAATCGGGTACCGAAGAGCGTCCGCTTTCAATCCAGCCCTTTAACTGAAGTACATACGGTATGTGAGCGCACAACAGCTTCTGAAATGGCGACTCCATTGCCTGCCGAGGTGATCGCTTCAGTCCGGCGGGTCGTAGCCCATCATCTGCCTGGAATGGTTGACGCACGATTGACATTCGTTCATCCACGCTCAGTTTGCAGCGGAGAAGGGCATGATTGCCCCACCTGTCATTTCGAGCACCCCGATTGTTCGGCGGAATCACAAGCCACTGAAGTTGTAAAAGACAAAGCCGGTAAGCGCGGAAAGCGTCGTGGCTTGTGGCATAAATCGAAAAATTGGTCCGAAGATCGTCGAAGCCTGGTAATCCTCAGCAAGCAGGTAGCTTTGCCTGAGGGTGTCCATCCACGCGTGGCCCGCCTGACGCTGGATGAGCGGGGTAAGCTGTTAAAACTGGTGGTGTCGCGTTAGAATTGGCGTAAATTTCTGAATGATTCTCTGATCTCTTTTTCACAAATCCCGCGTTGAATCATGGTATCATCCTCGTTTGGTCAAAGCCTGACAACCAAACGAGGATTTTTTGTGAGAAGACGCGGGCGTTTTTCCGCTTTACGCTTTATGTCATTAGGGCTTCTACTGGCGGCTATCATTCTGGCAGCTTTCCAGCTGGTCCGTTTTAGCCGGGTACGGTCATACTTGCCGGCTGGATTGATTGTCGCCAACGTTCCGGTTGGTGGTCTGGAAAGGGGTCAGGCAGCTCAGCGCCTGGCTGAGGTCTATTCCATCCCGATTGAGCTGCGTTATAACGGCGCCCGAATACAGTTAAATCCATCGCTGATCGATTTTCAGCTCGAAAGTGAGAGCATGTTAGCGTTGGCCGGTCTGGAGCGCACTCAGAAGCAATTTTGGGAAGATTTCTGGGATTACGTCTGGGGTCGCACGACATTTCCGACCCAGATTCCTTTAGCGGCGAATTATTCTCAGGAACGACTGCGGGCTTATCTGTCGGACATCTCCCTAAGATACGATCAACCGTCTGCACCTGCTTTACCGTTACCGGGGCAGGCCAGTTTCCAACCCGGCAGGCCGGGATTGGAGCTGGATATCGACGGATCGATACCATTGATCGAAGCAGCGCTTTTTTCACTGGATAATCGCGTCGTGGATCTGCCTTTAAGGCGCGTGGAGCCGACTCGCCCGGTATTCGACAATCTGGAAGTCTTACTCAAGCAGACGCTACAGGTGTCCGGCTTCGATGGTCTGGCTGGAATTTATTTACTCGATCTTCAAACTGCCCAGGAACATCATTTCGCGTATCGCAATAGTGAAGATCTTCCAGTACAACCGGACATCGCCTTTACAGCATCGAGCATCATCAAGATCCCGATTATGGTATCGACATTCCGCCGGTTGAATGACACCTCTGACGTTGAGACAATGAAGCTATTGGAGGATATGATCGATAAATCGGGCAATGAGGCGGCAGATTGGCTGATGGATCGTGTGATCGACCCGCAACGCGGTCCTCTTCTCGTCACCGAGGACATGAAAACGATGGGGTTGGAAAATACGTTCCTGGCCGGCTATTTTTCCTTTGGTTCGCCATTGCTGGCTTTGATCGAGACGCCGGCGAATACACGCACAGACGTTTTCACCGATCCCGACCCGTACAGCCAGACCACTCCCTCAGATATTGGTATGTTGCTGGATGATATCTACCAATGCGCCCAGACCGGGGGTGGATCGCTTCCGGCGGTTTTTCCGGGTGAGATCACCCAGGAAGAATGTCAGATGATGAACGATTATCTAATCAAGAACCGGCTGCCGGTTCTTATTACAGCTGGTTTACCAGAAGCCACACCCATTGCTCATAAGCACGGTTGGGTGACGTTGAACGGTGTCATAAATACGATCGGCGACGCCGGAATCGTGTATTCTCCTGGCGGGAACTACATCCTGGTGGCCTTCTTATACCACCCGGATCAGTTAATCTGGGAGCCCGCTTCCGCCTTAATCGCCCAAATGTCCCAGGCGGTGTATAACTTCTATAATATTCCCCAGCAATCGCAATAGCGCGGAGCCCAGCCAGAACCAGTTCCTCTGATTTTGACGACGAGTCAGCAATATTTCTTGAGCCAATTCACTGCTCCCGGAGAAGACCACCAGATTGTGTAATGATTCAAAACGTAGTGGATGGCTTCGCTTTCATCTCCGAACCCGATTGCTTGGGGTTCTTCGTCCGGCAGTGGTGTTGCACCTGTCAGGTATGCCGGCACATACGGGTTGGTTCCAATAGCCTTCTTCAGCGCCTTCCGTGAGCGCGGCAGGTCGCCTTTCTGGCGGAAGGCCAGCAAGGCGATCGAATAATCCCAGGTGGCCGATCCCTCCTCCTCATACTCATCAATCAAATCTTGTGCATCTCCATCGCGCTTCATCTGCATCAGCAGGCGTAATGCGTGATACCGCGCTCCTTGATGATCTTCTTCGTTCAGCCTTAGCAAGGTAGTGTATTCTGCCAGAGCTTCCTCCGTTCTGCCTAAGGCCTCTAGATTCTCGGCCAAGCCCGCGCGGGCTCTCAGGTATGCTCGCGCCTCGCGCCAGTACCAGAGATTTCCATGAGTCGTTTCGATAAATTCCTGCCCGATTGTGCGCTCCCCGGCCTGGACGGCTTTTTCCAGCCAATCCTGTGCACCCTCGAGTGTTTTGGTTTCATTTGCCAATACCAGGTAGGCTTCAACACAGTCTGGTGATATTTCCAGCGCATCGCGAGCTAAACGCAGCCGCTCTTCGACTTCATCTTCCTCCCAGGCCTGTTCTGCCAGACGGTTTGCTTCTATCAGAACAGCGGGTAGATGGATCGATCCTCGATCTTCATCGAGCCAAGACTCATCCTCGTCATCGACTGGTAAATCCCCTGCGGGATAATGGATCGTTAAACGCAGCGGGCCATCGTAGTGCCGGCTCTCGATAATCGCCTCGACCGGATTAAAATCACCCTGCCCGTCCTCGACCAGATGACGGTCGATGAATTCAGGCAGACCACGCATCAACGCTTCATAATAGAGTAAATCCTGTCGAGTTGGCCTTTCAGCCTCCCCATCCTTGCTAAAAGTTACCGGTAAGGGATATAACTTGCGCCCGGTGGTTTTCCAGCCATATTTTCGAATACCGGCTTGATCTTCTATTGGAAGATTGCCTTGAGTCTCGAATGTGAGCCCATTTACGCCAGCTTCCGGCAGCGAATCCATCGGCGAATCTGTATGCTCGAAGAGGCGTAAAACATCCTCCCACGAGGTATAGAAGGTGAGGCCATATTCTACCCCGCCATGACCCATCACCTGAACAAAGATCCGTTCTCCCGGCGGATCAAGAAACACCGAGAGTGTCTGGTAGTCGATCATGCGTTTCCAAGGAGCGGAGCGGTAGAAATACGCCGCGCTATCGAATAAGCTGGCGATCATCTTCGGGTTCGTGCCAGGCACAGAGAGCAAGCCGGGCAATTCTTGCGGGCTGTTGCTCAGGGACTGGATTAGCCCGGTGATGAGTGCGTCGACCATGGCTGGTGGCTCACCCAGATGCGCCCCTACCTGGATTTCACGAAGGGCTGGTGTAAGGGTTTTTAGAAGATCGGCCTGCTCGAAGATAATTTCTTTTGGACGTTGGGCTGATTGATCCTTCAACTCTGGCTGGCTCATCGATTTCCACAATTGCTGCCACACGAATTCTGGATCAGGCAAAGTCTCATAGATATCCAGGCGAATGGCCTCATCCTGGGTAAGGTCCAGGATCATCAGCAGGGCGATCCTGGTGGATTCCTCACTTTTCTCCAGGGGCAGTTCTCGCAGGCAGAGGAACCAGGTATGATTCGTTTGGGGTATTTTGGAACGGGACGCAGTTTTGTTTTTCATTATTAACGTTTCAGCATTAATCGTTGATTTGTCGATTTGAGGCGGGTTAACATGATAGAATTATACTCACAACGGTAAAATTTCTCACAAACATATCGAAATACCGAAATACCTGACAAAATGTGTGTTGTATAATAGGTTTGGAGTATGACTTAAGTACTATCTTGGAAACTGATTCATAACGTTTTTATTAAATTTTCGTCTTATCTTATGAGAGCAGGCAATCAGGCTGAGTCTCGCCTTTTCAATACAATAGTCTTTGACCGGCAAACGTTGGTTACGATCTATGAGCAGCACAACGCCGAGCTCTATCGCTACGCCTATCGCTTGTTGGGAGACAGTGCTTTAGCCGAAGATTGCGTCTCGGAGACGTTCAGTCGTTTCCTGAAAGCAGTACGCGATGGAATTGGTCCGGTTGAGAATGTGCGCGCATACCTGTACCGCGTGGCGCATAACTGGATCACAGATCACTATCGGCGCCAACCCATCCCTCCGCTCTCGCTGGAGGCGGACATGCATGGCGCTATGGAGGCGAACCCCTCCCAGCTGGTCGCAGGCCAGATGGAACAAGACCGTGTGCGTGCGGCTTTGTTACATTTACCGGCAGACCAGCGCCAGGTGATCGAGTTGAGGTTTATCGAGGATTGGTCGCACGAGGCGGTCGCGGCTGCATTAGGAAAGTCAGTCGAAGCTACGCGTGCGTTGCAACATCGTGCAATTATTGCTTTACGTCGGATTTTATCTGAAGACAAATCTTAATAAATAAAATTGTGTAATTATATGTGGGCTTTAGGCGTGTTCGAACTGATGATGGTTAAAAGAAGAAATATAACCCCTGATGATTGGTGCACTAGAGGGGGCCCATAACCGGTAACCCTGAAAGAAAAAAAGATTTCAGAAGCCGGAAGATCAGGAGAGAGAAAAAATGGGTGAGCAGGAGATCGACTCACAACTAAAGGAAATGCTCGATTTACTCCGACCTGTGCCGAGGCGCAGTTCGGATGCGATGCGGCGTAGTCATTCGCGGTTTTATGCTGACCTGGATGTGTACTTCCCAGTTGAAGCGTCTTACAGCGGATCGATAAAGGCGCAGACTTTCAAGCCAGCAGGGGTAGCCGCACGTCTTAAGCCATTGTTCTATCGACCTGCATTCACCTTTCTGGCCGTATTCATGTTCGTGCTCGTTGCTTTATTCGGCGGCGGCTATGTAACTGCCAGCGCGGCTGGAGCTGCGCTGCCAGGAGATGCGCTTTACCCGATCAAGTTAAATCTAGAGCAGGCGCGTTTATCCCTGACAACGAACCGGGTTCGACAGGCCGAGCTACACATTGAGTTCGCTCGGCGTCGTATGGATGAACTCAACGCTCTGGTTTCCTTAGGCCGGTACGAGCGTGTTGATGCTTTAGCCAAGCAATTCAACCACCAACTGTCTTTAGCGCTTGGCGCAGCTCAGGTCCTGGAAAACCTTCAACCTGAGGAAGCCCTCTGGCTGAATAAACAGGTGTCCGATACGCTGGATCTCTTCCGGGAGATTGTCGATCAGGTGGTCACCAATGCACCTCCCGCTTTGGTGCCTGGTCTGGAGGCTACGTTTGATCAAGCCACGCAGGTAAATCCGCCGGTTGAGGATAACAATGCCAATAACGGTATCGGCAGCGGCACCTCGAATGGCAACGCCAATCCAGGCAATACGAATCCTCGCAATCCAAATTCGGGCAACGCAAACAATAATGGTAACCCGTCTCCGGGGAATAACAATGCGAGCCCGAATTCGAGCCCCAATGTCCACTCGAACTCTAATGGGGCGCCAGGCAGAGTCGTTACCGGTAATGGCAATGATAATTCGAGGGAAAATCCCAACAGCAATCGAGATAAGACCAAGGACACAGGCAAGGACAAGGACAAGGATAAAGATAAGGATAATAACGGTAAGAATAATTGAGGACCGGAGATCCATGGATGACGAGGTCAAGGCTGTGGTTCCATCCTGAATGGTTTTCCGGGCGTGCGAAGGATGGCTAATTATTAAAAACTGGCGGGTTTCTGCCCGCCAGTTTTATCTATGATGCTGAGGTATATTGTATGGACCCACAGTCGGAATTGGTCCAACCAGGGTTGGCAAAGACGAACAGTCGCTCCATTTGGGTAGCCTTGACGAACGCAATCAAGAATATCGGAATTTGGCGGGTGGTGCTGGTGGCCTTGGCGCTGTTCGTAGTTTTTTTTGCTGCGATGGCCTGGGTGCAGTTCTCGACCCCGGATATGCCCGATAATGATGGTTTCTACCATATACGCCTGGCGGAAATCATGCGAACCCAGGGCTTGAAGCCTGATTTCCCCTGGATGCCGCTTACAATCTTAAATCCCAGGGAATTTTCTGATCACCATTTTCTCTTTCATGTCGGTTTGATCCCATTCACCTTCGGCGATTTGCGCCTCGGAGCGAAATGGGCCGCGGTAATCTATGCCAGCCTGGCTTTCCTGAGCATCTGGTGGCTTTTACGCGGTCAAAATGTTCCATACGCCTGGTTGTGGTCATTGGGTCTGTTGGCCGTTTCGGAGGCTTTTCTTTATCGAATGAGCATCACCCGCGCCCAATCGCTCTCATTGGCGGTATTGGCGTTAGGCTTACACTGGATGCTCAAACAGCGTTACCAGTATTTATTGGCCTTGGCTTTTCTCTACGTTTGGTTGTATGATGCATTTCCCCTCTTGGGGATCCTGGCTGTGATTTACACCCTGGCGATTTTAATCATTGAGCACCGCCTCGATTGGCGTCCTCTCTTATACACAGTTATTGGCACCGTACTGGGTTTGTTGATCAACCCCTATTTCCCGGATAACCTGGTCTTTGTAATTCGTCATATGCTACCCAAGCTGACCGATACCACCGAAGTCAGCGTTGGGAATGAATGGTATCCCTATACCACCCGGCAGCTAATTGGGAACTCATTACTGTCGCTGGTTGCTTTCTTGAGCGGGGTGTTGGCCATTGGTCTGCGCAGCCGTCGTATGGATACGCGTACGGCAACCAGCCTCTTTGTCGTGGTCTTGTTTGGCTTTATGCTCTTCCAGTCTCGCCGGTTTATCGAATATTTCCCGGCGTTTGCCCTGATCTTCGCTGCGCTGGCCTGGGCTCCATTCATTCGCGAGGTGCCAGCCAGGACCTGGTTTAGTTGGCAGGCCTGGCGACAATGGTTACCCCCCGTGGTCGTGGGTGGCCTGGTGATTTTCGGTACATGGCAAATGTTGCCAATTACCCGTGAGAGCGTGCAGGATTCCAAGCCATACGATCTTTACGCCCAGGCGTCTGCCTGGTTACGGCAGAATACCTCGGCGGGTGAGCGCATTTTTCAAACGGATTGGGATGATTTCCCGCGCTTGTTTTTCTATAACACCGACAATACTTATTTAATTGGGTTGGATCCAACCTATATGCAGCTTTATGATCCAGGGTTGTATGACCAGTGGGTGAGCATCACCGAGGGGGAGATCGAGAATCCTTCCACTTCGATATGGAGTGACTTTGGAGCCCGCTACGTGATCAGCGACCTGGATCATGAGGATTTTATTTCCCGCGCGTCCGAAGATCCAGATATGGAAGAGGTTTACCGGGACGATCAAGCGGTCATCTTTGTCGTTCGCCAAAGGTAGATCCTGGTATAATCTTAAATCTGGCACCAACAACCCACAGCATCCATATAACCAGGAGGCATAAGATGACGAAGTTGATCGATATCGAAGGAATCGGGCCTGTTTATGCTGCCAAGCTCGAGGGAGCGGGCGTTGGTAGTGCTGAGGCGCTTCTGGAACAGGGCGCCACGCCCAAGGGGCGCATGGAAATTGCCGAAAAATCCGGCATCAGTGATGGCTTGATCCTGGAATGGGTTAACCATGTGGACCTGTATCGTATCCGTGGCATTGGCTCAGAATACGCCGACCTGCTTGAAGAAGCCGGTGTGGATACCGTGCCTGAGCTGGCCCAGCGAAAGCCGGACAACTTGCTGGAGAAAATGACTGCCGTGAACGCTCAGAAGAAGCTGGTACGCCGCTTGCCTGTCTTGTCCCAGGTGGAGAGCTGGGTTGAGCAGGCCAAGAAGCTCGAGCGCAAAGTGAGTTATTAGAACCGTGGGAGTTTATTATGAGCAAGGAATTCCGCGATTTCGTTTTGCGGGGTAACGTCCTGGATCTGGCGGTTGCCGTGGTCATGGGCGGAGCATTCGGAGCCATCATCACATCGCTGGTGAATGACATCATCATGCCGCTTGTCGGCGTGCTTATGGGTGGTGTGGATATTGCCTCCCTATCGGTGGTGATAGGCGACGCGGTCATCGCTTACGGTAAATTTCTCCAGGCGATAGTCAATTTCCTGCTGATTGCTCTCGCGCTATTCTTTGTGATCAAGTCGATCAATACATTGCAGAAACGTCTATCGAAGGAAAAAGAAATCGCGCCAACGGCACCAGCCACCCCATCTGAGGATATTGTGCTCCTGGGTGAAATCCGCGATCTCCTTAAGTCACGCTAGATGCAATCTCTCCAAGCCTGAACCTCTATTGACTACATCTAAAGTGTGGCGTTGTGGGCAGCTTGCCTGCTCATGACGCCACTACAATTTCCATCCTATGCCAAACAAGACAGCAAAAATAAGCCACCAGGCAATAAAAGACCCCAAGGTACAAAGGGTTGATCTTGGAAGAGGGGATGGCGAAAGGCTATTCATCCAGCAACGGAACCGTAAAAGCCAGCTAGCCGTTTCCCTTGGCCTGGCGGTGAATATCTTCTTAGCGCTGATTAAAACAACGGT
>Ga0209751_10003184_pt1 | contig 16020 bp, 20 predicted proteins | sample RifCSP13_1_FD_184019 | JGI IMG/M metagenome (GOLD analysis project Ga0209751, IMG submission 184019) | Soil microbial communities from Rifle, Colorado - Rifle CSP2_sed 13_1 (SPAdes) (version 2) | ecosystem: Environmental > Terrestrial > Deep subsurface > Rock core/Sediment | place: Rifle... | reverse complement strand
ATAAAGGTATCCTGCCCTTCAACTAAAGTGCTGAACTCGACAATCTGACCGGCCTGGAGCTGCCAAGATTTGACTATCTTCTTTGGTATCGTGACTGTCAGGGTATCAGGGTGATCATGGCGCTTTTGGACCATGGATCTAGGGTAATGGTTATAGCGTTGTTTGCCCATTGTATAACAAAATTAAATGCTGTCCAACATGGTTGCGCATTTTTGAACCAATTTTGGGAAATTGTATTGTTTAATTGTGTTTAGTTATACTTAAATTCCTTTTTAATATGATGGTAAAGCATTGAAAGAATTCCGGCTACTCCAGACCTGTTCGATATGCGGTGACGGTTTTGATTCCGAGTACAACATATCAAAACACATGAGCAAGATTCATCCGCAGCCGGAGAACACCGGCTGGATGGGAGGCAGTGGAGATTCCTGCAGCTGTGGCGGCCACCACACGCATCAAGACGGCTGAGCAGGCATTGAAGGCAGACAAGATCTTTTTCATTTACGTCGCCAAGAACAATGAGTGGCAGAAGAGACAGCAGGAGGATTGGGGCTATGTTTCGTCGATGGCCCGGTTCTTCAAGTGGTGGTCCCAGCACTATTTCGACATCAAGCTGCCGGTCGAGGCGGATATCCTGCCGGTCATTCCGGGCAAGCTGTTTGACAGGATGTCTTTAGCATACCTTATCAGGGACCACTCTGAGAGGGGCGACTACATTTACCACTTTTACCTTGCGTACTTCAAGCCGTTCTGGACCGACTGCAACACCGAAGGGTACACCGCAAAGAATCTGGGAATAGCGTGGTGGCAGAGGCCGGACGATGGCGTTTCAGAGCCCAAGCGCTACGCGTTTTACGCAGACGAGAACTGCCCGCGGGTATCACATGTACTTGCGCACGAGCTCCTCAGGATGAAGGGCAAGACGAAAAAGGACTACTTTGGCAAGATCCACGAGCTCTGGGACCGGCACGTCTACAAGGACAAGCCGTTCCTCTATTTTGACAGCCACTTCAAAAGGGTGCGCAAGGAAGACTCGTACCGCTTTATGACGCTTGACCCGGCGGAACTTTAATCAAGCGCCAGCATGCAACAATTTCGTTTGTCGATGCAAGTCCTGGCCAAGTCGGGCGCAATAGTGTCGTCAGCCGGAGTTGCGCTATTGATCGCGTTTGTTGCAATTCTGCTGGCGTTTCCCGTTATCAAGGAATGCGGAGGCGAAAAGTGCTCGTACACCTCGACGGCGCCGGAACAGCTCGTGGCAATAGTCCAGCCAGGATACCTCGCGGTTTCGCTCATGATAATTGCGGCAGGGGTTTTCATGGTAAGGTTTAGCAGATGGAAAAGCAAACAAGAAAACTGAACGCGGCCCTTAGCTGACGCCGGCGGGTTTCTTTTGCTCCAGATGGTCGCGCTTTGTGTGTTCGCCAGCTTCCTGCTGCGTCAGAAATGTCTTGCCGCAGATTGCGCGTCTGACCACAGCAACGTTTGCCCTTGATGCAATTGCAATTGCTACGTAAACATTATATTTAATGCGTTAAGGCACGCGTCTATAAATAGCAGAAATTCCCACATCCTCTTGTTGGGCAAGCTAATATTTAGCAAGGCAGAGCGCGATTTTCTAGGCCGCAACGAAGCGTGCAGGTTCGCAACTTGTCACGACAGCGTTCCCCATGTCGTGCCCGTGTCATACGTTTTTGAAGGTGGCGAATTTTACATTGCGACCGACTATGAAACGAAAAAGTACAAGAACATCATGGAGAACGACAAGGTGGCGCTGACAGTTGACGTCTACAGCTCTGTAGGCAACAAGGCCGTGTGCATTCAGGGCAGGGCCGAAATAATCGAAAGGGGCGGGGAATTTGCAAGGCTCTACAAGGTCTTCAATGAGCGCTTTGAATGGGTAAGGGAAGACCCCTGGGAAGAAGGCGAAGCGCCTTTCCTAAAGGTGACTCCAACTGGTAAGGTCAGCTGGGGACTTTGAAAATGTCTATCCGGAAAAAGCTTGATGACGCAGCCGGCAAGATATGCGAGGCTGCGCTGCCTATCAAGCAGGAGTACTACCTTGGCAGGGGCAAGGATCTAGCAATATGCACTCTTTCAAGCATCGATCTATTAGAGGCGATATCAAAATCTGATATTATGGGCAAGGTCGCCATTGCCGGCCGGCTTCTATCAGAGAACAAGGGCATCGACGCAATGATCAGGTTCACGCTTGAACATCCCGACCTCAGACACATCATTGTCTGCGGCAAAGAAGTCAAGGGCCACAGGGCAGGACAGGCGCTGCTCGCGCTTGCCAGGAGCGGCATCGACGGAGACGGCGGAATAATTGGGGCTCTTGGGCCGTACCCGATACTCAAGTCGCCAGCTAAAGATGTCGATGCCTTTAGACGTCAGGTCGAAATTTCAGACATGATAGGTACAGTCGAAATTGCCAAGCTAGTATCCTGAAGTCTGCCTGTCGCGGTTGACCCTGTTCTTTTTCTTATATTCTTCCAGTATGTCGGCCGGGCTCATGCCAAGCTCTATCGACGCCTGGACGACGAAATGCCAGATGTCGATGAGCTCCTCCTTCGCAGCAGAGCTGTCAAAGGGCGCCGGCTTCTTCCACCATTTCCAGCTGGTCAGCCGCTGGAGCTCCACTGCCTCGTGGATTATTGCAGTCGACAGCGCCGCTACCCTGCCTTCGACCGAAACGGGATAGCGCGACAGATCCATCATGGATGCAAGTTCCTTCTGCTTTGAAAAAATGTCTTCAAGGGTGTCCATCAAACTGCTAGTTCCGCCTCCTTGTGTAAAAAGGATTGGGACCAGCACGACTAGTGTCGAAGGACAGGGGCGTCTGCGAAAGCTTTAAGGCACGAGTTAGCTTATCAGCCTTGACAATGGTTTCTCACGCTTCTGTTAACAACAAGCATCCTTTACAATCTAGCCCTGAGCCCGAAGAAAGCCAGTCTGCCTCCCTTGGGAACGTTCTTACCGCCTGCCTTGACCTGCTCAAGATCGACGACCCGGCGATCCGAAAAAAAGCGGTTGAATTTGTAGGGAGCATCCCCCTTGGCACCATTAACACGTACGGCAAGTGGATAACCGCTGCGAAGGCGATTGCTGATGCGTGCGCGGTCAGCGGGAGGCTGTTTTCCCAGTCTGAAATGTGCGACTTTTTAACAGTTGCTGCAAAAGGTGTCGATTCAAAGCGGGCCGGCGCAAAGACGGTCAACGATGCTACTTTTCAGATTTACGTCGATATCATGGAGAACTACCAGAAGGCAGACTACAGGACAAAACTGCATTATCCGCGAATCATTGTCGATACCATTTCCGCGCTTGACAAGGGCGTTGACACAAGAGGAGAGGCGGTGGGCGTTTACAGCCTGGACAGGTATTATCAAGATAGGAAGCTGACAGCATTACAGGAAGATCCTGCCGCAGCCTATGTCGCAACGCCGCTGGCCGAGAAGGCGGCATCTACCACGCATGCGCCGCCCTCGTACATCGATGAGCTGGTGGAAAACCTCATGCAAATCACCAACAGGTCAAGGAAGGACCTGGAGCGGTCACTTGCCAACCTGCAGGAGGCAGACGTGAAAAAGTTAACTGATTTATCAGTGAATTACAAACGCCTTCAAAAATACAACAAGATGCCCAACCCGTCGGCATTCAAGAAGCAAGTGGAGAAGGAGCTAGGGCGCAAACTCACTGACAACCAGCTCCAGCACGCTATTAACTCGATAAGAAAGGCCAAGAGCTACATTGAAAACGTCCTTGACGGCAAGTACATCCCGCACGGCACTCACGGGATAAACCACGTCAAACACAACCTGGAATACGGCTACCAGCTGATGGGCCTGATGGAGCCCAGAAAAAGGCGCTCAACCTAGGCTTTTCTGCGCCAGCAGTATCCATTTAAATTGGAACTGGATCTCTAGGAACTTGACGCTGTTGACAGTTCTCCAGTAGATCGAAAAGGAATCCATCTCGAGCAAATTGTTGTCTATAAGCATTTTCAGGATCCGCCTGATCACGTCTTGTCTCACGTACTGATGCAGAGCCATAATCCTCGTGTGGGATGCGCCGCTCGTTGCAAGCGACAGAATTCTGGCATACGTCTCAAAAACGTCCAACAGCAGGCAATCCGCGAAAGGGGATTAAGGCATTGTAACGCTAGTTCTGGATGGAAATTACGTAATTGGGTAGGGTTGTCCTCCTATCGCAGGGGCATCCCAATATGCCCTTGTTGATACGGAGGGTCGCTACCTATTCTTAGCGGACGTTTTATTGTTGCGTGTTATTCGTGAAATAAATTATTAAGGCTTTTGAAGTACATTTACTAAATTCATGATAGTATTGCTTCAGAAGTCGATTTAACTCCATATTCTTTCTCTGAACGTCCACTTCTTGTTGAACAAAAAGTTTCCGACAGCGGCAACCATCACAGCAAGAATCAGGGCTGTTGGGTAGCTTATCTGCTGGTTTCCATGCAGCATATACAGCATTAAAAGTTGTATGATGGCGCCTGGCGTGCTAAATCCTGCAAATAGGCAGTATTGCATTATAGTCTTGTATGCTGCAAAGTCTCTATCTTCAAACGTCCATAGCTTATTGAGGAAAAAGTTGGAAGATACTGAGAATATTATTCCAGCTAGTGCTGCATATAGATACCAAAGGCCCGGCAGCAGGCTGCCAAACAGAGTGGTGACTGCATAATTGACAAGCAGACCCGTTGCTCCAATTGTGTAAAATCTTCCTGCTTTTGAAAGGAAGCGGACCGAATTACGCTTTTCCTTTTCTCTCAGCGACTTGCCGTAGCGATAGAGCCGCCAGACCGCTCTGATGTAGTCAAACATAACGGACGAATCGAGCTTGCTTGCGCCGAATGCCCTGTTGGTGAACGTATAGGGAACTTCCTTGACGCGGGCGCCCTTTGCCTTGACCAAAATTTCAAGCAGCATCTTGTAGCCGATGGCGTCGAATTTTACTCCCTCTATGATGTTCCGCTTGAAAGCAAAGAAACCAGACATCGGGTCTTTGATCTCTATTCCAAGGCCCACCTGGGCAATCTTTGTCGCGCCCTTGCTCATCAGTCTGCGCTTGAACGGCCACCCGGCAATCGATCCTCCTTTGATGTACCTTGACGCAACCACGATGTCATATTTTGAATCCTGTAGCTCGTCCACCATGTTGGGGATTGTCTGGGGCGGGTGGGAAAAGTCGCCGTCCATTACAACTATGATATCGCCAGCGGCCGACTGGACCCCTGCCAGTATCGCAGAGCTGAGTCCCTGCTTGTCCGGCCGGCAGATGACTCGAACTCGCAATTTCTTGTTGTTGATGCTCTTGGCGTATTGGCTTGCAATGTCGTCCGTGCCGTCTGGTGAATTGTCGTCTACCACAATAATTTCTGCGGCATAATCGGCAGGAAGGATCTCTGCTATAGAGTCAAGCATCCTTGCTATGTTCTGCGACTCATTGTACGTTGGAAGAACTATGGACAGCGGCACCTTGTCGGTTTTGAACAGCTCTTCCTGCCTTGGCAGATCCATAGGCTCCACTGGGGCCGCGGGGTATAAATTTTTAGTCAATGTCCGAGATGCCGCGGGGAGTTATCGCAAATGGCGCCGGTTCTTTGCCTGCCGGCTGCACAAGCAAGGCCCGGAATGAGGATTTTGCAGCACTGACTATCTCGAGTTTGAGCTTCATGTGGGAATAGATCGAGACCGAGCTCCCAAGGTACTCACGCTGCTGTGAAGGAACTACAGCCTGGGCCACGTTGCGGCCAGCCTGGTCCACCACCGTTATCGGCGTGTTCCTAACCATATTCGTGACTACTACAGCGCAGCCGGCATTTATCGCAACAATCGCCAGTTCGTGCATGTGCTTCATTACCGCAAGGTGCCGCGCTGGTCCAGAGTATTCTGCAGAAAACAGCGACGTCAGGGTGTCGACAACTAAAAGCCGTGGGTCAACCTCAAGGATTTTCGCGACTGCGCCGGCCTGGTCAAGTGTCTGGAGCGCCCTTACAAACGTGATCTTGTCCAGCGCGTCCGGCGAGCCGGATATCTCCACTATGCGCTCGGGCCGGAACGTACCGGCGGTGTCGACAAACATCGCCCTGCCTCCATCCCTGACACAGTTGGCGCAAAGCGTAAAGCACAGCTGCGACTTGCCGGAACCGCTTTCGCCGTAAATGTCAGTCGCCATCCCCATGCGTACGCCTCCTCCCAGGAGCGCATCCATTGCCTTTGAGCCTGTGGAAATTATCGCCAACGTGCCAAGCTGTTTACACTGTGAACAAAACCTGCTTATGAACCTGCAGCAAGGGAACCTTTTTATGCGAGCCACGATTTTTTCAAAAGTGATTAGTTAGATTGTCGTCTTCGCCGTCATCACAACAGCAGCCAAAGCGCCCATTGTCTACCCTGCAACGCGCGATTAACCGCAAGGTTGCCGTGAGGCTCAAGAGCGAGATAGAGTACAAAGGCAGGATGAACAACGTCGACTCGTACATGAACCTGATCCTGACAGACGCCGAAGAATTCAACGGCTCCGACTTGCTTGCAAACTATGGCAAGATAGTCATAAGGGGGAACAATGTCCTGTTCATCAAACTGGAAAAAGAGTTCTAGTCATGAAGTCGGTGTCGATTTACAAATGGTAAGAAGATGGTTGTTTACGTCTGAAAGTGTAACCGAGGGCCACCCGGACAAGATCTGCGACCAAATATCGGACGCAGTTTTGGACGATTTTTTGAGGCAGGACCCTGACTCGCGCGTCGCCGTAGAGTCGATGACGACCACCGGAATCGTGTTTGTCGCCGGCGAAGTTACGTCAAATGGCAGGGTGGACGTGCAGAAAATCGTCCGCGACACTATCAGGGAAATAGGCTATGACAAGCCAGATTATGGTTTTGACTGCGATTCGTGTTCCGTACTTGCGGCGCTCCACGAGCAGAGCCCAGATATCTCTATGGGCATAACGGCAACTTCGAACAAGGATCAGGGAGCCGGCGACCAGGGGCTGATGTTCGGGTATGCCACCAACGAAACGCCCGAGCTGATGCCATTGCCAATTACGATGGCGCACCAGCTGTCAATGAAGCTGGCAGAGGTACGGAAAAAGAAGGAGCTGAGCTGGGTCAGGCCCGACGGTAAGTCGCAGGTATCAGTAGTCTATGAAGACGGCGTGCCAAAGCGCATCGATACCGTGGTAGTTTCCACCCAGCACTCACCGGACATCAGCATGAGTCAGCTGCGCGAAGAAATAATCAACAAAGTAATCAAGCCAGTCTGCGGCAGCTGGATCGACAGCAGAACAAAGTTCATGGTCAATCCAACGGGCAGGTTTGTGATAGGCGGGCCGCCAGCCGACACCGGCCTGACTGGAAGGAAAATCATCGCCGACACCTACGGCGGTATGGGGAGGCACGGCGGAGGCGCCTTTTCAGGCAAAGACCCGTCGAAAGTAGATAGGTCTGCCTGCTACATGGCTAGACACGTCGCCAAAAACGTAGTCGCCGCAGGGCTAGCGGACAAGTGCGAAGTGCAGGTAGCTTATGCAATAGGCATAGCAGAGCCCGTCTCTATCATGGTCGATACTTTTGGAACGGGAAAGGTCTCGGAAGAAGAGATCGAGGCCAAGGTCAGGAAGACCTTTGACATGAGGCCTGCAGGAATCATAAAAACCCTAGACCTCAAGCGTCCAATATACCGCAAGACGGCTGCCTACGGCCATTTTGGAAGGAGCGACCCGACCTTTACGTGGGAAAAGACCGACAAGGCTTCCCTCATGCGCTAATGTTAAAAATAGCTCGGTGGCATAGATTTCACAGTTGCTAAAGGGCAAAGTCGCAGTAATCACCGGCGCAACCAGAGGCATAGGCTTTGAAATAGCGAAGGAATTCGCCGCTCGCGGAGCCACGGTCATTGTATGCTCCGTCAAAATGGAAAGCGCGGAAAAATCTGCAAGTTTGATCAAAGACAAGGCGTACACTGAAAGGCTGGACGTGACAGACCCTGTTGCCGTAGCAAAATCCATGCGCCAGCTGGTGGAGAGCCACAAGCATGTAGACATCCTGGTCGACAACGCACGCTACCCCCTTGAATACAAGATTTGGGCCGAGGTTTCACGAGGTTGCCGAAGAGGAGTTTAACAGGGTGATTCGAGTGGAGCTCAAAGGCACGCTCAGGCGCTGCCATTCTGCCCTCCCGTTCATATTCAAGGGTGGTGGAGCGTGACAATATACATTGCTTTCACTCCCGGGGTATTGGGGCACAACGAGGGCGTGCCCCACACAATAGCCAAGGCTGGCTTGGTCGCCATTACAATGCACATCGCGCTGGAATACGGTGACAAGAACGTCCGCGCATATACACTTGCGCTTGGCAACATCTCTACAGAAGCCACTTCCAACTCTATGACAGTGACTGAAAGGAAAAAGACCGCGATGGAAAACTCGATGAAAAAGTTGGGCGACCCGCAGGAAGTCGCAAAAGTTGCAGCAAGCGTGGCGAGCGACGACTTTACATTTGCGACTGGCAACACGATGGTGATCGGCGGCGGCACAGTGATGCTGTAATGTTTGTTGAAGACAAGGACATAGAGCTGGCAGAGCGGGAACAAGAACTGCCACCAGAGATTGAGGAAAAGAAACGAAAAGGGATGCTGAGGACCGGCTACACGACAGGCACCACCGCGACAGCTGCAACGAAAGGCGCCCTTTATGCCCTCTTTGACAAGCCAGTCGAACAGGTGACCGTGTCGCTTCCAAAAAACAAAACAGCGACGCTTAGGATCGCGTGGACAAAAATCGACGGCGGCAAAGCAACCTGCGCCGCGATAAAAGACGGAGGGGACGACCCGGACGCCACGCACGGCGCGGAGATATGCTCCACTGTTTCGTTCAGCAATGATGCAGGCAAGATAAACATCGACGGCGGCAAGGGCGTTGGCAGGGTGACCAAGCCGGGGCTCGGGCTTGAAATGGGCAAGGCCGCTATCAACCCCACCCCAATGAAGATGCTAGAGCAGGCAGTCCATGAACTCGCCAAAGAGCAATTAGAAAGGCACGGCGTCGATGTTGTAATCTCGGTCCCAAAGGGTGAAGAGATCGCCAAAAAGACAGACAACCCACGCCTTGGGATTCTGGGCGGCATCTCGATACTTGGCACTACAGGCATAGTCCTGCCTTATTCTACTGCCTCATTCGCCGCCTCGATCAGCCAGGGCCTCGATGTGGCAATCGCGATGGGCGCTGACACTGCAATCCTCACCACCGGCGGACGAAGTGAGGACTTTGCCAAAGCACTGTTCAAGCTGCCGGACCACTGCTTTGTGCAAATGGGCGACTTCGCCGGCTACTCGATAAGGCAATGCGCCAGCAAGAAACTACGAAAGGCAATCATTGCCGGCTTTATCGGCAAGTTGACAAAGATGGCGGGGGGAGTCAAGCAGACGCATGTTGCCGGTTCGCACGTTGACATGGAGTTCATGGCGCGCCTTGCAGCCGAGTGCAAAGCGTCGCCAAAGGTTGTTCAGGAGATCAAGCGCGCAAACACCGCCAGACATGTGTCTGAAATAATAACGAAAAACAATGTCGCCGGATACTTTGACCTTGTGTGCAAAAAAGTGCACGAGCAGATGAGCGAGCATGCAAAGGTGCAGCTGGAAATGGAAGTGGTGATGTTTGAGTTTGACGGCAGAGTGACCGGCCGCTATCCAGTCTAGCGCTTTTTGTACTGCTCTTTGAGCATCTCTATCCTGCCGGAGTGCTTTTCCTTGTAGGATGCCCTGCATTGAATGCAACAAAAGAACCTTTCAAAGTTGGCGAATTTCAGGACCTTGGGCTTGCCGTGGATGGGCCCACCACAGAACTCGCATTTCAATTTGACATTGAGACCTTCGACGTACACGTGGAAGTGCTTCTTTTGCTTTTTCAGCGATTCCAGCGTGTCGCCTAACTCGCTCTGGCTCTTTCTGTCCACTTTTGAAAGGTCTATTTCAGGCTTAACCGACTTGATAAGGCCCATATTGACGAGGCGTTCGTACCTTGCCTTGACGGTGGGCGTGCTAACCTTTATCTCGCGAGATATTGCCCGGAAGGACTTACGGCCATCCTCCATCAGCGATTTCAGTACGGCAACGTCGGTGTCGTCAAGCTGGATAGGCAATAATATCCTGTTGCCGCGCCTGCCTTATAATCTTAGTTTGTTCTTACTTCAACCTTGCTGCCTTCATAATTCTTGTGCATGCTGGTATAGGGATACCGCCAAAGATCATAGTTCAGTACCTCGCCTTCAAAGGTCTTGACCGTGTGGGTCTCTGAATACACCTGCTCAAGTTTTTCATCCATGCCGATGTCGTTTTCAAAATGGTTGTCAGATATGATTATAAACTTTTCAGTTGGGATTGGATAGTAAAGCACGTCAAGGTAATCGTGGAACGTATTGTCTACATTAAAAACGTAAATGTACATCCACGAATAGACAGGATTTGCGATTATCGAGGTATCTGCATCGGCGATAGCAAGAGCAAATGCCGCAGCTTCAAACTGCGCCGACGTCATATTCGTGGTTATCACAAGCGTAGTGCTAATCAGTCCAAATATTGCAATCGGCACAAGTGTGCCAATTTTTATGACATTCTCTTTATTGGCATTCTTTGCTTTGCTTGCCAAGCCATTGATCAGAAACGCCGCAGCTATGCAAAATACTGGAATGATTGGTATTACGTGGAAATATTGTGCATATCCCACGAATGACAGGAAGAGTAGGAATGGGAAGAGCCACAACAGTAAGAATGGATCTTTTTTTATCGCTGCATAGCCGACTCCTCCTATGCCAATTATAAGCAATACAGGGTCAATAATGAAGAAGGGCTCTACCACCTGCGTCATTCTATTGGAATCTCTGTTTACCTGCCAAAAGACATCTTTGAACCAGACATCGAATTGCCCGGCAGCGACGCTCTCAAGAGGCCAGATCAGAGGGATAAGGATCACAGGTATGATCCATAATCCTACGCTCGAAAGTTTCTTGCCGCTGTTTGAATAAACAATATAGCCAATCAACGGCATCATGGTAACTATTGGCAGTTTTGTAAAGATCGCCAAGCCCAGAAAGACGCCAGATAATATTAATAGAGTGTAGTTGCGGCGTTTGCTGACCTCCATGTTATTTGGATTCTTCACATAAATGGCAAACAATATTGAAGTCAGCAAGAACGGGAGGAGGATGGAATCAAGCAATATCCTCCTGACAAACCAGGTTATTGGCATTACTGCAAAAAGTATGGATGCTATAATCGCGACCTTGGAGTTGTAACGCCTCTCTGAAATTTTGTATATCAAAAACGTGTCTGCCACTGCGAGTACGCCCATCAAGATTCTTGGTACAAGATAAAGCAATTCTATCGACTGGGCATCTGAATTGGGATTCAATGAATCAGGATAACCGATCGTTGCCAGTGCACCTGCTAGAAAAATCTGGCCAAAGAATGGATGATCGTGGAAGTTAGTTCCTTGAGGATCACCATATTCCAACAGATTCATCGCCCTGCGCATGTAGATGCCTTCGTCGAAGAACAGGTCAGGAAAGCCTGCAGGGTTCCATAGGTGGGTGAATGAAGACAGGGCAATGGGTATCAAAATTGCCAAGCGGATTGTCTTGCATGTCTTGCTAGAAGCTAGGTTCACCTTAGATTCCAGCTCCACTAGAAAGCATGCCTTATTGAGTTTTGTTAAATCTGCCTCAATTGAATTGCAAAAGATTATTTTCTCTTGCTGATCTTGATCTCATAATGCACAAGACAGCTATCGTCGCCATCACAAAGCACGGGATCGAAATAGCGCGCAGGATAAAGCAGAAAATGCCCGAAGTGGAGATTTACGTCCCGGCAAAGCACAACGACGGCGAGACTGACATCAGCTGGTTTTCAGAGCAGAGCACGCAACTGGTCGCCAACCTCTTCAAAACATGCGACGCGCTGATCTGCGTGTTTTCGCTTGGCGCAGTGATAAGAATGGTTGCGCCACACTTGGTGGACAAGAAGAGCGACCCTGCGGTAATCGTGATAGACGATAGGGCAAACCACGTCATAAGCGCATTGTCTGGCCACCTTGGTGGCGCAAACGCGCTAGCCAGACTTGTCGCTTCATTCTTGAATGCACAGTCCGTCATTACTACAGCGGCAGATGTCAACGAGACAATCCCCGTAGACCTTGTAGGCAGGGAATTTGGGTGGGCAATAGAGAATTTTGAGAATGTGACAAAGACGAGCGCGTTCATGGTCAACGAGGAGAAAATCGCAATCTATCAGGATGCAGGCGAAAAGAATTGGTGGCACGCGCCGCTGCCAAAAAACGTAACTTTGGTCGATAGTATCGAGCAGGTAAAGTCGCCCGAGTTCAAGGCCGGCCTTGTCATCTCTGATAGGGCAATTTCCGATCCTGAAATAATGAGCAAGTCAGTTGTTTACAGGCCCAAGTCGCTGGTGGTCGGGATCGGTCTCCACTGGGACACGAGCAAGGATGTCATCGAGTCCGGCATCAAGACGGTATTCGATGAAAAGGGATTGTCGTTCCGGAGCATAAGAAATACCGCTTCAATCAACCGTGAAGCAAAGGTAAAGGGGCTTGAAGAGTTCTCAAAGCAATATGGGATACCTGTCGAGATCTACAACAAGGACATGCTGGCTGAAGTAAATGTTCCAAACCCATCAACGACAGTGCAAGAATTCGAGGGGACGCCAAGCGTGTCGGAAGCGTCGTCGCTCCTGAGCTCAAAGGGCGGACTTATCGTGCCAAAGCAAAAATTCCCCCCAAATCTGACGATAGCAGTTTCGCGTGTTGTCTACCAGTAGTAAAGATATTTTAGCCTGAGTGAATTATCTGCACAGGCAGTTGAGAAAGGCACTTTTGATTGTGGACAGGGGAAGCAGAGAGCCGGAAGTAAGGCAAGAACTGCAAGAGCTTTGCTCGCGGGCAAAGCGCCGGGCCGGCTATGACTACGCTGACTATTGCTTCCTTGAGGTGCTTCCGCCATTTATCGCGGAAGGCATCAGCCGGTGCATGGCAAGCGGGGCCGGCTTTATCACTGTGATGCCGTATTTCTTATACCCCGGCATGAAGCTGAAAGATACCGTGAAACAGAGCGCCAGGATAGGCAGGGACAAGAAACTCAGGATCGCTATCACAAAGCCACTTTCCTACCACCCGATAATGGCGCAGCTGATCGCCGACAGGATAGGTGAGCTCAAAAAAGATAAAGGGATCAATTATCCTGACAAAGAATGCGACGTCGTCCTTATAGGGCACGGCAGCAGCGACAGGAATGCGCACGACGCGTTCATTCACACCGCCAACGCGATCAGGCCGTGTTACCGCAACGTTCACTCTTGCTTTCTTGAGCTGGACCTCCCAAGCATCGAGGAAGGGATCGTGCAGGCAGTTGCCAAGGATCCGAAGGTCATGTTGATGATGCCCTACTTTTTGCACAAGGGAACGCACATCAAAACCGACGTCGTGAAGGAGGTAAGTGCTGCCCTTGAAAAACACAATTTCAAAAACGCGTTCATGGCCCGGCACCTCGGCATCGACGAAAAGCTGGTCAACCTCGTGGTTGAAAGGGCAAAAGAGGTAGAGAAAAGGTTTGGCGTCTGATCATGTCAGTGGAACTGCAGCCAGCAGGGCAATGTCTGACAAGGCGTTTGACATCGAGAAAAAGAGCTTTGAGATAATCGACTCTGAAATTGGCAGCCACAACTACAATGAATTGCAGTGGGCAATCGTCAGGCGCGTGATACATGCAACGGCCGACTTTGACTTTGCCGGCAAGGGAAAAATCCTCTTCCACGAAAAGGCGCTCGAGTCAGTCTTTGATGCCATCAAGGACAAGTGCACCATAGTCACGGACGTGGATATGGTGCTTGCCGCGATAAACAAAAAATCGCTTGCCGACCTCGGCTTAAAGACGGCGTGCTATATATCCGACAGCAAGGTGGCAGAGGAGGCGCGCCGGTCAGGCAGGACGAGGTCCGAGACTGCAATGAGGCGTGCCGCCAGGGACATGGACGACGGGATAGTGGCAATAGGCAACGCCCCCACTGCATTGTACGAAGTGATCAGCATGATAAGGGAAGGCGCAAGCAAGCCGGCGCTGGTAGTAGGCATACCGGTGGGCTTTGTCTCCGCGCCAGAGTCAAAGGAGGAGCTGGCCAAGACAGACGTGCCGTTCATAACGAACGTCGGCAGAAAGGGCGGGAGCCCCGCGGCGTCTTCAATAATGAATGCGATACTGCTGCTATACACAAGTCATCTGCGTGAATAGTTGGCGCACGTCTGCACAAGCCTGTCAGGCAGTTTGGTGTTTGCAAAATGCAAGTGCATGTATGCCGCGAGGCCGCTTCCGTTTACGATCAGACCGTCCTTGCCGTCTGTTATTCCCATGCCCTTTTTCATAGAGTAGGCGAACCTGGAATCGCGCGCCACGTTTTCAATAGAGGAGTAGTGGAACTCGTGCCCGCGCAGGTGCGCCCTGCCAAAAATCGGTCCGCTGCATTCCGCTTCCGTGTAGTTCAGAGTGAGCCTGCTTGTCATGAGGGTGTCAGCATCTATCAATCCTGCCATCTTTCTCGCCTTTTTCTCGCCCTTGTAGCCCCTTATCGACCGGGTGAGGTACATCAGGCCTCCGCATTCTCCGTAAACTGGCATGCCGTTATTCACTGCCTTTCTGATCGATTTCATCATCGACCGATTCTTTTCAAGCCGGTCTGCAAGCACCTCCGGAAACCCTCCGCCAAGCATTATACCATGCACGTCGTCTGGCAACTTTTGTTCTTGCACCGGGCTAAAGAATACAAGCTGTGCTCCACTCCTTCTTAGCGCATCAAGGTTGTCCGCGTAGTAAAAGTTGAATGACTCGTCCAGAGCAACGGCGATCCTTGCCCTCCTTGCATGTTTTGTGTGTGCGGGCGCCTCCGGAAGCCTGCTCGTTCCGCAAAGGTCCAGTATACTGTCAACGTCGATCTGGCCTGCGACGTACTTTGCCGCGCCAATTATTGCCTTCCTCCTTGCTTCCTGCAGTTCTGGCGCCGGGACCAGGCCGAGGTGGCGCTCGTCCATTCTGATCTCGCTGTTTCGTTTTACTATGCCTACCACCGGCACTTTGACTTTGCCTGCCAGCGCTTCAATGATGTACCTGGCGTGCCTCTCGCTTGCAACGTTGTTCAGGATTATCCCTGCTATCCTGACGTTCCTATCAAAGTACAAGAAGCCAAGGATTATGGCGGCTATTGACCGCGCGCTCTTGCCTGCGTCCACCACAAGAATGACTGGCGCGTCCAGAATCCTGGACACGTGGGCTGTGCTTGCAAAATCGTTCTTGCCTGACATGCCATCAAATAGCCCCATGACGCCCTCTATCACCGCCACATCGGCACCTTGGCAGGCACCGGCAAAGCAGTCGAGCACGCCCTGTTTTCCCATCATCCATACATCGAGGTTGCGTGACTGCCTTCTTGTCACGAAGGTGTGATACGACGGATCGATAAAATCTGGGCCGACTTTGAACGGCTGAACCTTAAGTCCTCGCCTGCAAAGGTTTTGGATGATAGCTAATGAAATGGTAGTCTTCCCGACCCCACTCGTAACACCTGCGACTATCAGCTTAAGAACCAATACGATTTGTAACTAGCTATTTTTATTTAAATTATGGCGTCAAAATTGACCCTTCATTCTCGACATGAATTTAGAGAATTCCTCGCTATCATTGGATTCAGGCGTTCCTTCAAAGATCTCGCTCGCAAACATAGCAAAAGCAAAGTTTCGGTCTCCAGGGGTCTTAACTGTCCGTTCAACTAAAATATCAACTAGTTTTGCTTTCAACTTATGCTTATATAGATCTATTAGGCTCACATCTTTCTTTCTATAAGAAGGTCGGGGAAAGCGGGGCACAAAAGCTCCAGTCCTGATCCCCCAATCATATTGATCTTTTGGTACAAGGGTAGAACGGCCGCCTTCGACATGGT
>Ga0209751_10003183_pt1 | contig 16024 bp, 16 predicted proteins | sample RifCSP13_1_FD_184019 | JGI IMG/M metagenome (GOLD analysis project Ga0209751, IMG submission 184019) | Soil microbial communities from Rifle, Colorado - Rifle CSP2_sed 13_1 (SPAdes) (version 2) | ecosystem: Environmental > Terrestrial > Deep subsurface > Rock core/Sediment | place: Rifle... | reverse complement strand
CGAAGTCTATCTAACGGACCTGATCGGGCAGGCCGCTGCCGAGGGCCGGCGCGTCGAAGGCCTCTCGGTGGATGACGCGAGCGAGGCGCTCGGTGTAAACGACCGCATCCAGCTCGCCCAGGCCGAGGCAGTGTTGCGTGACCGCATCCGCCGACGCTGGATGAGCGAGGGCGTCACGTTGATCGATCCGGCCAGCACGTACATCGACGATGCGGTGGTCATCGGACGTGATACCGTGATCCATCCTAACACGCATGTGCTGGGCAACAGCCAGATAGGCGACAACTGCATTCTTGGGCCGAATAGTATCATCGTTGATTCCACCATAGCAGAGAACTGTCTGGTTCAGGCCTCGGTCGTTGAGGACGCCACGCTGGAACCCGACGTCACCGTCGGCCCTTTCAGCCACCTGCGGCCCCAGGCGTACCTGGAGCGGCGCGTTCACATAGGCAATTTCGCCGAGATCAAGAACAGCCGCGTTGGCGCCGACACGCAGATGGGACATTTCTCGTACGTGGGCGACGCGGTGCTGGGACGTGAGGTCAACGTCGGCGCCGGGACGATTACCTGCAATTTCGACGGCGTCGAAAAACATCAGACAACGGTGGGGGATGAGGTGTTCCTCGGCAGCGACACGCTCCTCATTGCCCCGGTCAGTGTGGGGGACCGCGCCGCCACCGGTGCGGGCGCAGTGGTTACCGAGGATGTGCCGCCTGACACCTTGGCTGTCGGCGTGCCCGCCCGCCACCGCCCGCGGCTCCGGGCCTAGGCTGCGAAACGAGGGAGGTGATTGGTCTTCCGTGGACCTGCCTGCTAGTATTATCGGCCTCGGGTCGCTCTTGACGGGAACACTCGGGGCCATCCTGGCCGCGGCGGAAACCGCCTTCGCGCTTCAATCGCGCGCACGCGCCCAGCGCTGGGAGGAAGAGAACGTCCCCGGCGCGCGCACACTCCGCCACCTCTTGGCGAACGATGCCCCACCCCTCGCGGCGCTTCGTACCCTGCTCCTCCTGACTTCGCTAGCCCTGGGCACGCTTTTCGCGTACACGGTCTGGGGCGCAAGAGGAATGTTTGGGGGAATGGTAGCTCTGGCGGTGGTGCTCCCTACGCTCGAAGTGGCGACTCGGGCCGTCGCCCTCCACAACCCAGACCGCGCCGCCCTCGCTCTGGCTCGGCCGGCGCGCCTTTTGCTTGCCCTGGCTCACTTCCCGGTCGCGCTGTTGCTCCTGCTCGCCGCGCCCTTGCGATCGGCCCTTCTCAGCGTCGTGAGAAGGGCGGCTGTCACCGTGCTGCCTTCTCCTGACCAGCCGGAGCAGAGCGAGGAGGAGCGAGAAGAACGCGAGGAGATGCAGGAGGACCTCCGCGATGAGATGGAGGAGTTGGGACCCGAACAGGTGCAGATGATCCGCGGCGTGCTGGACATGGGCGATCTCACCGTTCGCTCGGTGATGGTGCCCCGCATCGACATGGTCGCCTTGGAGGTCGGCACTCCGTTATCCGAGGCGGCAGACCTCGTCATCGAGCGCGGCTTTAGCCGCATCCCCGTGTATGAGGGGAGCCTTGACCGGATTACTGGCATCCTTTACGCCAAGGAGCTGCTGCGCGCGCTCCACCGCAACGATGTCGAGAGCCTCAGGGCCCTCTTGCGGCCCGCCTCGTTCGTGCCAGACTCGAAGCCCATCGCCGAGCTCCTACGCGATTTCCGCCAGAGTCGCGTCCATTTGGCCATTGTGGTGGATGAGTACGGTGGCACGGCGGGCCTTGTGACCATCGAGGACGTCCTGGAGGAGATCGTCGGCGAGATCCACGACGAGTTTGAGACCGGGCGGGAGGAGCCCGAAACCGAGAGGCAGGCCGACGGTAGCTATGTGGTTGATGCCCGCGTGACGCTGAACGATCTTGCCGGCCTCATGGACACGGAGCTGGAGGAAGAGGAAGTGCTCACTGTCGGAGGTCTCTTAGCGGGCCGCCTCGGGCGCATCCCGGTCGTCGGCGACGTAGTCGATGTGGACAGCTTCCGCCTCACCGTGTTAAGCATGCGGGGTCGCCGGCCGCATCGGGTCAAAGTCGCCTCCCAGTCCGTTCAGGAGGCGCCCGAGCCCCAGACGTAAATTGGTCGCAATGGATGGGAGCGTATGACGGATAATCACGGTGCCCGGGGCGCCGTCGTGCAGGAGATCGGACTCCTAGGCTATCCCCTCGGCCACTCAGTCTCACCGGTATTCCAGCAAGCTGCGCTGGACTACTTGGGACTGCCAATCCGTTACCACTCCTGGCAGACGCCGCCGGACTCGCTACGGGGCCTTGTGGAAAGGCTGCGGCGAGACCCCCAGTTGATCGGCATGAATGTCACTGTCCCCTACAAGGAGATGATAGTGCCGTTCCTCGATGAGCTAGAGCCGCTGGCGACCCGCATTGGTGCCGTGAACACGGTCTACAAGCGCGCCGGCCGCCTCGTGGGGGCGAACACCGACGCCGCCGGCTTTTTGCGCTCCTTGCGCGAGGAGGCGGGATTCGAGACGCGAGACGCGGTAGCCACACTTCTCGGTGCGGGTGGCGCCGCCCGAGCCGTCGCCACCGCGCTCCTGGAATCGGGCGTTGCTATCCTGCGCATCGCCAACCGGACCAGGGCGCGCGCTGTGGCGCTCGCCGAAGACCTGCGGACTTGGAGCCGCGCTTCTATCGTCGTCTGTTCCTGGGAGCCGCTCGGCCTCGGACAGGCGATCGCGGGTTCGTATCTGCTGATCAATGCCACGAGTATGGGCCTCCACGGCTCGTCTACTGCGGGCGAGAGCCCGATGCCGGGCCGGCTGCTCAACCCAGGCCTGCTCGTCTGCGACCTCGTGTACAAGCCGCCTGAGACGCCCTTGCTGGCTGAGGCCCGCTCGGCCGGTGCGCGCACGCTTGGCGGTCTGGGCATGCTAGTGGAGCAGGGGGCGCTAGCCTTCGAGCGCTGGACCGGGTACGAGGCGCCGCGACAAATCATGCGAGCGGCGGCAGAGCGGGCGCTCGCCGTCACAGTCTGACTCCCTACCCTCACGATCCGCGCGCCTCGTGTATAATTCGCAATAGGCCAACTTGTCGGCCTGTATTTTGGTGTCCGGAGTCAGCCGCCATGAACGAGCCCCCGCGCTTCGATACGTTGCCGACCGTCTCCGAGGCGGTGGCCGAGACGATAATCAACGAGATGCACGAATGGCTGCGCCTGCAGCGCCAGGCGCAGTGGGAGAGCATCGATCGCGATCTCGACCAACTCGAGGACAGCAACAGCGAACTGGCGCGGGCGGTCCGTCATCTGACGGAGGATGCGCTCGAATGGGAGCCGGTGACCGAGAAACTCTCTCACTCGGAATGGCGCACCTTGGAGAGCCGTATCCTGTACAATCACATCCTCATACTGCGGGTCCTCAATGAGGCGAGGCGCGAGGAGCGCGGGTAGCAAACGACGCCTCACGCGATGTCTACCCAGGAGCGGGCACGAAAGACTCGCCGGTTGCTGATCGATATCGCGCAGCGGCGCCAGCGGCCAGGTTCGGGCAGCAGCGTCGCATTTCTCCGCGGCAGGAGCGCGCGGTTGCAGTGGCCTGACCTGTCGAAGGTGCTCGACCCGCTGCCCTGGGCTGTGGCTGGGGCTGTCGCGACGCGCGCGTACATGCCGGAACGGGTCACGCTGGACTTGGATGTCGTGGTGCTCGCGAAGGATGCCTCGGAGATCGGGAGCCGCTTGAGCGAAGCCGGCTACAAACTTGACGCACCACGCGCCGTCGGCGGCTCCAGATGGTTGTCACCTCAGGGTACCCAGGTTGACATCATCGAAGGCCGCGAGCCTTGGTGGCCCGAGGCCCTTGCGCAGGCGACAAACAACCTCGACCTCCAGGGCTTGCCGGTATTGCCACTCCCGTATCTCGTTCTCATGAAGTTGCAGGCGAGTCGAGTGCAGGATGTGGCCGACGTAACTCGGATGCTCGGCCAAGTCTCGGACGAGGCGCTGGAGGCCGTACGCGCCGTCGTTGCCCGTCATGGACCTGAGCTTGCAGAAGACTTGGAGAGCCTCATCGCCTTGGGGCGTCTGGAACTGCAAGAACCATCCTAGGAGAACGCATGCTCACGAACCTCCGTTTTCTCACCGCGGGCGAGTCGCATGGCGAGGGGCTCGTTGCGGTTCTCGAAGGCATCCCCGCGGGACTTGCGCTCTCTGAGGAGTACATCCGGCGCGACCTCGCCCGTCGCCAAGGCGGCTATGGTCGCGGCGCCCGCCAGCAGATCGAGACCGACTGGGCCCACATCTATTCGGGAATACGCCACGGCCACACGCTCGGCAGCCCCATCGGCTTTTTCATTGAGAACCGCGATTGGCGTACAGGCGGTGACCCTGCCGGGACGCCTTGGGTTGATGTGATGAACATCGCACCGACGGAGATCGGCTTCGACCGCATCACGAGACTGCGGCCGGGCCACGCCGATACGCCGGGCATCGCCAAGTACATGCAGGCCGACGCCCGCAATATCTTGGAGCGCTCCAGCGCGCGGGAGAGCGCCGCCCGCGTTGCCGTGGGCGCCATCGCCCGGCGCTTCCTCGAGGAGTTCGGCGTGGAGATTCATAGTCACGTCATCTGCATCGGCGCTGTGCATGCCAGTCCCCAGGAGCCGGTCGACTGGGACCATGTCGAGGAGTCGCCCGTGCGTTGCGCCGACCCCGCAGCGACACAGGGGATGATCGCCGCGATCGACGCGGCCCGTGCGGCCGGCGATAGCGTCGGCGGCATCGTCGAGGTCGTCGCAACCGGCGCCCCCATCGGCCTGGGGACCCACATCCAGTGGGACCGCAAGCTGAGCACGCGCCTCGCTGCAGCCGTGATGAGCATGAACGCGGTGAAGGGCGTGTCCTTCGGCGCTGGCTTCGACCAGGCCGACATGCGAGGGTCTCAGGTGCACGACGTCATCAAGCCAATAGACGAGTGGGAGCGTGGCCGCGATGGCGGCTGGCTGCGCGCTTGGCCGCGGCGGACCAACAACTCGGGTGGTCTAGAGGGCGGCATGACCACGGGCGAGCCGCTCGTCGTGCAGGCCGTCGTGAAGCCGATCGCGACCATCATCAACCCGTTGCCCTCCGTCGACTTGAGAACGGGCGAGCTTGTGCAGGCCCACTACGAACGGAGCGACATAACCTTTGTGCCGACCTGCGGCGTCATTGGTGAGGCCATGGTTGCCATCGTCCTAGCGGACGCCTTTCTGGAGAAGTTTGGCGGCGACCACATTGACGAGTCCAAGCGCAACTGGCGCGCCTATCTCGAGACGACCGGGCCGCGCGACGAAGCCGGGTAGAGCAGTGCCGGTGAGGTTCCATCACTCCTTTGCTGACGGCCTCGAGGGTTGGACGCTCGAAAACGCGCAGGCGGAGCCGGCCCCCTGGCTCGGCAGGCAGGCGCTGATGCTCCGGTCGGGGTTCGTTTTAGCGCCCGTGGAGATGGCACCTCCGTACGCGCTCAAGGCGAAGGTGAGCAATGGGCCGGGGGAATGCTACGTGGGGTTCTGCTTTCATCTAGCCGATGCTGAGAACTACGAGACCATCTATGTTGCGCCGCAGGCTGGCGATCGCCCAACCGGGGTTCAGTATGACCCGGTGATCAATGGGTCGAACACCTGGCAGATCTTCGGCGACGCGGACGGCCTAGCGGCAGGACCCTTGCGGCCGCCTCTCCGGAGCGAGCATTGGCACACGCTTGCCTTGGAGGTGTGGGCCGACATCGCGCAGGTCCATATGGACGACGATCCCTCGCCCAAGGCCGTCTTTCCGCTCCGGTCCGGGCTGTGTCGGGGTGGTGTCGGCCTCTGGGGCTACCTGCCGTCGTATGTGGCTGACTTTGAGGTTCGTGCGCTGAGTGTTCCGCCGCCGCCGATGCCCGAGCCGAAGGTCGCGGTCCTAACCGGCACGGTGCGGGAGTGGCTTGTGGCCCAGTACGACGAGCGGCTGCAAGCGTTCGTTGGCGCGCGACGGGCGAAAAGTGAGCACAACGGCACGCTGTGTCTGAATCGTCTCTATAGAACATCGCCTGCGGCGCGAGCGATCGTAGCCTGCGATGTGGATGTCCCGCAGCACGCTGGGCGGGCCGTTGTAGAACTGGGCTACAGCGATCGCGGCCGCGTGTGGTGGGACGATGCGCTTGTCCACGAGGGTGAGTGGCGATGGGACCCGCCTAGGTCTGATGGCCGGATTAGACCGGGCCAGGTCACGGTTCCAGTGCCTACTACGCCGGGAAGCCATCGTCTGCGGGCGGAGATCGCCGTTGCGGAGCCCCCGTTCGGGTGGGGTGTCACCGCCCGCGTGGTGGCCGATGGTGTACCATGTGAGTGGCAGCCGGCGTCCACGCTGCAAGTGCCAATAGGCGTGTAGCAGCGAAGTGCTTGCCGGTTCAGCCTCCCAGCCTTGAAGCGTCTCATCTTCCTTACTGGCTTCGCCGGCACCGGCAAAACGACTGTGGGCCGGTTGGTAGCCGAGCGCCTGCATTGGGACTTTCTGGATACGGACGAGATGGTCGTCCTTAGAGCAGGCAAGTCCATCCCCACCATCTTCCGCGGGGAGGGGGAGGAGGCGTTTCGCGCCCTGGAGCGCGCAGTGCTGGCCGACGCGGCTGGCTCCGAAGACACCGTCGTTTCGTGCGGTGGCGGCGCTGTCGTCGACCCGGCGAACCGCGAGTTGATGCAGCAGGGACTCGTCGTATGTCTGGAGGCCCGGCCGGAGACGGTCCTCGCCCGTCTTCGCCCCGCAATGGAGGCGCTCAGCGACGAGGAGCGACCGCTGCTGGCAGGTCCCGATCCGCTGGAGCGGATCCGGAGCCTGAAGGCGGAGCGTCAGCCCGTGTACGCCGCTGCCGACTGGACCGTGCACACTGACCCTCTCTCGCCGGAAGACGCCGCGAATGAGGTAGTGCGTGCTTGGGCGCAGCTCGGGGCGCCTGCCATCTGGGCGAGCGAAGCAGACGTAGCGGCTGTAGTGCGATCGGAAATGGGCCCATATCCCGTGCTCGTGGGCTGGGGCCTCCTCTCTGGTCTGGGCGACCGCTTGCGGCAGGTGGGCTTGGCGCGTTCCGCATGGCTTGTCACCGACGAGCATGTGGGCGGGCTCTATGCTAAGCAAGCGCTTGCATCCATCCGAGCGGCTGGCCTTGAGGGCGATGCCCTCGTTTTGCCGCCCGGCGAGCCGACAAAGTCCTTCGAGAGTCTTAGCCGCATCTACGCTTGGCTGGCCGCCCACCACGCGGAGCGGGGCGACGCGGTTATTGCCTTGGGAGGAGGCGTCGTCGGCGACTTAGCGGGCACCGTCGCGGCGACCTACGTGCGCGGCATGCCGTTTGTCCAGGTGCCGACCAGCCTGCTCGCCATGGTCGACGCGTCGATCGGCGGCAAAGTGGCCGTCAACCTGCCTGAAGGTAAGAACCTCGTGGGCGCCTTCTTCCCGCCGCGTCTCGTTCTGGCCGATGTAGCAACGCTGGCCACGCTGCCGCCCCGCGCATGCACCGAGGGGTGGGCAGAGGTCGTCAAGCACGGGTTCATCCTCGATTTGGACTATCTCGATACGCTCGAGGAGCAGGCAGACCTGCTCAAGGCGCTCGCGCCGGAGCCCACGGTCGCTGCCATCGCCCGCAGCGTCGCGATTAAGGCAGCGGTCGTGAGCCGGGATGAGCACGAGACCAGCGGGCTGCGCAGCCTCCTGAACTACGGCCACACGGTCGGCCATGCTCTGGAGGCGGTCACCGGTTATCAGACGCTGCTGCATGGCGAGGCGGTCGCCATCGGTATGGTCGGCGCCGCCCGCATCAGCCATCGGATGGGGCTGCTCTCGAGCGACGATTTGGCGCGCCACGACGCCATCATCGCCCGCTTCGGCCTTCCGACGCGTTGCCCGCCCGTCGCGATGCCGGCGCTGCACGCTGCCATGCGACTCGATAAGAAGGTACAGGGAGGCTCCCAGCGCTGGGTGCTCCTGGAACGGCTCGGCCTCGCCACGTTGCATGACGACGTGCCAGCTGAAGCTGTGGACAGCGTCATAGCCGAGCTCATGAGGGCCGTGTGAGCGATCGCCCCAGCTTCGAATTGCAGGTCCGCGATCCCAGCGGCGCTCGCGTCGGGCGGCTCATCACGGCCCGTGCCGAGGTGCCAACGCCCGCGTTCATGCCGGTGGCCACGCAGGGGGCCGTCAAGGCGCTCGCCGGCGAAGACCTACTGCAGGCTGGCGCCATGATGCTGCTAGCCAATGCTTACCACTTGTACCTGCGCCCAGGCAGTGAGCTTGTGCGACGCTTAGGCGGCCTTCATCGCTTCATGGCGTGGCCGGGGCCCATCCTGACGGACAGCGGGGGCTTCCAGGTCTTCAGCCTGGGCCCATTCCGCCGTGTGTCCGAGGAGGGGGTGCAGTTCGTCTCCCACTGGGACGGGACGCGTCATCTCTTCACACCAGAGGCCGCCCTTGTCCACCAGGAGGCGCTGGGCGCGGATATCGCCATGGTCCTCGATGAGCCGCCCGCGTATGGCGCCTCAGAGGAAGAGGTGCGCGCCGCCACCGAGCGGACTCACCGCTGGGCGCTGCGTTCCCTCCAGGCTCGACAGCGGCCCGACCAGGCGGTCTACGGCATCATCCAGGGCGGCACCTTCCCCGTTCTCCGGCGCGCCTCCGCGGAGGCTGTCGCCGCCATGCCCTTCGATGGCTATGCGATCGGTGGCCTCTCATTCGGCGAACCCAAGGAGCGGACGTGGGCAATGGTTGAGGAGTCGACGCCCTTCCTTCCGACGGATCGTCCCCGCTATCTGATGGGCGTCGGCTCGCCCGAGGACCTCCTCGACGGCATTGCCCGCGGCATCGATCTCTTTGACTCGGCCCTGCCCACACGCGTGGCCCGGCACGGCGCCCTCTTCACGCCAGAGGGGCGCGTCAACGTCACCGCTGCGCGTTTCCGAGACCAGGACGTGCCCATAGACGCAACCTGCGATTGTACGGCCTGCACTCGCGTGTCGGTGGCGTACCTGCACCACCTCTTCCGCAGTCGCGAGCTGCTCGCCTACCGCCTGGCTGCCACCCACAATCTCCGTTTCATACTTGGGCTGCTGGAGCAAGCCCGCGAGGCCATCAAAGAGGGCCGGTTTGCTAGCTTCCATGCCGGTTTCAGCGCAGGCTATCGGCCGACCGACGAGGCGGTGCGCTGGGAGCAACGCATCGCCTATGGGCGCGCCGCCTCGCGCCCGCGTGTCGCCGCGAAGCGCGAGAGGCACCATGAAGCTGCGTCTCCGGCATAGATTAGGATGGACAGCAGGCAAGAGGCTCGGGCGCGACTCCCGGTCGAGGGCGGGCAGGCCGCTGGCAATCTTGGCCTGCGAGCCCACCTTGCCGCGATCGTATCCGGGGACGTGCAAGGAGTGGGGTTCCGTGCCTTTGTGCGACAGCAGGCGCGAACCCTGCGGTTTGCAGGCTGGGTCCGCAATCTCCCTGACGGCAACGTCGCGCTGGAGGCGGAAGGCCCGCAGGAGGCGCTCCAGGCGCTTGCGCAGCATCTTCATCGGGGCCCCCCGGGCTCCGTCGTCGCGCAGGTCCGCCTCGTGTGGAGCCCCGAGCAAGGCTGGGGCCACGGGTTTGAGGTGATTCGGTGAGCGACACTACGGAGGCCCGGGTCCTCGCTCAACGACAGCGGCTGGCTTGGGCGGTGACAACTGTGGCTCTCCTTGTCTTCGGCGTCGGCCTTTCAGGGACAGCGTGGGCGGCTAACGCCCTCTACCGCTCAGCGGGCGTGGAGGAGACGGTGCGACTCCAGGTCTATGGAGGCACGGTGCTGGTCCGCGGCGCCCGTACCGCAGGGTGGGCGGGGGCGCCGCCCGATTCGTTGCTCTCCGTGGGAGACCACGTACGGGCCGATGCCACGGCGCAGGCCTTGCTGCGGCTCTTCGACGGCAGCACCGTGCGCCTCTTTGGCGGCTCCGAGGTGCGCATAGAGGGAATGACGCGTCGCCGCTTTGTCGCGGGACCCGACGTGCTGCAGCTCAGCGTACTGCGCGGTCAGGTGCACATAGGTGTGGCACCCGTGGCCGATCGGATCCGCGACCTCGCGGTCCCCACCGCTCGTGGCCGAGTGCGCCTCGAAGAGGGGAGCTATGGGATCCGTGAGGACAACGGCGTGCTGGAGCTCAAGGTGCAGGAACGCGGGCAGGCGGTTGTGACTCAGGGAGGCGAGAGTGTCGTGGTGCCACCCGACCATCGTCTCGAGATCCCTCCGTCAGGAGGTCTGCTGGGCGTGCATCCCGCCCTAACAGAGTTGCTGTTCAATGGGTTCTTCGACCAGGGACTCCTTGGCTGGGAGACCGGCAACGACCCGCCGGAGAGCCAAGATGTGCTGGGTGAGGTGCGCCTCGAAAGCGACAGCGACGGAATCAAAGTCCGCTTCCTTCGGCGCGGCAGTCAGGACTCTCACGACGAGACCTACATCGAGCAGGCGCTGCGGGCCAACATCTCCGACTTCTCACAGCTCCGCCTGAAGGTGCGCTTTCGCATCGCTTCCCACAAACTGGGCGGGGGTGGCTACCAGGGCTCAGAGTATCCCATTCTCCTTCGCGTGGACTACGCATATGCCGGCGGCGAGGACTACCGGGTATTCGGCTTCTATACGCAGAACAATCCGCAGAACAACAGGGTGAACCGCACCGATAACGGCAGGCAGGTGACGCCCAATGAATGGATAGACTTCGAGCTCGTGGACTTGCTCGGCTGGGACCCACGCCCCGTGGTAATTACGCGAGTCCGCCTGAGCGCCAGCGGTTGGGACTTCGATTCGGCTGTGGAGGAAGTCAGCCTTAGCGGGTTATAGCTCTGCGGCCGGACTACGCGCTCCGTTGGATACCGTAAAAGCTGTCCCCGTCCAGGAGGCGCTGCAGCGTCCGCCCCGAGAGGTCGCGCACCGCGTCGATGTAGTGCTCCTGGAGACGGAGCTGGAGCTCTTCGATGGTGAGCGGCGCGTTGCCGGAGGCAAGAAACAGGCGGAAGAGCATCTCCATAAGCGGTAAGCGTCGGTTGATGTAGTCTGGCTTCGTGGCGCAACACTCGACGATGACGTCGAAAGCGTTTTCCCCATAGGTGCCGCTCTGCGCGACGAAGACGACGCGCCCTGCCGTGTCCGTCTGCGCCCGCTCCTGCTGCACCGGCTCGCCTAGGCGGCGGCGACTGTCCGGGCAGAACCGCTCCACCACCAGGGAGCGAATGGAGCGGCCTCGCTGCTCGAGCCAGGCGGGATCTATGGCGTAACGAGGAGAGTCGCCGTCCAGTGCTTCGTAGTCCACAGCTAAATAGACCCTATCGCGTTTTTGGCGGTCTCGATGAGGCGGACGTACCCGGTCTCGACGCCGGCTGCCTCCGAGGCAAACCGGTCCACCTCCAGGGGTTCACCAAGGAAGATCTTGCCGTACTCCTCCACGCGGCCGGAGAGTGCGTCGCCATCGGAGAAGAACTTCGCGCCGGCGTCGACGATGCCAAGGTCGAAGGGCAGGGTGAAGTACAGGTCGGCGATGACGTTGGCCAGACCCAGGCGCTGGAGGAACTCCTGGCCTACCGCGTTGGAGCTCTTGTACTTGTTGGGGGGCAGAAGGCCGAGCAGGTTTTCGAGGGCGAACCCAGCCCGGTTGCCGGTCATTTTGAAGGGGGCGACAGAGATAAGGTAGTCGCAAGAGAGCAGGACGTTTGGTACCCAGAAGGAAGAGAGCGCGAACGGTTTGGCCAGGGGGTTCTCGACCTCCACCCAGACGCACTCTCGCACATCGAGGGCCATGACACGAGGGAAGTTGTAGCCGAGGGACCGATAGATCGAGCGCACCGACTGTTCGGTGTTGGCGCTTTCCAGCAGCAAGACATCGGCGTCGCTGACGCGGCGGATGCCATCGATAATTGCGCCGAGAAGCTCTCGGCTTGTCGTGATCGGGTAGGGTAGGGGATGCGAAGCCTGGGGCTTGAGCAGCACGCGCCGGGCCCGCGCCACCTCGGGCGGGGGCTCGAAGGTGAAGCCCGAGGCGTCCACAACATGGGCGCCTTTGTAGGAGAGGCTCATGGACTGAGTCATGCTGTCGCTACCAAAGCCGCTGCTTGTCGGGCCGGCGCCGTCATTTCGCGCAGCAGGAGCACGGTGGTCGACTCGCCAGGCTCGAGAGCATCCAGGTCCTCGGGCACGATGGCCAGGCCATCGGCGGCCACTAACGACGATAGGACCGAAGAGCCTTGTGGTCCGGAGAGACGCGCGTGCCATCTCTCGCCGTCTCGACGTAGCGTCACCCGGGCAAACGTCCGGCGGCCGTCTTCGTTGACGATTCGCTCTTCCAGAGTTGCGTCGACCGATGCAAGGCCGATCGGCGGCAGGCCGCGCATCTTCAGGATGGCGGGGCGTACCAATAGCAGGAACGTGAGCAGCGCGCTTACGGGATTGCCTGGAAGCCCCACGAGCGGCACACGTCGACCCGGGCCGCGCAGATGTCCGAACACCAGCGGTCGGCCGGGGCGCATGCGGATGCGCCAGAACTCCGGCTCCCCGAGATCATCCAAGACGGCCCGCACGAAATCGCGGTCTCCCATCGACACGCCCGCAGTCGTCAGTATCAGGTCGGCCTGCAGTCCCTGCTGCAGTCGCCGCTTCAGAGCGCCGGGATCGTCGCGTACCTGCCCCAGCATGAGCGGGTCTGCTCCCGCCCCTTGCACTGCTGCAGAGAGAGCGTACGAGTTCGCATCGTAGATCTGGCCCGGCTCCAGGGCCGTCCCAGGGGCGACAAGCTCATCGCCGGTTGAAAGAATTGCCACCACTGGGCGTCGCACCACCGGCACGGTGGCCATGCCTACGGAAGCCAGCAGTCCCAGCTCTGCAGGTCCGAGCAACTGTCCTTCGTCCAGCATACGCTGGCCGCGCTCAAGGTCCTCGCCGCGTGGGCGCACATTCTGCCCAGGCCGGACCGGGCGGTGCACGGCGACATCTCCGGACGCGCCGGCGGTCCCAAGGTCTGGACCTAGGTTGGTCTCCTCAAACGGCACAACGGCGTTGGCGCCCGCTGGCAGAGGCGCGCCGGTCATGATCCGGACCGCGGTGCCCGCCTCAACTCGTGTCTCTGGAAGGCGGCCTGGGAGGCTCTGCCCTATGACACGCAGAATCCGGACGGACTCGAAGGTGGCGCCCTCAGTGTCAACCGCTTGTACTGCAAAGCCATCCATTGATGAGTTGTCCCAAGGCGGTACCGCAAACGGCGCAGCCACAGGCCTAGCGAGGACGCAGCCCAGGGATTCTACCAGTGGGAGTTCGATGACGGAATTCGCACACACCTGGGCCAGGATGCGTGCGAGAGCGTCGTCAACGGAGAGCATACTCAACAAACGTCGGGCGGGGATTGGCCCCTCCGCGCTTAATCTAGGCTCAGTGTAACATGATTGTTACACTGAGCACAAGGCTTCGTGGGAGGTCTGCTGAGAATGCTGGCAGAAGGCGGACCAATTCTGGTGGAGGAAGCCCGTAAGGAGGGCCACGGGTATGGAGCCGTGGTTACTCCGTCGTGGAGCGGGCGTGGGCGACCACCTGGTCGAAGGTCGCCGGCTCCCGTGCGGCCAGATCGGCCAGCATCTTCCGGTCCAGGGCGATACCGGACTGCTTTAGAAGCGCCATGAAGCGGCTGTACGAGAGGCCATGCGCGCGCACCGCAGCGTTGATGCGGGTAATCCACAGCCGGCGAAAGTCGCCTTTCCGCTGGCGTCGGTGGCGGTAGGCGTAGGCGAGGGCGTGCAGAAGAGACTCGCGGGCGGTGCGGAACAGACGGTGGCGCACGCCGCGGTGCCCTCGAGTGAGCGCCAGGACGCGACGATGGCGCCGCATCTTCGTCATGCCACGGGTCACGCGGGGCATCCCTCAACCTCCGAACCTCTTATACTGGAAAGGTAGCATAGCAGAGCGGTCCTACAAGGGCAATCTCTCGGAGTAGGCCGACGCATTACGCACTCGTTGGACTCGCCCACCGTTCGTCTATAGTGCTGACCTCGTGGCTGGGCTGGGTGATTCAGGGATGGAACGAAACAAGACTGGGTCGCGTGTAGCGGTTCACCGGAGTCGCGGCGGCCGGGCGAGGCGGCGTCAGCCGGGACCGTCTAGACGGGAGCCGAAATATGCAGTCTTTCTGGGCGCCATCGTGGGCCTGCTGTTGCTTGCCGCCTGCGGCGTTGTCTCGCCAGGACCAACCGTTGACGCCCCGACGCGCCTTGATGCCTCTCTCGACTTCGAGATCGAGCTTACGCAGGGAGCCGAAGGGCTGAGCGCGGGACGGAGGCGCTTCGCCTCGCTCGTCGGTCAGGGTAAGCCGGTCGTGCTCAATTTCTGGGCGGGTCTGTGCCCGCCGTGTAGAGCAGAGATGCCTGACTTCCAGTATCTGCATGAGACGTATGGAGAGCGGGTCCTCATCGTAGGGCTCGATGTGGGTCCGTTCGTGCAGTTGGGCACCAACGAGGACGGGCTTCGGCTCCTTCGACAGCTTGGCATTACCTACGTGGCGGGGACGACAGCCGACGCGGATGTCGTCCGCGCCTATGGCATTATGGGGATGCCGACGACCGTCTTCTTTGCCGCCGACGGCAGGCGGTTCACGACTCATGCCGGCCTGATGACTCGGGGCCAAGCCTTGAGCATCCTCGAGCAAATCTGGTGAGAAGAGGCCCAGCTTACGCCATCGGCCTCACTGGTCGTGGGCGGATTCTGGACCCTCCCCCAGGTCGTCGCTGGTGGCCCTACGTGCGATTGGCTGCATTGGCCCAGTGAACCCCACGGCTAGGACCTGGTCCGGGGCGATGACCACCCGCCCGACCTGGGGTCCCTGCTCGGAGTCGACGACCACGAGGTCACTGAGATGCAGGTCAAGCTCGCCCGCGTCGTAGTAGAAGATGCGACCGGCCCCGCGAAACCGCACACCAGCGACGCGCCTTTGTGCAACCATCGGTTTCGCCTGACCTATGATCGAGGCTCGGCGGGCCCGAGGTTCGGCAGCGCGAGGGCGAGATGCTCGAAGGTCAGCAGGGGATTGACGTTATGCTCCCAATGCTCGCGAGCCAGGTCGACCGAATGGAGCGCGTCAAGCAGCGACCGCCAGGAGAGTTCGGCGGCGGCCCTTCGTAGCCGGTCGTCGGTCTGCGGCACTCCCCCCTTGGCCAGCAGCACGCCCTCCCACCAGCGGCGCCATGAGCGAAGAAGGTCCAGGACTGCCGCAGGGTTCTCCGTGGCGCGTTCCGCAAGGCCCTCAGCAGTCGTCAGGCGCCCACCGAGCCCCTCTCCGAGCAGACGCTCCAGGCTGCCTAGCTGGGCCTCGGCCTCGTCGAGCAAGGCGGCGTCGTTCAGGGCCGACACCGCCCAGCCCAGGCGCCCGCGGGCATGTTCTGCCAATGATGTAGCCTGCATCGCCTCGGCGCCCCATCGTTCGACCAAGGCTTGCTCGATCAGAGTCTTGGGGAGCGGGCGAAGGGCGAGGCGCTGGCAGCGCGAGACCATCGTGGGCAGGATATTCTCCTCAGCTTCGCCAAGGAGGATGAGGTAAGAGTGTGGCGGCGGTTCCTCCAGCGTCTTCAGCAGCGCGTTGGCTGCCTCGTGCGTGAGTCGCTCAGCGCCATCGATGATCGCCACCCGGCAGCGGCCCTCGAAGGGCGCAAGGGCCAGCATGCGCTGGAGAGCGTGGGCTTGGTCGATGCCCAGATCGGCTCGGGGCCCCCGACGATCCTCGAAGCCTACCGAGAGGAGATCGGGGTGTCGTCCCGCCGCGGCTCGGCGACAGGAGTGGCACTCGTTACACGCTGGCGGGCCCACTTGGCACAGGAGCGCCTGGGCCAAAGCCAGGGCCAGCGTGCGCTTGCCGACCTGCGGTGGCCCAACGATTAGGTGGGCGTGTGAGAGCCGACCGGAGGCCAGGGCGCGGCCAAGCGCCCGCTGTGCGGCGTCGTGGCCCACGACGTTGGCGAACACTAGTCCGTGTCCCAGGCGATCAG
>Ga0209751_10003182_pt1 | contig 16024 bp, 13 predicted proteins | sample RifCSP13_1_FD_184019 | JGI IMG/M metagenome (GOLD analysis project Ga0209751, IMG submission 184019) | Soil microbial communities from Rifle, Colorado - Rifle CSP2_sed 13_1 (SPAdes) (version 2) | ecosystem: Environmental > Terrestrial > Deep subsurface > Rock core/Sediment | place: Rifle... | reverse complement strand
CAGCCCATCGCAACCCGGCGGAACCCGAGCAGCCATCTCAGTAAGCAAATCGTAAGCATCACGACCGCTCTCCTTCGCCGCCTGGAGCTCGCTGCCCCCAAAAGTATCTCGGAACCACTTAAACGCCATACCGCCAGTCGGCAGGACCGGCACGTATAGGTACAAATCCGGCAGGCTGTGGACATAAACAGGAAAGCGAAAGTGCGAATGCATGTTCGGATAGGGCGTTGTCACCTGGATCGCCAGGGCAGCCCCTGTGGTTTCGGATATGACGTCAGATGTGATGCTCCCTGCCCCGATTGCGCCTACCGCCTGGTCCATGCCGCCATTGATCACCAGGGTTTGCCTATCCAGGCCCAACGCTTCGGCTGCTGGTCCAGTCAGGTGGCCGACAGCTTCTCCTGGGCGGGTGATCACAGGTAAATGGCTGGGGGAAATACCCACTGCATCCAGCATCTCCGGCCACCATTGGTGATGGCGGATATCATAGAGCAAAGAGGTGCAGGCGGTGGCTCCATCGGTTACAATTTCACCAGTCAGTCGGTAGACCAGATAGTCCTTCACCAGTAAATATTTATAGACTTGCTCGAAGATCTTGGGCTCGTTCTGGCGGATCCAGAGAATTTTGCAGGCGCTCCAGGTCGGGGTGATCTCGGGCACGCCGGTCACCTCATACACCTCCTGGCGGTCAGTGTGGGAGGCCAGCCAATGCGCCTGGGAGTGCGAGCGGTTATCCAGCCAGACCAACGCCGGTCTTAAAGGCGTCCCTTGTGCGTTTAATGGGATGGTCGTCTCGCCCTGGCTGGAGACGGCGATGGCGCGCACCTGAGCCGGGGAGACACCTGCTGCCTGCGCGGCGGTGCGGATAGCAGTGACGCTGGACCGCCAGTAAATCTCAGCTTCTAGCTCGGCTTGCTCGGCTGAAGGGGTACTGAGCTGGTATTCTTCACGGCCAATTCCCAGACAGATCCCCCAATTGTCAAACAGGGCGGCTTTTACTGAAGTGGTGCCAGCGTCCAAACCAAGCAAGTAATCAGCCAAGGTAACTCCCTTTAAACAACTACGTTACTTTTCCTTAGATCAACGCTCTAAGCGCCGCTGTTTGATCCATTAAAAGCCGGATCTCATCGGGGACAGGCTGGAAAGCTTGTCTCAGAGGGGTGATCACTTCCACTCCCTGGGACTCGATGGCGTGGATTGTCTCAAGTGGCAGGCCGTCGTCTGTCACGATTTTATGGATATGTTTGATGGGCGCGACCTGAATCAATGAAGTCACCTCGAATTTGAAGCTGTCTGCCACGAGGATGACCTCCTCCGCCGATCGAAGCATGGCTTGCTTGACTTCTGTCTCCGCCATGTCCGTTTCCATTGCACCCATGCCAATCGAGAAACTGGTAGCGCTCAGGAAGTACTTATCCGCCGATAAAAGGGAAAGCGCCTGTTTGACCATATCGCCCTTGGTGCACAACTCGATGTGCTTGACAACTCCCCCAAGCAACACGATGGTGATATTTGGGCAGGCGGAGAGCACTTTGGAGATCGGGATGTTGTTTGTGATGACGGTCAGGTGGTTTTTACAGGTGAGGTTATAGGCCACTTGCAGTGTGGTGGTGCCAGCGTCCAAAATGATGCGGTCGTCGTCCTGCACCAATTGCGCTGCCAGCCAGCCGATGATCCTCTTTTGCGGATTTGCCCGGGTGGAGCGGTCTGAGAATGGTTTGTCGCCCTCGGTCGACTGATAAGCCACCGCCCCCCCATGGACCCTGCGCAGGATCGACTTGCTCTCGAGCAGTGCCAGGTCGCGGCGGATCGTCATATCGGATACTGCCAGCTTCTGGCTCAGCTCGGCAACGGTGACAATCCCGCTCTCGTGTTGCCGAACATACTCAGCGATGCGCAATCTTCTCAGCTCAGCCAGCATGTCTAACCGGCGGACGAAATGAGGCCAGGGAATTTAAGTATTATTACGACCAGCATGTTAATTTAATCACAAGAAAATGGTGCTGTCAACTTGATTCCGGACAAAAAACAACAAAATCCAACAACATTAATCTATTTTTCCGGCATAATAACCGATAATCTATCAATAAATCTGTCCTAGATACGTTAAAATAAGGCAAGCGTGGGATAAAGCCGCTCCCACAATCCGGGCATCGGAAAAACAATTTCAGAGGTCTTGGATCTATAAACAAGCGAGGTGGAAAATGAGGAAAGTCCGTTGGGGAGTGCTCGGCGCTGCCAGTATTGCCCTGGTCGAGGTCTTACCCGCCATGCAGAAGGGCGAATACACCCAGGTCATGGCAATTGCCTCGCGTAGCCTGGAGAAAGCGCAGGAGGCCGCGCGACAGCTTTACATCCCGAAGGCTTACGGTTCCTATGCCGAGCTGTTAGCTGACCCTGAAATTGAAGCGGTCTATATCCCATTACCCAACCACCTGCACGTCCCGTGGTCGATCAAAACGCTGGAGGCAGGTAAGCATGTCCTGTGCGAGAAACCGCTGGGGATGGATGCCGGGGATGCCCAGCAGTTGTTGCAGGCTTCCCGGCGCTATCCCGGATTGAAAGTGATGGAAGCGTTTATGTATCACCACCACCCGCAGTGGCGCTTGGCCCAACAGCTCGTCAAAGGCGGGGAGATCGGTGAATTGCGCTCCATCCAGGCATTCTTTAATTATTACCTGGCGGACCCCACCAATATCCGCAACATGGCAGATATTGGCGGTGGGGGCTTGCTGGATGTAGGCTGTTATGCTGTATCTTTGTCCAGGTTAATATTCGAGAGCGAGCCTGTACGGGCATTTGCCGCCATGCAGCTCGATCCTCAATTCAAGACCGACCGCCTGACCTCCGGGATTTTAGAATTCGGAACGGGAATCGCGACGTTTACCTGTTCCACCCAGCTATCGGATTTCCAGCGAGTAAACATCATGGGCACGCTGGGCCAGGTGGAGCTCGAGATCCCCTTCAATCCTCCAGTTGACAGCCCATCTCGCCTGCTCCTGCACAATGCCAGTGGGACGCGGGAGTTCGAATTAGCTATCTGCGATCAGTTTACGATCCAGGGCGATCTTTTTTCGAGAGCGATCCTGGAAGATACTCCCGTCCCAACTCCACTGGAAGATGCGATCGCCAATATGGCAGTCATCGACGCGCTCTTCCAGAGCGCCCGCGCCGGATGTTGGATGAAAGTAGGTTGACCTGATCCTTATAGAGCGACTAATTCAAAAACGGACAAACGATATTGAAACCATAGCGATCCAAGAATGAACTGTGAAAGGTGTTCGATCGCAAGTGGTCTTCAAACCTATCGGCGAGAATGGGCAATTTCGGTTCAAGGTGATTATGGCTGACTTTTCGGCGTGTCTGTTTCCAAACCTGTTCTTGCGGATTGAGATCCGGTGCACCAGCCGGGAATTCGATGATCTCCAATCGCGGGTTAGCGGCGAGAAGCTCCCGCACCGACTGGCCTCGATGCCATTTGGCCCGATCCCAGAACAACCCGCTCGGGTTGTCTGGGAGGGTGTCCAGAATGCTTTGCAGATGAGTTGCGGTGAGCTGCGAATTGAAACCTTCGGTACGCGTCACCATCTCCTCTCCAGTGAGCAGGTTCAAGGTGCCGTAGAAGCCCACTTTGGTGTGTCCCGGATCCACTCTAGCGACCGGCGTTTCGCCTTCGGGCGACCAAACCGCCATCGTGGTGGCTTGCAGATACATCCAGGCTTCATCTTCGGCCAGATAAACCGTTCCTGGCTGCGCTTGCGCCAGGTCGATCACTTTTTTTCAACCCGCGCTTCAAACTCCAGCACGTCTTTTTCGCGCCGGGATTTGTAGACCTTCTCGGTGCGTTGATAAGAATAACCACATTGTGCAAACAGATGATGATACGAAGCTCGGCTTTTCCAACTGACCCCGTACCAGCGCTGCACCGCCCGCACCAGGTCTTCTACCGTCCAGTGTTGCCCGCTCGCCGTGTGCGCTTCCGGTCCCAACAGGTCATAGGGCCGGTATTGGCGCAGTTTTTCACGCAGTTCCGCCACTTGTTCAGGTTTCAGTTTCGCTCGCACTGGCCCGCCCCGATGTTCCTCAAGACCTGCAACGCCACTTTGACGATATTTACGACACCATTCCATCAAGCTGCTGCGGTTGCATCCCGTGATTTGGATGATCTCTACGGTTGGGTAGCCTTGCACATACAGTCGCACGGCCTGATATCGTGTGCGAATATCGCCATCTTTGGCCTGTGCATACGCTTGCTGAAGTTGTCTGATTTGTTGTTCCGTCACTTGAAATCTTTCTCTCGCCATGTCTTCATTGTAGGACTTTGTTCTATCTTGTCAATTAGATCACTTCGATATCCAGCAGATCACACAGTTCTCCCAATTTCTGACGGTGGTCCCCATAAACCACAGCATAGTGCTGTGACAGTGCTTTATGTGCAAACTGTTCCACACCGCCGTCGGGGATGATCTCCAGAGATGGGAAGTACGGCGCAGGCGGCACCCACCCCAACTCTTCCCACGCGCGCGGTTTCACTCCCTCGCCGGTGATGATGTGCATGCGGTAGCGCTCTCCGTGCAAGGAGATCCTTGCCAGGGTGACCATCCCGGTCTTCATCTGGCCGGTGTTGACGATGCCGCCGGACGATCCGCCCCAGGTATGGCCACGCACGCTGACTTTGCCGCCATCGATGAAAGAGGTGGGCACGAAGCCGCATACGCCAGCCAGCAAGCGGTCGGGGAAATACTCATACATCTCCACGAAGGTCGTGGATTGCCCGGTCAGCAGCCCGAGCATCGTCTGGGTGATCATGCCAGGCACGTCGTTCTCGCAGACAAAGTGCGCCTTATCGCCCAGCATCGATTGGGCCATGCAGGCGGTGCATCCCATGTACTTGGTCACGCCATACACGCATTTCGTGGAGGCCGCCAGGTACCCGCGCTGGTCGATCTTGTCGTTGAGGGCCAGGGTCAGGCGAGCCACGCGTTCCAGGATCGGCGGGGCGACCGGCTGCTCGAACTCCCAGCTGTTTTGCCACTCTTTGATCTGAGCCTGCACCGCCTCCCTGGGCAGCATCTGCATGGCCTGCTCGATCTCTAGCATATCGTAACTCTCGACCTCGATCCCCAATTTTTTGCGCACCTGCAGCCCATCGAACATGAGCGAATATAGCCCCATATCGGCATAGCCCATCATACCGATGCGGGAGTGGGCCAGGATATTGATTGCTTTGGCTGCCAGGCAGAAATCGCGCACTTTGTCCAGGCTCATCGGGCTGTCTGGATAATCATAGATATACTTGGATTTAGCGCCGAGCAGCTTGAGCGTGTCCAGAGCGGCTGACGTCCCTGCCTGGGCGGCTGGCGAGACCAGGCGACCGTTGACAGTATACCCACCCCTCCCCCACAGCAGGATTGGCAGGTGCAGGTAATCACGTAGAATGCCAACAATCACGGGTGTCTCCGTCCAGGCGACCACACAAGCGATGATGGCATCGTACTCGCTGCCTGCCAATTGCTCCAACCCGCGCGGCACGTCATCGAAGCCGGTCATCGAGTCAGTCTCGGTGACCTGGATACCCATCTCGCGCAAGGCGTCTGCAGCTTCCCTGCCGCGCCGAGCAATCACCTCCGACGGGTATCCGTAAAACCCAAATGCAGAAAATCCTACATGGATTTTGTCAAGCATGATTCACCTCCATATATTGGATAAATAACGCCCGTCCTTCCGGGCTACCTCGACCGCCGGCTGTCCTCGCTTTCGCGGTAGGAAGAGCATCTTGCCTACGATGAGGTAAGGATTGCAGGTCGTTCCCATGTGCGCTCGCCAAGCACAACCGGTATACACGGCCACTCTCCGGTGACGGTAATGAACTCACATCCGGTTTCGTGCACGATCATCGTGTCTTCGGATTTAATCCCGGTGATGGATGGATTCCAGGCGAATGATTGTTCAGCCAGGGCGATTTCATTGCAGGTTGGAGTACCTTCGTAATCGCGCGACATATAACCGGCCGCTCCGCCCTGGTTGTGCTTCCGCCATTCACCCGGGAAGCCCACCTGAGCATAGGCATCGATCCCACGCTGAAAGATGTCCGAAACGCTGCTCCCGAGCGTGGTAGCTGCGTTGAAAGCTGCGTCCACATATGCGCAAGCTTCCTGTTTATGGGCTAACTCATCCGGAAGTGTGCCTATATGGACGAAGCGCGTCGCCGAAGCCACCAGCCCCCAACGCCGTCCGCAGATCGCCAGCATGGCATAGCGCTCGAGCTGCTTTTGCGTGGGGATGGGGTGGCGATAGCGATAAATGCGCTCGTCCACCCCCACCAGCAACATGATCGGCGTGATCCCCTGGTCGAGCGCCTGGGCTGCGATCAACCCGGCAATCTGTACTTCGCTCATTCCTGGACGCACAGCGCGGGCAGCGTGTTCGAGGGCTTGACCGGTATGGTAGCCCACCCAGCGATAGCGTTCGACTTCCTGCGGAGTAAGCTGGAAGCGCAAGCGAGATATTTCCGCCGATAGATCCTGCGCGTCTAGCCCAGGCCAATCGGATGCCCACCGCAAATCCTGGACAATGTCATCGAAGCGCGGTGCTCCGTGATACCAGGGCGTGACATGAAACTCGTATCCCAGGTCTTCCAGGCGGTCTTCATCTCGCAGGCGCGGATATTCGACCGAGTTGCAAATTACGTAGTCCTTCTTGCGCGTCACCAACAACCCCGCCTCGGCGCGGTCCGAGTTGATCATCACGACCGGCTCCAAGCCCCCGGTGAGCCAGGCAAAGTTCGCTACCTGGGAGAGGTAGATCGCATCCAGGTTGTGTTGGTCTAAAAAAACCTGCAGTCGTTGCCTTTTCTCGGTGAGTTCATCCATATTACTCACCCACTCCCCATACAGCCGGGTATTTCACTCCAGCCCAAATTTGGCAGCTACCTTATCCGGGTCTGCCTGGGTTTTGACCACTTCCTTGAGCGCATCCAGAAAGCGTTCGGGCTGGCGCGCCTGGATCACATTCCTGCCAAAGACCACCCCACGTGCGCCCGCGCGCACCGCGGAGCCTGCCAGGCGTAGTGCGTCCTTCTCAAATGGGGTCTTCTTGGCTCCTAAAGCCAAAATCGGTACCGGTGTGCTGGCGGTTACATCTTCAAAGTTTTTTCCCGTGTAGAATGTCTTGACCATGTCCACGCCTAATTCCGCTACAACCCGGCACCCGATGCGTACGATCTCATGCAGGTCCGCTGGATTGGCGTCGTCGCCGCCTGTGGGGAACACTTCCCCGATCAACGGGATGCCCAGAGTGCGCTTCTCGTTAATATATCGCGAGAGCAGCTCAACGTTCTTAGCGTCTTCTTTCTGGTCGGGGTTTTGCAAGGTCAAACTGGCCAGCACAACGTCTGCCCCTTGCGCCACCGCCTCGGCAATCGAGAGCATGGGCACACTGTGAGAGTGCGAATAATTCCATATGGAGAGGTAATTCGAAGCAAAGTTCAGGCGCAAAATCATCGCGGGAGCGCCGCGCTGCTCGAAAACGCTCGAACAATGTACAGCCATCCCGGGTGACACTAAGATGGCGTCCGCTCCACCGAGAGCATTTAGCACTTGCGGCAGGTTGATCATCCCGGGAAGTGGTCCAAAATAAAGGCCATGATCGATTGCAACGACGACTGCATTTTGCCCGCCCGAGAACAGGCGGGATAACCTGACTTTTTCTCCTGTAGTCGGCATGATTATTTCCTTTCTCTAGATTTGAATAGAACTCATCTCAAAAATGGTGGGTTGGGGTGTTTTTGAGATAGCTCCTAGTTACTTCCTGGCGAATCAGGCCAGGATCAACTCCACGCCTGAATTGTCTATCGATTTGACAAAGTCAGGCGGTGCATCTGTATCAGTGACCAGCTTGCTCACTTTGTCCAATGGGATCAGTGTTATTAGCCCAATCACCCCGATCTTGCTCGAGTCGGCCACCACGATCACTTCTTTGGATGCTTGAAGCATGTAACGGTCAACATCTGCTTCGAGGACATCGGCTGTGGTAATCCCATTGGCTAATGTTATCCCATCTGCGCCCAGGAACAGTTTATCGGCTCCCACGTACTTGAGATTTTCCACGGTTTGAGGACCTGCCAGCGCCTCGTATTCCGGCAGGTAGATGCCGCCCAGCAATACCAGGCGAATCCCAGGGCAGTCTCCGATTTCACGGAAGATCGGCAAGGAAGCCGTATAAGCAGTGAGGTCGCCGGCGAGGCGCAGTTCAGAGCAGATGTGATGGGCAACCTGCAAAGTTGTGGTGCCTGAATCCAGGATGACACTCTCGCCCGCCTGGATCAGGCTGGCAGCCGCCCGGCCAATTCGCTCTTTTTTCTCCCGGTTCAGGTTCATTTTCGATGAGTGGTCCTTCCCGAGCCGGTAATGGGGCAGCGCAACTGCCCCACCCTGCACGCGCTTGAGAAGCCCGAGCTCTTCCAGGACCTCCAGGTCTTTCCGGATAGACGCCTCTGAGACGCCCAGCTGGGCGCTCAGCTCTCTTGTGCTGGCGTTCCGTTGCCTATCCAGGAGCGCGATAATTTGAGAGCGCCTATGGTCGGCAAAAGTAGTCATAGGTTGCTCGTGGTGGGTATCCAAAAACGCCGAAAATCAGAATGTTACCGCTACATGTAGGGGCACAGCTACATCGTAAGAAACTTAGGTGCCGGTACTGTCTGCGGTGCCCCTACTTTTTGGATAACTCCGCTATTCGAAAACCAGCAATTTATTCAGGCGGCAGCTCCTTGAACACCAGGGAGATATCTATCCCTTCGCTCTTGCGCATAAAGTGAGCCACGTAGTACAGCACAGCTGAAATTACGATCACTGCAACCGTGATAACAATGGCGAGCATCCACTGCGATTGCGGGAGCAAATATTTAAACACCACGTATCCGTAGAGGATCTCTGCCAGGATGGAGATGATACCTGCAATCACCGCCAGCGGTATGCCGAGGAATTCGATCTTGGCTGCGGAGGTTTTGTATAGATCTTTCAGCCGATAAGGGAACACAATCGCCGAAAGACCAACCAGGGTGATGGGAGGGATGCCGAACAAGCCGGCGATCAAGATCACGGTCATAAAGGTGGGTGAGAAGATTGCCCAGATCAAGCAGACGACCCCAATGACCGTGCACACAATCAGGCCTGTGATCGGAGCGTGTGTGCGCTCATTCACATCCGCCAGCTTTGCCGGAGCTACGCGGTCAAACGCCATGGCAAAGAAGGCGCGGATGGGTTGCACGAACTGGATAAAGTGCACCAGCGGCAACCAGGCAATGAACGTGAACGAGATGATGAACGGCAGCAGGAAGCCACCCGGGATCACACTGGTCAGGAGCACCAGGTAAGGTGGAGCAGGCAGGGCATAAGCAGCAGGATTAGCAGTGCTCAGGTAGTTTACCGAAGCCATGAACTGCTGGCCGACCGTCTTGTAGAGCAGCATGGTCCAGATGATGAATATGGCGTACTGGATCACGGTCGCCCACAAGATGGCGTACCATTGCCGGCGGGTGGCGCCGCCCTTGATCTCGCCCGACATATGTACTGACCACCAGCTCCACATGCCGAAAGTCAATAGCGCGCCGACTGCTGCCAGAGTGGGCCCCAGGGAATACGTCCCCGGCCATGCCATCCCAGACGCGGCTGCCTGCTGGATCATATAATTGTAGGAATCTGCCTGCCCAGTATACGTCTGGGCATAGGCGTTGAACCTTTCAACAAAGGTCGCCGGGTTATTGATGAGCAAGATGATGCCCATCAAGACCAGACCACCGAAGGCAAGCCACCACAGCACCATCTGCACCTTCATAGTGGCGCGCATACCTGCCGCCAGCATCACAACACAGATCGCAATAGCGATCAGGCCGATGATGAGCTTAGCCCCTGTTCCGGTAAGGGCATTCCCGATGTCGACCAGGGCAACATTACCGGTGATGGAACCAACCACCTGGAAGGCAGGTACCAAACCAAACACCGTCCACGCCCACCCCCAGTACCCGATGGACAGGAAGCCGGAGAACATCAGGCTGATGCTGCTGATCATCCCTAGGGCCGGGTGAAGGGTGCGGCTGACCAGGATATAGTCGCCGCCTGTGCGCGGCATGGCAACTGCCAGCAAGCCGAAGGCAGTCGCAATGAACGCCCCTAATACGAAGGCAATCACCATGCCTAAGATCATGTTCACGCCTGGGAAAGCACCCAGGATCCAGAACAGCGAAAAGGCCAGGATCAAGCCCGGCACAGCCGGAAGCATGTTATAGACAATGGTCTGGCCCATGGTGATCTCGCGCACCAGGCCGGTAGCTTTACGAAGGTAAAGCCCGCCGGCGGCGCTTTTTTCTTGACCGGTTGTAGTAGTAGACATTGCAATTCTCCTCTTTATTGACCTACTCCAGTTGAATCCTCTTTTTGAAAATCCTAGAACCTATCCAAAATTCGGGAGAGGTGGATGTCAGCCCCACACCCACACCCAAATAATTTCCAGATAGATCCTTACGCAAAATGAAGCGTGGTAAAGAATACGTTTTGATCAGATAGATGACCTCCTTTCTCCGGCTGTGGGACTTATCCCCTCACCATTTGATAAGTTTCTAAACCGTCTTTTTTGAGACCAACGATTGCGCCGCACAACATCCCGTCCGTATAGGCGCTTCCAGGGTTAATGCACAGGGTTCTCCCAATGCGGGCCATCCCGTCCGACTCATGGACATGGCCGTGTAGCCCTAATAGGGGTTGGTGTTTCTCGATATAGGCGCGCACCGATTTGCTGCCCACCGGCAACAGAATCGGCTGCCCCATTTGAGTGTGGATCTGGAAATCTTCTTTGAGCTCGGGAGCGGTATCAAGGCGGCTGTCATAAGGCGGCGCGTGGAAGTTGACCACCAGGTTCTGAGGCGCCTTTACCGCAGGAGTCATCGCTTCCATCTTCTCCATTAGCCGCTCTTCGCTAAGCTCACGCTCGGTATTCCAGGGCGTCGGGTTGGAATATCCCAGGCTGATCATCTCGTGGTATTCGTCCAGTTGCACGCATTGCTCATCGGCGTTAACTACGATTCCTGAAGCGGAAAGGAGAGCTGCCACCTGGGGGGGATCATCGTTACCCAGCATCATATAACAGGTAACGTTTGCACCCTTCAACTTTTCAGCCGCCACTTCCAGCCAGCTTGTTACAGAAGTTAGCACCGTATCCAGGAAGACCTGCTCGTGGTATTCAGCATCATGCTGCAAGCGTTCGACCTCTTCCGGTTCCATATTGCGGGGGTAAAAACCGTTGTAGTTGATCAGGCGGTAAAGCTCATCCAGCTCAGCCTGGGTGTTGGCGCTGTAATCGCTCCCCATCAGATGGCAGGTATACTCCCCGCCCCGGCGGACACAAGGGATAAGAGCTTTCCCTGTGATATCTCCTCCCAAGACCAGGATTGGCACCCCGTAGACCTTGGCTGCGTTCAGAAACTTACGGAACAACCTTTCAGAGCCATGTATATCGGTGGCATAGAACAAGCGCGTTAATGGTTGCTTTTTAAACAACATCGGATGCTCCTTTTCTAGCTCCGCCGCACCTCTTCAGGTAATTCGTACCATTGAACCCGATCCCCAATCCGAGCGCGCATCTTCCATTTCACCGATTTTGGCGTACCATCGATCATGGTCCACAATTTCTGTATTTGTTGCTCTACCGGATACGGACCAATCTGTGGCAGGTTCCTTACGTGCTCCTGGAGTTGTTCCAGGTTGATTTGAATGGTACGGTATAGCCCCCAATCCAGCGCAGTGAGATGGGAAATGTAACTTCCATTGATATTTTCGCCATCTTGATCATTGATGGGGTGATCGCAGAATAGCGTCACCAGGTCGTTCATATCCTTGGGATTGGTCTGTACGATCTGGAGCTTGGTCAGGAGCAGGTCCGCCAGCGGCAGCGTGCGCTGGTCAACACTGATCCGGGAGCGGAAGTCCAGCTTATGGCACATGAGCATCTCATTGAACAAGACGTCAACCTGGCGTTCGTTATGAGGGTCATAGAAAAGCAGGCGGCTGCGTCCGTGCAGTGAGTTGAAGTACTTATCTACCTCATAGCCGAGTCCGGTCAGGAACTGTTTGATTTCAGAACTATGCGAGCTCAAGCCCAGCAGATCCAGGTCAGCATAATTTCGGCGGAGCAGCTCGTGATCAGCGCTCGGGCAGCGCAGCCATATGGCAGACCCGCCAATCAGGCGCACAGGCACGCTGGACTGTGTCAGAGCGCTGGCTACCCGCCTGGCCTCATCCCGGATATCCTGGAGAGGTTTTTGTGGTTCATTCACAAGATAGATACCTACCTTAACAACTTCAATATTTCCGTGCGCCGGGGAAATAACGGCTTCAGCGCATCGTAGATAGAGACATACAGGTTGAAGGTTGCGTCATATAGTGCCCGGTTAGCCGGGTCTGGCTCGACGCATGTGCCGGGGCGAGCCATCACTTTGGCTGCCGCCGGGATATCGGGGTAATAGCCTATCCCCACAGCAGCCAGCATAGCCGCTCCCATCACGGCAGCTTCGCGGTGGCTGGGTATGATCACCGGTAGATTACACACATCGGCTTTGATCTGAGACCAGAGCCGACTCTTCGCCCCCCCACCCAGAACGCGCAGCTCCCTTGCACTGGCTCCGAGTTGCTGGAGGCCTTCCAGATCACGGCGGAGCATGTATGCGATAGCTTCCATGATCGCACGGGTGAAATGGGCGCGGGTGTGGCTCAAGGTGAAGCCAAAGAATACCGCCCGCACCTGGGAGTCGAACTCGGGATAGAAAGCGCCTTCCAGGTGCGGCAGCATGATCAAACCATCGCTGCAGGGTGGGACCTTGGCTGCTGGCGCGGTGAGCAGGTCATAAACATCCTTGCCTTCGGCCTGCGCTTGTGTGGCAAGATCCAGGGCAAAACAATCCTTGAACCATTTGAAGGTCAGGCCGCCGGTTGGGTTCCAGGGCAGCATGCAATAGGTGTCCGGCACGGCGTGCAAATGGCACGGGAGCCTTGTTTTGGCATCGAAAATCGGCTCTTTCACCGAGGCCACCAAAGCCAGCACGGAGCCGGTGCTTTCCGTGATCATCCCGGGAGCAACGTTGCCGGCGGCAATTGCCGCGCACACCTGGTCGAGTGCGCCGGTCACTACTTTTGTCTTGGTACTCAAGCCGGTTTCGGCCGCGCATTCGGGCGAGATATTTCCAAAGGCTGTACCCGCTGGATAGAGGCGGGGTATTTGCGCGGCCGAGATTCCTGCAAAAGCCAGAAGCTCGTCCGAGAGGGTTTTGCGGCGGATATCGAAGACCAGCGAAGACGCCCAGAGGGTAAATTCGCCAACGAATTGACCGCTCAAGCGAAACAGGATATAGTCCTCGGGCAGGAGGAAGCTGGCGGATTGTTTGACCACCTCCGGCTCGTATTTACTCATCCAACGGTATTTTGTCACCGGCCAGACCGGCCCAATTTCCGGCTGACCGCTAATCTCAAGCACCTTCTGACTGCCAAGCGTATTGATCAGCTCATCCGCCTCGGGTTGGGAACGGTTGTCCATCCAATTCAAGGCCTTGCGGGCAGGCTTGCCGTCGGCGCGCATCGGGAAGACCGTCTCGCCATGGCTCGAAATGGAGACCGCGGCGATGCTTTCCGGCGCGCCGCCCCAATTCTTGAGCAGCTTGCGGATGGAGCGGGCCATCGGCGCCCAATAGATCTCGGGGTCGGCTTCGATGGCATCCCCTTCTGGCATGATCATATACTCGTCCGATTCCAGCGCTACCAGCTCGCCTTCACCGGTGAAGAGCGCCACTTTCACCGTGGAAATGCCGATATCAAGCCCAAGGAACAGCTTTTCTTTCATCCGTCGCATCTCCTGAGGTGGTTAATCCTTATAGGTCACCACTCGGACACCCAACATCTGGCATAGATCAACCAGCTGGTTGCGGACATCGCCGTACACCATGCCATAATGATTGGAAGCGATATTTTGTGTAAACCAGCCGGCATCGTCGTCCAGCACGACGTCGGTAGCGGGAGGCGGCGGGCAGTTCACTTCGTGCCAGTTGAAAGTGTCTTTGGTGGTCCCGGTGGTGATGTGCATTTTATAGTTATCTCCCCTGGCAGCTAACCTGGCGACTGTGACGCGTTGTCCGGGCAAATAAGGGCTGGAATTGCTGATGCCCTGGAAGTCGGCATTATAGCGGGAGATCAGGCAGCGCGCAGGATCGCACATGCCAATCGGGTTCAGCCCGCAGCAAGAGAAGGTCAGCCGGTCTGAGAAGACTTCGTGGATATCGCCATACACGGTCTGGTTGTCGGTCAGGTAATGCAGCATGAGCTGGGTAGCGGAGGCCATCAAATCGCCTTCACAACTGCATACGAACTCCCGGCTCAGGAAGGACAACGGGACGCATGCGGTGAATTGAAAATATTCGGATAGCTCGTAATGACACTTGACGTTGAGGGCATCCAACTGGTTTTCCTGGCCCAGTTTGCGCAGCACGGTAGCCATACGCCCGGCTTTTAACAGCAGCTCTTCGGTGACGTCTGGTGCGATACGGCAGGTGTGCCGCACTTCGGCGGCGAAGGCGGCTGCCTCCTTATCGGCGACCTCGTCCATACCCTTGATAATCAGCCATTGGTCCATGTGGAAGATCTCCGGCCCGATCTTCTGGCGCATGGAAACGTGATCGGCGGTGGCGGTATAGATACCCAGGGCAGGATAGCCAAACAACCCGACGCGGGTTTCGGACAGGCGCCGCTTTACCAGGGCGACCCGGGCATAGTCAGCTATCGCCTGCTGCACTTCTTTCTTCTCAGGCATTCCCCAGATGAACTTGTGCTGCACCCCCATCTCTTCCATGGTCTCGCGCAGCACCGCCGCCGCCACGAAGGCGCCGGTTGTGAGCATTTCGTCGCTGCCTTCCTGGGCAGGGAACATGACCAGGCTCCAGAGCAGGATCGGCTTGTGGAACATGTTCTTCAAGGCGGCGATAAAGTTGGAGGGCTCCATCCAGCACGAGATAAAGCCGAGGATCAGGTCGGCAGGGGTCTCCTCGAGCTGCCTGGATACCGCCAGTGCATCGGGGATGCTGTTGACGGTTTGGGTGGTCACCAGGTCGACATCCAGCCCGGCTACCATGTTAACGCTGCGCTCGATCAGCGCGCCTAACAGGTCCTGAGGGTAAAAACGATCACCAAATGGGACCATCACGACTTTGGGTTTCATCCTGAGCCTCCATTCATAGGTTGTTCTAGTTGACATCTATCCGAAAGAAATTCTTGGATTAATACTCCGTTTTATTCCTTCACGGTTCCATCCATGCCGAGGTAACTCACGCTCTCGACCCCACTATATGCCACCAGGGCAGTTTCACAGTCCAGGGCCTGGTGTCCAGGCAGGGCGTAGCAGACGCCATGATCGACAGCGTCGTGTAATTTCTGTGGGTAGCCCGTCCATGCTTCCAGCGCCCCCACATAATAGCCGCGCCAGTTGCCGGCACATGTCCACAGCCAGGCTGCTTTGAAGATTTCTTTGGGGAATACCAACCCGGCACCCGCCCGCATCTGGGTATCCGTAACCGCCAACCAGCCTGCTTTCAGCTCGGTGGCGAATTGGAATTCGCCATAACCGGAATCGGGGGGCGGCATCCAGCGCATATCGACCTGGCGACCAGTGGTAGGTTCAGTGGCGAAGGGCCATTGGTAGTGCGTGCCCTTCGGTCCAAGCCGCTCGTTGGGAGCTGAGTCTTCGATCAGCATTGCGCCTGCCGGGAGGTCGAAGCGCGTGCTGGCGCGCACATCCCAGCATGGATGTAAACCCCACAAAAAGTCGAAATTTCCGCTGGACAGGTTGGTGACGCGATGGCGCATATGCACCACCGGCTCGTCACGCCGCACCAACATCCAACGATCCACCCGCAGGGGAGAGATCGGAGTGTGTCGCCACATATGCACTTCAACCTCGTCTGGGCCTCGCTGCCGGATGTCATAGTCCCAGC
>Ga0209751_10003179_pt1 | contig 16031 bp, 14 predicted proteins | sample RifCSP13_1_FD_184019 | JGI IMG/M metagenome (GOLD analysis project Ga0209751, IMG submission 184019) | Soil microbial communities from Rifle, Colorado - Rifle CSP2_sed 13_1 (SPAdes) (version 2) | ecosystem: Environmental > Terrestrial > Deep subsurface > Rock core/Sediment | place: Rifle... | reverse complement strand
TGATCGATGTACGTCAACGTTGCGCTGAACGCACCACTGCGGGCGGGGGACCGTGCGTTTACCTTTGCCGTCCCCCCCACGCTGGCGGAGCAGGTGCGGCCCGGCGTGGCCGTGCGTGTTCCCTTCGGCCGGCAGACGACGACCGGATTCGTCGTGGGAGATGCCGACGGCGTCCCGCCTCAGGTCCGGCCGCTGGATGCGATTGATGAGCGCATCCCCGCGCTCCCCGCGCATCTCCTCGACCTCGCCTCGTGGATGGCCTCATACTACGTGTGTTCCATCGGCGAAGCACTGTGGGCGATGATCCCGCCGCTCGCCGCGGTGACCCGCCGTCCCCGCGCTCCCGCGCCGCCTGATGAAGCGCCCTCCGGTGAACCGTCCGCCGTCGAGCCGGGGGAGATCGCGGAGTTGTTGGATGCGGCGCCCTCTGCGCATATCCTCATCGTCGCCGACGACGAGCGGTTCGCCGCGTACCTCGACGGGCTGCGCTGGGCCGAGCGGCGGGGACGCGGCATTCTCATCCTGGTGCCGGAGGTCGTCCAGGCAGAGCGCATGCTCACCTGGGTCCGCCGGCACGTGACGCCGTCCGCACTGCTCCTGCACGGCGGGCTGCCCGACGGGCAGCGCTGGCGGGTCTGGCGGGCCGCCCGGGCGGGGGAGACCCGCGTCGTCGTCGGCACCCGTCTCGCCGTTTTCACCCCGCTCGCTGATCTGGGCCTCATCGTCGTCGACCACGAGGAGGACGCGTCGTACAAGGAGGAGCGGGCGCCCCGGTATCATGCGCGGTCCGTCGCCGAGGAGCGGGCGCGCCAGTGCGGCGCCGGACTGATGTGGGGGACGCCGTCGCCCTCCGCCGAGGTGATGCGCGAAGCGGCGGAGGGACGGGCGCGGACCATCCGGCCTCCGGCGCGGCGGCCGGCGATTGCGCTCTCCGACGTGCGCGCGGAGGCGGGACCGCTGGGCGGGTTCTTCGGGCGGCGGCTGTACCAGGCTCTGGCGCGGACCCTCCCTCGAGGGCGGGCCATCCTCTACGTCCCCCGCCGCGGGTTCGCGGACTTCCTGCTCTGTCACGAGTGCGGCTGGGTACCGCGCTGCCCGCGCTGCGGGGTCGCCATGACCTATCACGTGCGCCAGGTGCGGCTGCACTGCCATCTCTGCGGCAGAACCGAACCTGCGCCGACGATCTGCGCCAACTGTCACGGGACCCACCTGCGCGCCCACGGCGTCGGCACGGAGCGGGTGGAGCAGGCGGCGCGGCGTCTCTTCCGCGGGACGTCCGTCCTACGCCTCGACGCGGAGCGTGCCCCCGGGGAGGCCGAACAGCAGGAAACCTGGGATCAGTTCCGCCGGCGCGGCGGGCTGCTCGTGGGCACGCAGCTGCTCATCAAGGGGGTCGGGCAGGTGGGGGTGGAGGTCATCGGGGTCATCGGGATCGACGCGGCGCTCCACCTGCCGGACTTCCGGGCGGCCGAGCGCGTCTACCAGACGCTCCTACGCCTGGCCGCCCTCGCTCAGCGTGAGATGATCGTCCAGACCTTCACCCCGCTGCATCCGGCGCTCGTGGCGCTGGCGCGCGGAGATGCGGAGCGATTCTATCAGGCGGAGTTGAGCGCCCGGGAGCGGTTCCACTATCCTCCGTACCGGACCCTCATCAACGTTATCGCTGCCGGGCCCGATCACGACGCCGTCCGGGAGGCCGCGCAGGCCGTGGCGGGAGGCGTGGGAGACGAGGGCGAGGTGCTCGGGCCGTCCCCCGCGCCGCTGGCGCGGGTCCGCGGGCGCTACCGCTGGCAGGTGCTGATCAAGGAGGCCGCCTCGGGCAGTGCGCGCGGTCGTCTGGCCGACCTGATGCGGACTCATCCGTTCCCGCGCGACGTCCGGGTGCTCGTGGACGTGGACCCCATCGAACTCCTCTAGTGCTACACTGACCATCGTGGAAATCATCACCGTGGACCATCCCAAGGCCGCGGTCCTGCGCAAACGGGCCCGCCCTGTGGGACGGGTCACCGCCGAACTCCTGCGGCTCGCCGACGCCATGATCGAGGCGATGCGCGGCGCGAGCGGCGTGGGGTTGGCCGCGCCTCAGGTGGGGGTGAGCAAGCGCCTGTTCGTCGCCGAGGTGGAGGAACGGGTCCACGTCATCGTCGACCCCGAGATCGTGAAGATGGACGGCGAGGAGGCGGACACCGAAGGCTGCCTCTCCATCCCGGGCATCATCGGGGAAGTGCCGCGGGCCACACGTATCACCGTGAAAGGGAGGAACCGCCGGGGCCGAGGGATCACGGTGGAGGCGGAAGGCCTGCTGGCGCGCGTCTTCCAGCACGAGATCGACCACCTCGACGGCGTTCTGTTCCTGGACCGGGTGGTGGACCGCTCCACGATCCGCGAGGTGGCGACGACGGCGGAGGTCGAACCCGCCGCAGCGGCGGAATGACCCGGCTGCGCGTCGTCTTCCTGGGCACGCCGGAGTTCGCCGTGCCCTCGCTGCAGGCGCTGCTGGTCGAAGCCGACATCCTCGCCGTGATCACCCAGCCCGACCGTCCCAAGGGCCGCGGCCGGCAGGTGACGCCTCCGCCCGTCGCGGAGGAGGCGAAGGCGAAGGGTCTGCGCCTCCTGCAGCCGGCTCGCCTCCGCTCCCCCGAGGTCATCGACGCGCTGCGCGCGCTGGCTCCCGACCTGCACGTCACGGCCGCCTACGGGAAGCTCATCCCGCGCGAGGTGCTCGAGATCCCGCGCCTGGGCAGCGTCAACGTGCACCCCTCGCTCCTGCCGAAGTACCGCGGCGCCTCGCCGATCGCGTCCGCCATCCTCAACGGCGAGCGCGAGACAGGCGTGACCATCATGTACATGGCAGCAGAGCTGGACGCGGGCGACGTGATCCTCCAGCGCCGCCTTCCCATCACCCCGGAGGATACCTCGCGGACCCTCGAAGCGCATCTGGCGCGCCTTGGGGCGGAGGCATTGATCGAGGCGGTCCGTCTGATCGCCGCCGGACGTGCGCCCCGCATCCCCCAGGACCACGCGGCGGCGACGTACGCCGGCAAGCTGGAGAAGGAGCACGGCCGCATCGACTGGAGGAAGCCCGCCCCCGCGCTGGTCAATCTGATCCGCGCCATGGATCCCTGGCCGTCCGCGTTCACGACGCACCGCGGCGGGCTGCTGAAGATCTGGAGGGCGGCCGTCTCAGACGCGCCGGTGCCGGAGGAGCCGGGCACCGTAGTGGACGTGCGGCCGGGGGAGGGGATCGTCGTGGCCGCGGGCGGCGGAGCGGTCCGGCTGCTCGAGGTGCAGCCGGAGGACCGCCGGCGGATGAGCGCCGAGGCGTACGCGCGTGGGTCGCGCCTGAGGCCGGGCGAACGCCTGGGCGGGGCCGCCGGACCTCCAATGCTATAATGGGGAAACGGAGGTGAGCACGGACGATGTTCTTTGATTCCACGTATCTCCTTCTGTTGCCGGCCATCATCCTGGCCGGGTACGCGCAGTGGAAAGTCCAGTCGACCTTCGGCCGCTACTCCCAGCAGCGATCGGGGAGCGGGTACACCGGCGCGCAGGTGGCCGCCGAGTTGATGCGCCGGGCCGGGATCTCCGACGTGCGGATCGAGCCCGTGGGGGGCAGGCTGGCCGACCACTACGATCCGCGGGGCAAGGTGCTGCGTCTGTCCCCAGAGGTGTACGAAAGTGACTCGCTGGCCGCTCTCGGCGTCGCCGCGCACGAGACCGGCCACGCCATCCAGCACCGCGACGGCTATGCCCCGCTGGCGCTGCGCTCGGCCATCGTGCCGGTGGCCACCATCGGGACGAACGCGGCCTGGATCCTGTTCCTGCTCGGCCTTTTCGCCAGCATCCCAGCGCTGATGGACCTGGGCATCATCCTGTTCCTGGGATATGTCATCTTCGCCCTGGTCACGCTGCCCGTGGAGTTCAACGCCAGCAGCCGCGCCGTGCAGCTCCTCCAGGCCCACGGGTTCGTCATGCCCCAAGAGGCCCAGGGTGTGCGTGCGGTGCTGAACGCCGCCGCGCTGACCTACGTCGCGGCGGCGGCGATGGCCGTGCTGCAGCTCGTGCGCCTCATCGCGCTGCGCAACCGCAACGACTAGATGGGTGATCTCTCCCGCCGGCTCCGCCCGCGAGGCCGCCCTGGTCGTGCTCGCCCGCGTCGACCGGGGTGAGGCGTTTGCCAACGTCCTCCTGCACAGTGCGCTGAGTCGAGCCCGGCTGTCCGACGTGGACGCCGGGCTCGCCACGGAGCTCGTCCTCGGCGTTCTGCGCCATCGAGCGCGCGTGGATTGGACGCTTGCCGGCGCCCTCCGGCATCCCCTCGAGCGCCTGACGCCGCGCATCAGGGCGGTGCTGCGGACCGCCGTGTACCAGTTGCTGTTCCTGCCGCGCATCCCCGCCCACGCCGCCGTGCACGAGGCGGTCACCCTTGCCCGAGCACACGGGCACCGCGGGACCGCGAAGCTCGTCAACGCCGTTCTCCGCCGGGTGGCCGCTGAGGGGGAGCGGGCGCTCCCGGAGGGTAGCCCCTCTGAGCGGCTGGCCGTGGAGCACTCCCATCCGCGCTGGCTCGTGGACCGCTGGGTGGCACGAATGGGGGAGGAGGAGACCTCAGCTCTGTGCCGTGCGAACAACCGGCCCGGCCCTCCGGCGGTGCGCGTCAACACGCAGCGCCGGGGTCCGGAGGACGTAGTGCAGCGGCTGCGCGAAGCGGGGGCCACGGTGCGGCCGACCGTCCTCCCGGAAGGGTACTACGTTGACGGTCCCTTCGGCCCCCGCCAGGCCATGGCCGCCGAAGGCAGCCTGACGGTGCAGGACCTCGGCGCGATGCTGGTCACGCATCTCCTGGATCCTCAGCCGGGCGAGACCGTCATCGACGGGGCGGCGGCTCCCGGAGGGAAGACCACGCACATCGCCGAACGGATGCGCGGCCACGGGCGCGTCATCGCCTGCGACATCCATCAGGGGAAGCTCGAGCGACTGAGCGCCCGGGCGGCGTTGATGGGGCTCGAGACGATCGAGGCCCACCACCAGGACGCCCGGACGCTGGGGCGGACCTTCCGCCACCAGGCCCACCGTCTGCTGCTGGATGCGCCGTGCACCGGGTTCGGTGTGCTGCGCCGGCGTCCCGACATCAAGTGGCGCGCGCAGCCCGAGGACATCCCGGCGCTCGCCGCCCTGCAGGCCGAGATGCTGCGGGGCGCGGTCGATGCGCTGCGGCCGGGCGGTATACTCGTGTACAGCGTGTGCACGATCGAAGATGAAGAGGGGCGAGACGTGATCGCGGGACTCCTCAGATCCCGCCCGGAGTTCGAGCCAGACGGCGACCTGCCGCTGCCGGGCGCTTTCGCCGGCGCTGCGGTGGGCCCGGGGCAGATCCTGCTGCTTCCGCATCGCCACGGCACGGACGGATTCTATGTGGCGCGCCTGCGGCGGTCACGATGAGACCGGCGGTCGGGGCGGCGGAGCTGACAGGCGCGACGGTCGATGAACTAGTCTCGTTTGCGACCTCGCTGGGGGAGCCGGCCTACCGCGGGCGCCAGCTCGCTCGCTGGATCTACCAGTCGGACGCCGCGGGCTTCGCGGCGATGACCGACCTCCCGGCCGCGCTCCGGGTCCGGATGGCCGAGCGCGCGCGCCTAACGCGCCTCACGCCCCTCGCGGAGGTGCGCGCCGACGGTGGGGACACCGTGAAGTACCTCGTCGGGCTGCCCGACGGCGCAACCGTGGAAACGGTGTTCATGCGATACGAGGACGGCCGCCGCTCCGTCTGCCTGTCCACCCAGGTCGGCTGCGGGATGGGCTGCACGTTCTGCGCGACGGGACTGGCCGGGCTCACGCGCAACCTCACCGCCGCGGAGATTGTTGAGCAGGTCCTGCTCGTGCGGCGCCTGCAGGGCGAGGCGGTCACGAACGTCGTGTTCATGGGGATGGGCGAGCCCCTGGCCAACTACGAGGCCACGGTGCGCGCCCTGCGGGTGCTGAACGCGCCCTGGGGCGCGGGCATCGGGATGCGACACCTGACCGTGTCCACGGTCGGGCTGGTTCCTCAGATTCGCCTCCTTGCCCAGGAGCGGTTCCAATTGACCCTGGCGATCTCCCTCCACGCCCCCGACGATGAGCTGCGGACCGGGCTCGTTCCCATTAACGCGCGGTGGCCGGTCGGCGAGCTCCTCGCCTCCGGTGCGGAGTACGTCCGGACCGCCGGCCGGCGCGTCTCCCTCGAGTACGTGCTGCTGGAGGGGGTGAACGATACGCCCGACCTTGCCGCGCGCCTGGGGACGCGGCTCATCGACGCCGCCCGAACGATCGATGCCACGCCCGGACAAACCTGGCACGTGAATCTCATCCCCTGGAACCCGGTCTACGGGATACAGTACCGCCGGCCCGAGCGCGCCCGAGTGGAGGCGTTCGTGCGTGAGTTGGACCGCCGCGCCGTCCCCGCCACGGTCCGCCTAGAGCGCGGTGTGGATATCGACGCGGCCTGCGGCCAGCTGCAGCGCACGCGAGGTCTGGCCATCTCCCGCCGATGATCACCCGTGGGGGAGTGATCGCAGGCCGCTACGAGATCCTCGACCGGATCAGCGAGGGCGGGATGGCCACCGTGTTCCGGGCCCGGCGCCTCCCCGGAGGCGACGTCGTGGCCCTCAAGGTGCTCCGTGAGCAGTTCGCCTCCGACGCCGAGTTCGTCGAGCGGTTCGAGCGTGAGGCGAAGGCCGTGGCCGCGCTCACCCATCAGCACATGGTGCGTGTCTACGACAGCGGGCGCGACGGCGACGTGCACTTCATCGCCATGGAGCACATCGAGGGCGAAGACCTCAAGGCGCACATCCGCCGGCTCCGCCGGCTGGAGCCGGGGCGCGCCAGGGAGATCGCCTCCCAGGTGTGCGAGGCGCTGGAGTACGCCCACGAGCACGGGGTGATCCATCGCGACGTGAAGCCCCAGAACATCCTGCTCACCCCTGAGGGGGACGTGAAGGTCACGGACTTCGGGATCGCCCGGGCGATGAGCTCGGCGACGATCACCCAGACCGGCACCGTGCTGGGCTCGGTGCAGTACCTCTCCCCCGAGCAGGCCCGCGGCGGCACGGTGGGGCGCGCCGCCGATCTCTACTCGCTCGGTGTGGTCCTCTTCGAGATGGTGACCGGGCAGCTGCCCTTCGCCGGCGACAGCCCGATCGCCATCGCGCTGTCCCACGTGAACCAACCGCCTCCCCCGCCGCGGTCGATCGTCCCCGACCTCCCGCAGGAGGTGGAGGGCATCATCCTGCTGGCGCTCGCGAAGTCGCCGGGCCGCCGGTATCGTTCCGCGGAAGAGATGCGCGGCGACCTGGCCGGCGAGACAGACCTATGGACCCGCGCCGAGCCGCAGACCCTGCTGGAGCACACGCCGCCGCCGACCCTGCTGCCCATCCCGGCACGCCGCCGGCCCTCCCCGGTGCTGGCCATCGGGCTCGCGGCGCTCCTTCTTGTCGGAGGAGTGTGGGGCGGGTGGCGGGCATTCAGCGGATACCTGTTCGTCCCTGAAGTCACCGTGCCGCGGTTCGCCGGCCGGCCGCTCCCCCTGGCCCAGCAGATCGCCGCATCCGAGGGGCTGTCCCTCTTCATTCTGGATCGCGTCTACAGCCCCACGGCGTCCCCGGACACCGTGATCTCCCAGGACCAGCCCGCGGGGAAGACCGTCAAGCGCGGGCGATCCGTCGGGGTCGTGGTCAGCCTCGGTCCGGAGATCGTGGCCGTTCCCGACGTCCAGCGGCGCTCGCTCATCGAAGCCCGGCTCCTCATCGAGCAGGCCCGCCTCAGCATCGGCGAGCTGCGTGAGACCTTCGATGAGGAGGTGAAAGGCGGATTCGTGATCAGTCAGGATCCCCAACCCGGAGCGCGCGTGCGGCGCGGCCGCACCCTCAACCTCGTGATCAGCAAGGGGCCGGCTGTCGTGGAGATGCCCCCGCTGGTCGGCCGGCCGCTGCAGGTAGCGCGCCGAACGCTGGAGGAGCTCGGTATCACGGTGCGCGAGGTGCGCACCGTGCCCACCGCCGATCTCGACCCGGGGATCATCGTCGCGCAGTCGCCCGAGGCGGGCACGCGCATCCGTCCGCAGGACCGCGTCGTCGTGACGGTCACCGTGCGGCCCGGGGAGGAGCGCACGCCCCCGCCCACCCCGATCGTCACGGCGCAGCCCCAGCAGCCGCCTCCGGCCGGAGACGACCGGGTCAGCCGTGGTGAGAAGGTCACCCGGGTCGAGCTCGTCGTCCCTGCCGCGGAGGCCACGCAGGACGTGAAGATCGTGGTCATCGACGAGCGGGGCGTGCGCACGGTGTTTCAGAAGACGCTGCCCCCGGGCAGCCGGCTCAGCGAGGTGATCCGCAGCCGCGGGTACACGATCATCCAGGTGTACATCGGCAACCGGCTCATCCAGGAGATCCGTCCGTGATCGCGTCGCCCCGGACGATCGAGATTGCGGCGAGCATCCTCGCCGCGGATTTTGCGCGGCTGGGAGAAGAGATCGCCGCCGCAGAGCGGGCCGGCGTCCAGGCCGTGCACGTGGACGTGATGGACGGCCGGTTCGTGCCGGAGATCACGATCGGCCCGGTGATCATCGAGGCGGTCCGTCGCGTCACCGCGCTGCCGGTCGACGCGCACCTGATGATCATCGAGCCCGAACGTCACGTCGCATCCATGGCCCGCGCCGGGGCGACGTCCATCACCGTGCACGCGGAGGCGGGAGCGCCCCTCCATCGACTGGTTCAACAGATCAGAGACCTCGGCGGGCGCGCGGCGGTCGCCCTCAGCCCGGCCACACCGCTCGCCGTCGTCGAGCCGCTGCTCGGTGACCTCGACATGGTGCTGCTGATGACGGTGAATCCCGGCTACGCCGGGCAGCAGTTCATCGCTTCGGTGCTCCCCAAGGTTCGCGAGCTCCGCGGATGGCTCGTCGCGCGGGCGCCGCAGGTGGATCTGCAGGTGGACGGCGGCATCAACGAATTCACGGCTCCCCAGTGCGTCGCGGCGGGGGCGAATGTGCTCGTCGCCGCCTCCGCCATCTTCAAAGGGCAGGGGGGGATTGACGCGTCGGTGCGCCGGTTGCGCGATGCAGCCTCCACCCCCGCCCGGACATGAGCCGTGTCCGTCTCGCTCATCACGCACCCCGACTACGCCAGGCACCTCACCGGCACCGGCCATCCTGAACGGCCGGCGCGCCTGGAGGCGATCCTCGCCGCCCTGTCGGGGGACGAGTGGGAGGAGCACCTCCGGCGCCTCGAGCCGGAAGGCGTAGACCCGCATCTGCTGCGGGCGGTGCATGCCGGCCGGTACATCGAGGCCGTGCAGGCGCTGGCCGGGAACGGGGGCGGCCGTCTCGATCCCGATACCGTCGTCTCCCCCGCCTCCTACGATGTCGGGCTCCTCGCGGCCGGCGGGGCCGTGGCCGCGGTGCGCGAAGCGATCGCCACGTCAGCTCCCGCATTCGCCCTGGTCAGGCCGCCCGGCCACCACGCCCGCCCCGGCGGCGGGATGGGGTTTTGCCTCTTCAACAACGCGGCCTGCGCGGCCGAGGCCGCGCGCAGCCTCGGACGGCGCCGGGTATTCATCCTCGATTGGGACGTGCACCACGGGAACGGGACACAGGAGATCTTCTACCGGCGGGGGGATGTGCTGTTCTGTTCGCTGCACCAAGAACGGTGGTACCCGGGAACGGGTGAGATCGAGGAGACCGGAGAAGGGGAGGGCGCCGGATTCACGGTGAACCTGCCCCTGCCCGCCGGGACCGGGGATCAGGGCTACCGGCACGCTTTCGAGGAGGTCGTTCTCCCGCTTCTCCAGGCGTTCATCCCCGACATCCTCATCATCTCCGCGGGATACGACGCCCACCACGCCGATCCGCTCGGCGGGATGCTGCTCACCGCGCCGGGGTTCGCCTCGCTGACCAGGCTCGTCCTGGCGCACCACGCGGGCCCGGTCGCGGCGGTCCTCGAAGGCGGGTACGACCTCACCGCGCTCAGCCGCTCCGCAGCGGCGACGCTCCGCATCCTCGCCGGCGCGGAGGCACCGCCGCTCGAGGACACGCCGCCGGAGGCCGAGATCGGCTATGCCGCGGTGCGGTCGCGCGTCCACGACATCCGGCGCGTCGTCCGCGACTTCTGGTCGATCTAACACGGAACCCCCCCTGCGGCGCCCGCCGTTGAGAGAAGAGGGTTTCTCGCACACCGCGCGTAAGGCCAGAGCCGTGCGCCGCGCGAGTCCGAGGCCGGATCCGGCCCCGCGCATTGTGGAGACCGAGCTCCGCGTCCGGTACGCGGAGACGGACGCAATGGGCGTTGCCCACCACGCGAATTACTTCATCTGGTTCGAGGCCGGGCGGACGGAGTATACGCGGGCGGTGGGGCTGCCCTACCGCGAGGTTGAAGCGGGCGGCGTACGGCTCGTCGTCATCGAGGCGCACTGTCACTTCCAGCGTCCGGCGAGGTATGATGACGTCGTAGTAGTGCGTACGTCGCTGCGCGAGATGAGTAAAGCGACGCTGACGTTCGCATATGATGTTGTGGCCAAGGGCGACGGGGCCCGTCTTGCGGACGGGTATACCGTCCACGCCGCGACCGATGTCGGCGGTCGCGTGCGGAGGATACCAGAGGCGGTGCGGACGGCCCTCGGCGCGTGAGGGAGGAACCCTCAGCGTCGGGGCGAAGCGTCTCGATGCACCGCGGGGAGTGAGTGAGATCATGGCGGCGGAAGAGCGACCGGTGATCGAGGTGCCGGAGCGGGAGGAGAAGGTCGACCTCTCCAAAGCGGTGCCACATCTCGCCGAACGGCAGATCGTCAGAGGCACCGTGGTCCGCGTGGATACCGAAGGGGTCCTCGTCGACGTCGGCGCCAAGTCCGAAGGCCTCATTCCGACGAAGGAGATGTCGAAGCCCGGGGCGGCCGACGAGGTGAGCGTCGGCGATCGGATCGACGTTATGGTCCTGCGGACGGAGGGTGAGGAAGGGAGCATCATCCTCTCGAAACGCCGGGCCGACGTGGAGATGGCCTGGCGGCGGATCCAGGACGCCCTGCAGTCCGGAAAGGTCCTCCACGCGATGGTCGTGGACAAGGTCAAGGGCGGGCTGGTCGTGGACCTCGGTCTGCGCGGCTTCGTGCCCGGCTCTCACGTGGATCTGACGCAGGCGAAGGGGCGCCGCTTCGAGTGGTTCGTGGGACAGTCCATCCCGCTGCGGGTGCTGGAAGTCGATCGCGGGAAGGGCCGCGCCGTCCTCTCCCACAAGCAGGCCGTGGAAGAGGTGCGCAAGAGGAGCAAGGCCGATCTCCTCGCCACGCTGCAGGAAGGAGAAGTCGTCGAGGGCACCGTCAAGCGCCTCACCGACTTCGGCGCGTTCATCGACCTCGGCGGGGCGGACGGCCTGCTGCCGATCTCGGAGATGTCCTGGACGTATATCAAGCATCCGTCCGAGGTCTTGCGCCGGAACCAACACCTGAAAGTGCAGGTCCTGCGTGTGGATCGGGAGGCGGGGCGCATCTCGCTGGGCCTCAAGCAGATCCTCGACGATCCCTGGCAGTCGGTCACCGAACATACGCGCTCCGGTGAGGTGGTGCGCGGCAAGGTCGTGCGCACCGTCGCCTCCGGCGCGTTCGTCCGGCTGGGTGAGCTCGACGCCTTCCTGCCGATCTCCGAGCTCGCGGACAAGCGCGTGGCGAAAGTGGAGGACGTGGTGCGGCCCGGTGATGCCATCGAGGCCCTGGTGATGGAGATCCGCCCCGACGAACGCCGCATGACGCTCTCCATCCGGCGGATGGAGCGAGACCGCGAACGGAAGCGCGTCCGCGAGGTCCTCAAGGCCCAGCAGGATGAGGGCCGGGTCACGATCGGGGATATCGCCGGGGCGCTGCTGCAGCAGGCCGTGGGGCCGCGTGCCGACGGGGAGCCATCGGGCGCGCCCGACGCGGCGGCCGAGCCCCCGACGCCCGAGCCGGAGGCGGACCGAGAAACCTAGCGCCCGTCGCGGCTTCGCAGTACAATAGGCAACGCCTCGGGGAGTAGCGCAACTTGGCCAGCGCGCACGGTTCGGGTCCGTGAGGTTGCGGGTTCAAATCCCGCCTCCCCGACCAGTCTTAGTAGTGTGCCGCAGGGTCCTCAGATCGTGATCCCCCACACCGCGTCAGACAGGCAGCCGCGCCATACCCGCGGAGGAATCACCCCGCCCGCACCGAAACGGTTGGTGAGTTTTCGCCCACGCTGTCGCGCAACCGGGCATCTCGTCGCACTGACTACGGACCTGGGGCGAAACGATGAAGGACCTGCGGGACTGGTATTCATATCTCGATCGGTCTGCCCGCGTCTCCGCGGCAGCCTCCGCGTCTCCGAGCCCGCTTTCCGCCGACGCCGTTTCACCAGTTTCCGCCACGCCCGCCCCTCCTGCTCCCGCCCGGTCGCACGCCCGAACGGCTCGCCTGAAGGCACCGGCGGCCCGGGGCCGGCGGGGAGGGTTGCAGGAGCGGCTGCCCATGCACCTGGCCGCGCCGCCGGTCCGCCGCCCGGGACGCCCGCCGCTTACCGAGACGCGTGAAGAGATCATCCACCGGCTGCTCGACCCCGAGCTGTCGGTGCATGAGGCGGCGGCGCTCCTCAACGTCAGCAAGGCGACCCTGCGCCGGTACACGGATTCCGGGAAGCTGCCCTGCTTCCGGACCGCGGGAGGACAGCGCCGGTTCAAGCTGTCCACCGTCCTGGCGCTCCTGGAGACTGGGGCGGCGCCCCCGCCCGCACGATGACCACCGCCACGATGACCAGGCCCCGGATGCGGATCGTGATGTTCACCGAGTCCTATCTCCCACGCATCAGCGGGGTGGCGCACTCGCTGCACGCCGTGACCCGCGCGCTGCGTGCCGACGGGCACCGCGTCCTCATCGTCGCGCCGCGCTACTCCGGCTATGACGACGCCGACCCTGACGTGGTCCGCTTCCCATCGATCCGGCCGCCGCAGGAACGAGACTTTCCGCTGGCGCTCCCCTACAGCCCGGTGGCGTGGCGGCGGATCGAGGAGGCGGATCCCGAGCTCGTGCACGTGCACTCCCCCTTCCTGATGGGGGCGGCGGGGGCGCGGCTGGCCCGCCGGCGGTGCGCGCCTACGTGCGGAGGTTCGCCAATCGCTGCCAGGCCGTGGTGGTGCCCAGCCGGATGGTCGCCTCACGCCTCCGCGACCAGGGCGTCACGGCGCGGATAGAGATCATTCCCACGGCCGCCCTGGCGTTGGACACTCGGAGGCAGTTCGACCGCTCGGAGGCCCGCGCGATCTGGGGGCTCCCGGTCGGCCACCCGGTCATCGTGACGGCGAGCCGTCTGGCGCGCGAGAAGAGCGTGGACGACGTCCTGCAGGCCTTCGCCTTGCTCCGGGGCACGCACCCGGCGGTGCTCGTGGTGGTCGGCGGTGGTCCGGAGGAGGCCGCCCTTCGCGCGCGGGCCCGGGAGCTGCGGATCGGCGGCGAGGTCGTGTTCACGGGTCTCCTGCCCCACGGGCGGGCCCTGCAGTGCATGGCGGCGGCCGACCTCTTCTTGTACGCGTCGCAGACGGAGACCCAGGGATTGGTCGTCGTTGAGGCGATGGCCCTCGGCCTGCCCGTGGTCGCCGTGGACGCAGGCGGCATCTCCGACGCGGTGCGGGACGGCGAGACCGGGTTTCTCACCGCCGCGGATCCGCATGCGCTGGCCGCGCGGGTCCGCGACCTGTTGAATGATCCGGCGCGCGCCGGGGCGATGGGTGCGGCCGGACGCGAGGCGTCCGCCGCATTTACGATGCCGGTCGTTGCCGCGCAGCTCGCGGCGCTCTACGAGACTCTGCTGGTCCCTTCGCGCCCCGCGGACCGGGCGAGGGGTTGACAGCGATGGGCGGAGGACACGCGTGTATCTGAGACGGCTGGAGCTGCATGGGTTCAAGACGTTTGCGGACCGCACCGACCTGGAGTTCACGCCGGGGATCACCGCGATCGTGGGGCCGAACGGTAGCGGAAAGAGCAACGTCTTCGACGCGATCCGCTGGGCGCTGGGAGAGATCGGGTACAAGAGCCTGCGCAGCGGGAAGATGGACGACGTCATCTTCGGCGGCAGCGAGTCGCGGCGGGCGATGGGTATGGGCGAGGTCTCGCTGACGATCAACAACGACTCCGGCGCCCTCCCCGTGGACTACACGGAGGTCACGGTCACCCGACGGGCCAACCGTGGCGGCGACGGCGAGTATCTCCTCAACATGGCACCCTGCCGCCTGCGCGACATCCAGATGCTGTTCCTCGGCACCGGCCTGGGCGGACGGTCCTACTCCTTGATCGGCCAGGGCCAGGTGGACAGCGTCCTCAATGCCGGCCCCGACGACCGGCGCGCCCTGCTGGAGGAAGCAGCCGGGCTCGCGCGCTACAAGCGCCGGCGCCGGGAGGCCGAACGGCGCTTGGCCAATGCCGGGGGCAACCTCCTGCGGGTGCAGGACGTGCTCGATGAGCTGACTGCGCAGATGGACGCGCTGCGGGAGCAGGCCGAGGCCGCTTCCGCCTACCAGGCGCACACCAGAGAGATCCACGATCTCGAGCTGGCCCTGCAGGTGGACGAAGCACGACGGGTTCTGGGCCAGCTTCGGCGCATCGCCGCGCAGACCGAGGCCGTGCAGGAGCAGTTGCGCACGCTTGCCGCCTCTGCCGCCGAGACCGGCAGGCAGATCGACCGGGGGCGCAGCCGTGCCGCCGAAGTGGCCCGGCTGTGGGAGGAGGCGCAGCGCACCCTCCTGCAACTGGTGGAGGATCTCAGCGCGCGCGAGTCCACGATGCAGGTCCTGGCCGAACGTGTGCGCGGCGCGGCGTCACAGCGGGGGCGCCTCGTCGCCGACACGCACCGGTTGGACGCCGACCTCGCCGAGGTGGATGAGAGCCTGGACGTCCTTCGGGTTCAAGCGGATCAGCTGGCGGCCCGGCGCGATGAACTCCTCGAGCGGCTGCGCGTCACTGAGGAGATGCAGGAGGGGATGGCCGACGCGGAGCGCCGGGCGGAGGAACGCCTCGCCGCGGCGCGGGCGGAGGTACTGGACCTCCAGGCCGCGCGCAGCCGCACCGCTCATGAGCTGGCCAGGTTCGATGAGCGGCGTGCCGCGCTGGATGACCAGCTGGCTGGCCTGCGGGCGAAGCACGACGCCCTGGCCTCGGCGGGGGATCGCCTGGCGGCGACCGCGGACCGGCTCACGCAGGCCGTTGCCGAGCTGCTCGTCCAGCGTGAGGATGCAACGGCAGTGGTGCGCGCGGCGACGGCACGGCGGCAGGCCCTGGAGGAACGCCTGATGGTGTCGGAAGAGGCGCTCCGTCAGACGGCCGCCGACCGGCAGGTCGTGACGCAGACCCTGGCGTTCCTCGAGGATATGTCGCAGCGCATGGAGGGCTATGAGAAGGGGGTGCGCGAGATCCTGCTGGCCAAGCAGGAGCACCCCGAGCGGTTTGCCGGGATCCGCTACCCCGTGCTCGAGCTGCTCCGGGTCGCCGCGCCGCACCGTCCGGCGATCGAGGCCGCCCTGGGGCGCCGGCTGTTCTCGCTGGTGGCCGGCACGGTTGAGGACGTGAAGGGCGGGCTGCGCTATCTGCGAGGGAACGGTCAGGGCAGCGCGTCGTTCATCCCCATCGATCTGCTCGCCGCGACCGGTGGGACGTCGCTTCCGCCGGAGGCGGAGATCGTGGGGCGCGCGGTCGATCTCGTCGAGCTCACCAACGGGGCCCGGGACGTCGTGCAGGCGCTGCTCGGCGACGTGGTCGTGGTCGCCACCCTCGATGCCGCCGTGGCCCTGCGCGGGCAGGGGTACCGGGGACGCATCGCGACCCTCGACGGCGAGCTCCTCTCGCCGGACGGCGTGATCACCTTCCGGGGCAGACCGGACGGCGAATCCCTGCTGCTCGGCCGGCGCGAACAGATCGCCGCGTTGCGGGAGCGGCTGGCGGCTCTCGACGCCGCGGCGGCCGCTACGTCCGCGGAGCGTGCCCGGGTGCACGCCGAGCTCGCCGCGGCCGTGAAGCAT